>Ga0224500_10002280_pt1 | contig 10428 bp, 11 predicted proteins | sample SF_Oct11_sed_USG_FD_168126 | JGI IMG/M metagenome (GOLD analysis project Ga0224500, IMG submission 168126) | Sediment microbial communities from San Francisco Bay, California, United States - SF_Oct11_sed_USGS_4_1 | ecosystem: Environmental > Aquatic > Marine > Sediment | place: USA: California...
TCAGCCTGCACTTCGTGCCCACGGCGATCCTGTCGCGCCAGGTCGCCGTGATCCGCAAGTCGGCGTTGATCATCAACTTGCCAGGTCAGCCGAAGTCGATCGCCGAAACGCTGTCGGGGCTGCCCGACGTGCCGGGCATCTTCGCCGCCGTGCCCTACTGCATCGACCTGATCGGCGGGCCCTACATCGAGACTGACGAGTCGGTCTGCAAGGCGTTCCGCCCCAAGTCGGCGATCCGGGTTCGTTGAATGCGGGGCAGGTCGAAGGCGAGACCCCGGCGCGCAACGCAGGGAACAACCGTCAGACGACCACCGGCTCCGGCTCCAGCCGAATCCCGAAGCGCCCGTAGACCGACTCCTGGATCGCCCGCGCGAGCGTGATCACCTCGGCCCCGCTGGCGCCGCCACGATTGACGAGCACCAGCGCCTGCTTCTCGTAGACGCCGGCGCGGCCGATCGACTTGCCCTTCCAGCCACAGGCGTCGATCAGCCAGCCGGCCGCGAGCTTGACCGAGCCGTCGGGAAGGGGGTAGTGCACGATCTCGGGGTCGCGACCGATGATGTCGCGGCACTGCTCCGCGCTCACCACCGGATTCTTGAAGAAGCTGCCGACGTTGCCCACCGTCGCGGGATCGGGCAGCTTGGCGCTGCGGATCGCGCACACCCATTCGAAGATCGTCTTCGGGTCCGGATCGGTCACGCCGGTCTCGTGCACCTTGCGCGTCAGCTCGAGGTAGCCGAGCACCGCACGCCACGGCCTGGGCAGACGCAAGCGCACGCGCGTGATGACGCTCTTGCCGGCGAGGCTGTGCTTGAAGACGCTGTCCCGGTAGCCGAAGTGGCAGGCATCGAGGCCCAGCGTCACGGTGCGGCCGGTGACGAGGTCGACCGCATCGAGCGACTCGAACCGCTCCTTGAGTTCGACACCGTAGGCGCCGATGTTCTGCACCGGCGCAGCGCCGACGGATCCCGGGATGAGGGCGAGGTTCTCGAGCCCCGGCCAGCCCTGGGCCAGCGTCCAGGCCACCATGTCGTGCCAGTTCTCGCCCGCGCCGACCTCGACGATCCAGGCGTCGGGAAGTTCCTGCACGAGGCGGCGCCCTCCCACCTCGATCTTGAGCACCACGGCCTGCGGATCACGCGTGAACACGACGTTGCTGCCACCACCGAGCACGAACTTGGGCGCCCGGCCCAGCTCCGGGTGGTCGATGACGCGCCGCAGTGTGGCGTCGCTGTCGATGCGTACCAGGGTCTGGGCCTGTGCGGGCAGCCCGAACGCGTTGAGCGTGCGCAGGTTCACGCCCTGCTCGATGGGCAATGCGGGTGCGGCCGTGCCATGCATGGGACAATTCTCGCCGAAGCACGTGCCCCCACGGATGAGAATCGCATCGTGCAGGCCGCCTTCGTTCGCAGCCCAACTGACATGGCCCAACGCACCCACTGACATGCCCAGCTTCGACATCGTGCTCGAGCCGAACTTCGTGGAACTGCGCAATGCGGTCGACCAGTGCGGCAAGGAAATCGGCACTCGCTTCGATTTCAAGGGCTCGAGCGCCAAGGTCGAGTTGAGCGAGAAGGACAAGGCACGCGAGCTCGCGCTGTACGCCGACAGCGAGTTCCAACTCGCGCAGGTCAAGGACATCGTGCTGGCCAAGCTGGCCAAGCGCGGCGTCGACCCGCGCTTCCTCGACGACAGCGCCAAGCCGGAGAAGGTCGGCGGCGACAAGCTGCGCCAGCACGTCGCGGTCAAGGTGGGCATCGATGCCGACCTCGGCAAGCGCCTGCAGACGCTCATCAAGCAGAGCAAGATCAAGGTGCAGGCGTCGATCCAGGGCGACATGGTGCGCGTGGCAGGCGTCAAGCGCGACGACCTGCAGGCGGCGATTGCCCTGATCCGGCGCGAGGTCACCGACGTGCCGCTGAAGTTCGACAACCCGCGGGACTGACGATGAACCGTTTTGTGCGTGCTGGCCTGGGCGCAACCTCGATCGTGTGTGGATTCGCCGCGACGGCGCAGAGCGTCACGATGAATGGCAGCCTCGGCACCCAGAAGGCGCTGCTGGTGATCGACGGCCAGCCGTACGCCGTGACCGTCGGAAGCACCGTCAAGGGCGTACGGCTGCTCTCGCTGTCGGGCAATCAGGTCGAGGTCGAAGTCGGCGGGGCGCGCCGCACCGTCCTGCTCAGTGCCGGTCCGGTGCGGATGGCAGGTGGTGGCGGCAGCGGCGGCGGCGGCAAGGAGATCGTGCTGACCGCAGGCAGCGACGGCCACTTCCAGACCCTGGGACAGATCAACGGCAAGTCGGTCACTTTCCTCGTCGACACCGGCGCATCGATGGTCGGCATCAGCCAGGCCGAGGCCGATCGGCTGGGGATCGACTACAAGAGCAGCCAGCGGCGCGGCTTTGCCGAGACGGCCAACGGGCGTGTACCGGCCTACGCCGTGACGCTGAACTCGGTGCGTGTCGGTGACGTCGAAGTCGCCAATGTCGACGCGATGATCGTTCCCGCGTCGATGCCGCACATCCTTCTGGGCAACAGCTTTCTGATGCGCTTCCAGATGAAGCGCGAGAACGACACGATGCGTCTGGAAAAGCGGCCGAACTGACGGCCCCCAGCTCGCTGCGCTCGCGTCCCCCTAGGGGAGCTCGGTCCGCTCAAGAGCGGCCCAGCGCGGCCCGAGTCGACCGCCCCAGCTTGTTTTCGCGACCGTGGTATGAGTTAGTGTCGGGCGCGCGTCAGGCGGGTTCGAGAAGGCCCCGCTTCTCGAGCATCGGTTCGATGGCGGCCGCCCGACCACGAAATGCGATATAGGTGGCCGCCGGGTCGACACTGTCGCCGGCGGCATAGATGTGGCGACGCAGCCGCTCGGCAGTCTTCGCATCGAACGGGTCGCCAGCCTCGACGAATGCATCGAACGCGTCGGCGTCGAGCACCTCGGCCCACAGGTACACGTAGTACCCAGCAGCGTAGCCCGCGCCGTAGAACAGATGCTGGAAGTGCGTGAAGCGATGGTTGACGCCGACACCCGGCGGCAGGCCGCGCTCGCGCAGCACCTGCGACTCGAAAGCTACCGGATCCGCGGGCACCTGCTCCCGCGGCAGTGCATGCACCGCCATGTCCGTCAGCGCGCTGGCGGTGTAGCGCACGGTCTCGAAGGCCTGGCCGAAGCGCCGCGCGCGCTTGAGCCGCTCGATCAGCGCATCGGGGATCGGCGCATCGGTATCGACGTGGCGCGCGTGGCGGCGCAGCACGTCCGGCTCGCTCATCCAGTGCTCGAACAGCTGAGACGGCAGCTCGACGAAATCGCGCAGCACGTTGGTGCCCGACAGGCGCTCGTAGCCCACGTCCGACAGCAGGCCGTGCAGCCCATGGCCGAACTCGTGGAACAGCGTGCGCACGTCGTCGAACGACAGCAGCGTCGGTTGCCCCGGCGCGGCCTTCGCGAAGTTGTTGTTGTTGGCGACGATCGGCATGACCACGCCGCCGTTCTTCGTCTGCTGCCGATACGGGCTCATCCAGGCACCACTGCGCTTGCTCGGCCGCGCGAAGTTGTCGTGGAGGAACACGCCGACGGCGCTGCCGTCGCGCCTGGTCACCTCGTAGGCCTTCACGTCGTGGTGGTACACGGGCCAGTCGGCGCGGTGCACGAAGCGCAGGCCGAACAGCCGCTCGGCGCAATCGAAGGCCGCGGCCACCATGCGATCGAGCGAGAAATAGGGTTTGACCTCGGCGTCGTCGATCGCGAACTGGCGCTGGCGCGCGCGTTCGGCCCAGAAGCGCCAGTCCCAAGGTTCGATCTCGTGAGCGACGCCGGCCTCCCGCATCTCGGCCAATAGCGCCGCACGCTCGCGCTCGAGCGCCGGCACCGCGCGCGCCCATACGTCGTCGAGCAGCCGCATCACGGACTGCCTCGTGCGGGCCATCGTGTTGTCGAGCGCGAAGTCGGCATAGTTTTCGAAGCCGAGCAGCCGCGCCTGCTCGGCGCGCAATTCGAGGATCTCGCGGATCACTGGGCGGTTGTCGGTGTCGCCATCGTGTTCACCGCGGCTGGTCCACGCGCGCCAGGCGGCCTCGCGCAGGTCGCGGCGCTCGCTGAAGGTCAGGAACGGCACCACCAGCGATCGCGACAAGGTGATCACCGCGCCGCCCTCGAGCCCCCGCTCGGTCGCCGCCTGTCGCGCGGCGTCGCGCACGAAGTCGGGCAGCCCCGCCATATCGGCCTCGTGTCCGAGCACGAGACGAAACGCCGCCTCGTCCGCCAGCACGTTCTGGCCGAAGCGCGTGGTCAGGCTCGCGAGCCGCTCGTTGATGGCCGCGAAGCGCTGGCGTGCCGTGCCGGTGAGCTGCGCACCCGCACGAACGAAGTCGCGGTGCATCTGTTCTAGCAGACGTTCCTGCTCGGCGGTCAGCGCCAGCCCGGCACGCTCGCGATGCAGGCGATCGATCCGGGCAAACAGCCCCTCGTGGAGGTAGATCGCGTTGGAGTGCGCGGCCAGCGGACCCGCCATCTCCCGCTGCACCCGCTGCAAGGCGGGCGAAGTCTCCGACGCACACAGGTTGTGGAATACCAGCTCGATGCGCGCGAACAGCCGCCCGCTGGCATCGAGCCGCGCCACCGTGTTGTCGAACGTGGGCGCCTCGGCCTGCGTGGCGATCGCATCGAGCTCCGCGCGGTGCTCGCACATCGCCACGTCGAACGCCGGGGCGAAATGCGCACTGTCGATCTCCCCGAACGGCGGCAGCGCCTGCGGCGTGTGCCAGGGCTGCAGCAGCGGATTGCCCTGAAGCGCATCGCGTGCGTTCATGTACGCTCCTTCACTTGCCGGACTTGATCGCGATCTCGTCGTCTTCGCGGTAGGGCCGGTTCGCGCACTCGGCGAGCCAGGACTTGCGTTCGTCGTCGTGCGTGACCGCGCTGTCGACCACCGCCTTGTTGCGTGCGTTCCAGTCGTTGACCTTCTCGTCGCGTGCAAGCGCGCGCTCGTTGTACGTCTTGACCGCGGCCTGGTATGCGGGCACTACCCGCGCCTCCTCCTCGGCCAACACCGGACGCGCCTTGCTCAGGCGATCGCGCTCGGGCTCGAGCGCGGCCGCCATCTCCTCGCGCTTGCTGCGCGAGGCCTCGTCGGCCTCCTTGATCTTCTTGTTGAAGGCCTCGATCTCCGCACCGTGCGCCCGCAGCCGGCCCTCCCATTCGCGCACGGCGACGAGCTTGACGTCGACGTCGGCGCGAAGCGGCTTGAGCGCCTCGGCCTCCTTCATCAACTCGTCGCGCTCGCGGTCGAGCGTGACGCGCTGGCTGTCGAGGGTCTTGGTCTTTGCGTTGATGTCGTCCAGGCGTTTCAGGCAGGCGCGCAGCTCCTCGCGCGTGAGCATCTTGCCGGAGGCCTGGCCCTTGCCACTGAGCGTCTTGGGCGGTGCGGACTTGGCGGCCGGCGGCAGCACGATCGATGGCGCCTTCGGTGCCGGCTTGGCCTGTTGGGTGGTCTGCGCCAGGACGCCCGGCGACGAAAGGACATACAGCGCGCCGCAGGCGGCGAGCAAGGTCTTGGCGTGGGACATGCGCTCCTCGCGAGGGGCCACTCGGGCCCGGTTGAACCAGTCGCGGCCTGCTCGGCCCGGACGCCGCAGGCGGGCCCGTTTGCGAAGCCGGAATGATGCCATCTTGCGCACGCGGGCTCACGAAGTTCACACGCGCGCACCGATCGACGATGGAGCGGCCGAGATGGTCGAGGTGCCGAAGTGGCCGGCGATCGTGATCGTCGGATTGGTCGCGCTCGGGGTGGCCGGCGGCTACGCGTCCTCGCCGAAGTTCAGGGCCGAACGAAGCACCTCGATCGATGCGAGCGCCGACAAGATCTACGCCCGGATTGCCGACCCGCGGGGGTGGCAGTGCTGGTCAATGTGGGGGGTCAGCGCGACCCGGGCATCGCGATGACCTACAGCAGTCCGCTCAGCCGCGCCGGCGCCGCGTGAGAGTGGAAGGGCGAGTGTGACGGCAAGATGACGGTCGGCGCCGCTGAACCCGGCAAACGCGTGGCCTTCGAGTTGTACTTTCCCGATTTCGGCACGACGTCCACCGGGGCGCTCGAACTCGTTCCTGAGGGCAATGGCACGAAAGTCACCTGGCCCATGAACGGCGACATGGGCAACAACCCGATCTACCGCTGGATGACAATGTTCATGGACAAGATGGTCGGACCCGACTTCGAGGCGGGACTGGCCAACCTGGAGGCACTGGCCGAGAAAACCTAGGCCCGGCAGACGCAGATCCGGCAGCGCCCGGGCCGCCCGCCGCGCCAACCCAGGGGGTGGGCCTCGTCACTCACCCAGGTAGGCCGCGCGCACGCGCGGATCGGCCAGCAGTTGCTTGGCCTCGCCGTCCATCGTGATTTCGCCGGAGTCCATCACGTAGCCTCGGTTCGCGAGGCCGAGCGCACGGCTCGCGTTCTGCTCGACGAGCAGGATCGTCGTGCCCTGCTGATGGATGCTGTCGACGACCTCGAAGATCTTGTCGACCATGATGGGCGACAAGCCCATCGAGGGCTCGTCGAGCAGCAGCACCTTCGGACGCGCCATCAGGCCGCGGCCCATGGCGAGCATCTGCTGCTCGCCGCCGCTGAGCGTGCCAGCCAATTGCTCGGCACGCTCTTTCAGGCGCGGAAAGATCGTGAACACCTTGTCCATGTCGGACGCAATCTCGGCCTTGTCGTCGCGCACGAACGCGCCCATCTGAAGGTTTTCGGTGATCGTCATGCGGGCAAACACGCCACGGCCCTCAGGCACCATGACCAAGCCCTGCTTGACCAGGTTCCACGCGCCCTGCCCTTTGATCGGCTTGCCCATGAAGTCGATCTCGCCGGCGGCCACCGGCTGCACGCCAGTCACCGCCTTGAGCGTGGTCGTCTTTCCCGCACCGTTGGCGCCGATCAAGCTGACGAGTTCGCCCTGTTTGACCTCGAAGCTCACGCCCTTGACGGCCTGGATGCCACCGTAGGCCACCTTCAGGTCGCTGACTTTGAGCAAGACCGGTGTCGCCATTGTCTCGTCCTCAATGGGCCTTGTGGCCGGCGCCGAGGTAGGCCTCGATCACCTTTTCGTTTTTCTGCACCTCTGCGGGCGTGCCTTCGGCGATCTGCTTGCCGTAGTCGAGCACCGTGACGCGGTCGCACAGCCCCATCACCAGCTTGACGTCGTGCTCGATCAGCAGGATCGTGCGCCCGTCATTGCGAATCCGATCGATCAGTTCTCTGAGCACGATCTTTTCGGTGGCATTCATGCCGGCGGCCGGTTCGTCCAGCGCAATGAGCTTGGGGTCGGTGGCCAATGCGCGGGCGATCTCCAGGCGGCGCTGGTCACCGTAACTCAGCGTGCGCGCCTTGTAGTCCGCGTACTTGGCAATGCCCACGTACTCCAGCAACTCGCGCGCTCGCGCGCTGATCGCGGCCTCCTCGGCCTTGAAGCCCGCCGTACGAAAGACCGCACCCACCAAACCCGAGTGCGTGCGCACATGGCGGCCCACCATCACGTTCTCCAGCGCCGTCATCTCGGCAAACAGCCGAATGTTCTGGAACGTGCGGGCGATGCCCGCCTTGGCCACCTGGTGCACGGCCTCGGGCTTGTAGCTCTCTCCTCCGAGCTCGAAGGTTCCCGAGTCGGGCGTGTACAGCCCGGTAATGACGTTGAAGAAGGTCGTCTTGCCGGCACCGTTAGGGCCGATCAACCCGTAAACCTGGCCCGCAAGGATCGTGATCCCGACGTCGGACAGTGCCTGCAAGCCGCCGAAGCGCTTGGACACGGACATGACCTTGAGAACTGCATTGCCCATGTCGCGACCCTTACTTCGCCGGCAGCGGCGCGGGCGCCGCCTTCCCGTGTTCGGCCGATGGCCACAGCCCGCGCGGACGCAGCAGCATGATCGAGATCATCGCGCTGGCAATGAGCAACTGGCGCAGGATCGAAGCATCCAGGCGCCCACCCGTCATGTTTTGCAGAGGCCCGGCGACATACCGCAGCACCTCGGGCAGGGCCGACAAGAGCACCGCACCGAGGATCACACCAGGCAGGTGCCCGATGCCGCCGAGCACGACCATCGCCACGATCATGATGCTCTCCATCAAGCTGAACGACTCGGGCGAAACGAAGCCCTGGAAGGCAGCGAACATCGACCCCGAGACGCCGCCGAAGGTGGCACCCATTCCGAACGCCAGCAGCTTCATGTTGCGGGTGTTGATGCCCATCGCCTTGGCGGCGATTTCGTCCTCTCTGATCGCCATCCACGCGCGGCCGATGCGGGACCGCTCGAGGCGATGGCAGATCGCGACGCTGAAAACCACCAGCCCAAGAAACATGTAGTAGTACAAGGTGACTGACGGGATCTCCATGCCGCCGATCTCGATCCCCTTGCCGGCATTGAAGCCGAGGATGTGCATCGGATCGATCCGGTCCAGGCCACGCGGCCCGTTCGTGATGTTGATCGGCTGCTCGAGGTTGTTCATGAACACGCGGATGATTTCGCCAAAGCCGAGTGTCACGATGGCCAGGTAGTCCCCACGCAGCTTGAGCACCGGGGCGCCGAGCAACACCCCGGCCACCCCGGCCATGATCGCCGCCATTGGCACCACCATCAGGAACGGTGCGTGCAGGCCGGACGGGAACAATCGCGCGATCCACTCGAAGTTCTCGGTCAACTGCGGCGATGCCAGCAGTGCGTACATGTACGCGCCCAGCGCATAGAAGGCGACGTAGCCCAAGTCGAGGAGCCCGGCGTAGCCGACCACGATGTTCAGGCCCAGCGCGAGGAGCACATACAGCAGGGCCAGCGCCAAAATGCGCACCCAGCCTTGGCCGAACTGCTGCGCGAACAAAGGCAGCGCCATCAGCAGCACCGCGGCGACGAGGAAGACGACGTACTTGTTCTTCATGGCGTGGTCCTCAAGCACGGTCGGCGACGCGCTCGCCGAGAAGGCCGGACGGGCGCAAGGTCAGCACCAGGATGAGCAGCGCAAACGCGAAGATGTCGACGTACTGGCTGCCGAGCACGCCGCCGGTCAGCGCGCCGAGGTAACCCGCGCCGAACGCCTCGACCAGCCCGAGGAGGATGGCGCCAACCACCGCGCCGGCCAGATTGCCGATGCCGCCCAGTACCGCGGCCGTGAAGGCCTTGAGGCCGGGCAAGAAACCCATCGTGTGCTGCACGGTGCCGTAATTGGCCGCCCACATCACGCCGGCCACAGCGGCCAGCGCCGCGCCAATGATGAATGTGGCTGAGATCACCATGTCCGGGCGCACGCCCATCAGAGTGGCCACGCGCGGATTCTCGGCCGTGGCCCGCATCGCGCGGCCGAGCTTGGTGCGATTGACCAGATACATCAGACCCGCCAGGATGACTGCCGTCAGACCGAGGATCAGGCACTGCGTGATGCTGATCACCGCGCCGCCCACGTGCAGCGGCTCGGTGGGCAGCAGCAGCGGGTAGGGCTTGGGATTGGGCTTCCAGATGATCATCGCCAATGTCTGCAGCAGCAGGCTCATTCCCATCGCGGTGATCAGCGGGGCCAGCCGTGGTGCGCCGCGCAGCGGCCTGTAAGCGAGCTTTTCGACGGAGAAGTTCAGCGCCGCGCAGACCACGATCGCGCACAGGACCGAAAAAAGCATGATCAGCCAGCCCGGCACGCCAGAGTCCGCCAAGAGCGACACGACCGTCCAGCTCGTCAGGGCTCCCACCATCAGCACCTCGCCATGGGCGAAGTTGATCAGATTGATGATGCCGTACACCATCGTGTAGCCCAGCGCCACGAGCGCATACATGCTGCCCAGCACCAGGCCGTTGATGATCTGTTGGAAGAAGATGTCCACTCGCAGGCTCCCTGAAAGCGTGCGGCCCCGCGCCCGAACGCGAGCCGATTCTAGGCAGGCAAGTCTCGGGCCTCGCGCTGGGATTACCCTTGCGCGAGGGGGTCGGTCCGCGCTGCGATCGTGGTCAGCGGATCAGGCTGTCGGCACTGCGCCAGGGTTTGCCGAGGTCGTGCGCCACCGCTTCGTGCGTGATCGCGCCCTCGTGCACTGTGAGCCCTGCGAGCAGATGCGGGTCGTCGGCACATGCGCGACGCCAGCCCTTGTCGGCCAGTGCCAGGGTGAACGGCAGCGTCGCGTTGTTGAGCGCGAAGGTCGACGTGCGCGGCACCGCACCGGGCATGTTGGCCACGCAGTAGTGCACGATGCCATCGACCACGTAGGTCGGCTCGGCATGCGTGGTGGCGCGCGAGGTCTCGAAGCAGCCGCCCTGGTCGATTGCCACGTCGACGATCACCGCGCCGGGCCGCATCTGCGACAACTGTGCGCGCTTGATCAACTTCGGTGCCGAGGCACCAGGAACGAGCACGGCGCCGACCACGAGGTCGGCTTCGAGCACCGCCGCCTCGGT
>Ga0224500_10002281_pt1 | contig 10419 bp, 8 predicted proteins | sample SF_Oct11_sed_USG_FD_168126 | JGI IMG/M metagenome (GOLD analysis project Ga0224500, IMG submission 168126) | Sediment microbial communities from San Francisco Bay, California, United States - SF_Oct11_sed_USGS_4_1 | ecosystem: Environmental > Aquatic > Marine > Sediment | place: USA: California...
CGTCGCGGCACGGGGCACGGCGCCGATCAGCACCACGGCCCGGCTGGCTGCCATCATCGGTGCCGAGATCCGCGGCGAGCCAGGGCGCCACCCGGCCACGCGCAGCTTCCAGGCCATTCGCATGCACATCAATCGCGAGCTTCCCGAGCTCGAGGCCGTCCTGCGCGCCGCGCTCGCCGCGCTCGCCGTCGGCGGCCGGCTGTGCGTCATCAGCTTTCACTCGCTGGAGGATCGCATCGTGAAGCGGTTCCTGCGCGACCACGCCCGCGTTGACCCGGCGCTTCGCGCCCTGCCGGTGGTGCCGGATTCGGCCCGGCCGGTTCTGGAGCTGCTCACGACCCGGGCCGTCCGCGCCAGCGAGGCCGAGGTTGCGCGCAACCCGCGCTCGCGGAGTGCCGTGCTGCGGGCCGCGGAGAAACGGCGATGACGCCCGCCCAGCGCTCGCGAGTCGTGCTTGCCAGCCTGGCCGCAGGCGTGCTGATCTCGGCACTGGCGAGCGTGTATGCCAAGCACCAGTCCCGCAAGCTGTTTGTGGAGATGCAGACGCTGGTGGCCGAGCGCGACCGACTGGAGATGGACTGGGGCCGTCTGCAGATCGAACAGAGTACCCAGGCCAATCACGCCCGGGTTGAGAGCATCGCCCGCGAGCGCTTGTCGATGCGCACCCCAACGCCGGACGACGTCAGGCTGGTGACCCGATGAGCAGCGCAGACCGGCCGCAAAAGCCTGCCTTTCACAGCTTCGTCTGGCGCCTTTGGACAGTATCGGCCGTTCTGCTGCTGGCCGGCGGCGCGCTGGTTACCCGGGCCATCCACCTGCAGGTCTTCAACACTGAGTTCCTTAACAAGCAGGCCGCTGCCCGGCATCTCCGGGTGGCGACGCTGTCGGCAACCCGCGGCGTCATCAAGGACCGCAACGGCGAGCCGCTGGCGGTGAGCACACCGGTGGACAGCGTGTGGGTGAACCCGCCGCAGCTGCTCGAGGACCAGGACCGGATCCGCAGCCTCGCGCGGGCGCTGAAGCTTGACGCCGGTGAACTCACGGCGCGGCTGTCGCGGAAAGTCAGTCGCGGGTTCTACTACGTCAAGCGCCACATGAATCCTTCGGAAGCAGCGGCGATCGACGCTTTGCAGTTGCCGGGCGTGCACCTGCTGCGCGAGTACCGCCGCTACTACCCCGCCGGCGAAGTCACTGGCCACCTGCTCGGCTTTACCAACATCGATGACAAGGGCCAGGAAGGCCTGGAGCTGGCCTTCGACAACTGGCTGCACGGCGTGCCCGGCAAGAAGAAGGTGCTGCGGGACCGGCTTGGCCGGGTCATCGAGGACGTCGAGAGCATCGTGCCGCCCAGCCCGGGCCGCGATCTCGTGACGTCGATCGATCTCCGGATCCAGTACCTCGCCTACCGCGAGCTCAAGGCGGCGGTGCAGAAGTACCAGGCGGCTTCCGGCTCGGTGATCGTGCTGGACGTTGCGACCGGGGAAGTGCTGGCCGACGTCAACCAGCCAGCGTTTAATCCCAACGATCGCAGCCAGATCAGGCCGGCAATGTTCCGCAACCGCGCCATCACCGACATCCTTGAGCCCGGCTCGACCTTCAAGCCCCTGATCGTGGCAGCCGCGCTCGACAGCGGCCGGTTCACGGCGCGCAGCCGGATCGACACCAGCCCCGGCTTCGTGCAGGTCGGGGCAAAAACCATCGAAGACAAGCAAAACTATGGCGTTGTTGACCTGGCCACGCTGTTGGCCAAGTCGAGCAACGTCGGGGCCGTCCAGGTGGCGATGAAGCTGGACAAGGAGATGCTCTGGAGCACGCTCAGCCGGTTCGGCGCCGGCCACCTGACGTCGAGTGGTTACCCGGGTGAGTCGGCCGGGATGCTGCCACCGTTCCAGGGCTGGCGGCCGATCGGCCAGGCCACGATGGCCTACGGCTATGGGATTTCCATGACGCCGCTGCAACTCGCCCAGGCCTATGCCGTGCTGGCCGGCGACGGGCTGCACCGGCCCATATCTCTCGTGCGTGTCGACAAGCCGCCGATTGCCCGGCGCGTCGTCAGTCCGGAAACCGCGCACAGCGTGGTCGGGATGCTCGAGCAGGTCGTTACCGCGGAGGGCACGGGCATCAAGGCGCGGGTCACCGGTTACCGCGTGGCCGGCAAGACCGGCACGGCGCGCAAGGTCGCGGCCGGCGGCTACTCGCAGGACCGGCACACGGCAGTGTTCTCGGGCATTGCGCCGGCGACAGCACCGCGCCTGGTGATTGTCGTCGTGGTCGATGAACCGAAGGGGGCGGCGTTCTACGGTGGCGACGTGTCGGCGCCCGTATTCGCAGCGGTGGCGACCGGTGCGCTCCGGATCCTGGCGGTACCGCCCGACGGGGCGGATGCCGCCGTATCCTCGCAGCGGACCCAGCTGGCTGCCAGTGCCCCATGACCCTTGCCACTGATCACGCCATGGACCTTCACGCACTGTTCAAAGGACTCGCTACGGATGCCCCGGCGCTGGACGTCGTGGATATCACCCTCGACAGCCGGACGGCGGTGCAGGACGGACTGTTCATCGCCTGCCGCGGCACCCGGCAGCATGGCCTGGACTTCGTGGGCGACGCGCTTCGCGCTGGCGTTGGCGCCGTGGCCTGGGAACCCACGGGCGCCCTGCGCCCGCCGGAGTTGCCGGCTGGCGTCGTCAACCTCGCGGTGCCGGCGCTGCGCGACCGCCTCGGTGAAGTGGCCAACCGGTTTTTCGCCCGGCCCTCCGAGGCCCTGCAGGTCACCGGCATCACCGGTACTAACGGCAAGACCACCACGGCCTGGCTGGTGACGCAGGCCATTGGTCATCTCGGCGGCAGCGCCGGATACCTGGGCACGCTCGGCCAGGGCCTTGCTGGCAAGCTTCGTCCGGCAGCGCTCACGACGCCTGATTGCATCAGCTTTCACCGGCAGTTGCGCGAGTTGGCCGATGCGGGCGCCGGGTACGCGGTGGCCGAAGTGTCGTCGCACGCTCTCGACCAGGACCGTGTCGCCGGCGTGCGCTTTGCCACCGTCGCGTTCACCAACCTCACGCGCGATCATCTCGACTATCACCCCGACCTCGCGGCCTACGGCGCGGCCAAGGCGCGCCTGTTTGCACTCGGCGCCGGCACCGCGGTGATTAATCTCGACGACGCCTTCGGCCGCGAGCTGGCGGAGCGCCTGCCGGCGCGCACGCGGCTCGTGGGCGTGACCCGGCAGGAGGCTGCCGGCGCCACGCTCCACGGTACGCTGGCCGGCGCCACGCCGGAGGGCCTTCTGCTCGAGTTACGCAGCGGCGCGCAGACGGCGCGGCTGGCGAGCAGCCTCTGGGGAAGCTTCAACGCGGACAACCTGCTCGTCGCGGCCGGCATCCTGATCGCCAATGGCTGGTCGCTCGAGGCCTCGGCCGGGGCGCTGGCTCGTGCCGTGGCGCCGCCCGGTCGGATGGAGCGCGTGCCGGCCGCGCCGGGCCGGCCGGCGGTGCTCGTTGATTTCGCCCACACGCCGGACGCACTCGGCAAGGCGCTCGCCGCGGTCCGGCAGCACTGTCCGGGCGAGGTGTGGTGCGTGTTTGGCTGCGGCGGCGACCGGGACCGCGGCAAGCGCGCAACGATGGGCACGGTGGCCGTGGCCGGCGCCGACCGGGTGATCGTGACGGACGACAATCCGCGCTCGGAAGACCCGCAGCAGATCATCGCGGATATCCTGTCCGGCATTGCGTCACTGGACCGGTTGCAGGTCGTGCCGGATCGCGCCGATGCCATCGCCAGGGCTATACGCTCGGCCGGCCCGGCCGATGCCGTGCTGATCGCCGGCAAGGGACACGAGACGGTGCAGATCACGAAGCAGGGCCAGCGGCCGTTTTCCGACGTGGCCGTCGCGACGGCCACCCTGGCCGCCACGCAACCGGCGTCGGCCAGGGTCCGGGACGCATGACGATGGCAACGCTCGCCTGGGTGGCAGAGACGGCCGGTGGACAACTGCTGGGTCAGGACGTGGGCTTCGACTCCGTCAGCACGGACACGCGGAGCATCGAACCCGGGCAGTTGTTCGTGGCATTGCGTGGTGTCCGTCACGACGCTGCCGCCTTCGTGAAGGACGCGGCCGGCCGGGGCGCTGTCGCCGCCATCGTGGAGCAGCGCCAGCCCGTGGCGATCCCGCAGGTCCTGGTGCCGAATGCCGGCAGGGCACTGCAGGAGGTCGCCGCGGCGTGGCGAGCGCGTTTCGCGATTCCGGTCATTGGCGTGACGGGCAGCAACGGCAAGACCACGCTCAAGGAGATGATGGCCGCCATCCTTCGGGCCCATTTCCGGCAGCCGGGCGAAGATGGTGGCGTGCTGGCCACGTGGGGCAATCTCAATAACCACGTGGGCGTGCCCATCACACTGCTGTGGATGCGCGCCGAACACCGGGCCGCCGTCATCGAGATGGGGGCGAGCGCGCGGAACGAGATTGCCCTGCTGGCCCGCATTGCCCGTCCCACCGTCGGTGTCATTACCAACGCCGGTCCGGCCCACCTCGCGGGCTTTGGCGGCACGGTGCGGGACGTCGCGGTTGCCAAAGGGGAGTTGTTTGCGGGCTTGCCCTCCGGAACCGTTGCCGTAGTGAATCGCGATGACCCGTTTCACGACTACTGGCGCGGCCTGCGGCAGGACGTGGTCTACCGGTCGTTCGGGCTCGCGGCCGACGCGGATTTTCATGCTGCCGATATGGTGGCGACCAGTGGCGACGGGCTCGGGTTTCGTATCGTGTCGCCGGCCGGTGAGGTGGTCATCCGGCTCCCGATGGCGGGCAGCCACAATATCCAGAATGCGCTCGCTGCCACGGCAGCGACCACGGCCGCCGGCGCCACGCTGGAAGCGGTGCGGGCCGGCCTGGCCGACATGGTGAACGTGAAGGGCCGCCTGCGGCCGGAGCCCGGCCCGGACGGCTGCACCATTTATGACGACAGCTACAACGCCAACCCCGGCTCCGTCGCGGCGGCGATCCGCTTTCTCGCGGGCCTCCCCGGGCAGCGCTGGTTCGTGCTCGGCGACATGGCCGAGCTCGGGCCGGACGAAATCTCCCTGCACCGGGAGGTTGGCGTGCTCGCCGCGCACAGCGGCATCGACCGGTTCTATTGCGTGGGTCCGCTGGCGCAGCATGCCGCGGAAGGCTTTGGCTCGCGGGCGAAGTGGGCTCCCGACGTGGCCACCATGGCCGGGATCATCCGGCCGGATCTGTCCAGCGACGTGCACCTGCTCGTCAAGGGCTCCCGCAGCGCCGGGCTCGAGCGACTCGTCAGGGCCCTGACCGGCGACCTGGCCGGCGAACTGGCCGATGCCGGAGGCGCGCACTGATGCTGCTGCTGCTTGCAGAGGCCCTGACGCCGGTCATCTCCGGTTTCAATGCGTTCACTTACCTGACGCTGCGCGCGATCTTAGGCGCGCTGACCTCGCTTGCCATGGCGTTGCTGCTCGGGCCCGCGCTGATCCGGCGCCTCACGCACCGGCAGATCGGGCAGACCGTGCGCGACGACGGCCCCCAGACCCATCTGCAGAAGGCCGGTACGCCGACCATGGGTGGCACGCTGATCCTGCTCGCCATTCTGGTCAGTACCCTGCTGTGGGCTGACCTGCGCAGCCTTTATGTGTGGCTCGTGCTGGGCGTTACCGTGGCCTTTGGCCTGCTGGGTTTTGCCGACGATTACCGGAAGCTCGTGTTGCGCGATCCGAAGGGCCTGACCGTGCGGGAGAAACTGTTCTGGCAGGCGCTGGTGGCCATTGGCGTGGGTGTAATCCTGTACCTCAAGGCCGATGCGCCGCAGTCGACGGCGCTGCTGATTCCCTACCTGAAGGACGTGCTGATCCCGCTCGGCTGGGTTTTCATTCCCTTCGTCTGTCTCGTGATTGTCGGCACCAGCAACGCCGTGAACCTGACCGACGGTCTTGACGGCCTCGCGATCATGCCGACCGTGCTGGTCGGTGGCGCGCTTGGCCTGTTTGCCTGGGTCGCGGGTAACGCGATCTTTTCCCGGTATCTCGGCATTCCCTACGTGGCTGGCGCCGGCGAGTTGCTGGTGATTTGCTCGGCGATGGCCGGCGCGGGCCTGGGCTTCCTGTGGTTTAACACCTACCCGGCACAGGTCTTCATGGGGGACATCGGTGCCCTGTCGCTCGGCGGAGCGCTGGGAACGGTGGCCGTCATCGCGCGCCAGGAACTGGTACTCCTGATCATGGGCGGCATCTTCGTCGCCGAGGCGGTGTCGGTGATGATGCAGGTGGCATCCTTCAGGATGACCGGCAAGCGCATCTTCCGCATGGCCCCGCTGCATCACCATTTCGAGCTGAAGGGCTGGGCGGAGCCCAAAGTGATTGTGCGTTTCTGGATCGTTACGGTGATCCTGGTCCTGGTCGGGCTGTCGAGCCTGAAGATCCGATGAGCATGGCTGCCGCACGCAAGGATGATGAGTTGTCGGCCGCGAATGGCACCGGCGGCGTGGCACTCGTGCTGGGCATGGGCGGCACCGGCGTGTCCTTCGCCCGGTTCCTGGCCGCGCGCGGTGCGCGGGCGGTATTCGCGGACACCCGCGCCCTGCCGCCGGGCGCGGCGGCGATTCGCGCCACGCTGCCGGCCGCGGAGATCCTGCCTTCCCCACCCGCAGCGCTGCCCACCGGGGTGGACCGGATCCTGGTTTCCCCCGGCGTCGATCTCCGGCTGCCGGTGCTCGCCGATGCCCGCGAGCGTGGTGTGCCGGTGCTGAGCGATATCGATCTCTTCGTGGCCGAGGCGGCCGCACCCATCACGGCCATCACCGGCTCCAACGGCAAGAGCACGGTCACTTCGATGGTCGGTGCCATGCTGACCGGCGCCGGGGCCCGGGCGGCTGTCGGGGGGAATCTCGGCACGCCCGCGCTCGAGCTTGTCGATCCGCATGCCAGTCATTACGTCCTGGAGCTCTCCAGTTTCCAGCTCGAGCGCAGCGCGCCGGTGCCGGCGGCCGCTGCCGTCGTGCTGAACATCACACCGGACCACCTGGACATGCACGGCAGCCTGCCTGCCTACACGGCGGCGAAGGCGCGGATCTATGCCCGCTGCGCACTCGCCGTGGTCAATCGCGACCTGCCCGAGCTTGCCGCGCTGGTCCCGGCCGGCACACCGACCCTGGGATTTGGCCTCAAGGCGCCGGACGGCGACGACTTTGGCGTGCAGATGCGCGATGAACATGCCTGGCTGGCCCGGGGCCGGGAGCTGCTGTTGCCAGTTGGCGAATTGCCCGTCAGCGGGCTGCACAACGTGTCGAACGCACTCGCCGCGCTCGCCCTGTGCAGCGTGAGCGGCTTCGATATCCGCGACCTGCTGCCCGGCCTGCGTGCCTATCAACCGCTGCCACACCGGGCGGTGATGGTTGCGCGGCGGAATGGCGTGGCGTGGATCAATGACTCCAAGGCCACGAATGTGGGCGCGGCGGTGACCAGCATCGGCAGCGTCGAGGGTCCGCTGGTGCTGATCGCCGGCGGCGACGGCAAGGGCGCCAGCTTCGAAGCCCTCGCGGCATCGCTCAGGGGTCGGGAGTGTGCCGCTGTCCTGCTCGGCCGCGACCGCGACCTGCTGGCGGGCGCGCTCGCCGGCGTGTGTCCGGTGCAGCGCGTGGCGGACATGCCGGCCGCCGTCCGCGCGGCAGCGGCGCTCGCGAAGCCGGGCTGGACGGTCCTGCTCGCTCCGGCCTGCAGCAGCCTCGACATGTACAGCGATTACGGTGCGCGCGGCGCCGCCTTCAGCGCGGCGGTCCTCGCCCAGGCGCCCGATCCCGGGACCAGCCAGCGGGCCGATGGTCGGCAGGCCAATGGTAAGCAGGGAGGTGTCGGGTGAGCGCCCGGCAGGTGACCATCCCGGGCCAGGCCAGGCCCGACATCCTGCTGGTTGGCGTCACTGCGCTCCTGCTGGCCATCGGCCTGCTGATGGTGACGTCGGCATCCATCGCGCTCGGCGATCGCCAGCACGGCGACGCGTTTTACTTCCTCGAGCGGCAGCTGGTCGCCGCCGTCATCGGCCTGGCGGCGGCCTGGTGCATGGTGAAGATCCCGACCCGTATCTGGCAGGGCCTGGGCTCCTGGCTGGCCGCAATTGCCATCACCCTGCTGGTGCTCGTGGTCATTCCCGGTTTCGGCAACACGGTCAATGGCAGCACGCGCTGGCTCAGCGTCGGCGGTATCAATCTGGTGCAGGTGAGCGAGCCGGCCCGGCTGATGCTGCTCATTTACGTGGCCGATTATGCCGTGCGCCGCAATCAGGAATTGCGCAGCGGGCTGATGGGCTTCGTGAAGCCCCTGCTTATCGTGGGCGGGGCCGCCGGCCTGCAACTTCTGCAGCCCGACTTCGGTTCGGCGGTACTCCTGCTCGGCATCTCCTTCACGATTCTCTTCATCGCCGGAGCCCGGGTTCGCGATGTCCTGGTGATTCTGGTGCCCGTGATCCTGGCCTTCGTGGCGCTCGCCAGGTTCTCTCCCTACCGCATGCGGCGTCTCATGGGCTTCTGGAATCCCTGGGCCGATCCCTACGGTGACGGGTTCCAGCTGACCCAGTCGCTGATCGCGATCGGCTCGGGCGAATGGACGGGACTGGGACTCGGCGGCAGTGTCCAGAAGCTTTTCTACCTGCCGGAGGCGCACACGGACTTCATCTTCGCGGTCATCGCCGAGGAGTTTGGTCTGCTCGGCAGCCTCGTGATGATCACCCTGTACGGCCTGCTGATCTGGCGTGCGCTGGCCGTCGCGCGCGCTGCCGCCGCGCGCGATGCGGCGTTCCCGGCCTATGTGGCCTCTGGCCTGGGCATGTGGCTGGCAATCCAGGCGCTGATCAATCTCGGCGTGAACATGGGCGTGTTGCCGACCAAGGGGCTCACATTGCCTCTCGTCAGTTTTGGACGCAGCTCGCTGATCGTGACGCTGGCCGCGCTCGGTCTGCTCCTGCGCATCGATCTCGAGAATCGCGGCCTGGCGGGCACGGGCCGGCGCCGCGTCAACGGGCGGGCACGGCTATGAGCGGCGTAATGAGCGGTGCTCCCGTGCTGATCATGGCGGGCGGAACAGGTGGCCACGTGTTCCCGGCCCTGGCGATAGCCCGCGCCCTGCGCCAGCGTAACGAGGCAGTGGTCTGGCTTGGCACCGAGCGTGGCCTCGAAGCCCGCGTCGTGCCGACCGAGAACATTCCGCTCGAAACAGTCCGTGTCCAGGGTTTGCGCGGCAAGGGCCTGCTGAGCTGGATCGCGGCGCCGCTGCGGATCCTCGTGGCAGTGGTCGACGCGGTGCGCGTGCTTCGCCGCTGCCAGCCGAAAGTCGTGCTGGGCATGGGCGGCTACACCGCAGGGCCAGGCGGCGTGGCCGCCTGGCTGCTGCGCCGGCCACTCGTCATCCACGAGCAGAACGCCGTCGCCGGATTAACCAATCGTCTTCTGGCTGGTTTTGCCCGGGAAGTGCTTGAAGCCTTCCCGGGCAGTTTTTCTGCCGGCGTGAAGACGAGAGTAACGGGCAATCCCGTGCGTGCCGACATCATCGCCCTGCCGCCGCCGGCCGAACGCTTTGCCGGCCGGCACGGCCAGCTCCGGCTGCTCGTACTCGGCGGGAGCCAGGGCGCGCGGGCACTGAACGAGACCGTGGCCGCTGCCGTCGCCCTGCTGCCGCCCGAACACCGGCCGGAAATTCGCCACCAGGCCGGCGATGCCACCCGCCCGGTCGCCGAGGCCGCCTACCGGAGCGCCGCGGTCGACGCCCGGGTCGTGTCCTTTATTAGTGACATGGCGGAAGCCTACGGCTGGGCCGACCTCGTGCTCGCCCGGTCCGGTGCCCTGACCGTGGCCGAACTGGCCGCCGCCGGCGTGGGCGCCGTGCTGGTGCCATTCCCCGCTGCCACCGACGATCACCAGACCCGGAACGCGGCCTTCCTGGTCGATGCCGGGGCCGCCACGCTGCTGCCGCAGGCCGGGCTGACCGCCGAACGCCTGGCGGCCGAGCTCAGGACTTATATCGGCGATCGGGATCTGGCGCTGACCCGCGCCCGCAAGGCCCGTGCGCTCGCCATGCCCGGTGCGACGGAGGCGATCGTCGGCGCCTGCCTGGCGGCTGGCGCGGCTTCCGGCATGTCCCGGAGTACTACCCATGCGTGACCGGATGCGCCGTATCAACCGCATACACCTCGTCGGTATCGGCGGGGTTGGCATGGGCGGCATCGCCGAGGTGCTGCTCAACCTCGGCTACGCCGTCCAGGGTTCAGATCTTCGGGAGTCCGCTGTCACCCGCCGGCTTACGCGCCTTGGGGCGCTGGTGCACATCGGCCACCGGGCGGAAAACGTGGGTGAAGCCGATGTGGTGGTGGTGTCGGGCGCGGTGGCGGACGACAACCCCGAGATGCAGGCGGCGCGGGCTGCGCGC
>Ga0224500_10002283_pt1 | contig 10412 bp, 8 predicted proteins | sample SF_Oct11_sed_USG_FD_168126 | JGI IMG/M metagenome (GOLD analysis project Ga0224500, IMG submission 168126) | Sediment microbial communities from San Francisco Bay, California, United States - SF_Oct11_sed_USGS_4_1 | ecosystem: Environmental > Aquatic > Marine > Sediment | place: USA: California...
GCACGTACCATGTGTCGACGACGTCGCCCTTGCGGGCCGTGAACTCCGCGCGCTTTCCCACGCTCCCGTACGCTGTGGTCCAGCGGATTCAGCCCCGCCCGCGGTAGGCCGGGACTCCCTGTTCCGGTATCCACAGCCCCGTCGGCGGTCGGCCCGTCTGCCAGAACACGTCGATCGGCATGCCGCCGCGCGGGTACCAGTAGCCCCCGATGCGCAGCCAGCGCGGGGTGAGGAACTCCACCAGCCGTCCGGCGATGGCGAGCGTGCAATCCTCATGGAATGCGCCGTGGTTGCGAAAGCTCGTCAGGTAGAGCTTGAGCGACTTGCTCTCGACGAGCCAGCGTGCAGGGGCATAGTCGATCACGAGATGTGCGAAATCGGGTTGTCCGGTAATCGGGCAGAGGGACGTGAACTCCGGCGCCGTGAAGCGGGCGAGATAGAGTTTGCGCGGATGCGGATTCTTCACTCGCTCGAGTACGGCGGACTGCGGCGAGTCCGGAATCGGTGCGGATGCACCGAGCTGCGTGAGCCCACCGTAGCCCCGGTCGGCGGTGCTTTTCCTGCCCATCCGTCAGTTCCTCCTGAGTTTCGCAGCGGTCAGAACACGGGCTCGGCAGCCGTGGTTGCCATAATCACGGTCCGCGGGCTCAAATATTTGAAATTACTCATATTCAATCGTGCGGCCCTGGACGTAGACTCCCTTGTCACGCGCGAAGCTTGGACCAGGCCGGGGCCTCCCCGCAACGCGCCCGGACTGCTAAGCTAGGTATTGCATCGCAACTACGATAAAGAGAGCGCGGCAACCAGGATGGCGAACGGCAACGGTTCGGTCACTTCACGTCCCCCGCGACTGCTGTATTCGTTGCTCGAGGGGCGGGCGCTGCTGGAACTTGCACTGCTGCCGGCGATGGTGCCGGTCCTGAATGCCGCCCCGCGCGGCGACGGGCACCCCGTCCTGCTCGTGCCCGGCTTCACCGCCAGCGATGCCACGATGGTCGGTCTGCGGACATACCTGCGTTCTCGCGGCTACCACGTCGAGACCTGGGGGCTCGGCCAGAATACGGGATTCAAGCTCAAGTTCAGCCAGGCCCTCGAGCAGAAGGTGCGCTACATGCACCACCGGCACGGGCGCAAGGTCAGCGTCGTGGGGTGGAGCCTCGGTGGCGTCTACGGTTTCTATGCCGCCCACAGCGCACCCGAGTGCGTCCGGTCCGTCGTATCACTGGGCAGCCCGATGCGCTTTTCGGCGGACGAGTTCAAGACCCCGCTCCTGGTCCGGGCCGTCTATCGCTATTTTGCGCATCCCATGGGGCCGGTGGCGCATCTCGCGCACGTCAGGGCCAAGATCCTCAAGTCCCCGCCGCCGGTGCCGTCCACCTGCGTCTATTCGATGACCGACGGTGTCGTGCCACCGGGGGCCGCACAGATCCTCTCGACCGGGGGCGAGCACGAGAACATCTGGGTTCCGGGCAGTCACCTCGGGCTTGGTTTCAACGCCGCAGTGATGTGGATCCTGGCGGACCGCCTGGCACAGGCGGAGGGACGCTGGCGCCCATTCCGCCTGGATGGACGCATCGGTTCGATCTACGAGCGTTTCTCCGGGCTGGTGACGCGCGCGGCCTGATCCAGGCCCCCGGGCCGCCAGCGGCCGATCGTCAGGCGGCCGGTCGGGACGCTCGCCGTCCAGACTTGGCCTTGGTCTTCGACTTGGCCTTTGCGCTGGACCTCGGCGGCGCTTTCGCCTTCCGCCCCTTCGCGCCGCGGCGCCTGGCCGGCTTCATCGCGAGTTCGAGATACTCCTGGAAGGATTCGCGAATGCAGAGCGCGAAAAATTCCGGGTCCGGAATCTGCTCCCGGCAGGACGTCGGTGAGATGATGATCTTGCCGTCGTAGCTCGTGACCGCGAACACGAGCCCCATGCCGTCCGAGATCGGCATGATCGCCGAGAAGTAGGTCATCCGGGCTCCGTTCAGGTACAGCGGAATCGCCGGGCCCGGAACGTTGGTGATCGTGCAGCTTGCAATCGGCGCACGCTGGCCGAGACCGATCGCCGAACCGGCCAGCAGCCGGGCCGACATCGCCAGCGTCGCCGCGGGCGCGTGCTTGGTGACATCGGTGAGTTCCTTTGCTCCCACCGCCAGGTCGATGTCCTCGAGGCTGGAGGTATGCCGGTGCACGGCGCGCAGGCGACGCACGGGATCCTCGACCTCCGTGCCGAGCGCCACGCTCATGAGACTCAGGCCGGCCGGCCCGTCCGGGCTGCTGTCGGCGTTGCGGATCGACAGCGGTGCGAGCGCGATCAGGCTTGGGCCGGGCAACTCGTCGTGCGTCTGCAGGTAGCGGCGCAGCGCACCGCCGCACACCGCCAGGACGGCGTCGTTGATCGTGGCGCCGGGCACGAGTCCGCGGATGCGCTTGAATTCCTCGAGCGTGAAGCGCCGGGTCTCGAACACCCGGTGCGGCGACACTTCGGCGTTGAAGCGGGTGATCGGCAGGCGCTCGGGATGCAGCCACAGTTCACCGAGCGAGCCGAGCACGGCCGGCCCCACCCGGCGCAGCGCTCGCGTGAGTGGCGCCGCCATCATGAACGGCTGGACGAGGTTGTGCAGCGCCGCGCGCGCCAGCAGCGAAAGCGACCCCGGCGGCGACTCGGGAAACCAGGGTTCCGGCGGCTCCGGATGGGGCGGCAGCGCAGTGGTGTCGTGCAGCAGCGTGGTGATCTCCGCGCCGGCCTTCACGTCGATGGCCGCGTGGTGGATCTTGGTCAAGATCGCGAAGCTGTCGGGCGGCAGGTCCAGGAACGAGTCGAGACCCTCGACGAGGTACAACTCCCAGAGCGGACGGCTCAGATCGAGCGGACGGGCGTGAATGCGCGACGTCTGGATGCAGAACTGACGCCAGTCGCCCGGCTTCGGAAGCGCAACGTGTCGTACGTGGTACTCGAGGTCGAACCGCTCGTCCTCGATCCAGTACGGATAATCGAGTTCCAGCGGCACGCGCAGCAGCTTCTGGCGAAAGATGGGCGACAGGTGCAGCCGGCTCTCGATGTACTTGAGCAGTCCCTTGAACCGCACCCGTCCGCCGGGGGCGGTGGACGGGTCGTAGATGTAGACGAGCGTGATGTTCGAGTTGGCATGACCCGACTCCGCATAGACGAATCGGGCGTCTTCTCCACGCAATTGGCGCATCTGTCCGGTGCTCTCGAATCGCTGCCTGGCGCAGTGGCCCCGAGTCTAGCATCGCGCTCGTGGCCGGATGTGCTGCGGATATCGCATACTCGACTCAGCATGACCCGACTCATCCCGCCGCTGGACCTGGCCTTCCTGTGGATCGACCGGCCCGAAACGCCGGCGAACGTCGGCGTCATCATGTTGTTCGAGCCGGCCCCGGGATCCACGGCGGCCTCTGCCGCGCGCCAGGTCATCAGGGCCTACCGGTCGGCGCACCCCGCTCCGCCGTTCGACTGCGTGCCCGACCTCGTGAGCCTCGGACTGCCGCACTGGCGGGCGGCGGGTGACGTCGACCTTCGCGACCACGTGCGACACGAGCACCTCCCGGCGCCGGGGAGCCTGGAGCAGTTGTGCAGCCACGTCGCCCGACTCCACGAGGAACCGCTGCCCCGCACCCGCCCGCTGTTTCGAGTACACGCGATCGACGGACTCGAGTCCGGACAACTCGCGATCTACCTCAAGTCGCACCATGCGAGCTGGGACGGTCGCTACGCGCTGCAACGCGTGTTCGGCAATCTGGCTCCCGAACCCGGGCCGGTCCAGCCGCCATTCTTCGCAGCGCACGGGAATCCGGCGCCGGAGGACGGTCACCGAGCCTCGCTGGCTGACATGGCGACCGGCGTGCGTGGGCTCGTGTCGCAGTTCGCCGGAATCCGTGAACTCGTGACCAGGCTCTCGGCGCAGACCCGCGCGGATCGCGAGCGGGGCGAACTCCGCGGCAATCGGCCGTTCGCCGGGCCGCACACGCGCTTCAACGATCCGGTGGGTCCGCGACGCAGCTACTCATGCTTCAGCCTCCCGCTCGAAGAGATGCGGCGCATCGCCCGGGGCTGCGGCGGAACCCTGAACGACGTGGCACTCGCCGTCGTGGACGCGGGCGTCGAGCGCTACCTCGCGGCGCTGGGCGAGCGGCCACGCCAGCCGCTCGTGGCGATGTGCCCAGTGTCGCTGCGCGAGAGCGGCGACATGGAGGCCACCACCAAGGCCGCCACGCTGTTCGTGCCGCTGGCGACGCCGCGGGCCGGCAGCGAGCGCCGACTGCAGGAGATCGTGGCCAACACGCGGGCCGCCAAGGACGAGTTCAACGCTCTCTCGCGGGAAGCGGCACTCGAGTACGCGGTGCTCGCGTTCGGACTGTGGTTCGCCTCCAGCACCCTGGGGCTCGGGGCAGTCACCCGGCCGGTGATCAACCTCGTGGTATCCAATGTCGGTGCGATCGACGGTCCACGCTACCTCGGCAAGCACCGTCTCGTGGCCGCATATCCCGTCTCGATGCTCGCCGACCCGGCCGGCCTGAACGTCACCGTCATGTCCCTCGGCGATCAGATGGATTTCGGTCTCATTGCGAACGCCACGGCGGTGCCGGACGCCGGGGAACTGGCGACGTCGTGCCTCGAGGCCTTCCAGGGACTGGGCAGGCGCGCGCGGCGGGCGTCACCGGCAGGCGCAGCGTCGACCCGGGCGCGCCGGCGCAGCGGGACCCGCCGAGTCAGCCCTTGACCTTCAGGAAGCCGGCACCGCGCAGTCCGTCGCGAACGCGGCGCATGCCGGACAGCCATCGCTCGTAGTCGTTCGCCTTCTTCTGGAAGAAGCCCAGCACTTCCGGGTGGGTCAGGATCAGGAAACGTCCCCCTTCGATCCCGTCCACGATCGCCCCGGCGGCCTGTTCGACCGTGAGCACGCCGGGCAGCGAACCTTCCGCCATGGCCTCGTCCAGTCCAGTAATGGCCGTCGCGACGTACTGCGGGCACACGACCGACACCTGGATGCCACGGTCGCCGTAAGTGATGGCGAGCGACTCGGCGAGGCCCACGGCCGCGTGCTTGGTGACGCTGTACGGAGTATCGCCCGACTGGCTCAGCAATCCGGCGGCGGACGCCACGTTCACGACGCCGCCTGTGCCGCGCTCGAGCATGCCGGGCAGGGCGGCGTGGCAGGCGCGGGCATGCGCCATGACGTGAACGTCCCACATGCGCTGCCACGTGGCCTCCGAAGCAGACAACGCGTCGTCGAGATCGAGCTCGCGGGTCCCGAACCCGGCATTGGACACCAGCAGGTCAAGTCGCCCGAAGTGCTCCTCGGTCGCGCGCACCATGTTCGCGACGGCCGCCGGGTCCGCGACGTCGCAGGCCAAGGCCAGCCCGCCGAGCTCCCGTGCCGTCGCATCCGCGAGCGCTGGGTCCAGGTCCGCCGCGGCGATCCCCGCCGCACCGCGCCGGGCAAGTTCCCGGCACAGCGCACGGCCGATTCCGCGCCCCGCCCCGGTGACGAGCGCGATCCTGCCCCGAATCTCCATGGCCGCCGTCCTCAGCGCGCGAGATAGCGCGACAGCTCGAGCTTCGCGACGTGGTTGCGGTGCACCTCGTCCGGGCCGTCCGCGATGCGCAGCGTCCGGGCGTTGGCATACAACCATCCGAGGCCGAAGTCGTCCGACACCCCGGCCCCGCCGAACAGCTGGATCGCCTGGTCCAGCACCTCGCAGGCAATGGTGGGCGCCACGACCTTGATCATGGCGATCTCCTTCTGCGCGGCCTTGTTGCCGGCCGTGTCCATCTTCCAGGCGGCGTGCAGCACCAGGAAGCGCGCCTGGTCGATCTTCAGGCGCGCGTTGGCGATCCGCTCGCGCCACACGCCCTGCTCGGCCAGCGGGCGGCCGAAGGCCACGCGACCGAGCGCACGCCTGCACATCGCCTCCAGCGCACGCTCGGTCGCGCCGATCAGGCGCATGCAGTGATGAATGCGTCCCGGACCCAGCCGCCCCTGCGCGATCTCGAACCCGCGTCCTTCCCCGAGCAGCAGGTTCGTCGCCGGCACGCGTACGTTCTCGAAGTTGACCTCCGAATGGCCATGGGGTGCGTCGTCGTAGCCGAACACCGGGACGTTGCGCACGACGCGGACCCCCGGCGTGTCCATCGGCACGAGGATCATCGACTGCTGGCGATGCCGGTTCGCGTTCTGCGGATCGGTCTTGCCCATGAAGATGAGGATCTTGCAGCGCGGGTCGCCCGCGCCGGAGGTCCACCACTTGCGACCGTTGATGAGAAAGTGGTCACCGTCGCGCACGATGCTGGCGGCGATGTTCGTCGCGTCTGACGAGGCGACCGCAGGCTCTGTCATCGCGAATCCCGACCGGATCGTCCCCTCGAGCAGCGGCGCGAGCCACTGGCGCTTCTGGTCCTCGCTGCCGTACCGCACGAGAACCTCCATGTTCCCCGTGTCGGGCGCCGAGCAGTTGAACGCCTCGGGCCCGACGTGCGAGCGACCCATGATCTCGCACAGCGGTGCATATTCCAGGTTGCTGAGCCCCGCGCCGAACTCCGATTCCGGCAACCAGAGGTTCCACAGGTCCTGCGCACGGGCCTTTCGCTTCAGTTCCTCGACGATCCGGGTCGGCACCCAGGCATTCCCCTTGCGACGGTTCTCGGTCACCTCCTCGTGGAAGCGCGCCTCGCTCGGGTAGACATGATCCTCCATGAATTTGCCGACGCGCTGCTGCAGGGCTCTGACCTTGTCCGAAAACTCGAAGTCCATGGTGATCTCCTCAGGAAAGCTTGAGTCTCTCGACCTGGCGCCAGGCCAGTTCGGCGAGCGGGCGGGCGGCACGACCGGTCTCGAGGGCCTGCGGGCTCGACGCATTGCCCTGCAGCGCGCGCGCCATGACGCCCTGCACGATGGCCGCGATCCGGAACATGTTGTAGATCATGTAGTACTCCCAGTCGCGGGGCTCGATGCCCTCGCGGCCGGTACGGCGGCAATAGGTCGCAACGTACTCGCGCTCGCCCGGGATGCCGAGCGAGGCGAGATCGAGCCCACCGAGGCCCCGGAAAGTGCCCGGCGGAATGCGCCACACCATGCAGTGGTAGGCGAAATCCGCGAGCGGGTGGCCCAGCGTCGACAGCTCCCAGTCGAGCACGGCCAGGATGCGCGGCTCGCGCCGGTGGAAGATGACGTTGTCGATCCGGTAGTCCCCGTGGACGATTCGCGTCTCGTCCCCGGCCGGGACGTTCCCGGGCAACCAGGCGATCAGGTTGTCCATCGCCTCGATCTTCTCGGTCTCCGAGGCCTGGTACTGCTTGCTCCAGCGCGCAACCTGCCGCGCGATGTAATCACCCGACTTGCCGAAGTCACCGAGGCCGACAGCGTCGGGCACCAGGCAATGCAGCGCGGCAATGACCCGATTGATCTCGTCGAAGATCCGCGCCCGATCGGTGGCCTCGAGCCCAGGCAGGCTCGGATCCCACAACACGCGGCCTTCCACGTATTGCATCACGTAGAAGGCCGTGCCGATGACGGAATCGTCTTCGCACAAGGCATGGGCCCGCGCCACCGGCACGTCCGTGCCTCCCAGTGCCCGGATGACCCGGAACTCCCGGTCGACCGCGTGCGCCGAGGGCAGCAACTTGCCGGGCGGCTTGCGCCGCATGACGTAGCGCTGCGAACCGGACGCGAGCAGATAGGTCGGGTTCGACTGACCACCCTTGAACTGCGCCACTTCGAGCGGGCCGTCGAGCGGCGCCACATTGTCGGCCAGCCACCGCCCGAGGCGCTCGACGTCGATCGCATGCTGCGGGGCTACGGGTCGCGTGTCGGGGGGCGGCTCTGTCATGTCTTGGTTCCGTTCAGCGCTGCTGCCTGCGACGGGGCGCGAGCCAGCGGGTTGGGAGGACCCTGAGCAACGGGGCCACGAACATCCAGGGCCACATCGGCACGTAGCGTCGGCCGACGCCGCGCTCGATCATGCGCGCCATGATGGCAGCGCCCCGCTCCACCGGAATCACGAACGGGCGGTTCGGGACGCTCCGGTTCATGTCCGTGTCGATGTAGCCCGGAACCAGTTCGGTCACGGTGAGGGGTTCGTGACTCACCTCCGCGCGCAACGATTGCACGTAGCGATGCAGTCCCGCCTTGGCAGCGGAGTACGCTCCCATGAACGGCAGGCCGCGCAGGGACGCGACCGAGGTAACGACGACGATCTGTCCGCCGCCCTGATCGCGCAGCCGTGGCAAGGCGCACTCGATGGTCGCGATCGCGCCCGTCAGGTTGGTCTCGAGCGTCTGGCGGATCTCGTCGAACCTGCCCTTGCCGACGGGCAACGAGTAACCGACACCGGCGTTCACGACCACGACGTCGATCCGCCCGAACACCTGCACCGTGCGATCCAGCGCCGATTCGATCGAGTCCATGTCCGTGACGTCGAGCGGCAACGCCAGGACGCGAGGGGCGCCGAGCGCGGTGAGCTTCCGGGCGAGTGCCTCGAGTCGCTCGACCCGACGCGCCCCGACCGCCACCGAGTCACCCCGTCGTGCGAACTCCAGCGCGAGCGCCTCGCCGATGCCCGAGGACCCGCCTGTGATCAGGATCGAGCGTGCCACGAACCCTCCGTCAGAACCACGCATCACGCATGGTGAGCGACGTGTCGTCGAGGCTCGCCAGCAGCGCGAACTGGGGCCCCGTGCGCGGCAGTTCCCAGCGGAAGAAGAAGCGGCAGGCCTGGCGCTTGCCGTCATAGAAGTCGCCCGCGTTGCCGTGCGCGGCGCACGCCTGTTCGAGCCACATCCAGGCGAGCACGACGTGCCCGAACGCCTCCAGGTAGACCGTTGCATTGGCCAGCAAGCGCTCGGCCTCAGCGCTCGCATACAACGCGCGCGTGGTCTGCACCACCCGTTCGACGGCGGTCTCGAGGGCTTCAGCCCACTGCCCAAGCTCGGCGTCCGCCGTCGAACGGGCCCGGCCCACCGTGCCCTGGACCCGCTCGCGGAGCAGCGCGAACGCGCGTCCGCCTTCCATGCTCACCTTGCGGCCGAGCAGGTCCAGCGCCTGGATACCGTGCGTTCCCTCGTGGATCGGGTTCAAGCGGTTGTCGCGGTAGAGTTGCTCGACCGGATAGTCCCGCGTGTAGCCGTATCCGCCGAGCACCTGGATCGCGAGGTCGTTCGCCGTGAGGCACCACTGGGACGGCCAGGACTTGGCGATCGGGGTGAGGATCTCGAGCAGCAGCCGCGCCTCCACGCGATCCGTCTCTGTTGCCGCGGTGTGCTCGTCGTCCACGAGCCGCGAGCAGTAGAGGTTCAGGGCGAGCCCGCCCTCCACGTAAGCCTTCTGCGCCAGCAGCATTCGCCGGACGTCCGCATGCTCCACGATGCAGACGGGCGGCGCCGACGGATCCTTCGTGCCCGGTGCCCGGCCCTGCGGCCGCTGACGGGCGTACTCGAGCGATTCCAGGTAGCCGGCGTAACCGAGCGCAACCGCGCCGAGCCCGACGCCGATGCGGGCCTCGTTCATCATGTGGAACATGTACACGAGGCCGCGATGCGCTTCGCCGACGAGATATCCCACCGCCCCGGCCCGACCGTCCGGGCGATGCCGTCCCTCGCCGAAATTGAGCAGCGTGTTGACCGTGCCCCGGTAACCCATCTTGTGGTTCAGCCCCGCCAGCGTGACGTCGTTGCGCTCGCCGGACGCACCGTCGGAATTGACCATCCGCCGCGGCACGATGAACAGCGAAATTCCCTTCACGCCGGGCGGACCGCCCGGGATCCGGGCCAGCACGAGGTGCACGATGTTCTCGGTGATCTCGTGCTCGCCGGCGGAGATCCACATCTTGTTTCCGAACAGCCTGAATCGCGCGCCAAACTCACTGTCGCCGTCGGGCTCGGCACGCATGGTGATGTCGGCCAGGGACGACCCCGCCTGAGGTTCGGAGAGGCACATCGTGCCCGCAAAGCGCCCCGCCAGCAGCGGTCTGACGAAGGTGTCCACCTGCGCCTCGCTACCGTGCGCCAACAGGAGGTTGGCGTTGGCGGCGGTCAGCAGCGGATAGCCCGCACTGCCGGCATTTGCGGCAAGTACGTAGGCAAAGCAGGCCTTGTCGACCGTCGCCGGCAATTGCATGCCGCCGAACTCGTAGTCCTGCGAGGCCGCGAGCAGGCCGGCCTCGGCAAACGCCTCGAACGCCACCTGGGCTTCCGGAATGAGATGCACCCGCTCGCCGTCGAAATGCGGCTCCGTGGTGTCGCTCTTGCGCCGATGAGGCAGGAACACTTCCGTCGCGATTCGCTCGGCCGTGTCGAGGGCGGAGTCGAACGTCTCCCGCGAGTGATCCGCGAAGCGCGGCCGGGCGCTGAGGGACGCCACGTCGAGCCATTCGTACAGCAGGAATTCTAGATCCCGCCGCGACAGGAG
>Ga0224500_10002284_pt1 | contig 10408 bp, 5 predicted proteins | sample SF_Oct11_sed_USG_FD_168126 | JGI IMG/M metagenome (GOLD analysis project Ga0224500, IMG submission 168126) | Sediment microbial communities from San Francisco Bay, California, United States - SF_Oct11_sed_USGS_4_1 | ecosystem: Environmental > Aquatic > Marine > Sediment | place: USA: California...
AGGTTCGTCGGCGGCAGCGGCGCGGACCAGCTCGTCGGCGGCACCGGTATGGACACGGCCTACGGCGGCGCGGGCGACGACGGCATCTGGGGCGAGGCCGACGACGACGCGCTGGCCGGCGAGACCGGCAACGACATGCTCGCGGGCGGCGCGGCCAACGACCTGCTGGACGGCGGAGCGGGCGAGGATCTGCTGTACGGCGAGGAAGGCGACGACACGCTGATCGGCGGTACGGGACGCGATCACCTGCTCGGCGGCGCCGGCAGCGACGTCTACCGCATCGGCAACGACGGCGCCGAGGATGTGATCGTCGACGCCGAGGGCGCGAACATCGTCGAGTTCGAGGACGGGATCACCGCCGACGACCTCACGTTCCGTCGCGGCATCGACGCGGCGGGCGTCGACACCTACCTGGTCGTGGAAGTCGCCGCGTCCGCAACGCGCGTGGTGATCCACGGCGGCATGAACGGCGCCGTGCAGCAGTTCCGCTTCGACGACGGCACTACGCTTGCGCACGCCGACGCCGTCGCGCGCGTGGCCACGGGGACAGGGTCGTCGCCGAGCTTCGTCGCCAATCCGCGGCAGCGCGTCACCTACGGCTCGCCGAGCAACGACAGGCTCGTCGGCCTGAACGGCGACGACGTCGTCTTCGCCGGCGCAGGCGACGACACGGTCCTCGCGGGCGCCGGCAGCGACCGCATCGATGCCGGCCCCGGCGCGGACCGCCTCGATGGCGGTGCTGGCGACGACACGCTGATCGGCGGCGTTGGCGCCGACACTTACGTCTACGGCCTCGGCGCCGGCCGCGACGCCGTCGAGGAGGCGTTCCTGATTCCCGAGGGCGGCGCAGCGGAAGTCGACGTCGTCGAGCTCGGCGCCGGCATCGCCCCCGCCGACGTCACGCTGCACCGCGACGGGCAGGACCTCGTCGTCGCCGTCGCGCAGACGGCGGCGCAGCTGCGGGTGCGCGGGCACTTCGTCGCGTTCGACCGCGTCTACAACCACCAGCTCGGCCGCGACGAGTACCTGCCCGCAGACCACAAGGTCGAGGCGATCCGCTTCGCCGACGGCACGGTCTGGAACGAGGCCGCGATCCTCGCGCGCACGGCGAGCGGAACGCCGAACGCGATGACCGGCACCGCCGGCAACGACACGTTCGTCGTCGACCACGCCGACGACACGATCGCCGAGTCCGCGAACGCCGGCGACGACACGGTGCGCTCGTCGATCGGCTACGCACTGCGCCCGAACGTCGAGCGCCTCGTGCTCACGGGTTTCGTCGACGCCGGCGCCTGGGCGAACCCGGGCAACGCAGTCAGCCACCTGACCGGCAACGCCGGCAACAACACGTTCAACGGCCCCGGCGCGTACTTCGGCGCCGACGGCACGCCGCTGTACGCGCCTTCCGGCGGCAGCATGGGCTACGCGGTGATGACCGGCGGCGCAGGGGACGACACCTACCACCTGCTCGACACCGTCGGCGGGCAGGTGGTCGAGGCGGCCGGGCAGGGCAACGACACCGTCGTGCTCTCGGGCCCTAACTGGCTCGCCTACACGCTCCCCGACCACGTCGAGAACCTGCGCAGCAGCGAGGGCGGCGCGGCGATCCTGCCCGGCACGCGGCAGCGCACGGGCAACGCGCTCGACAACTACCTCGAGGGCTCGCGTGCAACGCCTTCCGACCCCACGATCCCCGCCAACGTCATCGACGGCGGCGTTGGCGCGGACACGATGGTCGGCTTCTCCGGCAACGACGTCTTCGTCGTCGACAACGCCGGCGACCGCGTGATCGATCACGGCGTCCTCGCCGAGGGCGGCGAGCTTTCGACGAAGGACGAGGTGCGCTCCTCGATCGCCTACGAGCTTCCCGACCACGTCGAGATCCTGCGCCTCGCCGGCAGCGCCGCGGTCGATGGACGGGGCAACACGCTGCACAACACGCTCGACGGCACGCTCAACGCCGCGGCGAACCGCCTGCTGGGCGGTATGGGCAACGACCACTACGTCGTGCACGCGAACGACGTCGTCGTCGAGGGCGTCGGCGAGGGCGTCGACACGATCGAGCTGCACGGCACGGGCGAGCGGACGTACACGGCTGCGGACCTCCCTGCGAATGTCGAAGGCATCGCGTTCGGCGCCGACCTTGGCGCCAGCAACTACGCCGGTGACGAGCGGGACGAACGCGTCACCGGCAACGCCTCCGACAACGTGTTGACGGGCGGCGGCGGCGACGACTTCCTCGCCGGCGGGGCAGGCTACGACACGCTCGACGGCGGCACGGGCAACGACTGGCTCGACGGCGGCGCGGGTCTCGACTACCTGCACTTCGCGCGAGGCTTCGGCCGCGACGTGATCCAGGATGGCAGCTACGAGGCGATCTTCGACGCCACCATCGCTCCGGGCGAGGTGAGCTTCGACCGCGGCGAGCTGGTCGTCGCCGGTTCCGGCGACCGTCTGCGCCTGTCCACCGGCGGCACGCTGCGCTTCGCCGACGGCACGGTGTGGGACGCGAACGAACTCTCGCTGCGCATCGCCGCCAGCTACTCGCGCGTTCCCTCACCCGGGCCCGACATGCTCACCGGCACCGCGAACGCCGACACGCTCGACGGGCTGGGCGGCGACGACTACGTCGACGGCCTCGGCGGCGACGACGCGCTCTCCGGCAGCGCGGGCCAGGACACCGTCCGCGGCGGCGACGGCCACGACCAGCTGCGCGGCGACGACGGCAACGACAGGCTGTACGGCGACGGCGGCGACGACGCGCTCGACGGCGGCACAGGCAACGACAGGTTGGAGGGCGGCGCGGGCAACGACACGGCCGACGGCGGGGCCGGCGACGACCAGATCTGGGGCGGCGAGGGCAACGACGTGCTGCGCGCCGGCGCGGGCGGCTGGGACGGCGTCTACGGTGGCGCGGGCAACGACACGATCGACCTCACCGGTTCGTTGGGCGCGACGGGCGCAGGCGGCGAAGGCGACGACGTGCTGACCGGCGGGACGGGTACCGACTCGCTCGCCGGCAACGAAGGCAACGACGACCTCCGCGGCGGCGGAGGCTGGGACCTCCTCTACGGCGGGCTCGGGGTCGACACCTACCGGCTCGACGTGGGCGGCGGCGTCGACTACATCGACGACGAAGACTACTCCGGCGTGCTCACGATCCTCGCCATCGACCCCGCGCTTGCCCCCGGCGACCTCGTGCTCTCGCGCACCATCGACGAGTACCTGACCCCGACGCTGCACGTGACGGCGAACGGCGGCGCTGACGGCTTCGAGATGTTCAACTTCGGCAGCGCCGAGCGCCCGGTCGAAATTCGCTTCGGCGACGGCACGGTGTGGTCGCCGACGGAGGTGCTCGCGCGCGCCTCGCGCATCGAAGGCACGGAGTCCGACGACGTCCTCGCCGGCACTTCCGGCGACGACAGCCTCCACGGCCTCGCGGGCAACGACACGCTCGACGGGCTCGATGGCAACGACACGCTCGACGGCGGCAGCGGCGCCGACACGATGCAGGGCGGCCTCGGCGACGACCGCTACGTCGTCGACGACACCGGCGACGCGGTGATCGAGTGGCTCGCCGAGGGCAACGACACCGTGGAAAGCGCGATCTCCTACGTGCTTCCCGCCGATGTCGAGTACCTAGTGCTGAGCGGCGCCGCGCTCAACGGCACGGGCAATTCGCTGTCGAACACGATCACCGGCAACGCGCTCGCCAACGCGCTCGACGGCAAGGCCGGCTACGACGTGCTGATCGGCGGCGCCGGCGACGACACCTACGTGGTCGACTTCGCCACCGAGAGCGTCGTCGAACGCGCGGGCGAGGGGACAGACACCGTCAATGCGTCGGTGTCGTTCGTGCTGCCCGACCACGTCGAGCACCTGACGCTCACCGGCTCGTCGTCGCTCAACGCCACCGGCAACGCGCTCGCGAACGCGCTGACCGGCAACGCCGGCGCCAACACGCTCGACGGCGGCGCGGGCGCCGACACGCTTGCCGGCGGCGCGGGCAACGACACCTACCTCGTCGACGCGCTCGACAGCGTGGTCGAGGCCGCCTCCGCCGGCACGGACACGGTCAAGGCCGCTTTCAGCTACACGCTCGGGGCCAACGTCGAGAACCTCACGCTGCTCGGCACGTCCGCCATCGACGGCGCCGGCAACGCGTCGGCGAACACGATCACCGGCAACGCCGCCGTCAACCGGCTCACCGGCGGCGCGGGCAACGACACGCTGAAGGGCGGCGCGGGCGACGACATCTACGTGGTCGATGCGACGGGCGACGTCGTCACCGAGCTCGCGGGCGAGGGAACCGACCGCGTCGAGTCGTCGGCGACGTTCACGCTCGGCGCCAACGTCGAGCATCTCACGCTCACCGGCACGGCCGCGATCAACGGTACCGGCAACACGCTCGCCAATACGCTGACGGGCAACGCTGCGGGGAACGTGCTCGATGGCCTTGGCGGCGCCGACACCATGATCGGCGGCGCGGGCAACGACACCTACGGCGTGGACAACGCTGGCGACGTCGTGACCGAAGTCGCCGGCGCGGGCACCGACCTCGTGCGCGCGTCGATCAGCTACACGCTCGGCACGACGCTGGAGAACCTCACGCTCGCCGGAACCTCAACGATCAACGCCACCGGCAACGCGTCCGCCAACACGCTGATCGGCAACGCAGCCGCCAATGTCCTCGACGGCAAGGCCGGCGCGGATTCGCTGCAGGGAGGCGCAGGCAACGACACCTACGTCGTCGACAACACGCTCGACGTCGTCGTCGAGGCCGCAAGCGCGGGCACCGACACCGTGCAGTCCTCGGTCGCGTTCACGCTCGCCGCCAACGTCGAGAATCTCACGCTCACTGGCACGGCGGCGATCAACGGCACGGGCAACACGCTGGCGAACACGCTGGTCGGCAACGCCGGCGCAAACACGCTCGACGGCGGCGCCGGCGCGGACACGCTGCGCGGCGGGGCCGGCAACGACGTGCTCGTCATCGACGACGCGCTCGACGTCGTCGTCGAGAACGCGAGCGAAGGCGACGACACGGTGCGCAGCGCGGTCGCCTGGCTGCTCGGCGCGAACGTCGAGAACCTCACGCTCACGGGTGTGGCCGCGGTCAACGGGACCGGGAACGCGCTCGACAACTGTCTCCTCGGCAACGCCGCGGCCAACGTGCTCGCCGGCGGCGACGGGCAGGACCTCGTCTTCGGCGATGCCGGCGACGACACGCTGCAGGGCGGCAACGGCCGCGACATCCTGCAGGGCGGCGACGGCGTCGACGCGCTCGACGCGGGCGCGAACAACGGCCTGCTGCACGGCGGCGCGGCAGCCGACGCGCTCACCGGCGGCGCCGGCAACGACCTCCTCGTCGGCGGCGCGGGCAACGACACCATCACGACCGGCGCGGGCGCCGACCTCATCGCGTTCAACCGCGGCGACGGCCAGGACACGGTGCTGGCGTCGAGCGGCGCCGACAACACGCTCACGCTAGGCGGCGGCATCCGCCACGTCGACATCGCGCTGCGCCGCGCGGGCAACGACCTCGTCGTCGAGACCGGCGCGAGCGAGTACGTCACGCTGAGGGACTGGTACCTCGCCGCCACGAACCGCCACGTCGTCAGCCTGCAGACGATCGTCGACGCGACCGCCGACTGGAACCCCGCCTCGCCCGATGCGCTGCTGAATCGCCGCGTGGCCCGCTTCGACTTCGCGAACCTCGTGTCGCGCTTCGACGCCGCGCTGGCGGCGAATCCGTCGCTCACGAGCTGGAGCGTCTCCTCGGCGCTCGCGTCCACCCACCTCGCCGGCAGCGACACCTCCGCGCTGGGCGGCGACCTCGCCTACCAGTACGGCCGCAATGGCACGTTCGCCGGCATCGGCTGGACGGGCGCTGACACCGTGCTCGCCTCGGCGTCGTTCGGCACCGCGGCGCAGACGTTCCAGCCGACCGCGACGCTGTTCTCGGGGACGAAGCTGCTGCGGTAGCTTTGAACTGCAGGGATGATGCTATCCCGACGCCTGCACTCACTACATTCGTCATCACAGCGAAAGCGGGAGTTTCCGCAACGCCTACATTCGTTTCATTTGTTATCCCCGCGAAGGCGGGAATCCTCGCGACGCCCACACTCACCACATTCGTCATCCCCGCGAAGCCTGCCCCCGAGGACTGCAGTCGGGGGGCGGGGATCCAGCGTCTCTCGAGAACGACTTTGTCCGGTCGGGACGCAGACTTTGGGTTCCCGCGTTCGCGGGAACGACGACCAGCGAAGGGCGAGCGCTGAAGGCGACGTGGGGTCGTCCTGCGGCTTGACAACCGGAGCGCGGGCGCAGCGTCAGTTGGCGCTTGCACCCTGACTTTCCTCTTCGCGCGGCTCAGGTGCGCATCCGGTGGCCGAATGGCCAGGGCAGCACACCAGAGGCTGTCACCACTCGACAACATAGCGAATATGATATATTCTGCTCATGGCTGGGTCGTCGCTTTTCACAGCAGCCGGGTCGAGTCGCAGGTTCTCGGATTGCCCGCCGGTCAGTTGTCCCGCTTCATCCGCTACGCGGAACGGATGGAGAAGTTCGGTCCGGACCTCGGTATGCCCCACACCCGCGCCATGGGAGAAGGTCTGTTCGAGCTCCGAATCAAGGCAGCAGAAGGCATCGTACGAGTCTTCTACTGCACGGTCGTGAGCCATCGCATCGTATTCGTACATCTATTTGCCAAGAAGACCGACAAGACCCCCGCGAGAGAGCTCGAGATCGCGCGGCGCCGAATCAAGGAACTGCGACGTGACTAGCAACCTCAAGCAACTCAAGCGCAAGGCCCTTGCGCGTCCCGACGTCAAGGCGGCGTACGACGAACTGGCTGGGGAGTTCGCCTTTCTGGATGAAGTGCTCAGGGCGCGCGCGGAGGCCGGGCTCACCCAGGCTGAAGTTGCCAAGCGAATAGGCACCACTCAATCCGCGATCGCCCGCCTGGAGTCGGCTGCTTCAGGACATTCGCCGTCGATCGCAACGCTGCAGAAGTACGCGAGGGCGCTCGGCTGTCGCGTAGAGGTTCGGCTCGTGAAGGACCGGCGCGTCGGCGCCCCGCGATCCGCATTGCGAGCCGGTCCACGCCACGAGGAATCACGATGAGGTTGACCGCGGTGTTCCGGAGGGTCCGCAACGGCTACATCGGCTTCGTCGAGGAGTTGCCCGGCGCGAATGCGCAGGCGCGGACACTGAAAGAGGCGCGGGTCAACCTGGCGGAGGCGGTCGAGCTGGTGCTGGACGCGAACCGTTGCCTGGCGGAGGAGGCTATTGGCAAGAAGAAGGTCATCCGTGAGCCGCTGAGCCTCGTGGCGGAGTAAGGCGCCGGGATTTGACTCGACGTCTGTGCTTTCGCTTTGCTGACGGGGACGCGTTCGACGTCGCGATTGTCGATTACCACTGTGCGGAGATGACAGTGATCAAGAGCGCTTTGCCCCCCATTCATCCAGGGCGCTTCTTGCGCGAGATCCTCGAAGAAAGGGGAGTTTCCCAGGCCCGCTTCGCTCGAGCCATCGGCGTCGCGCCGATGCGCGTCTCGCATCTCGTCAACGGCGCGCGGCCGGTCACAGCAGAGCTTGCCCTGTTGTTCTCGAAGGCCCTTGGCCAGTCCCCTCAGTATTGGCTCAATCTGCAAGCCAGCTATGACTTGAAGTTGGCCGAGAAGCAGATTGGCGCTCGGCTGCGCTCTGTTTCCCAGCTCCAGCCAGCCTGACGCCGACGCGCGTACCCTGTCCTCCGCCGTGCTGCGGTCCAGCCCCCCGCTTCGGTGACCACGAGCGGTGCCGCGACGGGTTTGCGGAACTGCGCATTGATGTCGGACCGGGCTACCGCGTCGACTACGCCCGACATGGCCGCGCTATCGTCTGGCTCCTTTGTGGCGGCGACACGCGCACGCAGGCGCCGACATCGATCGGGCACCCATGGGCATGCGACTTGCGGTTCAGCCAATCACCGAAGACGCGCATTGACCCATCGTCGGTAGCGCAGTCTCGGGGGGGGGCCTCGCAGACCTGGCCTGGTCGAGTACCCGCATCGGGCAACACCGTTCTCGCAGGCACGATGCGCTCGAACGGGAGGCTGCCAGCCGCTCGGCGGCATGCTCCTCGCCACGACACTCTGGCGTCATTCCCGCGAAGCTTGCCCCCGAGGACTGCAGTCGGGGGGCAGGAATCCAGCGTCGTTCAAAGCCACTGGGTCCCCGCCTTCGCGGGGACGACGAGACGATGTGCGCGTGCCTGCATGTTGCGTCACTTGCTGGCGTCATTCCCGCGACGCCTGCCCCCGAGGACTGCATTCGGGGGCGGGAATCCAGCGTCGTTCAAAGCCGCTGGGTCCCCGCCTTCGCGGGGACGACGAAACGATGTGCGCGTGCCAGCATGTTGCGTCACTTGGAACTTGCCGTGCCAGGCAGTGCCGCGGCAGATGACCCGAGACATGACGCCTTGACCTGAGTCCCCGCCCTGCTCGAGCTCCCTACTCGATCACCTCGTCCGCCAGCGCGCGCTGCGCGACCGGCACGTCCAGCCCGAGGGCGCGGGCCGTCGCCATGTTGATCGCCAGCTCGTACTTCGTCGGCTGCTGGACCGGCAGCTCGCCGGCCCTGGCACCCCTGAGGATGCGGTCGACGTAGCCTGCGGCGCTCTCGAAGACCGCCTTGACGTCCACGCCGTAGGCGACCAGCCCGCCGTCGCGCGCGAAGAACGAGAACGGATAGACCGCAGGCACCCGGTGGCGCGCCGCCGCCCCGATGATCTGCTTGCGGTGCTGGCTGTTCGTCGGATTGGGCAGGACGACGAGACCCCAGTCGCGCTTGCCGGCAAGACCGGCCAACGCCTGTTCGAGCGAGACGTTGTCCGTGACGGCCGCGGTGGTCACGGCGATGCCGAGCGGGCCGGCGGCGGTTTCGACTGAACTCGCGAGCTGCCGGTTCGCGGCGATGGTCGGGTTCAGCAGCACTGTGACCGAGCGCGTGCGCGGAGCGATCTGCCGAAGCACCTGCAGCCACTTGCCGCCCGTCTCGGTGCCGAAGTTCGCGAAGCCGGTGACGTTGCCGCCGGGCCGCGCCAGGTTGGCGACGAAGCCGCTGCCGACCGGATCGGCGACCGCGACGAACACGATCGGGGTCGCGACCTTCTCGTCGCGGGCGATGGCGAGCGCCTGGTTGCTCTGGACCAGCAGCACGGCCGGCTCGAGCGCGACGAGCTCGCGGAGCCTCGCGCGCAGCTGCTCATCGCCCACTGCGTGGCGGACCTCGATGCGCAGGTTTGCGCCTCGTCGCCACCCCGCCTTCTCCAGCACGGCAGCGAAGGCGGCGAGCCGCGGCGGGTTCTCCGGGTCCGTTTCCGGGGTCGGGATCAGCAGCCCCACGGTTGCCGTGCGGGCCGCCTGCGCAAGCGCACCGGGAGCGGCGCATGCGATGAGCAGGCCCGAAAGGGCGTCACGGCGCCTCACGCGCGCCTCCGGGCGCAGGATGCTTGCGCGCAGGGCCGGCAACTGTCGTCGAGCACCGCATCCGGCGGCGTTCGAGCAACTCGTGCGTCGAGCAGATCCACGACACCTCCCGCCGGAAACAGTGCGCCGGAAGTCTACGCCCGGACGAGCGCTTCATGTTCGTCGCGGTCGCGCCGCACTTGCGGTATCTTCATGGCTTCCGCCTGCCCGAGGACGCGCTGCTCGCTCGCGGCAGGCACGAGCCGCCGCCGTGTCCACGACGCCCGATCCTACGGAGCAGCAACCGCACGCCGACGCCGACCACGGCGCCGAGCGGGTGAGCCTGTACGTCCCGCGCGTCCTCCAGCAGAACATCGCCGACCATCCCGACCGCCGCTGGTGGACGGCAACCGGCACCGCCGCGTTCGTCGACATCTCCGGCTTCACCAAGCTCTCCGAGCAGCTCGCGCGCAAGGGCCGTGAAGGCGCCGAGCAGATCACCGAGGTGATCGGGCGCAGCTTCGAGTCGATCCTGCAGGTGGCCTACGATCGCGGCGGCAGCCTGCTCAAGTTCGGCGGCGACGCGCTGCTCCTGTGGTTCGAGGGCGAGGGCCACGTCGAGCGCTGCGCGCACGCCACGCTGTCGATGCGCGAGGTGCTGGACGACGTCGGCCGCATCGAGCTGCCCGACGCGCAGGTGACGCTGCAGATGTCGCAGGGCGTGCATGCCGGCGAGTTCCACTTCTTCGCGGTGGGCGCCTCGCACACCGAACTGATCCCCACCGGCCCCGGCTGGAGCCGGCTGGTGGCGATGGAGCAGACGGCGAGCGCGGGCGAGATCCTGCTCTCCACCGAGGCGGCGGAGCTGCTGCCGGCCGCGTGCGCCGGCGAGGCGAAGGGCCCGGGAAGGCTCCTCGCCGCCGCTCCCGGCGAGGCGCCGAAGCTGCCGCTCGTG
>Ga0224500_10002285_pt1 | contig 10408 bp, 9 predicted proteins | sample SF_Oct11_sed_USG_FD_168126 | JGI IMG/M metagenome (GOLD analysis project Ga0224500, IMG submission 168126) | Sediment microbial communities from San Francisco Bay, California, United States - SF_Oct11_sed_USGS_4_1 | ecosystem: Environmental > Aquatic > Marine > Sediment | place: USA: California...
CGAGAGCATCACGATGGCCCCGCCAAGCGAACGCACATCGGGGAACCAGTAGTCCTGTGCGCCCCATCCCGTCAGCTCGCGTATCGCCGTTTGCACCGGACCGGCGAACTGCAGCAGATCGGTGTAGGCATAGGCCATGACATAGGCCGGCACCGCCATCGGCAGCAGCAGCGACCATTGAAAAAGACGGCGCCCCGGGAATCGGCACATCGTCGTCAGCCAGGCCGTGGTCACGCCGCCAACGATGACGCCAAAGGCGACACCCAGCATCAGCAGCAGCGAATTGGTCACGTAATCCGCAAGCACCGTACTGGCCAGGTGCCTCCAGGTGTCGGTAGCCGGTGCCAGCAGATTGAGCAGCACCACCACCACCGGCATGGCCAGCACCGCGGCCAGCACGACCGCAAAAACGGTCAGCATGCGCGGCAGGCGGGCACGCACCCATCCGGCACTGCTGACAACAGCTGGCGGTAACGTGGCAGTGGTCACTTGGACTCGGCTGATCGATCGCCGCAGCGCGGCCGGAGGCTCTTAAGTTACGGAAATTCCTAGGAAAATCATTTTAACAAGAATCATTATCAACAGCAAAAACGCTATAATTTCAGCATGCCCGCACGCCTGGATTTCACCGATGTCAGCCACGCTTACGCCCGCACGCCCGTGCTGCAGGGTGTGAGTTTCTCCGTCGAACCCGGCAAAATCGCCTGCCTGCTGGGTGCCAGCGGCTGCGGCAAAACGACGGTGCTGCGCTGCATTGCCGGCTTCGAGCCGGTACGCAGCGGCACGGTGGCGCTCGACGGCATCGTCATGAGCGCGAAAAATGTTTTAGTGCCGCCGGAAAAGCGCCGCATCGGCGTGGTCTTTCAGGATTTCGCACTGTTCCCGCACCTGACCGTGGCCGGCAACATTGCCTTCGGCCTGCACGCGTCACCCGCTGCAGAGCGTCACGCCCGGGTACAGGAACTGCTCGAAATCGTCGGCCTCGGCCAACTTGGCGCGCAATACCCGCAGGAACTCTCCGGTGGCCAGCAACAGCGCGTCGCGCTGGCGCGGGCACTGGCGCCGCGCCCGCAATTGCTGCTGCTGGATGAGCCCTTCTCCAATCTCGATGTCGAAATGCGGGAGCGCCTCAGCGTCGAAGTGCGTGACATCCTCAAACGCGAGCGCATCACCGCAGTGTTGGTCACCCACGACCAGAACGAGGCCTTCAATATCGCGGACATGATCGGCATCATGAAAGACGGACGCATCGAACAATGGGATACGCCCTACCGGCTGTATCACGAACCGTTGACCCGTTATGCCGCGGACTTCATCGGCCAGGGCACGTTCCTGCCGGGCACGGTACTCGCCAACGGCCGGATTGAAGTTGAACTCGGACAGTTCATGCCGGACGCAGCGCCACGGTGGCCGGCCGGCACCGCGGTGGATGTACTGCTGCGGCCCGACGACGTGCTGCACGACGACGAGAGCCCGTTGCAGGCAACCGTGTTGCATCGTGCATTCCGTGGCGCCGAGTTTCTGTATACATTGCAATTGCAGCAAGGCGGCCAGGTTTTTTCACTGGTGCCCAGCCACCACAATCACGCCATCGGCGAGAAAATCGGCATCCGCCTCGAACTCGACCACCTGGTCGCATTCGCCCGCGATGCAGCGGACAAGCCGGCTGCAGTTAACGCGCAGCAGCCCGCAGCCGCTCCTGCCGCAGTGTCGACGCCAGCTCGTTGACCACCATCGCGTAATTGACGCTGCGGTTATAGCGCGTAATCACGTAAAAATTATTGAAAGCGAGCCAGTAGCGCTGGCCGGCTTCGGTTTCAACCGCAATCAGCGCCGCGGCAAGCTCGTCGGACACCGGCACCTGCGGCACGACACCGCGTTTCCTGAATTCCGCAACGCTGGTATGCGGTGCTATCCCCGCGGCAAGCATCGCATCCAGCCCGGTATCATCCGCGTCCACCGGTATGACCACCACAGCGCCGTCCTGCCAGCCGAAGTTCCGGTAATAATTGGCGACGCTGCCTACGGCGTCGGCAACGCTGCGCAGATCGCGGTCACCGTCGCCGTCAAAGTCCACCGCGTACTTGCGGTAGCTGCTGGGCAGAAACTGCGGAATGCCGATGGCCCCCGCAATCGAGCCCTTGACGGTCTCCGGGCCCCAGCCGGTTTCCCGGGTAAGCAGCAGGTATTGTTCGAGTTCGCCGCGGAAAAATTCCGCACGCCGCGGATAACCGAATGCCAGTGTCGTCAGCGCGTCCAGCACCCTGACATTGCCGGTGTGACGCCCGAACAGGGTTTCAACGCCGATGGTGGCGACGATGATTTCGGGTGCCACACCGTACTCCGCCGACGCACGCTCAAGCACGGCGGCATGCGCCGCCCAGAACTTGAGTCCGCCGTTAACGCGCGCATCGGTGATGAAACGCGCACGGAACTGGTGCCATGGCAGCGACGTCGACGGTGCGTCCATCGCACGGATAATCGAATCGATGAATTTCGTGCCGCGAAACGCGCGCTCCAGCGCCGCTTTCTCAAAACCGTGACGGTCGACCATTTCCTGCACGAACGCCTGCGCATCGGGGGCCAGTGCCTTCGCGGGGCCGGCCGCGTGTACGCTGGCAGTCCCCGCAAGCCACAACACCGCCGCTATCACTGTGGTCATGCGCATTGTTGAATTTTCCCGGCGCCCTAGCGCACATCACGGCGCGCGGAAATCGCGCGCCAGCACCTGAGATTACCAACTAAGGCATCCTCCGCGCCACCGCAGCCGGCGCGGAGCGTGGTGCGGTGTTATTTCGTCGTTTGTACCACGGGCGGTGGCGCGAGATGCGGATAAGGATCTACCACCGTGCCCTTGCCGCCCATGTGCATGTTCAGCAGCGTGCGGCCGATCGCCAGCCACTGCTCGCGTGCGGCAGGCGACATGGTTTCGTAGATCCCGATAAGGCCGACAACGTCGCCTTCGCCAAGATCGATCTGCGCGGGGGCCGTATCACCCACAGCGAGCCACCGTGCGCGGACCTGCAGCGCATCGGCAACCTTGTACAGATTTTCGTGGGTCATGTTCTTGGTATCGCCATTGATCCAGCGATGCACAGTCTGCCGCGGCAACCCGATTCGGCGACCCAGTTCCGCCACCGATTTCATGCCGCAGGCCGTCATCGCCGTGCGGATACGCACCGCGATACAGTTGTTCGGATCGCCCGCATCCGCCTTGATTCGCCCTCTGCCCATAATGATCTCCGATCCTTAATGGTGTCACTCGACGGTGACACATTAATGCGCATGGCTTACAACAGGCTTACGTACGCTGATGGCGACAATAAGAATCGGGGATTAAAAATAATTTAATTTAATCAATATGTTAAATAACTCTTACCAATCACTGCTGGCCGTTCAGGCCTCGATCCGACGGGTCACGGCACGGCTGTTGCCGAAACAAGGCACATAAACCGAATGCGTGCCCGGGCCGCCGGCAATGATGATCTGGATATCTTCAGGCCGCGGGGAAATCGGCAACAGCGTGTCCCCGGACAACACGCCGAGTTCAGCCGTGCGTGAGGCACGCGCCCGTTCGATCTCTTTCACGCTGAGGCGGCTCACCGCCATTTTCGACTGCGTCCACAAGGCGCGCTTGACCGCGGCCTTGTCCATGCCATCGCGCGCCAGGATCTCCGCATGTTCGCTGCAGAGGATCAGCCAGGGTTCGCCGCCGTGCACATATTCATTGCTGGGCGGATGCATCATCGTCTCGGCGATCACGCGCACCAGTTCGCCGCCCGATTTCTCATGTGTGTTCATGTTCATCGTGCCTTCGGCGCCGACCACCGTGACCGTGCTGTCGGCTGCCGCGAATCCGCGCTCCACGTGCAGCGGCTGCCACGGATGGGCGTCTTCGTTCTCCGCGCAGCAAAACGTATATTTTCCGGGCTGGCCATGCGTCGCACGATCCATTTCGCCGGGCAACGCACCGCCGATGTTCTGCAGGATCAGGCGCAGTGCACGGCCCAGAGTCGCGTTCGCCCACGCGCCCTGACCGATGCAGTTGAAGGTCGCGTTGACCTGAAGTTGCCGCGCGAGCGGCCCGTTCAGCACCAGCCAGACCGCGACCGGATTCGTGGTCGCCTGTATGCCCTGCAGGTTGAATGCGGGATCCGCCACGGCGGCTGTCGCAGCGATCAGTACCGGCAGGTATTCCGGGTCGCAGCCTGCAAGCACGGCATTGATCGCGATGCGCTCGACGGTGGCCGCACCGAAACCCGGCGCCACGCAAGCAATCAGTTCATGGCGGTCGTGCCGGGTCGCGGCCAGCATGCGCTCCACGCGCGCGGCCGTCGGCGGCACTATGGGCAGCCCGTCGCTCCAGCGCCGCTCCCGGTAGAGCCGGTTGATCGCATCGAGATCGTCGGGCGCTGAGAAGGTCGCGGCGCAATCGGGAGATGCACTCACGATGCCTGCCCGCTGATCAGTTTGACGATATCCGCCGCGCACTGTTCGGCGATCTGCCGCACTTCGTCGCGACCGCGCGTGCCGAATGGATGCGGAATCACCGCAATCGGCAGTTCCGCATGGCCCAGAGCGCGCGCCTGCGCTCGGCCCAGCGTAGTAAAGGCGGCCGAACAGACCGTGATCCCGATCCGGCCCCGCTTCGCCACTTCGACACTGTCGTGGACACTCCACGACGCGCAGGAGCCTCAGTCACCGGATCCCGCGATCACCACGTCGCACTCCGCGGCAAGCGCGGCGATGACTTCCGGTTCAGCGGGTATCGAAGCCGACGTCTTGCGGTGCCTGATCACGCGCGCCACGCCATGCCGGCTCGCCAGCAATTCAGCGAGGTCGTCCGCAAGCAGATGAAAATTCGGTTTCGCATTGTCGATAAAGCCGACCACCGCACCGACCAGTCCGGCCGCCCGGGATGCATGGCCCAGGCCCTGCGCCGCAGCGGTTCCGGGTGCGGTCGGATCAAACAGTGTCACTGTTGCCGTCATGATTCATCCCCGCGCGTTAATGGCATCCGTTGCACTCAGCGGTTCAGACTGATGTTGGCCTGCTTCACCAGTTTCGTCCAGCGCTGGATTTCATCACGCACAAAGGCCTGCAGTTCCTGCGGCTTGTTGCCGATCGGCGTGGCGCCCAGCGCGAGCAGCCGTTCCTGCATTTCCGTTGCCGCAATCGACTTGATGGCTTCACCATGCACTTTCTTCAGGACGGCCGGCGGTGTACCCGCCGGCGCCAGCAGCGCGTACCACAGCGTCGACTGATAACCGGGCACCGTTTCCGCTACGGCCGGCACGTCGGGATACGCCGGAGAACGTTTCAGGCTGGTCATGCCCAGCGCCACCAGCCGCCCGGCTTTGACATGCGGCATCGCCGGCAGCGGACTGGTGCAGATCATCTGCACCTGGCCAGCGACAACGTCGATCAGCGCCGGGCCCGCACCCTTGTACGGGATATGCACCAGGTTGATGCCGGTCATCGATTTCAGCAGTTCGACCGACATGTGCCCGCCGGTTCCGGGACCGGACGAAGCGTAATTGATGCGGCCCGGCTGCGCCTTGGCCGCCGCTATCAGTTCGCTGATGCTTGCCGTCTTCAGCGAGGCATGGGCAACGAATACCAGCGGCGACTCCGCCACCAGCGTGACCGGCGCGAAAGCCCTGAGCGTGTCGTACGGCAGGTTCTTTCGCAGTGCCGGATTGATCGCGTGCGTGGCACTCGCCAGGAACAGCGTGTAGCCATCCGGTGCGGCATTGGCCGCGATCTGCGTCGCGATGATCTGGCCGCCGCCTCCGCGATTGTCACTGACCACCTGCTGTCCGAACCCCGGACTCATGCCACTGCCGAGCATGCGCCCCACCATGTCGCCGGCGCCGCCGGGCGGATAAGGAATGATCAGGCGTACCGGGCGCTGCGGCCACGCCTCTGCGGCCTGTACCGCCGCCGTGGCGCCCAGAACCGACAGCAGTCCGATCACCACGACCAACAGGAATTGTTTTGTACGTGTCATGATTTCTCCTCTCGAATCCGCAGAATATTTTTTATTTCGATATTACCTGCATCACAGCAGTTTGCAGCCGCGGCTACTACGATATGGACTGCAGCGCCAGCCGCAGCATCGTGCGCTGCGCCGCTCTGCATGGCGCCGGTATACACTCGTCCTGCCCGCCACCATCCCCCGAGGATCCCCATGAGCGCCTATCCCAATCACACCATGCAGCAACTGGCTTCCGGAAAAATTGCAATCGGCATGGGACTGCGCCTGTCCCGTACGGTGGACATTGCCACCATCAGCAAGACCTGCGGCTACGACTGGCTGTTCATCGACATGGAACATAACTCGATGGATGTGGACACGGCGGCACAAATCGCAATGGCTGCGCTCCCTCTGGGCATCACGCCGATCGTACGCGTTCCCGGCAAGGAGCACTACCACGCGTCGCGGTTGCTAGATGCCGGTGCGCAGGGGATCGTCGTTCCGCATGTGGACAGCGTGGAGGAAGCCGAACGCGCGGTAGCCGCCTGCAAATACCCGCCGGTCGGTCACCGTTCGGTAATGGGCGTATTGCCGCAGTTCGGCTATCGCGGCATGCCCGTAGCCGAATCAACGCCCATCGCCAATGCGCAGACCATGGTGGTCATCATGCTGGAGACGCCGGCAGCCATTGCCCAGGCCGATGAAATCGCCGCGGTACCCGGCGTCGATTCCATTCTGATCGGCACCAATGATCTGTGCGCGGAAATGGGCATCCCCGGCCAGTTTACGGATGTGCGCGTCGACAACGCCTACCGCAAGGTGATCGCCGCCTGCAAGAAAAACAACATTCACCCGGGCATGGGCGGCGTCTACGATCCGAAGCTGATGGAAAAATTCATCAGCATGGGCATGCGCTTCATCCTGAGCGGCGGCGATCTGGGCTTTTTGATGGCCGCCGCCAGCGAGCGCGCCAAATTCCTGCACGGATTGAAAATCTGACGCCCTCTGCTACGCTCGGCACAACCTCATTCCAAATTAAGAACAACTCCATGGTTCGCATCACCGACGTCAGGGAAATCACCAAACCGATTTCCTCGCCCATCCGCAACGCCTATATCGATTTCACCAAAATGACCACCAGCCTGGTCGCAGTGGTCACCGATGCCAAAGTTGATGGCCGCGCTGTCGTCGGCTACGGCTTCAATTCCAACGGCCGCTATGGTCAGGGTGGACTGATCCGTGAGCGCTTCGCGCCGCGGTTGCTCGAAGCCGACCCCAAGAACCTGCTCAACGATGCCGGTGAGAACCTCGATCCGCACCGCGCCTGGGGCGCAATGATGCAGAACGAAAAACCCGGCGGTCACGGCGAACGCTCGGTCGCCGTAGGTACGCTGGACATGGCGATCTGGGATGCGACCGCCAAGATCGCACGCAAGCCTCTGTTCCGGCTGCTCGCCGAACGTCACGGCGTCACGGCGAACTCCAAGGTATTCGTCTACGCTGCCGGCGGTTACTACTACCCTGGCAAGGATCTGCAGGCGCTGCGCAAGGAGATGCGCAGTTACCTGGACCGCGGCTACAGCGTGGTCAAGATGAAGATCGGTGGCGCCGATCTCACTGAGGACCGACGACGCATCGAAGCCGTGCTCGACGAAATCGGCAAGGACGCCCAACTCGCGGTCGACGCCAATGGTCGATTCGATCTGGAAACCGCCATCGCCTACGCCAAAATGCTGCGCGACTATCCGCTGTTCTGGTACGAAGAGGCTGGCGACCCGCTGGATTACGCACTGCAGGCCGCACTCGCCGAGTTTTATCCCGGCCCCATGGCCACCGGTGAAAATCTTTTCAGCCATCAGGACGCGCGCAACCTGCTGCGTTACGGCGGCATGCGCCCCGACCGCGACTGGCTGCAGTTCGACTGCGCATTGTCATACGGCCTGTGCGAATACGAACGCACGCTGCAGGAGCTTAAAATCGCCGGCTGGTCGTCGTCGCGCTGCATCCCGCATGGCGGGCACCAGATGTCGCTGAACATCGCCGCCGGGCTGGGACTGGGCGGCAATGAAAGCTATCCGGACCTGTTCCAGCCTTACGGCGGCTTCCCCGATGGTGTAAAGGTAGAAAACAGCATCATCACCATGCCGGAATTGCCGGGCATCGGTTTCGAAGGCAAAACGGATCTGATCAAGGTCATGCACGAGCTGGCGCAATGATCCGCGGGAGAGCCGGGATACCGGTTCTCCGCAAGCTCATCCATGTCGCCGGCGATATGAAATAATAGCCACGGCCGAAGCAAGCTACACCGTCACGGCCACCTCCGGATAATTTCGACGGAGCATACACATGCCGATCAAACAATTTACAGGCCAATGGTCCGGCGACGAAGATCGCCTGCTGTTTCGTTTCAACACGGCGGACGACCGCGAATTCCGGTTCTGGCTGACACGCAATATCACCCGGGCAATCATCGAAAGCAGCCAGCGCCTGGTTACGGCGGCGCTGAAAAAAAATTTCGCCCCCGAAACCGCGGAAGCCATACAGGAATTCCAGCAACAAACCGCAATTCAAACGACCCAGTTCAACGAGTCGTACGCATCTGGCGGGAACCTGGTGCTCGGAGAAGCTCCTGTTCTGGTCATCGGTCTCGCCATACAGGCCGAGAAGGACATGATGTCGATAGACCTCCGACTGGCGACCAAACAAAACGTCAATATGAAAATCCGGCTGCCGGTTTTCCAGAAAATGGTGCTGCTGCTGAACAAACTGCAGGAACAGGCCAGATGGGGCATCAATCTGCCGGTGCGCCCCGAACCGGACGTCGAGGCCCAAGGAAACATCGGCAGCAATACGCCGGGCGGCATGACGCATTGACACCCCGTCGCCGAGCAGGCGACGACGTACGGCCCAACCAAATCGCACTCCGATCAGCGCGCCATCGCGCGCCGGCGGGCCGTACGGCATGAGCATTCCTCCATGTAGAATGCGACGTGTCCGGAAGCCATGCATCAGCGCAGGCGATTTTGGTCTGACCAGAGAGAAGTCCCATGAAAACATCCTTGCGTATCGCGACAGCACTGCCCCTCGCCGCGACCTTTGCCGCCTCCTGCTGGCTGCTACAGTACGCAACGTCGGCGCAGGCCGCGGAACGCACCGCCACAGCGAAGCCGCGTATCGGCCTGGCACTCTCCGGCGGCGGTGCACGCGGCCTCGCTCATGTCGGTGTGCTCAGGGTTCTTGAGGAATTACACGTGCCGGTGCATTGCATAACAGGCACCAGCATGGGCGCCATCGTTGCCGGGACCTACGCGTCCGGCACCCCGATCGCAGAAATGGAAAAATCCGTCGTTTCTGCAGACTGGAACGATATCTTCAGGGACGCGCCGCCACGGGCAGATATGGCAAGTCGACGAAAAGTCGATGACTACAAGACCCTTTTCCAACCGGAATACGGGGTCAAGGACGGGTCGCTCGCACTGCCCAAGGGCGTTCTTGCCGGCGTCTCGATCCACGCCTTCTTCCGGAAACTCACGGAACGGGCAGTCGGAATCAGTGATTTCAACAAGCTGCCCATCCCCTATCGCGCTATCGCCGGCGATATTGTCACCGGCGAACCGGTCGTACTCGACCATGGTAATGTTGCCCTCGCGATGCGCGCGAGCATGTCGGTGCCGGGCGCGCTGGCTCCTGTCGAAATCGACGGTCACTTGCTCGTAGATGGCGGCATCGCCAACAATATGCCCATCGAAGAAACGCGCAAGCTGTGCGCCGATGTGGTGATTGCAGTCAACATTTCGACGCCGCCACTCCGGCGCGAAGAGCTGACCTCGGCCCTGAGCGTCACCACCCAGCTGGTCAATTTTCTCGGCAAGGCCACGGTGGATGAACAGCTCAAGACTCTCGGCGAACGCGACGTACTCATTGCGCCGGAACTGGGCAATATCTCTGCATCCAGCTTCGACCGTGCAACTGACGCCATCCGGGCAGGCGAAGCAGCGGCCCGCAGCATGACCGATGCGCTCAAGCGTTACAGCCTGCCGCCCGACCAGTATGCAGCACTGCGCAGCAAGCAGACTGTCGATCACCATACCGTCGGCGTCGTAGACGAAATCCGTTTTGAGGGCTTAAGCCGTACAAATCCGGCAGTGCTGCGCGAGCTGGTGCAGAGCAAACCGGGAGAGCCCCTTGCGCAGGAAACCGTCAACGCCGATCTGCGCCGCATCTACGGGCGCGGTGATTTCGAAAGCATCGACTACCGCATCGAGCAGGGACCTGCCGGCCGCGTGATGGTCATTACCCCGCGCGAAAAGGAATGGGGACCCGATTACCTGCGATTCGGACTCGGCCTCGCCACTGACTTTCAGGGCGAGAACAATTTCAATGTGCTTGTGCAATACCGCAGAACCTGGCTGAACCGCCTGGGTGGGGAAT
>Ga0224500_10002287_pt1 | contig 10406 bp, 5 predicted proteins | sample SF_Oct11_sed_USG_FD_168126 | JGI IMG/M metagenome (GOLD analysis project Ga0224500, IMG submission 168126) | Sediment microbial communities from San Francisco Bay, California, United States - SF_Oct11_sed_USGS_4_1 | ecosystem: Environmental > Aquatic > Marine > Sediment | place: USA: California...
CGAACTCGAGCAGCAAGTCTATCGCTGCATCTACGTCCGCAGAATGTCGCGCGCGCAATGCGTGGAGGCCCTCGTGCCGCAGTTTCCGGAACTGACCGGAGCGACGGTCTCGGCAATCAACGCCAGGCTGTTCGCATTGCTGACACCACAGCAGCGCTGGCAGCTGAGCCTGCGACCGTCCGCGCAGATGCCGGTCGTTTCCGGCGCCGGTCCGGAGGACGATGACCCGCCACGGCAGCTGGCAACCCCGGATCCCGGGCCCGACGACCTGGCCGAGGAACTGCAGGAACAACGGTTGTTGCAGGACGCCCTGTCAAGGTTGCCAGCCGAGCAGCGCCTGCTGCTCCGGTTGCGCTACGAGCAAGGTCTGACGCTGGCCGAGGTCGCACGCCTGACGGGGCAACCGGATCTGTTCCGGGCGAACCGCCGGATCCAGGCGGCGCTCGACACGCTCGCCGACCTCATGGGTGGCCAGCGAATCCGGTCCGATCGAAAAACCACGTGAACTGTCCGTGTACTGGCATGGACCCACGGATTTCGTCCACCTTATTGAGCGCACATGAGCCCTGACCATCTTGCTTCGCTGCTTGCGGCAGGCGCCGCGGCCAACTCGACGCGTTCCCCGGCCTGTCCGGACGAGCACCAGATTGCCGGCTACGTCGATAGCGGGCTCGATGAGGCCTCGCGAAAGCAGGTTGAGCTTCACCTCGCCCAATGCAGTGGCTGCCTGGCACTCGTCGGGCTGCTTTGTCGTGAGCGGGACGCATCTGCGACCGAAACCGTGGCCTGCGACGACGCGGCGCAAACGCGGGCCTTCGTGAACAAGGCGTCTCAGCGCCGATGGCGATTTGCACCGCAGTGGGCGGCCGCGGCCGCGTTGGTCCTGGCAATGCCCCTGCTGCTGCAACTTGGTCGCAACCTGGACCGCGGCGCCGAGGGACAGGGACGTCCCGATCCAGTCACCACGCGAACACTCGCGTCGACTGGCGCGGGGTTGCAGGTACTGTTCCCGAGCGCGGGATCTGCGGTGGACCCCCGACGGATGTCGTTCCGCTGGACGGCAGTCTCCGGGACTCCATATTACGACGTCCGCATCGTGACCGATGCCGGCGACGTGGTCGTCCAGCAGCGCGTCACCGGCACGACCTGGCGGGCACCGGCGCAGCTGAACCTGCATCCTGGCGCCGAGTACTTCGTGCACATCGACGCCTATCCCTCAGCCGACAAGGCGGTGAGTTCCGACCACGTGCCGTTCCGGGTTGCGGATTGAAACGCCATGGCCTGGACAACCACCGGTCTGCTCTGCGCCCTGGCGTTGGGCGTGCTGGTGGCTGTCCCGTTGCAGGGGCATGCGAACACCCTGGATCCGCGTCTCGAGGCCGCGACGCGCCTGTACCGTGAAGAGGGGGCCGCCAGGGCCTTGCCGGAATTCGAGAAGCTGGCGAGCGAGTTCGCGCAGGGCTCGCGAACCCATGACCAGGCGGCAGCGCTGCATTACGTCGGGGAGTGTCACTGGCGGCTGGGCAACTTTGCGCAAGCCCGTCAGTATCTCGACCGCGCACTGAAGCTGGAGCGTGCTTCGGGGGACCGGCTGAGCGAGGGCAAGACGCTCAACGTGCGCGGCCTGCTGTCCTGGGACGAGGGCCACTACGACCGAGCCATTGCAGACTTTCGCACGGCTGGGGACATTGCGCGCGCGGTCGGCGACAAGAAGCTCGAGGGCTCCAGCCTCAACAACCTGAGCCTCGTGTACGACGAGCAGGGCGACTACGACACGTCGCTCAAGCAGTACGGGCGGGTGCTCGAATTGTACCGGGGCGCAGATTTCCCGCGCGGCGTCGGCGACACGCTCGGTAACATCGGCGGCGTCCACCTGCTGCTCGGTCACTTCCGCGAGGCGCTCGGCTACTACCAGCAGGCGCTCAAGATCAGCGAGCAGCTGAAGTCCACGGCCTCGATGGGCCAGGACCACGGCAACATCGGGCTCTGCCTGCTCGGGTTGGGCGAAGTCGACGCTGCGCTCGCCCACCTCGACCAGGCGATCGACCTGTCGATGCAGGCCGGCATGCGGCAAGACCAGGCCTACTGGCTGCGCGTCAAGGGCGATGGCCTCGTGGAGAAGGGGCGGTACGACCTCGGGCTGCTGAATTACCGGGCCGCGCTCGCCATCTACGAAAAAATCGGCGCACAAGCCGAACTCGTCGAGGCGTTGCACCACTCCGGCGAGTTGCGCCTGCTGCTCGGCGATTCAGAGTCCGCGGAGCGCGATTTCAGGCGCGCGCTCGAAATGGCGCGATCCATCGGTCTCGACCGCGGCATCACGCTGAACCTGATCTCGCTCGGCGACCTGGAGTTCCGCCGCAATCGCCCGGAGGTGGCTGTCGTGCGGTACGACGAAGCGAGGCAGCGTGCCGCTGCCACCGGCGCGCAGCACACGCTGGCGCGGAGCCTGCTGCGGCTCGCGCGCCTGAATCGCACGCAGCAGCGGGTCGCGCCGGCCTCGGCGCAGACGAACGAGTCGCTCGCGATCGCCCGCAGGATCGGCGCGCCTGGACTGGAGGCCGAGGCGCTCTACTCAAGGGCGGAACTGGCGCGCATGCAGAAGCGCTACGACCTTGCCCTGGAGAGCTACCAGGCGGCGGAGCACGTGCAGGCTGGCATTGGCGACCCGGATCTCCTGTGGCAGATCCAGTTTGGTCGCGCCCGCGCACAGGAGGCCAGCGGCAACGTGAGTGCCGCGCTCGCGTCGCTCGAAGCCGCGGTCCGGCTGATCGAGGGCGTGCGCGGCCGGCTCCAGGAGTCTCGGTTCCGTTCCGGGTACGTCCAGGACAAGTTCGAGGTTTACCTGGAGCTGATGCGCCTCCAGCTCCGGCAAGGCAGGACCACGGACGCGTTTTCGACCGCCGAGCGACTGCGCGCACGCAGTTTCGTCGAGCAGCTCGGTGGGCGCGCATCCGTTCCGCTGTCCGTCAGCGATCGGCGCGCTGAGGCGGAGCTGCGCGAGCGCGTCCGGCAGTTGCAGCAGTCCCTGGCGGATACGGACGGCGATGGAGCCCCTGCGTATCCCGAGCGAGCGATGAACCGCTTTTCGCTGGAACTGCTGCGCGCGGAGAAGGACTACCAGACATTCCTCGACGACCACGCGCGCATTCACGCGGGTACCGGCGCGATGCCGAAAGCGTCGAGCATCCAGGGTCGCCTCGCGGTCGACCAGGCGCTGCTCGAGTACGTCGTCGGGCCTGACAGCCTGATCGCCTTCGTGGTCACTTCTCGCGGCATCACGGTGAAGTCCACACCGCTGCGCGAAGCGGACCTCGTGGCCCGCATCGAACTGTTACGCGACCTGATCCGGCATCCCGGCGACGACCGCTGGCAGAAGCCTGCTGCGCGCCTGTCGGCGGACCTGATCGATCCACTCGAACGGGAAGGCTGGCTCGACGGTGTGAGCCGCCTTTACATCGTGCCGCACGGCGCGCTTAGCTACGTGCCATTTGCCCTGCTGCCGCGGCCGGCATCCGGGCCGGGCAAGCTGCTGATTGATCGCTATACGATGGCCTACCTGCCGGCGGCTGCGGCGCTGTTGCGGGAGCCGTCCGGCCTCGACACCGTGAGGTCGCTGCTCGCGGTTGCGCCATCACGGGGCGGCCTGCGCCATGCGCCGGAGGAGGCCCGCGCCGTCGATGCGTTGTTCAGGCCGAATTCACGAACGCTCATTGGCGGAGAGGCCACCGAGGGTCGCTTCAAACAGCTTGCCGGCGATTTCCGGATGCTGCACCTCGCCACCCACGGTTACTTCAACAAGGCCAGCCCGCTGTTGTCCGGGCTCGAGTTCGAAGCCGATCGTGACGACGACGGAATGCTCCGGGTCCACGAGATCCTCGACCTGCGCCTGCATGCGGATCTAGTGACGTTGAGCGCCTGCGATACCGCGCTCGGCAGTGGCTATTTCGCGGAGCTGCCGACCGGTGACGAATTCGTGGGCCTCAACCGCGCGTTCCTCGCCGCCGGCAGCACGTCCGTCATGGCCACACTCTGGCAGGTGGACGACCGTGCCTCGGTTGCGCTGATGAAACAGTTCTATGGACGCCTGAGCGAATCCGGCGATGACAGAAACGCCGCGAGCGCGCTCGCGTTCGCGCAGCGCTCGCTGCGTCGCACACCGCAGCTCGGGCACCCGTACTACTGGGCCGCGTACGTCGTCGTCGGACAGATCAATTCAGAAGTCGAAGTCGCAAGGACATCTTCGGGGAGAACATCATGAACGCCTGGAAGCGAATCACCCTTGCGTGTCTGTCAATGCTCGTTCTTGGGCTCGCTCCGATCGGCGCGGCGTTGGCGCAGGTCAAGGTCACTGCGGCCACGCCTTCTTCGGCGTACCAAGGCACCAGCCTTGACGTGGTCGTGAGCGGCAGCGGCTTCGACAAGACGGCCAAGGCGCAGTACTTCGTAACGGGCACGACCAACCCCGGCGGCATCACCGTCACGCAGGTCGTGTTTCGCAAGTCGACGGAGATCGTCACGACGGTCAACGTCGCCGATGGGGCCGTTCTCGCCAATTTCGACATCCAGGTGACGTTGAGCAGCGGCCGCAAGGGCAAGGGGACGACGCTGTTCTCGGTCAAGGCCAAGCCGAACGACCCACCGCCACCGCCGACGTACCCGGCCGCACGTGCATGGCATTCATTCACGGCAAATGGCGGAGGCGATGTCGCGACCAGCCGCCTGTACATGTACGGAGGTGCCGGCGCGAACGCGAACGTCGTGCCGAACGATCTCTGGTATTACGGCGCGTTCGCCGACAAGTGGACACTCGTCACTCCGAGTGGCACGGCAATGCCCGGCAGCCGGCAGTGGGAGGGTCTGTCGTGTGGCGCGGGCGCCTGCGTCATGGAGGCGGGATCGAATGGTGTAGGACTCGTAAACGAGACCTGGGTCTACAGCGGGGCAACCAATGCGTGGACCCAGGCAAGCTGCGGCAGGACCAGTCCTTGCCCGAGCGCGCGCATGATGATGACGATGGCGTTCGATCCGGATCGGGGCAATCACCTGCTGTTCGGCGGCAAAGGCAGCCAGTCGCCTGGCCTGAACGACACGTGGACGTTCGACGCGGCAACGCTCAAGTGGACGCTGAGGGCGCCCACGCTCAAGCCAGCCGAACGTAACCGCGCCGCCGCGGCTTACGTGCCGGGCGTCGGTGTCGTGATGTACGGAGGACAGGACTATTACGGCCGGGCGCCGCTTTGCGATCTGTTCGTCTGGAACGGCTCGAACTGGAGGAGCATCCAGTTCGACGTGAACCAGCCGCATCCGTGTCTGCATACGCACAGCATGTCGTGGGACGGCCAGGGCCTCGTCGTGACCGGCGGGTACGTGGACACCAGCGACACACCGAACCTTGTGCCGTGGCGTTTCACGTTAGCGACCGGTGCTCTGGCCGGAGTGTGGTCTCAGGCGTCGAGCGGAGTCTGCCTGCCGATCCTGGGGACGGATGCCATGATCCACCCGGGTGCGAAGATGGCGTATGACATTTCCACGGCGACCCGTGTCTGGTTCGGTGGCGAGGAGAACATTAACGGAGCGGCCGTCCGCTACGGCAACACGGTGGAGTGCCAGTGACGGAGAGGCATCAAGTATCCGGCGGCAAGCGAGACACCATGTTCATCAAGCCGATGCGGTAGCCGGGGCATCCGTACTACCGAGCAGCGCTGGTCGTCGTCGGACAGATCAATTCAGAAGTCGAAGTCGCAAGGACATCTTCGGGGAGAACATCATGAACGCCTGGAAGCGAATCACCCTTGCCTGTCTTTCATTGCTCGTTATTGGGCTCGCTCCGATCGACGCGGCGTTGGCGCAGGTCAAGGTCACTGCGGCCACGCCCTCATCGGCGTACCAGGGCACCAGCCTTGACGTGGTCGTGAGCGGCAGCGGCTTCGACAAGACTGCCAAGGCACAGTACTTCGTGACCGGCACTACCAACCCCGGCGGCATCACGGTCACGCAGGTCGTGTTTCGCAAGTCAACGGAGATCGTCACGACGATCAACGTCGCCGACGGGGCCCTGCTCGCCAGTTTCGACATCCAGGTGACGTTGAGCAGCGGCCGCAAGGGCAAGGGTACGACGCTGTTCTCGGTCACGGCCAAGCCGACCAAGACCACGCCGACCTACCCACAGGCGCGCTTCTATCACGCCTTCACTAACAACGGTGGGACCACGAGCGCGACGAGCCGGCTGTACATGTTCGGGGGCATGAGCAGCTCGTCTTCCGTGATCGGCGACCTTTGGTCCTACGCAAATGCGGGTTCGGGGGCGACCTGGACTTTCATTCCTGGCGGCACTTCGGCGCCGAGTCCGCGGCGCAGCATAGGCTGGTCCTGCGGCGCTGGCCTATGCGTTGCCGCGAACGGAGTCAATCTCGGCTTCTTCAATGAGACCTGGGTATTCAGCGAATCGACCAGGACGTGGTCGCAGGTCAGTTGCGGCAGGAGAGTGCTCTGCCCGTCCGGCCGGATGGGCCCCGCCATGGCCTACGACCAGCTGAACGGAGTCCACGTCCTGTTCGGCGGAGAGGGCAGTGGCGATCCGATGCTTCTTGCTGATACCTACATCTTCAACGCCGCAAGCAAGGTCTGGACCCAGGTAGCGACCGGCACGGCGCCGCCTGCTCGAACTGCTGCAGCGGCTGTTTACGTGCCCGGAGCAGGCGTCGTCATGTTTGGCGGCTGGGGCAATCCCTGCTGCATCACGACGTTGAATGACATGTATGTCTGGAATGGCACGGCATGGGCGATCGTCGCGCCCACTGTGATCAGCGATCCACCGCGCGCCGTACCGATGATGGCAAATCACAGCATGGCCTGGGACGGGACCAGGAACGCGATAATTGTTACGAATGGTTTCACTACGTCATGGCATACGCCCAACAACGAAACCTGGTACGTGACGTTATCCAAGTCCGCCGGAGCGTGGCAGGCAACGTGGACGCTGGCATCCGGCATTGGATGCCAGTCGACGGCCGGTTCGCCACCGGATCCAGTTGTTCATCCGGGTGCGATGATGACCCGCGACGCAGTCGGCGGAGTGCAGGTGTCGTTCGGCGGCGAGACGCCCGATGGCAACTCGGCCTACGGAAACACAGTCGAATGTCGGTGACGGGAGGCCACGAAGAATCGAACTGCAAGGAATGCACCATGCTCACCCAGTCGACGCTGGAACCGCGACGGCTGCAGGGTGACCGCTCGGGGTCTTGTCGCTGGCACGCACAATTCCAAGCCTGACGGACATGGCAATGTCGTGCAGGCCGCGATGTCGTGGCGAGGGTCGGCAGCTTGTACGCCCTCGATGCCGGCCCACGCGAGGCTCTGACGGCGACGACAGGCAGGCTCGCGACCGAGTCCAAGCCCCGCCAGGCTGTGTAAAGATCCACGCAGTCAAGCGTGTCGACTAGGACGATGCCCGCACCACAAGTTGCGAGCATCGTCACGATGAACTTCCTGCGCGCTGACAGTTGGGAGAACGCGCTGTTACCGGTAACACTCGATGTGTTCCAGCCGCGGGCAGCAGCAGAATTACGCGGCGGTCTCAGCCGCCTGACGACCCCGGCCCCAACGAAAAACCCGTTGACGTGTCCGTGTCTTGAGACAGACCCGCGGGAAACGTTCTCTTTTCGTTCCGTATCAGGCGCACATGAACCCGGATCACCTGAGATCGATGCTTGCTGCGGGCGCCGCGGGCAACTCGAGGCGATTTGCCGGTTGCCCTTCGCGATAAACCACGAAGGACACCGTCGATCGTCAGGAAACCGATGCGGCCGACGATGGCTGCGAGGAGGGGGAGATGAGATTTCTGCGAACGACTGTATTTTCCGTGCTCATCGCAGTTGCAGCTCTTGCGATGACCTCGTGTGGTGGTGGTAGCGGTGGAGGTGGCGGCACCAGCAATGGTGATCTGGCAGCTCCCCCGGCGAATTCTCCGCCAGTCGCCTCGTTCACTATGACCCCAGCAAGCGGCACCGCTCCGCTGACGGTACAGTTTGACGCGTCGGCCTCCACCGATACCGGCGGCTCGATCGCAAGCTACGCCTGGAACTTCGGTGACAGTTCGGCGGCCGGGTCCGGTGTGACGACCAGTCACGAATTCCTGGCCACCGGGACGTACACAGTTACCCTGACCGTGACCGACAACGGTGGCGCGACAGACGCGACCACCCATCAGGTCTCAGTCGGCCAGACTGCGACGCTCTCGAAGATTGCCGGCATTGACGTCGGGGACATGACGGCGTGCGCGGTCGGCGTGGACGGTCAGGCGTGGTGCTGGGGGCCAAACGATTACGGTCAACTCGGCACTGGAGATGTTGCCCAGGGGAACCTGCCGAGGCGGACGGCCGAAGGGTACACATTCAGCAAGATCTCTGTATCGACCGGAGGTGCGTACGCCTGCGGGATCACGACTGCGGGTCGAGCCTATTGCTGGGGCAATCAGGAAGGCGGTCGGCTGGGCGACGGCATCAATGCGCCGTCCGGGCAGCATGTCACGGCACCGGTGCCGGTCTCAGGAGATCGGACGTATTCCGATATCGCAGCCGGCGGCGACCACGCCTGCGCAATCGCTGCCGGCGGTGCTGGCTATTGCTGGGGGCACAATGAGCGTGGGCAACTGGGCACAGGCAGCTTCGCAAATTCAGCCGTTCCCGTTGCAGTGTCGGGTGGCCTGAGCTTCGCATCGATTACCACACACCAAATGGTGACTTGCGGAGTCACGAACGGTGGGTCCGCATACTGCTGGGGCTACGGTGATTCCGGCAATCTGGGCGGCGGCTCGAAGTCCTCCAGCAACGTACCTGCGCCAGTCAAGGGCGGGCTCAGCTTCGCATCGCTGCGACTGGGCGTGTGGACCGCGTGTGGCGTGACGATCGCCGGCGACGGGTACTGCTGGGGTAACAATGGCAGCGGAGAACTCGGCATAGGGTCAAAGACCCCCTCGGAGTCATTGGAGCCAACGAAGGTTGCTGGTGGGCACACGTGGAAGTCCATCAGCCCTGGAACTGCCGTGACCTGCGGCGTCACGTCGGACGGCAAGGGCTTCTGCTGGGGCGGGAACGCGTGGGGCGAACGAGGCGACGGCCCATTCCCGTCCGCGGACGTTACGTCCCCGGTGCCCGTGGTGGGCGATCTGCAATTCGAATCCATCGACGCCGACTGGAGTACGTGCGGCGTTGCGAGCGGTGTCGCCTACTGCTGGGGGCTCGGTGCCGAGGGCTCCATCGGCGACGGAGCGCTTGTGAATCGTGGTGTTCCGACAAGGGTCGCAGGTCAGCCGTGAGACGTGATTGAGAGCCTCGGCGTGATCGCGGCTTCGGCCCGCGGTCTCGCAGAACTGAACCCCGATCCCGCTGGGCTGTGTAACCCTCGCGGTTCTCGGTTCGATGTCGACAATGCCCGCAACGCAAGTTACGGGCATTGTCATGATGAGACTTGTGCGCGGCGACAGTCGGGATCGGGCACGCAGCAGTGCTGCCCGGCCCGCAATCCTGGCCAGCGTGTCCGTGTATAGCAGCAGGATGTCGGACCGGAGGGCGCCATGTCTGCGAAATCAATTCTGTCTGCCAGATCGGTCATTCTGCTTGCCGGTGCGTTGCTCGCGATGCCGTTTGCCGACGCAGTGGCCGGCAAGACGCCCGGTGGCACAGCAATCCGAGTCGAGGATCTCGGCAAGCCGGCGGGGTCTGTCAGAAGCGCAGCTGGCGCGATCAACGATGCAGGGAACGCGGTCGTGGGATGGGCATATTTTGACGCGACCTTCGAATACCGGAATAACAACTACGCCGCACGCTGGACGCGCAGCTCAGGGTCCGGGGCATGGCAGGCCGAGGACCTGCGACCGTTGCTGCCGATGCACAAGACCAGCTACGGCACGCTCGTGAACAATGCGGGGACGGTGGTCATCTCGACCGAATACCTGGACAGCACCTATCACGGGTTCGTGATCACCAGCGCTGGCCAGACGCTTGAGCTTGGGCGTGGCGAATATGTGAACGACCTGGATGAGCTGGACCACATGATCGGCAGTCGACGCGACCCCAGCCAGGCGCTCCCGGAACTGCCGCTCTTCTGGGCGTCGCCGTCCGGTCCCGCCGCGGAACTGCCGGTGATCCAATCCGGGTTCGGGGGACAGGCACGGTGGTTCCAGGGGGTGGACATCGTCGGCACGCTCGCCGACGACTCAGGTAAGTGGTTGGTACGATGGTCGAAGGTCAGCGACCAGTGGATCGTCACGCGTCTGCTGAAGTTGCCGTCCTATGACCTGACCGGCGTCGGTCCTGGCGGGCGACTGGCCTTCATGCATTGCACAGGGCCGCTTTACAACGGACAGACCGTCATTGGATGCGACTGGCGGGCCGCCGTCTGGG
>Ga0224500_10002288_pt1 | contig 10402 bp, 10 predicted proteins | sample SF_Oct11_sed_USG_FD_168126 | JGI IMG/M metagenome (GOLD analysis project Ga0224500, IMG submission 168126) | Sediment microbial communities from San Francisco Bay, California, United States - SF_Oct11_sed_USGS_4_1 | ecosystem: Environmental > Aquatic > Marine > Sediment | place: USA: California...
GCCGGCACTGGTGGTCGATGCTCACCAACGATCCGAGATCATCCAGGACGAGGTGTTCGGCCCCGTGATCGCCGTCCTCCCGTTCGACACCGAGGCGGAAGCCATCGAACTGGCCAACGACGTCCGGTTCGGCTTGGCCTCGTCGGTGTGGACGAGCGACCTCGGCCGGGCACTCCGGGTCAGCGACCAGCTCGAGTTCGGTGCAGTCTGGATCAACGACCACCTGCCAATCGCTTCGGAGATGCCCCATGGAGGCCTCAAACAATCCGGATTCGGCAAGGACATGAGCGAGGAATCGGTGCTGGCGCACACGGTGGCCAAACACGTAATGGCCAAACACGCGGTCGTCGGTGCCCTTGAAGGGTTCCGGCCGGCGTGATCATCCGATCGCACTGACTCCCAACTCCGCGAGGAGCCCGCGCACTTTCACCTCGATCTCGTCGCGAACAGGCCTCACCTCGTCGACGGGTTTGCCGGCCGGGTCGCTGAGAGGCCAGTCGACGTATCGCACGCCTGGAAACACCGGACAGGTGTCGCCACATCCCATCGTGACGACGACATCCACCGATCTGATCTGGTCGTCGGTCCATCGAGAGGGGCTCTGGCCGGAGATGTCGATGCCCACTTCCGCCATCACCCCCACGGCAGCCGGGTTGACGGACTCGGCCGGGTCCGAGCCGGCAGAGAAGACCTCGACCTGATCACCCGCGAGATGTCTCATCCACCCGGCTGCCATTTGGGAGCGGCCGGCATTGTGGACACACAGGAACAGGACGCCCGGCTTCAAGTCGACATCTCCGACCGTGGGACCAAGAACATGCCGATGGCAACCGCGAGTCCTGCGCCGACTAGTTGCGCCAGCACGAAGCCGGGGACGGACCCGGGGGCGATACCCGTATAGGTGTCTGTGAGAGCACGGGCGACCGTCACGGCCGGATTGGCGAATCCGGTGGACGACGTGGCGAAGATCGCCGCTGCCACCCACGCTCCCACGGCCGGCGCCACCGAGCCGGCGCGGCCTGCGCGCACGAGCATCAAGATCAACAGCATCAACACGAGTGTTGCCATGACTTCAGAGATGAATGTGCCTGATGTCATCCGATCGGTGGCGGCGACCGCAAAGGCGTCGACTCCGAACGACACATTGGCCACCACCACCCCGGCGATCGCCCCTGCTACCTGGGCACCGATGTACGGGACGATCAGGCGAGTCGAGATCATGCCTGCCCGCCACAGACCGAGCGTCACGGCCGGGTTGAAGTGGGCGCCGGAAACGGTACCGAACATGGCGATGAGGACGGTCAACGCCAGCCCAACCGACGCGGCATGGGCGAACAAGGCGACCGCATCATCGGATGCGAGACGATCCGCGGCGATCCCGCTCCCGACGATCGCGTAGAGCAGGAGCGCAGTGCCGAGCGCCTCGGCGAGCAGAGGACGTTTCACGTGACGGCCGTTTCGGGCGGGAGAATCACGGCCGGCACCCTACACCAGCGAACGCCAACCCCCTCCCCCTCCACCTGTCCCACCCAGGGTTGGATGCATGGAAGTCTGCCCCCTCATCCCAACGTCTAGCTTGGTGCGGCGCCAGTGAGAGATTCTTCGAGGAGCGCCACGAGCAGAGCCTGCTCGGTGTGGAGGCGGTTCTCGGCCTGGTCCAAGACCACCGACTGGGGACCATCCAGCACCTCGTCGGTGACCTCCTCACCACGGTGGGCGGGCAGACAATGCATGAAGATGGCATGTGGGCGGGCACGGCTCATCAACTCGGCGTTGACCTGAAATGGGTGCAAGGCCGTCAGGCGGGACTCACGATGCTGCTCGGAATCGCCCATGGACGTCCACACGTCGGTGTAGATGACGTCGGCGCCGGCAACGGCCTGGAGAGGACGGTCCGACAGTGTCACCGAGCCTCCGGATGTGGCCGCCATTCGCTGGCTCACCCGCGTGATCCCGGGATCGGGCGCCAGTCCGGCCGGGGTGGCGATCACCACTTCGGCCCCCAACATCGCCCCGGCCTCCATGAGGCTGTGGGCGACGTTGTTGCCCGCCCCCACGTAGACGATCCGGACACCGGCGATCCGGCCGAGCTTCTCACGGATCGTCATCATGTCGGCCAGCGCCTGGCACGGATGGTGCAAGTCGGTGAGGGCGTTGATCACCGGCACCGTCGCCGCCCCGGCAAACCGGTCGAGCTCGTCGTCGGAGTAGGTCCGGATGACGATCACCTTGGCGTAGCGGGACACCACGGCGGCCGTGTCCTCGATGGTCTCGCCCCGACCCAGTTGCAGCTCCTGAGGCCCGAAGAACTGGATCTGGCCCCCGAGACGAGCCACCGCCTCGGCGAGAGACACTCGAGTGCGGGTCGATGGCTTCGAGAAGTAGGCGAAGAGCGACTCGTCGTCGAGCACCCGATCGAAACGGTATGGCTCACGCTTGATGCTGTCGGCCAAATCGAGCAGCCGCACCAGATCCTCGGTCGACAGATCGGCGATACGAAGCAGGTCCTTCAACATTGGCTCCGAGGTCGGATGCCCTGAAAGTACGGCGGCGGCACCGGCCACGTCACGGTCGAAAGGACCTTTCGCTGCCGATCGGCCTAAGTACGGCCCTCATCCCCCCGCCCATCCGGATCGTCGGCCGAACCCACCTGGATCCAGAGATCGCCGTGTCGTCGATACTCGAGTACGTGTTCCACCGGGGGGTTGAAGAGCGTCTCGAACTCCATCAGCGCCATCGCCGTCCGGTAGCCGATGGGCCTCCGCGGCTCTGTGCCGTAGAAGATCCAGCCCTGCCGGTCCAGGAGTCGGAGAAGGCGATGAACGATCGAGGCCAGCACCGCGACTCCCACCCCAAGGGCGCAGGCCGTGAGCAACGACGTCATCGAGCACCAACCTACCGGAAACTCAGAGGAACGCGGCCGAGACCATCGGCGCTCTGGAACCGCCTTCTTCCTCTGGCACGGCGCCGGCCGTCGACGGACACTCCGGGCGAGACCTCGCAAAGGAGGTGGGTCTCATGTCGCAACCATCGAGACCAAAGGCGTTGGGACTCTGGTTGGCGACCGCGCTGGTCGTGGGCAACATGATCGGATCGGGCGTCTTCCTGCTCCCCTCGTCGTTGGCGCAATTCGGCGGAATCAGCTTGCTCGGCTGGCTGTTCACCGCCGCCGGGGCCGTCCTCTTGGCCATCGTGTTCGCCCGCCTGGGCCGGACATACCCGAGGACCGGCGGCCCCTACGAGTACAGCAGACGGGCTTTTGGTGACTTCATCGGATTCCAGACCGCGTGGGGCTACTGGATAGCGGTTTGGGCCGGGAACGCAGCGATCGCGGTGGCCTTCGCCGGCTACCTCGGCGTCTTCTTCCCGGCGATCAGCGATGAGCCGTGGCTCGCCGCAGTGACCGCCCTTGGCGCGATCTGGGTGCTCACCTGGGTCAACGCGGTGGGCGTTCGCCAGTCCGGGATCGTCCAGGGCATCACGACGGTGTTGAAGGTCCTTCCTTTGATCGTCATGGCCACCATCGGTCTGGCGTTCGTGAACATGGATCACTTCACTCCTTTCAATCAGAGCGAAGGATCCGCGTTCGGAGCGATCACGGCGGTGGCCGCACTCACTCTCTGGGCCTTCCTGGGACTCGAATCGGCCACGATCCCGGCCGAGGACGTGGAGAATCCGACGAGAAACATCCCGCGGGCCACGATTTGGGGAACGATCGGAACGGCTGCAATCTACATCCTCAGCACCATTGCGGTTCTGGGGATCATCCCGGCGGCGACGCTCGCCGAGTCGACCGCACCGTTCGCCGATGCCGCCGAGGTGGCGTTTGGCGGCTTGGCCGGCAACCTGGTCGCACTCGGCGCGGTCATCTCCACCTTCGGAGCCCTGAACGGGTGGATCCTCATCCAAGGCCAGATCCCGATGGCCGCGGCCAGGGATCACCTGTTCCCGGCCGCGTTCGGGAAGCTGGGACGGGGCGGAACACCGGTGTTCGGATTGGTCATCTCGAGCGTGCTCGTCACGATCCTGATGGCCACGAATTACACCCGTGGCCTCGTGGATCTGTTCACCTACACGCTGCTGCTGGCCACACTGACAACGCTCATCCCGTACGCCTATTCGGCGGCGGCCCAGGTGATGTTGTTCGTGAAAGATCGTCACCGCTTCGACGGCAAGAAGCTCACCGGTGACGTGATCATCGCCGCACTGGCATTCGCCTACTCGGTGTGGGCAGTGTTCGGTGCCGGGCAAGAGGTCGCTTTCTATGGGCTGTTGCTGCTGCTGGCCGGAATCCCGGTGTTCGTGTGGATGAAGTGGACCCGGGCTCACGCACCGACGCGGGTACGGGTACCCGAATCGGTCGCCGAACTGATGGACACGATGAGGCAATGAACGACGTTGGGACCGGATCCCGGGATCCGGTCCCAACTCGCGTCCGAATGGAGGAACAATGAAACGGACCGTCATCATGGGGGCGGGAGGGAGAGATTTCCACGACTTCAACGTGGCATTCCGCAACGACGACCAGACCGAGGTGGTCGCGTTCACCGCGGCCCAGATTCCCGGAATCGCCGACAGGACGTATCCGGCGTCACTCGCCGGCGATCGGTATCCCGACGGGATTCCGATCGTCGATGAGGCGACACTGGGTGACCTGATCCAGAGCGAGCACATCGACGAGGTCGTGTTCGCCTACTCGGACCTGTCCCACGAAGAGGTGATGCACAAGGCATCAATCGCCATGGCGCACGGCGCCGACTTCAAACTGATCGGCCCGAAGGCAACCATGCTGACGTCGACCAAGCCGGTCGTGGCCGTCTGCGCGGTGAGGACCGGCGCCGGAAAGAGCCAGACGAGTCGCCACATCGGGAGGTTGCTCACCGAAGCCGGGCTGCGGGTGGCCTTGGTCCGCCATCCGATGCCCTACGGCGACCTCGAGGCCATGAGGGTGCAGCGGTTCGCCACCGTCGAAGACATCGACGCCTCGAATCCCACCGTCGAGGAACGGGAAGAATACGAGGCTCCTGTCATGGCGGGCATGGTGATGTATGCAGGCGTTGACTACGCCGACATCCTCCATCAGGCGGAGTCCGAAGCAGACGTCATCGTGTGGGATGGCGGGAACAACGACTTCCCGTTCTATCGACCGGATCTCATGATCACAGTCGCCGATCCGCTCCGCCCCGGACACGAGATGCGTTACCACCCGGGCGAACTGAACGTCCGGATGTCACACATCGTCGTCATCAACAAGGTGGATACCGCCGATCCGCACGACGTGACCCACGTCATCGAGTCGGTCAAAGCGATGAACCCGACCGCGACGATCGTCCAAACCGCGTCGCCGGTCCGGTTGGAGGACGGGCCCGACGTGGCCGGGAAGAAGGTGCTGGTGGTCGAAGATGGGCCCACCCTCACCCACGGCGGCATGCCCTACGGAGCTGGAACGGTCGCCGTGCGTCGGGCCGGCGCCGACCAGATCGTCGATCCTCGCCCGTATGCGGTCGGATCGATCGCATCGATATTCCAGAAGTACCCAATGCTTGGACCGGTGCTACCGGCAATGGGATACGGAAACGAACAGCTTGCGGAGCTGGAGGCCACGATCAAAGCCACACCGTGTGACGTGGTCGTCACCGGCACACCCATGGCGCTCGAACGAATCATCGACACCGGTCATCCAACCAGGCACGTCGTGTACGAGTCGGCCGATGTGGGCCACCCCACCCTCAAGGACGCCATGATCCCGTTCATCACCCGGGCGTTGGGCGGAAGGAGACCGATCACAACCGGTTGACCAGATCCGACGGACGGAGCCCCACCCCCCGGCACCCGTTTTCACGCACGAAATGCAGCACATAGCTGCTTCTCGTGCGTTAGAAGGCGATCCGGGATGCGTAGACCGCGGCTGGCGGACGATCAGCGGTCGGCAGGGCCGTTTTCACGCACGAGAAGCAGCATATTGCTGCTTCTCGTGCGTTAGAACCGGTCTCTCCAGGGCGTCGGTCAGGAGAGCGTGATCGAGTCCGAGGGGTTCCAGCCGAGAGTCACCGTGGCGCCCGGGGTGAGGGCGAGAGGACCCGTCACGTTCGCCCGGAGCGGCGTCTGGAGACCCGGCACGGACACCACACAATGGGTCAACGCTCCGTAGAAAGACACGTCGACCACCGTCCCGTCGAGCCGGTTCGCGGCCTCGGTCGGGTTGATCAGGAGCTTCTCGGGGCGAACCGCCAACCACCGCACTTCCGAGGCCTGGCCCTCGGCGGCAAACGACCCGACCCCGGGCACCACGAACCGGTCACCCTGCAACGAGCCCTCCAAGAAGTTCATCTCGCCGATGAAATCGGCCACGAAGAACGATGACGGCTTCTCGTACAGCTCAACCGGCGATGCCACCTGGAGCACGCGGCCGTGGTGCATCACTGCCACCCTGTCCGCCATGGACATGGCTTCCTCCTGATCGTGGGTGACGACGATGAAGGTGATCCCCACCTCGTGTTGCAGTCGCTTCAACTCCAACTGCATCTCGGCCCGAATCTTGCGATCCAGCGCCCCCAACGGCTCATCCAGCAACAACACCCTGGGACGTTTCACCACCGCCCTCGCCAGGGCTACCCGCTGCCGCTGACCCCCCGACAACTGGTGCGGCTTGCGATCGGCCATCGACTCCAACCCGACCTTGGCCAGCGCCTCCTCCACCCGGGTATCGATCTCCGATCGGGGGAGCCTCTCCTCCTCCAAGCCGAACGCCACGTTCTTGCGCACCGTCATGTGAGGGAACAGCGCATACGACTGGAACATCATGTTGACCGGTCGGTGATAGGGCTTTGTCCCCACCAGGTTCTTGCCGTCGAGGAGCACCGCACCCGTATCGGGTTGTTCGAACCCGGCCAGGATGCGCAGCAAGGTCGTCTTGCCACACCCGGACGGTCCTAGCAGCGAGAAGAACTCGTTGTCGGCGACGTCGATGGACACGTCGTCGAGGGCGACGATGTCCCCGAACCGCTTGGTGACACCCTGGATCGAGATCAGCGTCACGTGAACAACTCCTTCACTCCACCCAGTCGCTGGGCCACGAAGATCACTGTGAAGCTCAGGCCGATGAGCACCACGGCCAGCGCATTCACCTCCGGGGTCACGCCGAAACGCACCATCGAATAGATCACCACCGGCAAGGTGGGATGGGCGGGTCCGTTCGTGAAGAACGCGATGACGAACTCGTCGATCGACAGTGTGAAGGCGAGCAACGCCCCGGCGACGATTCCCGGCGAGATGATGGGCAGTGTGATGCGCCAAAAGGTCCGCAGCTCGGATGCGCCGAGGTCGAGGGCGGCCTCCTCGACGCTCCTGTCGAAGTTGTGGAGCCGGGTTCGAACGATCGACGCCACGAATGCCAGGTTGAAGATCACGTGGGAAGCCATCACCGACACCCGACCCAATGTGAAACCGATGAGCGTGTAGAAGGCGAGTAGGGAGAAGGCCATCACGATGTCGGGAAAGATGGCGGGCGCCATCACCGCGGCATCCACGACCCTCGAACGGTTGTAGCGCTCCAACCCAACGGCGAGCAATGTGCCGAGGATGGTGGCGACGATCGTCGAGCCGACCGCCACCAACAGCGTCGTCCGGGCCCCTCCCAGGATGTCGTCGTTCGAGAACAGCTCGCCGTACCACGAGGTGGTGAATCCGCCCCAGACGGTCGGAAGGCCCGAGGCGTTGAAGCTCATCCCGAACAAGACGACGATCGGGATGTACAAGAACGCGTATGCCATCCACAGCGGAGTACGACGCCAGAGCTCAGCCATGGGTTTCCCTGGTTCGTCTCAGCACGGTCGCCTGGATGAACAACAACACCAGCATCAGGGCGATCACGCACAACGCCAGGACCGATCCGAACGGGAGATCCCGCGCCTTGAAGAACTGGTCTCTGACCAAGTTGCCGATCATGATCTCCTGTCCCCCTCCCAGCAGTTCAGGGACGACGAAGTTCCCGAGTGAAGGCACGAACACGAAGATCGAGCCGGCCATGATCCCCGGCAGGGTGAGCGGGAGGAGCACACGTCGGAACGTCCGCCGAGGTGATGCGCCCAGGTCGAAAGCGGCTTCACGCAACGCCGGGTCGAGGCGTTCAATCGATGAGTAGAGAGGCAGGATCATCAGCGGCAGGTAGATGTAGACCAGCCCAACCACAATGGCGCCTTCGGTGTAGAGCATGCCGAGCGGCTCGTCGATCAGACCCCAGCCGCGCAGCACGCGATTGATGAGACCTTCGTTGTTCAGGAGCACGATCCACGCGTAGGTGCGGATCAGGAAGTTGGACCAGAACGGCAAGACAACCGCCACGAGAGCCACCGTCTTCCACTTGGCCGGGAGCCCTGCGATCACCCAAGCCGCCGGGTATCCGATGGCCAGCGCCAGCACCGTGGCGATGGAGGCGATCTTGATCGAACCGGCGACCACGTCGAAGAAGATCGGATTGGCGAGCTTCCCCCACGCATCGAGCGTGGGCTCCATCACCACTCCCCCGAAGCTCCCTCTCGTGAGAAACGAATACCCGACTATGAGGGCGAGCGGCGCCCCCAACATCACAGCCAGATACGCCAGACCCGGGCCCAGCGTGACTGTCTTGCCGAGCCTCGATGAGGGTGAAGAGGCTTTCGCCTCCTCACCCTCCAATCGTCCGGCCAGGCTCATGTCATCCGCCGGCCGCAACCTCGGTTGCGATGTCGGTGTACATCGGCTGGGCCTCTCCGAGGTCGAGCAGAGCCTCACCACCCAACACCTCGGCCGGGGTCATCCCGAGGTTCGGGAAGGTCTCGGCGAGCGACGGGTCGACCTTGTCCATCGCCGCCTGGTTCGGAACCTTGTAGAGGATGTTTTCGACGACCCAGGCGTGGTTGTCCTCGTCGAGGACGTAGTTGAGGAAGGCGTGAGCGGCGTCCTTGTTGGCCGAGGATCCGAGGATCACCATCGTGTCGACCCACAGGTCCGTACCCTCCGAGGGGATCACATACTTGATGTTGGGATCTTCGAGGATGCCGTAGTTGCACCAGCCGTCCCAGGCCTCGACGAGCACCGCCTCACCGGATACCAGCTTCGAGTAGAAGGTGGTGTCGTCGTATGCGAGAAGGTTCTGTTTGGCTTCGATCAACAGGTCCTTGACCTGGGTCATCTCGCCTTCGTCGGTGGTGTTGACGCTGAAGCCGAGCGCCTTCTGGGCGGGGAGCATCAGCCAGCGCTCGGTGGCCAGCATCGTCACCTTCCCGGCCGCCTCGTCAGAGGGGCGCAGCAGGTCCATCCACGAGTCGGGTGCTTCGCTCAACAGGTCAGATCGATAACACAGTCCGGTGGTGCCCCAGGCGTAGGGGACCGAGAACGTGTTGCCCGGGTCGTATCCCAGTTCGGTTGCTTCGGGGTACAGGTTCTTCAGGTTCGGAACCTTGTCCGGGTCGATTTCGGCCAGCAACCCCTGCTCGTTGAGGGCCTGGGCGAACTGGCCGCTGACGAACGCCACGTCGAAACCTTCTCCGCCGGCGGCGACGAGTTTGCCGACGATTTCCTCATTGGTGGCGTGGAAGCTGACTGTCGCGTCGAAGCCGGTGGCAGCGGCAAACGTGTCTGGAAGGTCTTCCGGCATGTAGCCCTCCCAGTTCGAGATCACGATCGACTGTTCGTCGACCGGATTCTGTTCTACGGCGTCGCCGCCGCCACAGGCGGCCACCAGCAGTCCAAGGCAGGCCACCAAGCCAGATGCGCGTCTCATGAGGTCCTCTCTCTCCAAGGGGGGTGACGTTACCGTGCGCCGTCCCCGCCGCGTGGCCGCCCCGCACGGTTTTCCCGGGAAGACTGTGCGGCGGTTCAAGATTGGTGACGGGACCCCGGGCGACCCTCGACCAACGGCGCTACCGTGCCCGCCGAGCAGTGGAGGTGCCATGTCCGACCAGTTGACGATCGTCTTCTTTCCCGAGGCCGCCTACGGCCCCACCAACAACTGTGTGGGGATCGGGAACGCGCTTCGCCAGCGCGGACACCGTGTGGTGTTCGCCGCCGAAGCGTCCTACGAGGGAACGTTGGAACCGCTCGGTTTCGAGGAGGCCCTCGTCAGCCTCGCCGAGCCACCCGAGGAAGAACAAGAGGTCGGGCAGTTCTGGAAGGACTTCATCCGCGACACCTCTCCCGAGTTCCGCAAGCCCACCATCGAACAGCTAGACACGTTCATCAAGCCCACCTGGCAGGCCTTGCTGGACGGCGCCCAGTACTGCGAACCTCAGATCAAAGGCCTTTTCGAAGACCTGCAGCCCGACGTGATCGTCGAGGACAACGTGCTGTGTTTCCCGGCCGTGACCACCGCCGGCAAACCCTGGGCACGGATCGTGAGCTGCAACCCCTTGGAGCTGAAAGA
>Ga0224500_10002291_pt1 | contig 10391 bp, 11 predicted proteins | sample SF_Oct11_sed_USG_FD_168126 | JGI IMG/M metagenome (GOLD analysis project Ga0224500, IMG submission 168126) | Sediment microbial communities from San Francisco Bay, California, United States - SF_Oct11_sed_USGS_4_1 | ecosystem: Environmental > Aquatic > Marine > Sediment | place: USA: California...
CGCGTCGACGCGCACTTCGCCGAACGGGGCGCCCACCGGCAGCGGCACGCTGCGCCGCGGCGAGGGGGCCTGTGCATGCAGGTGCTGCAAGGCGAGCCGCAGCGTTCCGCGCTTGTCGGCGGGCGGCGCGGCAAAGCTGGCGGCTCGCCGCGCCCCGCGCCGCGGCAGTCCGGCCAGCGACTGGAGCGCCGATTCCGGCTGGTCGGTGTTGACCAGTCGCAGGCAGTCGGCGTCGTAGCCCATGCCGACGAGGATCGCCCGGGCCGTGTCGAGTTGCTCCTGCAATGCCTCGACGACCTGCGGCGGCGTGCGATCCGTGGTCGCCAGCACCACGGCTTCCGCGCCGTAGGCGAGGCTCGCGAGCCACGCCTCCATGCCGGCCGAGCCGATCTCCTCGATGGCGACAGGCAGGACACGCTCGGGCATCGCGGCGCCCAGGCCCTGCTCGAGTGCCGCAGTCGAGGCCGCGTCGTGGAGCAACAGGCATGGGGCTGCGCCGCCCGCGTCGCGGTAATCCTCCAGCATCCGTTTCAGGGCGCTCAGCAGGTCGCCCGCGACCGGATAAGCATAGGTCATGGCGCCGCTCGGACAGACCGTGGCGCAGGCGCCGCCGCCCTGGCAGAGGTAGGGATTGACCTGAACAGTGTTTCCCACCGAGATGATGGCTTCGGCAGGGCAGGCGTCGATGCAGCGCGTACAGGCCCGTTTGCCGCTGCGACCGTGCGCACAGATCTCCGGGTTGTAGTTGAAGTACTTCGGTTTCTCGAACTGGCCGCGCATCTCCGGCAGCGTCTCGACCAGTGCGGCCCGCGCGTCCTCGTCGGCGCCCGGCGCGTAGTAGCCCAGCGGCAGCATTGCCTGCCTGAGCAACGGGGGTGTCCCGAGATCGATCACGAGGTCGAAGCGCTGGACCGGAGGCGAGAGCAGGCCACCGAAGCCCTGTTGCCCCGCGTCTGAGACGAGGGCGACGTCAAAGTCGCCCAGGGCCCCGCGGATGAGCGGCCGTCCGCCGCGCACGATCGGGAAGCCCTCGACCTGCCCGGCGTCCGGCGCGGACGTCCCCGGCACGGCGATGACGCAGTCGAGCGAGCCGGCCAGGCGTCGCGCCAGCGCCAGCGCTGCGGATTCCTCCCCGACGACCAGGCAGCGGCCGTGGGAGACGAACTCGACGACAGCGGTCGGCTCCACCTCCACGAGCCGCAGGCCGGCCAGCGCGCTGGCCCGGGCGCGTCCTTCCGGTTCGACTTCAGGCAGGCCCGCGATCGTCATGATGTTCCTCTTCCTCGTCGGACGGCGCGCCGGGCTCAGTCTCCGGTGCATTCGCCGCCACGGCCGTGCCGCTCGCAGCCACCGGCGATTTCGTATCTGGCGACTCGTGGTCGGCCAGTAGTTCCTTCGCGGCACGTTCGACGTGGTGGCGCATGTCCGCCGTCACGATGCCGCCAAGGGGGGCGAACTGCGTGTAGTCACCGCAGTAGTCGTCGAGTCCGTCGCAGACGTTGAACTTCGGGCTGTGAAACAGCTTGCGCAGGGCTGCGCGCCGCAGCAACGGATCGACTTCCGGCGCCAGGAAGGCGCTGTAGTCGGAGTCCTGATCCAGCAAGGCCAGGTCCGGCAGCACGCGATCCGTGGCCACCGCCGGCGTCCCGGCCTCGAGCGGGTCCGTGGAGGTCGTCCGCGGCGAGGGCGACACAGCGTCCGCCGACCCGGTCGCCTCGGCCTCGCGGGACTCCGACTTGAGTCTTGCCCAGCGCTGCAGGAATGGCTCGCCTCCGGCCTCCTGATCGCGAGGCTTCGGGTCGCGTCCGCTCATGATTCCTCGCTCGCCGACCAGTCCGTGCGCTTGCGCTTGCGCTTTTCCTGCGGCATGTGATGGGTGACGACGAACGCCTCGAGGTGCTGGTAGACGTCGGGGGGGATCGGCGCCGCAAACACCTTGTCGTCGCCTTCGACGCCGGAGCAGGCTTCGTTCTGGTCCGCTGTCACGCGCTTCGGCACGAGGCCCGCCGGCTCTTCCTCGGTGCACAGCACGAACAGCGATGGCTGCCGGCCCGTGAGGTTCACCCAGTAGCTTTCGGCCGCGTCCCGGTAGAGTTCGAGACGCAACCCGCCCCACAGGAACTGTTCCTCCTCGCCGTCGCCCCGCACGGGCACTCCCCTGGCCTCCCGGCCCGGAAGCTCGGCGCCCGAGACCACCCCGACGACGCGCCAGCTCGGCACGCGCCAACCCTGGCCGGCGACCATCCTGCGGCCCATGATCACCGTCACCGGCAAGGTGACTCTCGGCCCCGCTGTCATTGCGCGCCCTCCCGGTCGGCGGCCGAAAAGGCCGGCACGGCTCATTCTGCACCAGCCGACCCTCGATTGGGCAAGGTCCGCGCACGGCGGGATGCGGCCAGCGGTCCCGTACGGAACGAAAATTGCACAGTGCAGGTTAACGGCGCCCGCGATCGGCGCCGCGCAGATTGCGTGGATCGAGTGAGGCTTCCCCGAATGTCAGCCAGCAAGCAAGCCGCGACAACGGTCCCGGTCGAGACACCGACCGAGGAGATGCCGCGCTTCATGAACGTGCGCCAGGTTGCGCGCTACCTGCAGATCAACGAGAAGAAGGTGTACGCGCTCGTCAACGAAGGGCGCATCCCGGCCACGCGGCTCACGGGCAAGTGGCTCTTTCCGCGGGACCTCGTCGACCAGTGGCTGCTCGAGTCGAGCCACGGCGGCTTGCTCACCGATCGCATCGTCCTCGCCGGCAGCGACGATCCGCTGCTGCATCGCGCCGTGACGCTCATGGCGGCCGAACTGCAGGGCCGCGCACTCGTCAGCTACGCCGCGATCGGCACGCAACTCGGGCTTGCCGTCCTCGCCCGGCGGCGTGCCGACGTCTGCGCGTTGCACTGGGGGCCCGATACCGAGAGCCTGCAGCGCCATCCAGCGCTGTTGCGGCAGCATGTTCAGCATCAGGACTGGATCCTGGTGCGGCTGTTCCGGCGCGAGCAGGGCCTGATCATGGCGCCCGGGCTCTGGACCGGCGAGAGCCGCATCGCGCAACTTTTCTCCTCCGAGGTCCGTTGGGTGGCGCGACAGGAGGGCGCGGGGTCGCAGCGATTCCTGCGCGAGATCGTCGCGCAGCACCGGCTCGACCCCGCGGACCGCAGGATCACGGCGCGAGCGTACTCGGAGCGGGACGCCGCCTCCGCCATCGCCACCGGGCAGGCGGACGTGGCGCCGGGCGTCCGGGCGGCGGCCGGAGAATTCGGGCTCGAGTTCCTGCCGATCGGCTGGGAGGCCTTCGACCTCGCGATGTCGCGCGGAATCTATTTCCGCACGCTTTTCCGCGGCCTGCTCGACGTGCTGCGCGGAGCGGAGTGCCAGCGGCTGGCGCAGGTCTTCGGCGGCTACGACCTGACGGAACTCGGCAACATCGTCTGGACGCCCTGAGGCCGGTCAATCCATCGCGAGCTGGTGCTCGATCGTGTGCCGGAGCCCGAGTTCGGGCACCTCGAGCACCATCACCGCGCGCAGTGGCTTGGACGCGTCGAGGCGTCCGCCGGCCAGCGCCGCGCGGACCGCGTTCTCGATCTCGATCTGCGAGGTGATGCCGACCTTCTTCAGGAACTTGCGGATCTCGCCCGTGAATTTCTCTTCGTCGAAGGCGTGTTCGGACATTTCGCTCACCTCACAGTCTGCAATGACGGGCCGCGGCCCGCGGATCAGGATTCGTCGCCGTCGCCCGCGAGGCGACCGAGCCTGCGCTCGAGCGTCTTGCGCGAGACACCCAGCTGGCGCGCGGTGGCCGAACGATTGCCGTCGTGATGCGCCAGCACGCGCTCGATGTGCGCCTGCTTGACCTGCTCGAGCGTCCACTCGACTGGATAGCACCCCACCTCGTCGTCGGCCGCCACCGGCGGCGCGACGGACTCGTCCTCCGGCGGGCTGCCCATCAGCACCGTCCGCTCGACGACGTTGCGCAGTTCGCGCACGTTGCCGGGCCAGTCCCTGGCACACAGGCCCGCGACCTGCGCGTCGTCCAGCGTCACCGGCGCCATGCCGAACTCGTCGGCGACGCGCAGCATGAAATGCGCCACCAGCGCCGGGATGTCGTCGCGTCGCTCGCGCAGGCAGGGCAGCAGGATGTGGACGACGTTCAGGCGGAAGTACAGGTCCTCGCGGAATCCGCCCTGCACGACGCGCTCGCGCAGCCCGGGCTGGGAAGACGCGATGATCCGCACGTCGATCGGCAGTTCGCGGTCGGCCCCGACCGGACGGATCATGCCTTCCTCGAGCGCGCGCAGCAGCTTGACCTGCAGGTCGCTGCGCATCTCGCTCACCTCGTCGAGGAACAGCGTGCCGCCCCGGGCGGACACGAACAGGCCCTCACGCGTCTGGTGCGCGCCGGTGAAGGCGCCCTTGGCGTGCCCGAACAGCTCGGTCTCCATGAGGTCGGGCGGGATGGCGCCACAGTTCACCGGCACGAAGGGCCCGCGGCGACCGCTGCGCTCGTGCAGCAGGCGGGCGATGAGTTCCTTGCCGGTACCCGTGTGGCCTTCGATCAGCACGGTGGCCGGCGTCGGCGCCACCCGGTCGACCATCGTGCGCACGCGGCGGATCGACTCGCTGTCGCCGACGAGTTGCGTCCGTGGCTCCCCGGGCGGTCGGCTGGTCCGGGTCTGAGCCGCAGTCGCCGGCGCGCCAGGGCGGCGGTTTGCGAGGAATCGCTGGAGCGATCGCGCGTCGAGCGGCATCGGCAGCACGGTTGCAGCGCCGGCCCGGCGGCTGGCGCTCGTGACCGACGGATCATCGGGTCCGCAGGCGCAGATACAGGCGGTCGACCCCGAGCGGTGCAGGGCCTCGATCCAGGCCAGCGCCGGGTCCGTCGCCGAGCCGACTTCCACGACCACGCAGTCAAAATGGCAGCGGGGCAGGAGCCGCTCGGCATCTGCGACGCGCTCCACGAGCTCGGCGAGGGCGAGCGAGTGTCGCAGTGAGCGACGCAGGGCCTCGTTGCCGCTGGCGACGGGGCCGACGACCAGCACGGACAGACCCGCCGGCGCGACGGCCACACCCGTCGCGACCGGGTCCCCGGCTTCCAGATCGAACCTCGACATGCTGATTTCGGCCCTGCTTCGATGCCCGCGGCGAGACATTTTCGAGGCTACGCGGTGCGACAGAATGACGCAACACGATCAGTGACAGCGTCATTTTGTCGCGTTTGTCAAGCGTGACAGGGTGACTGGACGGCGTATGAGCGACAAGCGATCCGGAGGCAGGCAAAATGAACGCCTGATGCCCAGCGAGCCATTGGACGCGTGTCGGGAATCGATCACCGGGCTCGTGCTTGCTGGTGGCCTGGCGCGTCGCATGGGCGGGCAGGACAAGGGCCTCGTGGATCTCGCCGGCCAGCCGATGGTGGAGCACGTGCTGCGCGCGCTGCGTCCCCAGGTCGGTGCCGTGCTGGTCAACGCCAATCGCAACCTCGACCGGTATGCCGCCTTCGGTCATCGGGTGATTCCCGACCGGCTGGAAGGCTACATGGGTCCGCTGGCGGGGGTCGCGAGCGCCCTGCATTGCGTGGAGACGGAGTTCCTGCTGACGGTCCCGTGCGATGCGCCGCTGGTCGCCCCGGATCTCGCCCGTCGCCTGTACGAGGCCTGCAGTGCCGCGGGGGCGGACGTCGCGGTCGCCGCCGACGGCCGACGTCAGCAGCCGGTGTTCCTGCTGCTGCGCGCCAGTGTCGCCGCCTCCCTGGACGCATATCTGGCGGGCGGGGGGCGGAAAATCGACGCCTGGTTCGGGCAGCTGCGCCTCGCCGAGGCCGATTTCAGCGACCGACCCGATACCTTCGTCAACGTCAACGACCCGGACGAACGGCAGCGTATCGAGGCTCGGCTCCTTTCCACGACCGGCGTCCGCTGAGTAGCATTGCCGGACCCCAGGACGGAAGAAACGATGACAAAGGCTCACGACCCGCTCCCGGCCGGTGTCGATCCGTGCGACCTGCCCGGTCACGGCCGCAAGGCCCTGTCGCTGGACGAGGCGCGCGCCCGCATCATTGCGGAGGTGCGGCCGGTGGCCGGGCGGGAGACCGTCGGCCTGCGCGACTCGCTCGGTCGCGTGCTGGCCGACGAGGTTCGTTCGGCCGTCGACGTGCCCTCGCATCGCAACTCCGCGATGGACGGCTATGCGCTCGCCGGTGAGGACCTGCCGGCGACGACGCCCGCCGCGTTCGAGATCATCGGTACGTCGTGGGCCGGTCGACCGTACGTGGGCGAGGTCGGACGCGGGCAATGCGTGCGCATCATGACGGGCGCGACGCTGCCGCAGGGCACGGACACGGTCGTGATGCAGGAGCACGTCCGCGTGGATGGTGGACAGGCAGTGATCGAGGCCGGCCACCGGGTGGGTCAGAACGTCCGTGCGGTCGGCGAGGACATCCGCCGGGGCGAACTCGCGCTGTCCCCCGGGACGCTGCTGCGCCCCGCCCAGCTCGGGCTGCTCGCTTCACTGGGCATCGGCCAGGTCCCCGTGCTGCGCCGCCCGAGGGTTGCGATCTTTTCAACCGGGGACGAGCTGCGCCCGATCGGCACGGAACTCGGACTCGGCCAGATCTACGACAGCAACCGCTACACGCTGCAGGGCATGCTCGCGCGCCTGGGCGTGGAGGTGGTCGACCTCGGGGTGGTGCGCGACACGCGCGAGGATACGCTGCGCGCCTTCGAGGCTGCCGCCGTGCAGGCCGATGCCATCGTGACCTCCGGCGGCGTCTCGGTGGGCGAGGCCGACTACGTGACGGAGACCCTCGAGCGCCACGGGAGCGTGGGTTTCTGGAAGGTGGCGATGAAGCCGGGCAAGCCGATCGCCTTCGGTCGTTTTGGCGAGGCCTGCTTCTTCGGGCTCCCCGGCAATCCCGTCTCGGTGATGGTCACCTTCTACCAGCTGGTACAACCCGCCGTGCGCGCGCTCATGGGGGTGGTCGACGTCGAGACGCCGATCCTCGTGCGTGCAGCCTGCCAGACACGGCTGCGCAAGAAGCCCGGGCGCCTGGAGTTCCAGCGCGGCGTGCTCGAGCGACAGCCGGACGGCACATACCGGGTGCGCAGTACCGGTCACCAGGGCGCGGGCGTCCTGCGCTCGATGAGCGAGGCGAACTGCTTCATCATCCTGCCGCTCGAGCAGGGCGACGTGGAACCCGGCACCGAGGTCGAGGTGCAACCTTTCGCCGGACTCGCCTGAGTCCGGCCTGCAGATCGACGGGAGCGAACCAATGTCCTATGCACACGGCGACGGGGAACGTGCGTTCCTGCCGGTCGGCATCGCGATCCTGACCGTCTCCGATTCGCGCGACGAGCAGACCGACAAGTCGGGCCGGCTGCTGGTCGAGCGGCTCACGCGCGCCGGTCATCGGCTGGCCGAGAAGCTGATCGTGCCGGACGACGTCTACCAGATCCGCGCCGCCGTCTCGCGCTGGATTGCCAGTCCGGAGGTCAACGTCGTCGTCACGACGGGCGGGACCGGTGTCACCGGTCGCGACGGTACGCCCGAGGCGGTGCTGCCGCTGCTCGACAAGGTGCTCGACGGGTTCGGTGAAATGTTCCGGTCGATCTCCTACGCCGACATCAAGACCTCGACGCTGCAGTCGCGCGCCCTCGCGGGCGTGGCGAACGGGACCTACGTCTTCTGCGTGCCGGGATCGTCGGGCGCCTGTGCGACCGCCTGGGATGCATTGATCGAGGCGCAGCTCGACCTGCGCACGCGGCCCTGCAACCTGGTCGAGCTGATGCCCCGGTTGAGGGAGAAGTGACGCACGGACCCGGCCGGCCTGCCGCGGGTTCCACCCTGCTGGTGGGCACCGAGAAGGGCCTGTTCCGCCTGCGCCCCGGCGACGAGCGCGGTCGCCCGCAACTCGACGGGCCGCATCTCGCGGGTCAGCGCGTGCTGCACGTCGTCGAGTCGCCCGTGCAGCCCGGCGACCTGCTGGCCGCGGTCGACCATCCCGTGTGGGGTTCGCACCTCTACGGCAGCCGCGACGCGGGCGCGGGCTGGACGAGCCTCGATGTGGCGCCGCATCACCCGCCGCAGCGCCACGCACAGTCGCTGAACTCGATCTGGCATCTCGCCTGGTCGCCGGACGGCCGCAGGCTGTACGCCGGGATCGACCCGGCGGGACTGTTCGAGAGCGACGACGGCGGCGTGAGCTGGCGGGACCTGCCGGCGCTCAACGAGCACGGGACGCGTGCGGCGTGGGAGCCGTCGAGGGGACTCTTTGCGCTGCATTCGATCTGCGTGGACCGCCGGGACCCGGCGCATCTCGTGGTGGCCGTGTCGGCGGGTGGCGTCTACGTCAGCCGGGATGCGGGCGCGTCGTGGAGCCCGGCCAACGCCGGCGTGCGGGCGGAGAACCTGCCGGAGCGCTTCCCCGTGGCCGGGCACAACGTGCACCGGGTGGTCATGCATCCCGCCGACGGGCGTCGCCTGTACCGCCAGTGCTACAACGGCACCTACCGCAGCGACGACGGGGGCGCCTCGTGGACCGAGATCACCGCCGGACTGCCGAGCGACTTCGGCTATGCCATTGCCTGCGACCCGGCCGATCCCGACACCGTGCTGCAGATCCCCGAGTCGAGTTCGCACCTGCGCACGACCGTCGACGGTCGCCTGCGCGTGTACCGCAGTACGGACGCAGGTCGCCGCTGGCAGTCGGCGTCGTCCGGCCTCCCGCAGCAGCACGCGTACGTGACCGTGTTGCGCGAAGCGATGGAGGCGGACGTGCGCGCACCGGGCCGGTTTGCCTTCGGCACCTCGTCGGGCCACGTCTTTCTGACGGGTGACCACGGCGACCATTGGCAGCTCGCCGCGGAGTTCCTGCCGCGCGTGCTGAGCGTCCGCTTTGTCGCGGCAGATGAGGGCGGCGATGGGCGCCGGTGAGTCGTTGATCGACCTGCTGGAGGCGCGCACCGGGGTCGTCTGCGCCGTGGGGGCCGGGGGCAAGAAGAGCCTGCTCAAGCACCTCGCCACGTCGCACCCCGGACGGGTTGCAATCACCGCGACTGTGTTCACCACCTACTTCCAGGAGAACATCGGCTTCGCAGTCGCAATCGAGGAGGACGAGCGACTGCCGGTTGCCGTCGCCGCGCTCGATCCGACGGCCAGCGTCGCGTATGCCTGTCCCGGCGACAAGCCCGGGCGCCGCGCCGGCGCGAGCGCCGCGACCATCGAGCAGATCCACCGCGAAGGCGGGTTCGTCGCCACGTATGTGAAGGCGGACGGGGCACGAATGCGACGCGTGAAAGCGCCTGCGGAGGACGAGCCGGCGCTGCCCGCCGCCTGCACGACCGTCATCCCGATCCTGTCGGCGCTTGCCATCGGCGAGCCGCTGACCACCCGCGTCGCACACCGTCTCGAGCGCGTCGAGCGCATTGCGGGCCTGCGCGAGAACCAGGTGATTGCACCGCTCCATCTCGGCCGCCTGCTCGGCAGCGCGGACGGGCTGCTCAAGGCCACCGAGGCGCGCAGGGTCGTGCCCGTCATCAACATGGTGGACGATCCGATCCGCGAAGCGCAGGCGCGCGAGGCCGCCGAGGTCGCGCTGGCCCTGACCGACCGCTTCGACCGGGTGGTGCTCGTGTCGCTCGCCCGCAGCGACGATCCGGTCGTTGGCGTCGTGCGTCGCTGATCGCGCCCGGGTGCCGTTGCCGCTTCCCGCTACAATCCGCGCATGGCAGAGGTCGTGGTCAGAATTCCGGCGCCGCTGCGCGCTTTTGCCGACGAGGCCGCAGAACTGCGCGTTGCGGCCGGGACGGTCGCCGAGGTGCTGTGCGAGCTGGCCGGCCGACATCCCCAGCTCGTGAGCCGCGTGCTGACGCCCCAGGGCGAGCTGCGACCGTTCGTCAACGTGTTCGTCGGGCGCGCCAGCGTGCGGGGCCTGCAGGGGCTGGCGACCCCGGTGCCCGACGGCGAGGTCCTGAGCATCCTGCCGGCGGTGGCGGGCGGCTGATCGTCGCCCGCCACCACGGCCGTCAGTCTTCGAGGAACGACCGGAGCTGTTCGCTGCGGCTCGGGTGACGCAGCTTGCGCAGCGCCTTTGCCTCGATCTGGCGGATGCGCTCGCGGGTCACGTCGAACTGCTTGCCGACTTCCTCGAGCGTGTGGTCCGTCGTCATGTCGATGCCGAAACGCATGCGCAGCACCTTGGCTTCGCGAGGCGTGAGGCCCGCCAGCACCGAGTGCGTCGTCTCGCGCAGCGACTCGGTGGTCGCGGACTCGATCGGCGACTCGACCGATGTGTCCTCGATGAAGTCGCCGAGGTGCGAATCCTCGTCGTCGCCGATCGGGGTCTCCATCGAGATGGGTTCCTTGGCGATCTTGAGGACTTTGCGCACCTTGTCCTCGGGCAT
>Ga0224500_10002293_pt1 | contig 10379 bp, 8 predicted proteins | sample SF_Oct11_sed_USG_FD_168126 | JGI IMG/M metagenome (GOLD analysis project Ga0224500, IMG submission 168126) | Sediment microbial communities from San Francisco Bay, California, United States - SF_Oct11_sed_USGS_4_1 | ecosystem: Environmental > Aquatic > Marine > Sediment | place: USA: California...
ATGTCCGAGGCGGACGTTGCCGACATCGGATCGGCCGCTCGCCAGGCCGTGACCGTGGCGTCGGGCAGGTTGACCGAGATCGCCGAGGGAAAACGCAGGATCGTCCCGTCCCTGTGGCCGGATCCAAGCTTCCGCGACCAAGGGCTCCGGGGCGACCTCTCCGAGTTCAACGGCGTATCGTTCGTGGAGCAGGATACGTACAAAGGTCCGCTGAAAGACGTCAAGATGATCGAATCTATCGCCGCCGTAATGACGCGCCGGATGGAAACCGACGAGCGGTATTTCGTCATGGGCGAAGACGTCCACAAGCTGCGAGGCGGAACGAACGGTGCCACCAGGGGAATACCGCAACGGTGGCCCGATCGCTGCATCCCGACACCGATAGCTGAGCACGGTTTCGTGGGATTGTGCGGGGGTGTTGCGATAGACGGTCATTTTCGTCCGGTTGTCGAACTCATGTACCCGGACTTTTCTCTCGTGGCTGCCGACCAGCTGTTCAACCAGATAGCGAAGGCCCGGCACATGTTCGGTGGCGATACGCCAGTACCCCTGGTGCTGCGTACCAAGGTTGCGCTCGGTTCCGGTTATGGCTCGCAGCACTCCATGGATCCGGCCGGGCTATTCGCCATGTGGCCGGGCTGGCGGATAGTCGCGCCATCCACTCCGTTCGACTACGTCGGGCTGATGAACAGTGCCCTGAGATGCGAAGACCCGGTCATGATGCTCGAGCATGTCGGGCTCTACCAAAGCGTCGGCCCTGGTACGGATACGGATTTCGACTATTTCATTCCGCTCGGAAAGGCCAGGGTCGTGCGTCGGGGCGGTGCCTTCACGGTGCTTACGTACCTGACCATGGTCGGACAAGCGGTACAGATTGCGAACGACATGGGCGTGGACGCAGAAGTGATTGACCTCCGGTCGCTGGACCGTGCCGGCATAGACTGGAAGACGATCGGCGACAGCGTACGCAAGACCCATAACGTGGTGGTACTTGAGCAGGGGCCGCTCACGACGTCCTACGGAGCCATGGTCACGGACGAATTGCAGCGTCGGTTCTTCGACTACCTGGACCAGCCGGTCAAGCGCATCCACGGCGGCGAGGCGTCGCCGAGCGTATCGAAAGTGCTTGAGCGGTCTGCGATGGTCGGCGAAGAAGAAATTCGGAGTGGCTTCGCGAGGATGGTCGCTGACATGGGCCGGTCGTTCGCTGCTGTGGGATAGTCAGGAGCGCGGGAATTGACGACGAAAACAAATGGTTTGCCGGGACTGCGCGGTGCGGATCACATCGGCTTCACGGTCCCGAATCTCGACGAGGCTGTCGATTTTTTCGTTAACGTGCTCGGCTGCGAGGAATTCTACGAACTGGGTCCGTTCCAGTTCGACGATGACTGGATGCAAGAGCATTTGAATGTGCACCCACGTGCGGTCATGAAGAAGCTACGGTTTCTGCGCTGTCGAAATGGCTCGAATTTCGAAATTTTCGAATACGAGGCGCCAGACCAGAATGTCAGCCAGCCCAGGAACAGCGACGTAGGCGGTCATCACATAGCGTTTTACGTGGATGATTTCGACGCCGCGCTGCAATACCTGCAGAGCCATGGCGTCAGGATACTCGGGGAACCTACCGTGCGGACGGCAGGCCCCAGCGCCGGTCAAACGTGGGTCTACTTCCTCGCACCCTGGGGCATGCAGCTCGAACTCGTGAGTTTTCCAAACGGGAAAGGCTACGAAAAGCTGACTGATCGACGCCTCTGGCATCCCGCTTATCCGGGACGCTAGCTGTCAATAATCGACTTACCCAATATCTGGAACGAATATCTTGCCAAAGGAAATCTTGTTGCCCGCCCTGGCTGCCGACTTCGAGTCAGGTGTCATCGAAGAATGGCACAAGCAGGTCGGCGACCGCATCGAAATAGGCGACGTCATAGCCGAAGTGTCGACCGATAAAGCCGTGGTTGACCTCGAGGCCCAGGACGCCGGGATACTTGGCCGGATTCTCGTACCGGCAGGCTCGGACCCGGTCCCGGTGGACTCGCCCATTGCGGTCTTGCTGCTGGACGGAGAGGGATCCGAGGCGCTCGACGGATTCGTTCCAGGCGCTGGCGGAGTACAGCCCGCAGGACCGTCCGACCGTCCGGAGGCAATTGCATCGGCTCGGGAGGCCCTCGTCGGCGAGCCGGTGCCGGTGGATACGGAAGCACCCGGCGGTCGCGTGTTCGCGAGTCCGGTTGCATTGCGCATCGCCCGGCAACTGGGTGTCGACCTGGCAACGGTGCAGGGCAGCGGGCCGGGCGGTCGCATCGTGCTCGGCGACGTGGAAGCAGCGGCGGCCAACCTGGGGTTACCGGCGAGCGTACCTCCGGCGCCGGCTGGCGAACCAGCCCGCACGGAACCGCCGCCGGCCGGGACGTATACCGAAGTCCCGATCGACAGAATTCGACGAGTTATCGCGCAGCGCCTCGTGAGCGCCAAGCGAGAGATTCCGCATTTCTACCTGGGCATCGACTGCTCGATGGACAACCTGCTCGAACTCAGACGCCGACTGAACGAGGGACATCAAGGGGAGGCCAGGCTGTCGGTCAATGACTTCCTCGTCAAGGCCTGCGGGCTTGCACTCGGCGAGGTCCCGGACGCGAACTCGGGCTGGTCGGAGGACGCCATACTGAGGTTCAAGGATGTCAACGTCGCAGTCGCGGTAGCTTCTCCGAAAGGACTCGTCACGCCAGTGGTGCGCAACGCCGACAAGAAGCCGCTGCCGGCGATTTCGGCCGAGATCAAGGAACTGGCGGCGCGGGCCAGGGACGGTCGCCTGAAGCCGGATGACTATAAGGGCGGCGGCTTTACGTTGTCGAACCTCGGCATGTACGGCATAAGGGAGTTCTCGGCGATCATCAATCCGCCGCAATCGTGCATTCTTGCCGCGGGTGCCGCCGAACAGCGGGCGGTGGTTCGAGGCGGCCAAATCACGGCGGCAACGGTGATGAGTTGCACCTTGTCGGTCGACCACAGGGTTGTGGATGGCGCTCTGGGTGCCCAGTTTCTCCAGGTGCTCAAGCGCTTGCTCGAGGACCCGGACTTACTTTTGGACTGACGCGGCAGCCGCGGCGCCCGGCAAGATCCGGCGCAGGCGGGTGAACTGCGAATACGTCGAACACGGGGGATAGTTTGATGACCACAGAATGTACGTCCATCAGGGGCCGCTCCGCCGGCCTGCTGGTCATATTCGTTCTCGCGCTGCAGATTGCGGGTTGCGGGCAGAAGGCCGAGGACGGCCCGATACTGCTCAAGTTTCCGCATGTAACGGCGCCGGCAACGCCCAAGGGCCAGACGGCGGACCGATTCAAGCAGCTTGTCGAGGAACGGCTCCAGGGTAGGGTGGTCGTCGAGGTGTATCCGTCAGGACAACTGATGGACGACGACGATTCGCTCGATGCGCTCGCGTTTGGAGAGGTGCAAATGATCGCCATCTCCCTGTCGAAGCTCGACCGATTGACTCACAAATTTCAAATTTTCGACCTGCCGTTCCTGTTCCCCGACTTGATCACGGTCGAGCGGTTTCAGGCCAGCGCTGACGGCAAGGTGCTCCTTGAAGCCATGGAAGATAAAGGGCTGAGAGGCCTGACCTACTGGCATAACGGCATGAAGCAGATGGGTGCGCCGGTCCCGCTTCGGACACCGGCCGACGCTGCGGGCCTTAAATTTCGAATCATGGAGTCGGACGTATTGCAGGCGCAGGTGCTGCAGATCGGCGGCAGCCCCCAGAAGATGGCCCTGGGCGAGGTCTACCAAGCCCTTCAGACCGGCGCAATAGACGCACAGGAAAACACCTGGTCCAACATGTATTCATCGAAGTTTTACGAAGTGCAGAAATACATGACGGAGACAAACCATGGCTACCTGGGGTATCTCGTCACTGTTAACACATCTTTCTGGGATTCATTACCGGAGGATATTCGCGTCGAACTTGAGAGCATCCTGCGCGAAGTCACCGAGTGGGGAAACGAGCGATCCGAGACCATCAACCTGGAAGACCGGCAGAAGATCGTCGAATCCGGAATTTCCGAAGTCGTCACGCTCACGCCGGATGAACTCAGGCAGTGGCAAGAGGCGATGAAGCCGGTCTGGACAGAGTTCGAAGGCAATATCGGGTCATCCCTCATTTCGGCTGCCCTGGCCGCGCGGCAGTAGAGTTGCTCATGAAGACTCTGCGCGAGGCCGTGGATCGCATTGAAGAGGGCCTCCTTGCCGCCCTGCTTGCATTCATGACTTTGTTGACCTTCGTCCAGGTCGTGCTGCGGGAATTCAACGTGAGCATGATCTGGTCGCTCGAGGCAACGACGTATTCGTTCGGCGCCCTGGTCCTGTTCGGAATGTCGTACTGCGTCCGGACACGGGCACACATCTCCGTCGACTTGTTACTGCGCAGGCTTCCGAAACAACTGCAACGACCAACCCACCTTGTCGCGGTCGCGGCGTGCGTCCTGTATGCGATTATGATGCTGTACGGGTCGGTGACATTTGTCGAACGGCTCCATGCCCTCGGCAACATGGCGCGGGACGTCCCGGCACCGAAATGGCTGCTGACGATTACGATGCCGATCGGCTTCGCGCTCCTCGCCTTTCGTTTCCTGCAAGTGGGTTGGCGCCTGCTTCGATCGAGCGGGGACGGCGTCGGCCAATTGAGTGAACAGCCCAGCCATGGAAGGGAGAACTGACAGATGGCGGCCACCTTCCTCTTGATAGCCCTCTTCCTGCTGTTGTTCATCGGCGTGCCGGTCGCAGTCTCGCTCGGAACAGCCAGCCTTTTTACGCTGCTGGTTTTCGGCGACCAAACGCTGTTGTCGTCGGCCCAGAAGTTCTTTCACGCGATGCAGGTCTACCCGCTGCTGGCGGTACCGTTTTTCATTCTGGCTGGCGCATTCATGACGACCGGCGGCGTGGCGAAGAGAATGATCGCCTTTGCCAATTCGATTGTCGGCCACTATCGCGGCGGTCTCGCTATGGCTGCGCTCCTTGCGAGCGCTTTTTTCGCGGCCGTGTCGGGATCCGCGCCGGCGACCGTGGTCGCTGTCGGGAGCATCATGATAGGCGGCATGGTCGCCTCCGGGTACACGCGCAGCTTCGCCGCCGGCGTCATCTGCAATTCCGGCACACTCGGGATCCTGATCCCGCCGTCACTGGTCATGGTCGTGTACGGGGCGATTACGGAGACGTCTATCGGCCGACTGTTCATCGCCGGGATCCTCCCGGGAATCTTTCTGACACTCGTCATGTTGCTCACAATTGTCGTCATTGCTTTTCGGCAGAACATGCCGCGACAGGAGCGGGCCAGCTGGCGTCAGGTTGTAAAGACCTTCCGCGAGGCGGTATGGGGCCTGCTCCTGATCCTCATTATCCTTGGCGGCATCTATTCCGGGTTTTTCACGCCGACAGAGGCCGCCGCGGTCTCGGCCGTGTATGCATTCGTAATTGCTGTCTTCGTCTATCGGGACCTGAAGATAAAAGACGTGCCGGACGTGCTGCTGGACGCGAGCCGCGTGACGGCGATGCTTATGTTCATCATCGCCAATGCCTTCATGTTCGCATTCGTATTGACGACCGAGCAGATACCTCAGATGGCCTCGGAAATGCTCGTTGATCTCGGGCTGCCGGTTTGGGGCTTCCTGCTGGTTTTGAACTTGCTCCTGCTGATCGCGGGCAATTTCATGGAGCCGACCTCCGTCGTCCTGATTCTGACGCCGATCGTGTTTCCGATAGCCATGGACCTGGGCATCGACCCGATACACCTGGGCGTCCTCATGATCGTCAATATGCAGATCGGCCTCGTTACGCCACCGGTCGGACTAAACCTCTTCGTAACAGCAGGCGTCGCCAAGCTGTCGCTGGAAGACACGGTAAAGGCGTCATTTCCCTGGCTGGTCGTTCTGCTCGCCGTATTACTGCTGATCACCTACGTGCCATGGATTTCATTGGTCGTGCCGGAAATGTTGCTGGATTGAGCTGCCTCGCGCGAGACCGGTGCGACAGGCGTACTGCCATGACTCACTGCTATCGAGAAAATGCCGCGACGTCAGAATCCGCCGATCTCGGCCAAGCCAGGCGTCGAGTAGACGGCCGATGAATCCGAAAACGAAGGGAAAAGTCACGATACGGGATATTGCGGAGCTCGTGGGCGTCCATCATTCCACGGTGTCGCGCGCCCTCAGCCCTGTCATGCGCGACAAGATTTCCCCTGAAGTCGTGCAGAAGGTCGAACGGGCGGCCAAGAAGCTGGGTTACTATCCGAATCTCGTCGCTTCTTCGCTGAAGCAAAATCGCTCTTTCGCTGTCGGCGTCCTGATCCCGGATCTGATGAATCCCGTTTTTCCGCCCATGATTCGCGGCATTCAGGACACAGCCGAGGCAGCCGGGTACACCGTGATCACGGCTAACACGGACGACGAAGATGCCAAGGAACGCAGCGCGCTGGCGATGATGCGGGGCCGGTCGATAGAAGGTGTGATAGTTGCGACGGCCAGACGAAACGATCCGACGGTCGAAGAGTGCATCCAGAGCGACATTCCGTTCGTACTGGTCAACCGGACGGTCGACCGGGAGGACGTAAATGCCGTCGTTAGCGACGAGGATTTCGGGATTCGGTCGGTGCTCGATCACCTGGTAGCTCTTCGGCATGCACGAATCGCGCACGTCGCGGGTCCCCAGCACACCTCCACCGGATATCACCGTGCGAAAGCCTTCACCGACTATTTGCATGCGAAAAATCTTCCTGCAGACCTGGTGGAAACGACCAGCAAATTCACGATCGAAGAGGGCAGGCGAGCGGTGCGCAGCCTGCTCCTGCGCGACAACAGCTTGACGGCCATAATTGCCAGCAACGATCTGCTGGCACTCGGGTGCATGGACGCGCTGCACGACATGGGTGTCCTCGTGCCAGAGGACGTTTCCGTGACCGGCTACGATGACATCCTGTTTCTGGACCGGATGCACCCCGCGCTCTCGACGGTAGCCGTCCCCAAGTACGAGATGGGGGCGCAGGCTACCAAGACTCTGCTTGAAATAATCGGGGGGAACGTCAGCTCCCCGGTCGTTCTCCGGATGCAGCCGCGGCTCATGGTGCGGAGTTCGACGGCAAGAGCATCCAGACCGGGTTGATGCCGGTCCTGTTTCGACTCCCGGAACTGGCCGGTCGGTCGGCATCGTGCAATCGATTGCATCGGATCGGCTTTGTGCGTATTCTGACAACGCAAAGCGGCGCCGCAGGGGGGCAGCTGCCGAAGCGCTAACGACGAGGCGGAGCCGGAGAACATCGGCGGGACCGCATATCCGTAAGCCTCCCGGGTGCCGTAACTGTCGTCGTGTCCGACGGCTTGGGAATTCGATTCAAAACCAGAGCGAGGTGAGGTATGACCAAGGTCGCGAACAATTCGGAAGCGGGGGCGACTGACAGTCCCGCGGACGACGTCAAACCGGCAACCGTCAGCCGGCGCAAGGTGCTCGCAGGTGGCGCCAGCGCGGCTTTCGTAGGACTCGCGGGATCGATGGGGGCCAGGGCACAGTATTCGGGAATCATGGAGGAAGGGCTCGGCGTGCCTTTCCGCCTGCCGATGGGCGCGCTCAACTACCTCGACCGTAACCAGTACATCCACAACATGGAGATCATCTCGTATACCGAAGGTGGACCGATCTCCAGCGGTGAACCGTTGATGACCATGTGGGCGCGGGGCTCTCGTCGCATGATCGCGTCCGAGCAAGGCTGGCTCGACGTCAGCGACCCGCGCAAGCCGGAGATTATCGATCTCGGCATGCGAATGCGCGGAACCGTGTCTTTTCAGGAATCCACGGGCAAATGGATCTTCATGCGGACTCATGGCGAGCCTCTGACCGGCGCGGAACCGGGCTACCCGTACGGACACTGGCACGAGGAGGTCTACAGGAAATCCGTCAGTTATACGGGATTGCGCGGCGTCAGTACCTACGACGTCACACGGCCCGACAAGCCGCAGCTCCTTGGCGAGTTCAGTACAGGCAAGACGGGCAGCGGCACACACCATAACTTCTACGATGGTGGCCGATATGCCTATCTCGATGCCGGCTGGTCCAGCCAGTTCCGCATGGAAAATGCGCAGCGCGGCCACGGCAACGGACTGATGATCGTGGATATGTCCGACCCGGCCAACATCAAGGAAGTGGCCCGTTACCACGTACCCGGCCAACTCCTCGGCGAAGAGGAAGACTACAAGAAGTACTGGTTCGCCGGCGATCATGCATCGTGGACGTCATCTCACGGGGCCCCTAGCGTACCGGTCCGGGTCGAGGAAGGCGGCAAGCTGGGATACGGAGGCTTCGGGCATTTTGGCATGATCACATTCGACCTGAGCGACATCAGGAACCCGAAACCGCTGAGCCAACTGTCATGGGATTACGAATCGATAGGCGGCATTCCTTACCACACGGTCTACCCGGTAGTTGACGGTGATGGCAAGTTCACGAACATCCTGGTCGGCGTACCCGAAACGATCGAGCCCGATTGCCGCGAACCATTCAAGGCGGTGCAGGTTATCGACGTTCGCGATCCTCGTAACCCGGAAATCATCGGCCTGTTTCGCCGGCCGCAGCCACCGGAAGACGCTCCATACAATGATTTCTGCCTTTCCCGCGGGCGTTTCGGAACGCACAATTCGCAGAGTTTCATTGCCCCGGGCGCGTCGAAGCCGCACATCATCGCGACAACTCACTTCAACGCGGGCGTACGGATCACCGATATTTCGGACCCCAGGAATCCGAAGGAGGTTGCCTGGTTCCTGCCCCCACGCGCCGGAGAAATCGAGGACTACCATAGCTGGCGGCGAGGCGATGCTGAGACGGTGTTCATCGAGTGGGACCGCAACCTGATCTGGTTCGGCACCCATTCGGGCAATTATTGCCTGTCATGCCCGGCCCTCGGCGAGCCCGTGCTCAGCCCGAGGAAAGTCGAGCGCTGGACGGTGCCGCACGGGAATCGGGGATGGGACGCCTGATCCGTGGTCGATTGCCGGGGCCCCTGGCGGCCCCGGCGGTCGCTGGCCTGCTGGCCGCCTCGGCGCTGCTTTCCTGGATCGCGCCAGCGGCAGCGCAGTCTCCCGACGTAACTGAAACGCTGGAGCCAGCGGTTTTCGTGTTTACCGAACCGGTCCAGAACTCTGATATCCCGGTTGATATCACGCTGATCGAGACTGTGGACGGGCTCTATACAGCCCTGGGTCTGCGGCGTCCGAAGGGTCGTGGTCCCTTTCCGATCGTTCTGTTTTTTACCGGTAACGGGGGAGGGGGCGTTCCCTGGGTGCGCCACCAGGTAAACCATCGTGCGTACACCATGGAACGCTTTCTCGAGGCCGGGTACGCGGTCGGCTGGCTCCGCTACAGGGCGGAAGTGTGGTTCGAATACACGCGGGTGCCAAAACTCGAAGTTTCGCAACACCTGGCCCATCAACTCCTGAATCGTCCCCCGCTGGAATACGATGACCTCAAGACCATCGTCGAGTACGTTCGGACACTGCCCTACGTCGACCCGGACCGGGTCGGCCTCGTCGGCAACAGTCACGGCGGCGGCATGATCCTGAAGGCTACCGCAGAAATGGATGTCGCTGCAGCCATTGCCTCGGAGCCTGACGCCACCGAGGTTCTGCAGATGGATCCGACGAAATTCGGCGCAGATGCGGAGTATCGGGACATGGCGTCGGTGGCCCCGTACCTCAACAAGGACGTCGCGATGGATCGGTTCCGCCGGATCAGGACACCGATACTGATGATGGGTAGGTCCGACGATCACCTGCAGGGCATTTTCGAGACCGCGTATGCCTGGATGAAAGAAGCCGGTGTCAACGTCGAGTGGGTATCGCATGACCACCCGGTGCACGGTTACCTGATCCGGATTCCAAAGGAGGACGGCGTCTTCCAGCCGGACGATATTCAGCTCGAAGCCATAGCCGAAGCGCTTGAATTCTTCGGGCGGTACATGCCGCCGTCGGGACAAGCAGCAAACTGATCAAGAACGGAGGCTGTCATGCAAATCACTGACGTCGGGCCGTTCGCCCGCCCTGGCTCGTTTGCACGCAAATGGATACTGCCGGTTCTTCTGCTGTGCGCGGCGGTTCCGGGACTGCCGGCTTACGCCGCAGGTGACGATCTCGTCGGCCCGAGCACGATCGACGGTCTCGTGGCGACGCTTGGCGAGGTCAACGGTCTGCGTGTGCGCTATTACGAGGCTGGCCGTGGCGAACCACTGATTCTGCTTCACGGCGGCCGCCTCACGGTGTTCAATTCGGCAAACATGTGGGCCAAAAATGTCAACGGCCTTGCCAGGGATTTTCATGTTTTTGCGCTGGACAGATATGGAAAAA
>Ga0224500_10002294_pt1 | contig 10378 bp, 9 predicted proteins | sample SF_Oct11_sed_USG_FD_168126 | JGI IMG/M metagenome (GOLD analysis project Ga0224500, IMG submission 168126) | Sediment microbial communities from San Francisco Bay, California, United States - SF_Oct11_sed_USGS_4_1 | ecosystem: Environmental > Aquatic > Marine > Sediment | place: USA: California...
CAGTGCGGCGACGGTGATAACCCTGGAACAGGCGGTCACGCGGCTCGGCGGCAGCATCCGGCTCATCGACGGTATGACACCACTCGTGGTGCGCCTCATCGCGACACCGGGGGTGACCGCGGCTGCCCAGACGGTGCGAGTGGTCTACCTCGATCCGCCGGCACGCGAACTCTGGCTCGAGCAGCGCCGGATCGACACTGGCAACGAGGCGGCAATTCAGGCGGACGGCCTGCTCCCCGGCGACACCGTCGGAACGACTCTCGGTGACGGGCGGCGCTCGCTCCAGTGGCGGGATGCCGGAGGATTCCACCTCTTCCTTTCCGGCTTCCTGCCGGCAGATTCCCTCCAGCTGCTGGCGCGCAGGGTGCGCTGAGGAGCGCGCCCTTGCCTTAGATTGCGGAAGCGGCACGATGCCGCTCCCGCTCCCACGACGTCAGGCCCATGTTCCATCTCAATAGCCGGGTACTCCAGTCATTGCTCGAGGGGACCGTCACCCCGAACGAAGTGCAGCGCATCCGGCTGCACGTTCGGGAGTGCCGCACCTGCGCGGGCCGGCTCGAGGAGTGGTCCGACGATCACCCGTCGGTGGCCGAGCGGTTTCCCGGCCTCGAGCGGGACGCCGAAACTGAGGCGACGATGACCGCGACCGGTCTCGTCATGATGCCCAGCTCGAGCCAGGTCCTCCCGGCGTGGCTGAGGCCACGGCGACTGATCTGGTATGGCGCGGGACTGCTGATCGTCGGCGCCGCGTCAGGCGTCGCCTGGATGCTGCGCCCCACGTACGAGGTGCAGACCGTCGTCCTCCCTGATTCGGCCCTTCCCCCGCTCCGCGCCCCCGACCCCAGCCAGTTTCCGGGCAACACCCCCAGGGCCGGCGACACGACTGGCGCGGAGACGGGGATCCCACCCCGAGTCGAACTGCTTCCGGTGTCCGACGATTTCCGCGCCATCACCGGGCGCGAGGCGGTCAGCCGTCTCGGGACGGCGATTCGGCTCATCGAGGGCGTCGAGCCGGATCACTTCGAGACCGGCCCCCCGGAAGTGGCGCCGGCAGCCCAGCGCGGCGCGGCGCTGATCCGGGTTGTCTACCGCGCTCCGGACGATGGTCGAGTGCATCTCGACCAGCAGTTCATCCGTGCCGACTCGACGGGGTTCCGACCCATCGATGACCCGGCACTGGAGAGTGGCGACACGGTGTACCGCGAGGCGGGGGGGCGAAGGAGCGCGACGTGGCTGGATGAGAGCGGATACCTGCTGACCCTGTCGGGGCCGCTCACCAACGCAGACCTCCGGGCGCTCATCGGGCGGATACGCTGACGCCCAGTCCGGCGGCCCGGCCCGTCGCCCACGCCCAGGCGAAGTTGTGGCCCCCGATGGGCCCGAAGGCATCGAGCACCTCGCCGCAGAAGTGGATTCCGGGGCAGAGACGGCTCTGAAGCGTCACCGGATCAATCTCCTCCAGCGCGACCCCGCCACCGGTCACCTCGGCCTTCCGGTACCCCTCGTCGCCGGTCCAGGGCAGCGGGTATGCCGACAGGAGTTCGACGATCCTGCGGCGATCATCCCGGCTCAGCTGCGCCAGCTGGCACCCGGCCCGCACCTGGCTCTCCCCGAGCAGCTGCTCCACGAGCCGTGCCGGGATGACCTCCCGCAGGGTGGACTGCACGGTCCGTGGCGAGCGCCGCTGCAACCGCGCATTCCACACCTCGGCCGACTCACGACTCCACGCGACCCGCAGTACCTGCCGCTCCCCGCCAGTGAGCCGGGACCGAACTGCGAGATGCGAGAGGTCGAGGACACTTGGCCCGCTGTATCCGCGGTGCGTGAAGAGGAAACCTCCCTCGCTCCGGAACCGCTTGCCGCCAACGCGGGCCTCGATCCTCACCTCGAGCGAGAGCCCCGACAGATGGGCATGCACCGGTGGGTCGGCGACGAGCGGGGTCAGGGCCGGGTAGGTCTCGCGGATCGTGTGCCCGAGCCGCCGCGCAATCGAGAGGCCCATGCCATCGCTGCCTGTCGCGGGTACCGACAGGCCGCCGGTCGCCACGATGACTGCGCCCGCCTCGAGGGGCGCCTGATCCTCGAACATCACCCCCCAGCCTGCGGCGGAGCGCTCGACTCCGGTGACCGCGGTCCCGAATCGCAGCTCCGCACCCGCGTCACGGGCTCCCGCCACCAGCCGGTCCCGCACGTCGCGCGCCCGGTTGGAGACCGGAAAGAGCTTTCCCGATTCGGCCTCCAGGGCGAGCGGAAGGCCAAGCACTTCCTCGAAGAAGGCCCGCTGCCGTGCGAGCGGCCAGCCCGCCAGCACTCGGCGCACGAGGTGCGGCGGCGACTCCGAGACGAAGCGCGCGGGATCGAGCTGAGAGGGAAGCACGTTGCAGCGACCGCCACCGCTGATGAGGATCTTGCGGCCGCCATCGCGGGTCCGCTCGAGGAGCACCACTCGGCAACCCGTCCCGGCAGCATGGATGGCGGCCATCAGGCCGGCCGCTCCGGCGCCGATCACGGCGACGGGAAGCATGGGGGTCACCTGCGGCACGGGCGTCTGTCCCTCATCGTTCCCCGGCGTGCGTCGTGCGGTCAATATGGCCTGAGCGTGGGTCCGGCGACATATTCCCCTGCGTTCGCCGCCATGCCGACCTCGTTCCCACGAAGCTGACCGATGAAGACCATCATCGAGCCGTTCCGCATCAAGTCGGTCGAACCGATCCGGATGACGACCACGGCCGAGCGCGAGGCGCGACTCCGCCAGGCGTCCTACAACGTCTTCCTGCTGCGGTCCGATGACGTGCTCATCGACCTCCTCACCGACAGCGGCACCTCCGCCATGAGCAGCAACCAGTGGGCTGCGATCATGCGGGGGGACGAGTCCTACGCCGGCAGTCCCTCGTTCTACCGGTTCGAGGACGCGGTCCGGGATATCTTCGGCTTCACGTATGTCTTCCCCACCCACCAGGGTCGGGCCGCCGAGCGGATCCTCTTTTCGCTGAAGTGCAGGCCGGGCGACGTGGTGCCGAGCAACACCCACTTCGACACCACCCGGGCCAATATCGAGTTCACCGGGGCGAAGGCGGTCGATCTGGTGATCCCCGAGGGGCTGCAGCCGTCGACGGTGCACCCATTCAAGGGGAACATGGACGTGGCCGCGCTCGAGCGGCTGATCGGCGAGACGGGGCGGGACCGGATTCCGCTTTGCATGCTGACGGTGACGAACAACTCCGGTGGTGGCCAGCCGGTCTCGATGGCGAATGTCCGGGCGGTCTCGGAGACCTGTCGCCGCCACGGTATCCCGCTCTACATCGACGCCTGCCGATTCGCCGAGAACGCCTGGTTCATCAAGCAGCGGGAGCAGGGCTACGGCGAGAAGCGGCCGATCGAGATCGCGCGGGAGATGTTCCGGTACGCCGACGGCGCGACCATGTCGGCCAAGAAGGACGGCCTGGCGAACATCGGCGGCTTCGTGGCCAGCAACGACGCCGAGCTGGCCCAGCGGGAGCGGAACCTGCTGATCCTGACCGAGGGGTTTCCGACCTACGGCGGCCTGGCGGGACGGGACCTGGAAGCCATCGCCGTGGGGCTGCACGAGGCGCTCGAGGAAGACTACCTGCTCTACCGGATCACCTCGACGACCTACCTCGGCACCCACATCGCCTCACAGGGCGTGCCGATCGTCCAGCCGCCGGGCGGTCACGCGGTGTACATCGACGCCGCAGCGATGTTTCCGCACATCCCGCCACTGCAGCTGCCGGGTCAGGCGCTGGTCGCCGAGCTCTACCGGGAAGCCGGCATCCGGAGCGTCGAGATCGGCACCGTGATGTTCGGCCGCCGGGACCCCGTCTCGGGCGAGGAGACGCCCGGCCCGATGGAACTGGTCCGCCTGGCCATTCCCCGGCGGGTCTACACCCAGAGCCATGTGGACTACGTGGTCGAGGCCATCCTGAACGTGCACGCCCGCCGCGAGGCGGTCCGCGGGTACCGCTTCGTGGAGCAGGCTCCGTTCCTGCGCCACTTCAGCGCACGGTTCGAACCGCTCTGAGCAGGCGAGCTATTGCTTCCGGTACAGTCCGTCGAAGACCGCGGTCCAGACCTCGCCGTCCGGCGACTGCTCCCACATCTGGCGTACCGAGCCGTCCGGATTGGGGGTGAACGTCAGTCGCTGATGGATGGTCTTGCCTTCCGGACCGGTGGTCGTCCCGCCGAAGCGCATGGCGCCATTCGTGAACACGCCGGTGAGGTGCAGCACCGTTCCGGAGTTGTCCACCCAGAACTGGTGCCAGAGCCTGCCAGCCCGGTCATAGACGTTGAAACTCTGGCCCGTCCCTCCCCGGGAGCCCTTCCAGTGCTCGTGCAGCACGCAGCCATCCTCCTCGAGGGTGATCTCGTTGTGGCCGGCCACTCCTCCCTGCGCCGTGACTTCCCACCTGCCCACCCAGAAATCGAACTGGCGGTGCTCGGAGCCGGAGCACTTCTGCTGTGCCACCAGTGGCGTGTGAAGCAGGAGCAGCGACAGGGCGGCGAGCGCACGAGAGTACTGGTTCATGGTCCGGGCTCACAAGGGATGGGAGACAGTCCTGCCGTCGAAGCCGCAAGGTAGCGTCGGCTCCCCGGGGCCGACAGAATCGGCGCACCGAGCCTACCTTTGACCCCATGACCAACCGCCTCGGCAACTCCACCTCCGCCTACCTCCACTCGGCGGCGCACCAGCCGATCCACTGGTACCCGTGGGGCGAGGAAGCCTTGGCGGCCGCGGAGCGGCTGGACCGCCCCGTCCTGCTCGATATCGGCGCGGTATGGTGCCACTGGTGCCACGTCATGGACGGCGAGTCGTACGAGGACCCGAAGCTCGCCGATTTTCTGAACCAGCATTTCGTCTGCATCAAGGTGGACCGCGACGAGCGGCCCGACGTGGACGCACGCTACCAGCGCGCGGTGCAGGCCATTACGAGGCAGGGTGGCTGGCCGCTCACCGCCTTTCTCACCCCGCGGGGCGAGGTCTTCTACGGAGGGACCTATTTCCCCCCCGACGGCAAGTACGGCCGGCCTGGCTTTCGATCGGTGCTCGAGCAGGTCCACCGGCTCTACCACACCGAACGCGAGCGGGTCGACGGGCACGCCCTGGCGCTCAGGCGGGCCCTGGCCGAGGCCGGCGTGGAGCGTGTACCGGCGGCGGCGTCTGCCGAGCTGCTCGAGGGAGCGGCCGAGGCCATGGCGCGGGTCTACGATCCCCGCCACGGCGGGTTCGGCACGGCGCCGAAGTTTCCCCATCCCGGCGCGGTGAGCTTTCTGCTGGAGCGCTGGCTCGATACCGGTGACGACAGCCACCGCGCCATCGCCGAGCATACACTCGGCGCCATGGCACGAGGCGGCGTGCACGACCAGCTCGGTGGCGGATTCCACCGCTACAGCGTGGACGAGCGATGGGTGGTGCCGCACTTCGAGAAGATGGCCTACGACAACGCGGCGCTGCTGCATGCCTATCTGGACGGCCTCGCGGCGCTCAGCGACGAAGCGCATGCGGCCACCGCCCGCGGCATCGTCGCCTGGATCCGGGAGGTGCTGGCCCATCCCGACGCGGGGTACGGCGCCAGCCAGGACGCCGATGTCGGGCTGGAGGATGACGGCGACTACTTCACCTGGACGGTGGACGAGGCACGCGAGGCGCTGGGCGACGAGGCGCTGTATGATGTCGCGGCGGCGGCCTGGGACATCGGCACCGCGGGCGAGATGTCGCACGATCCCTCGAAAAACGTGCTCTTCGTCGCGGCCGACGCCGCCATGATCGCCCGCCGCCTGGGAATCGGGACGCCGGTCGCGGAGGCGCGCCTCGGCGAGGCGAAGGAGCAGCTGCTCGCGGCCAGACGGCGGCGGACGCCGCCACAGGTCGACCGGACCCGGTACACCTCGTGGAACGCCATGATCGCCGGCGCGCTGATCCGGGCCGGGGCGGTGCTCGACGATGAGTGGGCAGTGGCCCACGGCCTCGCGACGCTCCGGTGGATCCGCGCCAGCCACGCCGACCCGGCGGCACTCAGGCACAACCCCGACGGCGTCGGAGGCCTGCTCGACGACCAGGTGCAGGTGGCTGCCGCCTGTCTTGAAGCATTCGAGGTCACCGGCCTTGATGAGTGGCTCGCCTGGTCGGTCGCGATCATGGACCGGTGCTGGCGGGACTATCAGGATCCAGAGGGGGGACTATACGACACCGCGTCCGGCACGGGCGATGGGCTGCTTCCCACCAGACTCACCCCCATCGAGGACGCGCCCTCTCCCTCACCCAACGGGGTCGCGGCCATCACCATGGCTCGGCTCGGGGCACAGACCGGCGACCCGAAGTGGGCCGAACGGCGGGACGCCATCGTCACCCCATTCGCCGGCGCCGCCCCTCAGCTCGGCGTCCACGGCGCGACCCTCGCCCGGGCCCTCTCGTGGGCCGCGTTGCCCGAGTCGCACCTGGTGATCATCGAGGGGAAGAGCGCCGACGACGAAGCGACCGCGCGGGCCATGCACCAGGCTGCGCTCCGCTGTCCGCTGCCGCGGCGGGTCGTTCGGTTCGTGAAGCAGGGAACGGGAGTACCGCTCGGGCTACCGGCGGCGCTCCGCACGATGGCGGTCGCGGGGCGTGAAACACGTGCCTATGCCTGTTCCGGGAACACCTGTCAGGCACCCGCCCTGACGATGACCCAGTGGCATGAGACTCTCTCGAGGCTCGGCAACCCGGGCCCCCGATGATGGGCCGGTGCGATGCCACCTCCTCCGCTGGACCGGCCCATTTGGCGATCCCCCGGGGCGGCGGTACTTTCCGGGCCGGCAGGCAGCAGTCCACCACACACCCCTTGCCCCATCGGACCCATGAAGACCGCCACGATCGAGACCAGCCGCGGAACGATCATCGCCGAGCTGTTCGATGAGGAAGTCCCCGGCACGGTGGAGAACTTCTCCAAACTGGCCAACAGCGAGTTCTATGACGGCCTCCGGTTCCACCGGGTCATCCCCAACTTCATGATCCAGGGCGGCTGCCCCCTATCGAAGGAAGCCAATGACCCGCGGGCAGGCACCGGCGGGCCCGGCTACAAGATCAAGTGCGAGACCAGCCGCAACGTGCACAAGCATGTGGCCGGCACCCTTTCGATGGCCCATGCCGGCAAGGACACCGGCGGGAGCCAGTTCTTCATCTGCCACTCTCCGCAGCCGCACCTCGACGGGAAGCACACCGTCTTCGGGCAGGTGACCAGGGGTCAGGACATCGTTAACCAGATCCGCAAGGACGACCAGATCACCTCCATCCGGGTGAGCTGAACTGTTCCTCGACTTCGCGGTCCTCGCCGACTACGCCCTGATCGATCAACAGGGGAAGCTCTCGGTCCTGGGGCTGTTCCAGCATGTCTGGGTGCCCCAGTTCCCCTCGATGCACCCACGCGCTCACCTGGTCCTCCGGGTGCGGGGCCGCCGCAGCGAGATCGGCGACCACACGATGCGTATCCGGTTCGTGGACGAACGCGGGAGCACGCTGCTGGAAGGGGACGGAAGGGTGCAGTTCGGCGAACCGCCGGCCGGGGTGACCGAAGTGGAGGCCGGGGCGGTGCTGGTCTTCGACCTGCCGTTGCCCGCCCCCGGGCATTATGCCTTCGAGATAAGTCTCGACGGGGGCGAGGTATACCGGGTGCCGCTCACCGCGGCCGCGGTACCGGGCCAGATGGCCGGCGGCGAGGGGCACCCCCTCCATTAGTCCCGGACCTGCCACCCGGAAATCCCGTCGACTCTTCGCTTTGACATCTCTCCCGCCGACCTGTATTCTATCTTCGGCCGCGCCTTGGCGGCCCCTCATTCGATCCCCCAGTCGTACTCCTTCCTGTGGAGCAGATCTATGCGGCGGTTCCACGTTTGGCTGGCCGTCGGTGGACTGGTCGCCCTCGCGGGCGCTCCGGGTCTTGCGTCGGCCCAGGGGTTCAGCGTCAACGAGCACGGCACCTGCGCCATGGGCCGGGCCGGCACCGGTGTCGCAGCCCCCTGCAATGACGGTTCTTCGATGTTCATGAATCCGGCCGGATTGACCCAGCTGAAGAAGGGTCAGACCCAGATCTCGGTCGGGGCCACGTTCATTCGGCCCAGTGGCGGCTTCGAGGCGGACACTGGCGGCACCAGCGACCTCGAAGACCACACCTTCCCTGTCCCCGCGCTGTACGTGAGCCACGGCTTCAGCGAGAAGTTCGCCGCCGGCCTCGGCGTGTTCGCGCCGTACGGCCTCACGACCGACTGGGTGAAGAAGGACAATGGCGTCCTCTTCCCGGGCCGGTTCAGCTCCTACAAGAGCCACATCGCCAACATCTACATCCAGCCCACAGTCGCCTACAAGATCGTCGACCGGATGAGCATCGGCGCGGGCTTCGATTTCAACATGGCCAAGCTCGAGCTCAAGCAGCGGCTCGACCTGTCGGAGGTCGAGGTCGCGCCGGGCGTCACGTTCGGCAACCTCGGCATCGCCTACGGCACCGACTTCGCCGACGGAACCGTCGAAGGCGACGCGACCAGCATGGGATTTCACATCGGGACCACGGTCGAGGTGACCGACAAGATCTCCATCGGGTTCCGCTATCTGTCGCGTCACACGGTGGATGTGGACGACGGCGAAGCGACGTTCGACCAGGTCTACACCGGCATCATCCTGCCCGCAGGCAACCCCTTGGGCGCGCCGGCGGGGACTCCGCTCGACACTATCCTGGCCGCCCAGTTCGTCGCGGGGGGTACGCTCTCGAAGCAGAAGGGTACGACGTCGCTGCAGCTGCCGGAGCAGTACACCCTCGGCGCGGCCTTCAAGGCCACCGAGCGGCTCTCGCTCCTGTTCGACTGGACCATGACCAACTGGGAAGTCTGGGACGAAGTGGTGCTGAAGCTCGCCAAGGCCGGCACCAACACCCTGCCGCAGAACTACGACAAGACCTACGCCTACCGGTTCGGCGCCGAGTATGGGATCGGCAACGGCCGCGTCGTCCGGGGCGGCTTCATCACCCACAACGGCGCGGCACCGGACGAGACCGTGACCCCGACCCTGCCGGAAGGCGGTCGCTCCGAGTTCACTCTCGGTTTCGGCACCGGCATCGGCAGCAGCGGTTCCCTCGACCTCGCCTATCAGTACATCGACCAGGGCGACCGCCGCGGGCGCACCCGGGGCTATCCGGCGGCCAACGACGGCGTCTACTCGTTCAACGCACATCTCTTCGGCGCCACCTTCACCTGGAACTTCTGACCGACAGGGAATCGAACCATGACATTCAAGCGCACTGCCGCTGCCCTGCTGGTCGCGCTGCCACTGCTGACCAGCTGCTATGCGGATGACGAGCTCGCGCCCAAGCCGGCGCCGCCCATCGACGCGATCTTCGAGCGTTATGTCTCGCTCGGCAACAGCCTCACCGCCGGCTTCCAGTCCGCCGGTCTCAATGACAGTCTCCAGCGGCGGGCGTACCCGAACCTGCTCGCCGCCGCCATGGAGACACGGTTCAACTACCCACAATTGAGTGGCCGGGGTTGTCCGCCGCCTTTCATCAACAACGTCACCCAGGCCCGGGTCGGCGGCGGCACCGCCGCCACCTGTGATCTCCGCACCATGGTCCTCGGCCCCATGAACAACCTGGCCTTCCCAGGCGCCGAAGTGGCGGAGCTGCTCGACAATTTCGGCGATTCGCCCTCGGCGACGGACGTGTACAAGACTTTCCTGCTCGGCGGGCGGACCGAAATCGAGGTCATGGCGGAGCGGAACCCGACCTTCGTCTCGGTCTGGGCCGGCTCCAACGACGTGCTCGGGGCACTGCTCTCGACCAACCCGGGAGATCCTGCGCAGGTCACCGACCCCACCACTTGGGCCGCGAGCTACGACGCGGTGCTCGATGCCATCGAGGCAGAGGGCGCCGACGCCGTGTTGCTTTCCGTGCCGGACGTGACCGTGATTCCCTATGCCAACTCGGCCGCGATCTGGTACTGCGCCAAGAACGGCGGCTGCCCTGCGCCATTCCCGCCCCAGAACCCGCTTCTGGCGGCCATTCCCACATTTAGCGTAAATGCGAACTGCGCCCCGGTACCGCCGGCGGGCGGCGGCATTCTCGTCCTGGTGCCATTCCCGGTCGCCTTTGCCAAGGTGAACGCCGCACTCGGCGGCACGCCCACCAGCATCGACTGCTCGGTGGATGCCGAGGTCGTCACGGCGGCGGAAACCCAGAACCTGGCGACCGCGGTGGCAACCTACAACGCGCACATCGCGGCCGAAGCCACAGCCCGTGGATTCGCTTACCTCGACGTCAACCCCGCGCTCAACGCGCTGGTGGCGAACGGGACCATCCCGCGATTCCCGATTATCTGGGTGACCACGAGGTAAGCGAATCCA
>Ga0224500_10002295_pt1 | contig 10377 bp, 6 predicted proteins | sample SF_Oct11_sed_USG_FD_168126 | JGI IMG/M metagenome (GOLD analysis project Ga0224500, IMG submission 168126) | Sediment microbial communities from San Francisco Bay, California, United States - SF_Oct11_sed_USGS_4_1 | ecosystem: Environmental > Aquatic > Marine > Sediment | place: USA: California...
CGATGTCATGGCGGACCTGATCGAGAAGCTCTTCGGCAAGTATGAGGCCGCGATTGTCGCCTTCGACGTGGTGTTCGCAGAAGCCGACTATTCATCGGGCATCCGCGTGCTGGACGAGCTGGCGCAAGGTCCGCTCAAGGACCTGCCGCCGTTCCTGCAGTCGTACCGTGCGCTGCGCCCGACGCTCGACAATGACGGCCGCTTCGCGCAGGCGATCAAAGGCAAGCCGGTGGTGCTCGGCTATTATCTGAACAGCGAGAAGGATGCGAAGCGCATTGCCGCGATTCCCGAGCCGGTGCTGCCCAAGGGCACGTTTCAGGGGCGCAACATCCCGTTCACTTCCTGGATCGGCTATGGCGGCAACCTCGAGCAGTTCACGAAGAACGCCGCCAGTGCGGGCATTTCAACCCGATCACCGATCCCGACGGCGTGGTACGGCGGGTGCCGATGATTGCCGAGCTGGACGGCGCGTACTATGAGGCGCTGTCGCTCGCCGTGGTGCGCACCATCCTCGGTTTTCCGAAGGTCGAGCCCGGCTACGCGCCCGACCGCTTCCTGCAGCGCGGCTACACCGGGCTGGAGTGGCTGCAGGTGGGGCCGCTCGCCATCCCGGTCGACGAAACGGCGAGCGCACTGATCCCCTATCGGGGCCACAAGTTCAGCTTCGCCTACGTGTCGCTCGCCGATGTGCTCGCCGGGCGCGTGCCGCCCGAGCGGCTGAAGGGCAAGATCGCGCTGGTCGGCACGACCGCGCCCGGCCTGCTCGACTTGCGCTCCACGCCCGTGGACAACGTTTTTCCCGGGGTCGAGGTGCATGCCAACCTGATTGCGGGCATGCTCGACAAGAAGATCAAGCTGAAGCCCCCCTACATGCTGGGTGCCGAGGTGGTGCTGCTGCTTCTCGGCGGCGTGACGCTTTCCCTGCTGATTCCGATGCTGGCGCCGCTGTGGGCGACACTCGCCATCCTGGCGGGGATAGTCGCTGTCACGGGCCTGAATGTCGCAATCTGGACCGAGGCCGACATGGTGCTGCCGCTGGCGGCCTCGTTGCTCATGACCGTCGCGCTGTATACGGTCAACATGGCCTACGGCTACTTCGTGGAGGCGCGCTCCAAGCGCCAGTTCACCGAGCTGTTCGGGCAGTACGTGCCGCCCGAGCTCGTCGACCGCATGGCCCGCGACCCGGAAAAATACAACATGGAGCCGCGCGCCGCGGAGCTCACGATCCTGTTTTCGGACGTGCGCGGCTTCACCAGCATTTCAGAGACGCTCAAGCCCGAGGAACTGCGCGAGTACATCAACGAATACCTGACGGACATGAGCAGCATCATCCGCAGCCGGCACCACGGTACGCTCGACAAGTACATCGGCGATGCCATCATGGCGTTCTGGGGCGCGCCGGTGGACGATGCGCAGCACGCGAGACACGGTGTGCTCGCCGCGCTCGACATGCAGAAGGAACGCAAGACCCTGAACGAGAAATTCGCGGCGCGTGGCTGGCCCACGCTCAAGATCGGCGTCGGCGTGAACAGCGGCAACGTGCGCGTTGGCGACATGGGCTCGCAGGTGCGGCGCGCCTACACCGTGATGGGTGATCCCGTGAACGTCGCGTCGCGGCTCGAAGGGCGCACCAAGTATTACGGCGTGGGCATCCTCGTGGGCGAGCCCACGCGCAACCTGGTGAAGGACGTGGTGTTCAAGGAGATCGACCGCATCAAGGTGAAAGGCAAGGACGAAGCGGTGAGCATCTATGAGCCGCTTGGCCTGGACGGTGAGGTGGAGCGCGCGCAACTCGACGAGATCAAGCTGTGGCACCAGACCCTGCGCGCCTACCGAGCACAGCAGTGGGACCAGGTCGAGGTGAGCCTGCTCAACCTGCAGCGCATGCATCCGGGTCGCGAGCTGTACGCCCTGTACGCCGAGCGCGTCACGCAGTTCCGCCGGTCGCCGCCTCCCGCCGGCTGGGATGGCGTCACCTCGTTCGACGAGAAATAGGGTGCGCCGATGAGGCTCAAGGTCCTGGGTTGCTCGGGCGGAATCGGCGGGCGCCACATGCGTACGACCTCCTTCCTGGTGGATGGCGACGTGCTGCTCGACGCGGGCACCGGCGTGGGCGACCTGTCACTGGCGGAGCTTTCGCTCGTCGATCACATCTTCGTCACCCATTCGCACCTCGACCACGTGTCCTCGATCGCCTTCATCGCTGACACGGTCGGGGGCATGCGCGCCAAACCGATCCTGGTGCACGCGACGCCGGAGACCATCGCCATCCTGAAGCGGCACATCTTCAACTGGGAGATCTGGCCGGATTTCACGCAAATCCCTTCGCCCGAGGCGCCTTTCATGCGCTACGAGGAGATCACCCTGGGCCGCACGGTGACCCTGGCGGGACGCGCCATCACGCCGCTGCCGGCCATCCATACGGTGCCGGCGGTCGGCTACCTGCTCGATAGCGGCAGCGGCAGCCTCGTCTTCACCGGCGATACCGGTCCGAACGACGCGCTGTGGGAGATCGTGAACCGCATCGACAATCTGAAATACCTGATCATCGAGACGGCGTTCGCCAACAAGGAGCGCCACCTCGCGGAGCTCTCCAAGCACCTTTGCCCGTCGATGCTTGCCGAAGAGCTGGTGAAATTCGAGCGCGACGCCGAGGTCTACGTCACCCATCTCAAGCCGGGCGAGACCGAGCTCACCATGCAGGAAATCGAGGAATCGTCGGGTCGCCTGCAGCCGCGCATGCTGCAGAACAATCAGATTTTCGAATTTTGACTCCGCCCGCTTTCGCGAAGACGTGAAAAACCGCCTAAAAATCAGGGGGGTGGCGGTTGAATGTTTGCTGCCCGGGAGATAGCATAGCCCGCAAGCTCGAATTGAGGGGTCCACGATGAGCGCCGTACTCAGCCATCACGCCGCGCCGCAGGCGGACGTCAGTGTCCGGCTCGCGTTCCAGAAGCAGTTGCAGGCGGTCACGAACAAGATCCACGCCACGAGCAACATCGACGAGATCATGCTCGAGGTGAGTGCGGACATCTGCGTGCTGTTCAACGCCGACCGCCTGACGATCTACTCGATCAACGAGGACAAGCAGGCCATCGTCTCCAAGGTGAAGACCGGCCTCAATTCGTTCAAGGACCTGAAACTGCCCATCGCCGAGCACTCGATCGCCGGCTATGTCGCGCTCGCCAAGAAGACGGTGAACCTGAGGGACGTCTACGACGACGCCGAGCTGAAGGCGCTCAACCCGAACCTGAGGTTCCTGCAGGAAGTCGACAAGCGCACGGGCTACCGCACCAAGCAGATGCTGGTGGCGCCGATCGTCGACGGGCAGAACCAGGAGCTGATCGGCGTCATCCAGATCATCAACAACAGGGCCGGCGTGCCTTTCGGCCCGCTGACCGAGGACGGCGTCGGCGAGCTGTCGCAGACCCTGGCGATCGCGTTCCGCCAGCGGCAGAAGCCGCAGCAGGTCAAGACCAAGTACGACTACCTGATCTCGGACGCGGTGCTCTCGGCGGGCGAGTTCGAGCTCGCCTCGCGCCAGGCGCGCAAGAAGGCGGTGGATGTCGAGGCCGTGCTCGCCGAGGAGTTCCAGGTCAAGATCCCGGCGATCGGCGCGGCGCTGTCGAAATTCTTCGGCGTGCCCTACGAGGCCTACAAGCAGGATCGCGTCAAGCCGATGGAGCTGCTGAAGAACCTGAAGCGCGAGTACGTCGAGCAGAACCAGTGGCTGCCGATCGACGACACGAAGGAAGGGCTGATCGTCCTGTGCCTCGACCCCGAGCGCATCCGCAGCTCGCGCATCGTGTCCAACGTGTTCCCGAAAGCAAAGATCGTGTACCGCGTGACCACGCAGAAGGAGTTCAAGGAAACGCTCAATCAGTTCTACGGCGCGGAATCGCTGGACAGCGGCGATATCGGCGACATGCTGTCCAGCCTGGACGACGAGGGCGAGGGCGCGGTCGAAGGGGCGGGCAGTGACGAGGTGTCTGCGGCGGCCGACAACGAGCTGGTGAAACTGGTCAACAAGGTGATCATCGACGCCTACAACCAGGGGGCGTCCGACATCCACATCGAGCCCTATCCCGGCAAGGTGAAGACCGAGATCCGCTTCCGCAAGGACGGGGACCTGGGGCCGTACATCGAGGTACCGGCGAGCTATCGCTCGGCGCTCGCAGCGCGCATCAAGATCATGTGCGACCTCGACATCTCCGAGAAGCGCCGGCCGCAGGACGGCAAGATCAAGTTCAAGAAATTCGGGCCCCTCGACATCGAGCTGCGCGTGGCGACGATCCCGACGGCGGGCGGCGTCGAGGACATCGTCATGCGGATTCTCGCGGCAGGCGAGCCGATCCCGCTCGACAAGATGGGCTTCACCAAGACGAACGAGGAGAACCTGAAGACGACGGTGAGCAAGCCTTATGGACTGTTCTTCGTCTGCGGCCCCACGGGCTCGGGCAAGACCACCACGCTGCATTCGGTGCTCAAGTTCCTCAATACGCCCGAAACCAAGATCTGGACGGCCGAAGACCCGGTCGAGATCACGCAGAAGGGCCTGCGCCAGGTGCAGGTCAACAAGAAGGCGGGCCTGGATTTCGCCTCCGTCATGAAATCGTTCCTGCGCGCCGACCCCGACATCATCATGGTCGGCGAGATGCGTGACAAGGAGACCACCAGCACCGGCATCGAGGCTTCGCTCACCGGCCACCTGGTGTTCGCCACGCTGCACACCAACTCGGCGCCGGAGTCGATCACGCGCCTCCTTGACATGGGCATGGACCCGTTCAACTTCTCCGACGCGCTGCTCGGCATCCTCGCCCAGCGCCTCGCGCGGCGCATGTGCAGCTGCAAGCAGGCCTACACGCCGGAATCGGCCGAACTGACCTCGTTCCTGCGCGAGTACTGCGACGAGCTGCAGGCGACGTCGCGCTTCAAGGCGGACCCGAAGGGCGCGATGGAAGGGGTGTACAAGGACTGGGTGCGGCACTATGGCAACGACAGGGGTCAGCTCACGTTCTACAAGCCGGTGGGCTGCGACAAATGTGGCGGCAACGGCTTCAAGGGACGCTGCGGCCTGCACGAACTGCTGCTCGCCTCCGATCGCCTGAAGAAGGCGATCCAGGAGCATGCGCGCGTCGCCGAGATGCTGGCGATCGCACTGGAGGAGGGCATGCGCACGCTGAAGCAGGACGGCATGGAGAAGTGCCTGATGGGAATCACGCACATCAAAGAAGTCCGCTCTGTCTGCATCAAATAGGGCGGCGCCGGGCGGCGAGCGCGTGAACCGCACCCTGGACAGCACCCAGGCCTTGGGCTTCAGGGCCGAAGGACGCACCGCGGCCGACGACCTCGTGCAGCGTCTCGAGCAGCTGCACGCCATCGGCACGTCGCTGTCCGCGGAGCGTGACATCGACCGGCTGCTCGAGGCCATCCTCACGGCATCGAAATCGATTACCCGCGCCGACGGCGGCACGCTCTACCGCCTTGCCGGGGACGGCACGCTGCGCTTCGAGATCGTGCGCACCAGCAGCCTGAAACTGTACCTCGGCGGCACTACCGGCAATCCCATTCCGTTCTATCCGATCCACCTCGAGGGCAAGGACGGCAAGCCCAATCACAGCATGGTGGCCGCGTACGCGGCGCTGACCGGCAAGACGGTGAACATCGCCGACGCCTATACCGCGGACGGGTTTGACTTCACCGGCACGCGCAATTTCGACAAGAAGACGGGCTACCGTTCGAAGTCCTTCCTCACCGTGCCGATGGCGAACCACGAGCACGAGGTCATCGGCGTGCTGCAGCTGATCAACGCGCAGGACCCGAAGACCGGCGAAGTCGTCCCGTTCTCGCCCGCCGACCAGCGGCTGGCCGAGTCGCTCGCCTCGCAGGCGGCGATCGCGCTCACCAACCGCATGCTCATCAACCAGCTCGAGCAACTGTTCGAGTCCTTCATCGCGCTCATCAATACGGCGATCGACGAGAAATCGCCCTATACCGGCGGGCATTGCCAGCGTGTGCCGGCGCTCACCATGATGCTGGCCGAAGCCGTCAACGAAACGACGGACGGCCCATTGCGCGATTTCCAGATGACGGACAAGGACCGCTACGAGCTGAAGATCGCCGGCCTCTTGCACGACTGCGGCAAGGTGACCACGCCGGTGCACGTGGTGGACAAGGCGACGAAGCTCGAAGGCATCTACGACCGCATCCACCTCCTCGATACGCGCTTCGAGATCCTGAAGCGCGATGCCGAGATCGCGATGCTGAAGGAAGGCACGCCCGAAGCGGGCATGCGCTATCGCGAGAAACTGCGCCGGATCGAGGAGGACCGCATGTTCCTGCGCGCCGCCAACATCGGCGGCGAGCGCATGCGCGAAGACGACGTGGAGCGCATCCGACGCATCGCCGAGTACCGCTGGACCGACGTCTCCGGGCACGAGGCCAAGTTCCTCAGCGAAGACGAGCTGAATAACCTCACCATCCGCGCCGGCACGCTCACGCCGGAAGAGCGGCAGGTCATCAACCACCACATCGTCGCCACCATCAAGATGCTGGAAGCGCTCCCCTGGCCGCGGCACCTCAAGAACGTGCCCGAATACGCGGGCGGGCACCACGAGCGCATGGACGGCAAGGGCTATCCGCGCGGACTGACGCGCGAGCAGATGTCGGTGCAGGCGCGCGTCATGGGCATCGCCGACATCTTCGAGGCGCTCACCGCCAAGGACCGCCCGTACAAGAAGGGCAAGACGCTGTCCGAATCCCTCGAGATCCTGGGGCGCATGAGCCTCAACGGGCACATCGACCCCGCGCTGTTCGACGTCTTCGTGCGCCGCAAGATCTACCTGCGCTACGCCGAGATGTTCCTCGACAAGGAACAGATCGACGACGTCGACGAAGCCAAGGTGCCCGGCTACAGCCCCTGAGCGAGGAAGTCCTCGAGCGCCCGTATCGGCGCGCGATCCTGGTACAGCATGTGCCGGCTGGCCTCCATCCGTCGCCTGATCTCGGCACGATAGCCGGCGTCCTGCGCCAGCCTCACGGCCAGGCCGACGTACTGCGCCTCGTCGGCGGCCACCAGTTCCGGCAGGCCGATGCGCTTCAGAATGCCGCTCGCCAGCCGACCGCGCAGGAAGCGCCCCTCGCGCGTCACGATCGGCAGCGCGCGTTCCACCGCCTGGAGCGCGGTGTTGAAGCCGGAGAAGCCGATGGTGTCGAGGAAGACGTCGGCGCTCCTTAGCAGTCCATGGAACGCGCTACGGGATTGCCAGGGCAGGAAGCGTGCGACGCGCGCGAAGTCCTGGCCGCGGCTCGCGAATGCAGCCACGAGGCGCTCGCGCAGCAAAGCCGACAGTGTGCGCGTGCGATGCTCGAAGAAGATCATCCGGCAGCGCCCCAGGCGCTGGGCGATGTCCGCAAGAACCCAATCGTGCTCGGGCGCGTACTTGAACGGGGTGCCCGGACAGACGAGCAGGGGTACGCCGGGCTCGAGGCCCCACGCAGCTTTGTCCGCCGCAAGCGGCTGCAGATCGTCGGGTTGCACGTAGCAGCCGAGATTGGGCAGCGCGATCAGGCGCTCCGTGTAATGCTTTTGCGCCTCCGCGGGCTCGAGGGCTTCGGCCGACAGGTAGCAGTCGACGGTCGGCAATCCCGTCGTCTCCGGGTGTCCCCAGGACGCAGCCTGCACCGGCGCCAGGCGCAGGCTGGCGAGCTTCAGGCTCATCGGGTCCATGCCGATCTCGGGATAGATCAGCACGTCGGGTTGCGACTCGAGTATCGCATCGACCCATCGCCGCAATCCTCCCGCGCCCTGCACAAATTGGGCGGCGCGCGACTTCGCGTACCGGGTCTCGTCATCCTCGGGCGACCCGAGGCAAAAGGCCGACAGCGCGAAGCGCTCGCGATCGAGCTGCTGAAACCAGCCCTTGACGATCGCGTTCCACACCGAGTGATTGCGGAAGTATTGCGACACGACGCCGACGCGCACCGGCCCTGGCGCGCGGCGCGGCGCCGGCACGAAACCCTGTCGCGATTGCCAGTCGGCCATCAGCCGCGCGCACAACCTGCCGTAGCGCCGCAGCAGCTCCCGGTTGTCCTCTTCCTGGTAGGCGAGCCAGAACGGCTGCGATATTCCGACGACGTTGTGGCCGTTGGCCGTGCGCCCCGGCTCGAACCAGCCGTCGAGCTCGTCCAGGTCTGCTGCGAAGCGCCTGCGCAGTCCGGCCAATTCATCGTCGGCCGCGCGCACCGCGGGGACGCCGCACATCAGCCGCACCCACCGCGCCTCGGCCGAATTCGGGCTGAGCGCGAGCGCGGCTTCGGCGTGCTCGAGGGCTTCGTGTCGCAGTCCCAGGTCATTCAGGACGTTCGCCAGGTTGATCTGCGCGTCGAGCATGCGCGGCTCGAGCGCGAGCGCTTTGCGAAAGCACTCCGCGGCCTCCTCCAGCCGGCCCGCGCCCGCAAATACGTTTCCCATGCCCAGGTGGGCGTCCGCGTAGTCCGGATTCAATTCCAGGGCGCGCGCCAGACAGGCCGCCGCGTCTCCCCACGCCCCGCGGTCCGCGAGCAGCTTGCCGAGCCGGTAATGCGCCTGCACATTCGCCGGGTCCGCGGCTGCCGCACGCTGCAGGACCTGCTCCGCCTCGCGCGGGCGCCCGAGTCGCTCGAGCAGCATGCCGTAGTTGCGCAGCGCACCGGCATAAGCCGGGCGCAGGGTCACCGCGGACTCCAGGGCCGCGGCAGCCGAGCTCAGGTCGCCTCGGGCCTCGAGAATGCTGGCAAGCACCACCAGCGCCTCGGGAAAATCCGGTCGGGCGGCCAGCGCCGCACGCAGCAAGGCTTCCGCGCGCGGCGCGTCACCCTGCACGAACCGAGCCTTGCCGAGGTTGTAGCTCGCGTAGGCGCTGCCGGGGTCGATGGCCAGAGCGGCCTCATAGGCGTCGACCGCGGCGCTGACATCCCCGAGCGCCTCCAGGGCGATTCCCAGGTTGAGGTGCGAAGCGGCGTGGCTGGGCGCCGCGGCGACTGCATCCCGATAGAACCGGCAGGCTTCATCGACGCGTCCTTCGCGTTCCGCGGCGTTGCCGCGGGCAATGAGCGCTTCGGCACGCCGACGTGCGGCGCCAGCCGGAGCGTGGCCGCGGAACGTGAGCCGCTTCAGGAGCCCGCGTAGCCGCGCGGCCCACGGATTCCTATGCATCAGGACGCCGGGGACCGTCCGGGACCAAACCTGTCAGGCACGGACCATCCTGGGCACCTCCGGCGTCCGTTTCCCCCGGAATCCGTGCGGTACTTGGCATTTATCCCCTTGGCACGCCGGTTGCTTGATCCTGGGCAGCGGCTCAGCCGCGATCACTTTAAGGAGATATGCATGAAACGCCTGCAACAGGGCTTTACGCTGATCGAGTTGATGATCGTGGTTGCGATCATCGGCATTCTGGCCGCGGTGGCGCTCCCCGCGTACCAGGACTACACCATCCGGGCGAAGATGTCGGAAGTGCTGCTGGCCATGAGCTCCTGCCGAACCTCCATCACCGAAGTCTATCAAACGGGCGGCACGCCGCCGGGAGGCAGCAACTGGGGCTGCGAGGGCGGTAACCTCTCGAAATACGTGGGCGCCATCGCCACCGACGACAACGGCAAGGTGACGGCGACGGTGACTGGCGTCTCCAACCTGGTCGACGGCAGCGTGGTGACCCTGGCGCCGCTGGTGGTGGACGCGGTGACGCTTGCGACGACCGCCAACATGGGCGAAGGCCTGTTCGGCTGGCGCTGCGGTTCGACCGTTGACGGTACGAACGTCAGCGCGAAATACCTGCCGGGCTCCTGCCGCGGCAGCTGATCAGCGGTTAGCAGAAAAAAGAAGGGCGCCCTGCGGGGCGCCTTTTTTTTTGGCATCATGCCTGCGATGCTGGCCTGGATTCGATCGGCGCTCGGCGCCGCGGCGCAACCCGCCGACCAGCTCCTGTCCCAGGCGCAGGCCGCGTACGCGGCGGGAGCCCCGGACCGCGCGCGGCGGCTGGGCCTGCAACTGCTGCGCCGCTCGCCGCGCGACCCGCGCGCGCTTGAGCTCATGGCGGCAATCGCGGCCGATGCGGGCAACACGGAGGAGGGACTGCAATGGGCGCGGCGCGCGCAGGCGGCCGATGCGGGCGCCGCTTCGCCGCACTATGTCATGGGGCGGCTGTGGCAGGAGGCGGGTCGCCTGGCGGATGCGGAAGCGAGCTACCGCAGGGCGATCGCCTTGCAGTCCGATCATGCGCGCGCGCACAACAACCTTGGCTGCGTGTTGCACATGCAGGGGAAGTTGCAGGAGGCGCTTGCGGCGTACCGCAGGGCGCTCGACCTGGACCCGGGCTTGCCGCAGGCCAACCAGAACTA
>Ga0224500_10002296_pt1 | contig 10377 bp, 5 predicted proteins | sample SF_Oct11_sed_USG_FD_168126 | JGI IMG/M metagenome (GOLD analysis project Ga0224500, IMG submission 168126) | Sediment microbial communities from San Francisco Bay, California, United States - SF_Oct11_sed_USGS_4_1 | ecosystem: Environmental > Aquatic > Marine > Sediment | place: USA: California...
GTGAGACTCACGTGCTCGAACTCGAGAACGCCGTGCTGCACCACCGCGAGGCCGACGTGGTGACCGACGCGGACGCCACGGTCCGGCTGACGCGCGAGCTGCTCGTCAGGCTCGGCGTGGGCCAGGCGGGACTCAAGGAACTCGTGATGTCGGACGACCTCGAGGTCGAGGGCAGCCGGCTCAAGTTGCTTGCGTTCCTGTCGCTGCTGGACAAGCCCGACGGCCGCTTTCCGATCGTCACGCCGTGAGCCCGGCACCTCGGAATCTGCGGACGGATGCGCGGACGTCGAGACGGTAGGCTTTGGCGTACGGGTCGAGCACGATCCCGGTGCGGCTCGCGAACCGATCCGCCAAGGAGTGACCATGCTGACGCTCTACTGGTTCTGGTCGTTCAACCCCCAGAAGGCGCGACTCGCGCTCGAGGAGCTGGGGCTCGAGTACTCGCTGGTGACCGTGGACCTTGCACGGGCCGGCCAGCACTCCGAGCTGGTGGGTGAACTCAATCCGAACCGAAAGGTGCCGATCCTCACCGCGGGACCGTTCTCGCTCTGGGAATCGAACGCGATCCTGACCTATCTCGGCGAACGTACGGGGCAGCTCTGGCCTGGCGACGCCGAAGGGAAAGGCCAGGCTGCCAAGTGGCTCTTCTTCGAGTCGCGGCACCTGTCGGAGCCGATCGGCGAGCTGTGGTTCAACGGTTACGTCGCGAGGCTCATGAAGCGGACGCCGGATACGCTGGCGCTCGAGCGGGGCGAGAAGAAGGGTGCGGCCAGCCTGTCGATCGTCAACGACCACCTCGCGGAAAACGAGTGGATGCTCGGCGAGCACTACTCGCTGGTCGATTGCTGCTACGGGCCGATGTTCGATGCGCTGGCGCTCGCCGGCGAGTACATCGAGCCCTATCCGGCGATCAAGGCCTTTCTCGGCAGGATCCGCGAGCGCAAGGCCTGGAAGGCCTGCGCCTTCAGGTCGACGTAGCCGCCCCGCCTGCCGGGGGCCGCCGCCGCAGGCGGCGGATCGTGCCGTCCAGGTCGCCCGGCAGGGGCGCCAGGCGACCGCGCTCCGCGGTCGCGAGCAGCGCGCGAATGCGCGGACCCATGTTGCGCACGATCTCGAGGATGCTGTCCGCGTCGGTGGGGCGGGCGATCAGGAAGCCCTGCACGTTGACGTCGCCGGTCGCCGAGAGGAAATCGAGCTGGCTCGGCCGCTCCACGCCCTCGATCGTCACCTGCAGGCCGAGGCTGCGGCTCAGGGCGATGATGGAGTTGGCGATGGAGGCGGCCCGCGGGTTCGAGTCCACCTCGGCGAGCACGCTGCGATCGAGCTTGACCCGGCTCAGCGGCAACTGTTCCAGCGAGGTGAGCGAGGAATAGCCGGTGCCGAAGTCGTCGAGTGCAGTCGCGATGCCGAGGAGCCGCAGGGCCCGCAGCGTCTCGACGGTGATGGCGCCGGTCTGCAGCATGTTCTCGGTCAGCTCGAGCTCGATGGCGTCGGGTGGCAGTCCGTGGCGCGCGAGCAGCCGCTCGAAGTCGCCGATGAAGTCTCCGGACATGAACTGCTGCGCCGACACGTTGATCGCGACGCGGGCATTCGCCCAGCCCGCATCGCGCCAGGCGCGAACGTCGCGGGCCGCCTGCTCCAGGATCCAGTCGTTCAGGTCGAGCATCAGACCCGACTGCTCCGCGATGCTGATGAACTCGCCGGCCGAGACGATGACCGAGTCGCTCTGCTTCCAGCGCAGCAGCGCCTCCACTCCGGTGGCCTCGAGCCGACCGAGGCACACCTGCGGCTGGTAGTGAAGCACGAACTCCCCGGCGTCGATGGCCCGGCGCAGGGCCTGTTCGACGCGGAAGCGGTTCGACGCCGCCACCAGCAGCGCGGGGTCGTAGGTGCAGAGCCGGTTGCGGCCGAGTTCCTTGGCGCGGAACAGGGCGGCGTCCGCCGCGCGCAGCAGGGAGGCAGCGTCGCCGCCATGGTCGGGGAAGACGGCCGCACCGCAGCTCACGCCGACGGCGATCTCGCGGCGGTCCACGTGCAGCGGCCGCTGGAACTGGCTGACCAGCGTCTCGGCACGGGACTCGATCTCGACGATGGAGCCCGAGAACGGGAACACGAGCGTGAACTCGTCGCCGCCAAGCCGGGCGATGAAGCCGCCCTCGCCGGTCAGCAGGCGCAGGCGGTCACCGATCTCGGTCAGAACGCGGTCGCCGAACTCGTGCCCGAGGCTGTCGTTGACGGTCTTGAAGTTGTCGAGGTCGAGGAACAGCACGGCAATCCGTTCGCCCCGCACCGTCGCCTCCGCGATGCGGTCGCTCAGGTACTGGAACAGCTGCCGGCGGTTCGGCAGGTTGGTGAGCGGGTCGTGGTCGGCGAGGTGTCGCAGCTGCTGCGTCCGCTCCGTCACGCGCTGCTCGAGCTGCGCCTGGTAGCTGCGCACCTCGCGCTCGGCGCTGTCGAGTTCAGCCGCCATCTGGTTGAAGGCGCGCGCCAGTGCATCGACCTCGCTCGCGCCGCCGCGACGCACGCGCGTCGAGAGGTCCCCCGCCGCCAGCCGCCGTGCACCGGCGGTGAGGCGGCGAATCGGCCACGTGATCAGGATGGCCGTAATCGCGAGCACCAGCAGGGCGGCGAGGATCGCCTTGGCCGTGGCGTCGGTGACGTCCTGCTCCGCGCGCTGCAGGGCCGACGTGGCCGATGCCGTGGCGTCCGCGAACCGGCTCCAGGCCGGGACTTCGTACTGCTCGCGAATCCTGTTCGCCAGCGCCTCCCCGGCGAGGGTGAACTCCGTACGCCCCGCGTCCATATCGGTGCGCAGCGCGTGGGACGATCGCCTCAGGCGTACCGCCGTGTCGAAGTCCTCCTGCACCAGCGCCAGCCACGCCGCGCCCGGCGACTGGCGCAGCTCATCGTCGTGCATCGCGAGCACCTTGCGGAACCGGGCCTCGCCCCGCGTTTCGCGCAGGGCCTGTGCCGATTCGAGGTCGGGTTCGTGGAGCGCGTCCGTGCGCGCCGCGTCGAGCGCGGTCGCGAGTTCCTGCATGGCCGGTCGCGTCAGGACGGTCTCGCCGACGCGAACGCCTGCGCTGCCGCCCGCGCTGACGCGCCGCGTGAGTTCCTGGTACACCTTCTCCAGCTGCCCGAGCGACGCGCGTCTCGCCTGTCGCAGGCCCGCAAGCCGGAATCCCAGCGCCTGGTGCTCGGCGATGTCGGCGCCGAGGGGGCGGTCCTGCGTGGTGTCGTCGTCGGCATCAGCATCAGGCGCATGGTTGAAGCCGTTCGACAGCCGTTCGCCCGCCGCCACCAGCGCGGCACGGTTCTCCTCGGAATCGGTGCCGAGGAACGCCAGCACTGCGCGGTCGAATGCTGCCGCGCTCTCGCCGAGTTCGCGGGCCGTGCGGGTCAGCGGCTCGATCGCGCCTTGTACCCGCACCAGTTCGTCGGTGGCGACGCGGGTGCCGTGCTTCGCGAGCAGGCTTCCGGTCACGAACGCGGCGATGACGAGTGCAAAGCCCATCACCAGCCACAACGCGATCGACAGGCCGAATCCACGCGGCTGCCGCTCGTCGAGCCGCCTGCGCGAGGCACCCGTCACGACGACGCTTGAATCCGCTTCGCCGGTCACGGCAGCTCCGTGCGCCCCATCAGGTGGCGATCGCATTCACGGGCCGCGCCCCGGCCCTCGTTGATCGCCCACACGACGAGGCTCTGCCCGCGGCGGCAGTCGCCGGCCGCAAAGACGCCCTTCAGGTTCGTCGCATACTTTCCGTGCTCCGCCAGCACGTTACTGCGCGGATCCCGCTCGATGCCGAGTTCCCCGAGCAGCGACTGCTCGGGGCCGAGGAACCCCATGGCGAGCAGCGCCAGCTGCGCCGGGCGGGTCTGCTCCGTACCCGGCACCTCGACCGGTGCGAACTGACCCCTGTCGTTGCGCTCCCATTTCACCTGCACGGTGACGATCTCCTGCAGCTGCCCGCCGGCGTCGCCGACAAACTTCTTCACCGTCGTCAGGTAGACGCGGGGATCGCTGCCGAACCTCGCGGCCGCTTCCTCCTGACCGTAGTCGACCTTATACACCTTGGGCCATTCCGGCCATGGATTGTCTGCAGCGCGCTCGAGCGGCGGCCGCGCCATGATCTCGATCTGCAGCAGGCTCCTGCAGCCCTGTCGCAGCGACGTGCCGACGCAATCCGTCCCTGTGTCGCCGCCGCCGATGACGACGACGTCCTTGCCCCGCGCGTGCAGCGGGCTCTTGTCCGGCCCGCCATCGAGCAGCGCCCGGGTGCTCGCGGTGAGGTAGTCCATCGCGAAATGCACGCCCGCGAGCGCGCGACCCTCGATGGGCAGGTCGCGCGGCTGGGTGGCTCCCGTGCAGAGCACGGTGGCGTCGAAGTCCCGCAGCAGCAGCTGTGCCTCGACGTTGTCGCCGACGTTCGCATTGCAGATGAACTTGATGCCCGAGCGCTCCATCAGCTCGAGCCGGCGCAGCACCACGGCACGCTTGTCGAGCTTCATGTTCGGGATGCCGTACATCAGCAGGCCGCCCGCGCGGTCCTCGCGCTCGAGCACCGTCACGAGGTGGCCGGCCCGGTTGAGTTGTTCCGCCGCCGCAAGGCCTGCGGGGCCGGAACCGATGACCGCGACGCGCTTGCCGGTGCGGGCCTTCGGCGCCTCGGGCAGCACCCAGCCCTCGTCCCAGCCGCGGTCGATGATCTCCGCCTCGATGTTCTTGATGGTGACCGGCGGGTCGTTGATCCCCAGCACGCACGAGCCCTCGCAAGGCGCGGGGCACACGCGTCCGGTGAACTCCGGGAAGTTGTTCGTCATGTGCAGGCGGTCGAGCGCCTCGCGCCACAGCCCCCGGTAGACGAGGTCGTTCCACTCCGGGATCACGTTGTTGATCGGGCACCCGGACGCCATGCCGCTGATGAGCTTGCCCGTGTGGCAGAACGGCACGCCGCAGTCCATGCAGCGCGCCCCCTGCTGACGCAGCCGCTTCTCCTCGAGGTGCGGATGGAACTCCTTCCAGTCCGCAAGCCGCTGCAAGGGCGCGCGATCGATCGGCAGCTCGCGCAGGTACTCGATGAATCCTGTTGGCTTTCCCATCGTCGTCATCCGGGGCCGGCGGGCCCGCTCAGTTGCCCCCGACCCGTGACAGGTCCCGGACGTTCTCTTCGAACGCCATCATGATCGCCTCCTCGCCGACGAGCCCCTGCTCCTCGGCGCGGGCGATGGCGGCCAGCATGCGCTGGTAGTCGCGCGGGATGACCTTCACGAACTTCGGCACCATGTCCTCCCACGCATCGAGCACCTGCCGCGCACGACTGCTCGACGTGTGCGCCAGGTGGCGCTCCACGAGGCGCCGCAACGCGGTGATCTCGGCCTCCTCCTCGAGGCGCTCGAGGCTCACCATCTGGGCGTTGACCCGGCTGGCGAAATCCCCGTGCTCGTCGAGCACGTAGGCGATTCCGCCGGACATGCCGGCGGCGAAATTCCGACCAGTCGAGCCGAGGATGACCACCCGTCCGCCGGTCATGTACTCGCAGCCGTGGTCGCCCACGGCCTCGACGACGGCGTGGACGCCGCTGTTGCGCACGCAAAACCGCTCGCCGGCGACGCCACGGATGTACACCTCGCCGCTCGTCGCACCGTACAGTGCGACGTTGCCGACGATGACGTTCTGCTCGGCGGTGAACGTCGACTCGCGGGGCGGGAACACCGCGATCTTGCCCCCCGACAGTCCCTTGCCCAGGTAGTCGTTCGCGTCGCCCTCGAGCGACAGGCTCATTCCCGGTGGGACGAAGGCGCCGAAGCTCTGGCCGGCGGAGCCACGGAAGTGCAGCCGGACGGTGTCCTCCGGCAGTCCCTTCGCGCCGTGCCGGCGCGTGATCTCGCTGCCGGTGATCGTGCCGACCACGCGGTTCACGTTGCGGATCGGCAGGTCGGCGACCACTTCCTCGCCGCGCTCGATGGCGGGCCGGCATAGATCCAGCAGCACCGTCACGTCGAGCGAGCGGTCGAGGCCGTGATCCTGCTCGTCCTGGCAATACCGCCCCCAGTCCGGGTCCACCTCGGGGGCATAGAGCAGGTTCGAGAAGTCGAGGCCGCGGGCCTTCCAGTGTTCGATGGCCGCGCGCGGCTCGAGCTTGTCGACCCGCCCGATCATCTCCTCGACCGTGCGGAAGCCGAGCTGGGCCATGATCTCGCGCATCTCCTCGGCCACGAAGCGCATGAAATTCACGACGTGCTCGGGCTTGCCCTTGAACCGCTCGCGCAGGCGCGGGTCCTGGGTGGCGATGCCGGCCGGGCAGGTGTTCAGGTGGCAGACGCGCATCATGATGCAGCCGGTGGCCACCAGCGGGGCGGTGGCGAAACCGAACTCCTCCGCGCCGAGCAGCGCGGCGATGGCCACGTCGCGGCCGGTCTTGAGCTGGCCGTCCGTTTCCACCGCGATGCGGCTGCGCAGGTTGTTGAGCACGAGCGTCTGGTGCGTCTCGGCGAGGCCGAGCTCCCAGGGCAACCCGGCGTGCGTGATCGAGGTCTGCGGCGATGCGCCGGTGCCGCCGTCGAAACCGCTGATCAGCACGACGTCTGCGTGCGCCTTCGCGACGCCCGTGGCGATCGTGCCGACGCCAACCTCCGCGACCAGCTTCACGCTGATACGTGCCTCGCGGTTCGCGTTCTTGAGGTCGTGGATCAGCTCGGCGAGATCCTCGATGGAATAGATGTCGTGGTGCGGCGGCGGCGAGATGAGTCCCACGCCGGCCGTCGTGTGGCGCGTCTTGGCGACCCACGGGTAGACCTTGGAGCCGGGCAACTGGCCGCCCTCCCCAGGCTTGGCGCCCTGCGCCATCTTGATCTGGATCTCCCGGGCGCTGACCAGATACTCGCTGGTGACGCCGAAGCGCCCCGAGGCGACCTGCTTGATCGCGGAGTTCCGGGAGTCGCCGTTCGGCAGCGGCACGAAGCGCTCGGGGTCTTCGCCGCCCTCGCCGGTGTTGCTCTTGCCGCCGATGCGGTTCATGGCGATGGCCAGCGTTTCGTGGGCCTCCCTGCTGATCGACCCGTAGGACATCGCGCCCGTCTTGAAGCGACGCATGATGTCCTCGGCCGGCTCGACCTCGTCGAGGGGCACGGCGTCGCCCGACTTGAACTCGAGCAGGCCACGCAGCGTGCAGAGGTTGGTCGCCTGCTCGTTGACCAGCTGCGAATACGACCGGAAGGTCGGGAAGCTGCCGGTGCGCACTGCCTTCTGCAGGCGATGAATCGTCTCCGGGTTGAAGAGGTGGTACTCGCCCTCGGCGCGCCACTGGTACTGGCCGCCCGCGGGCAGCGTGTGCCGCTCGAGCGGGCGCTCGGGGAAGGCTGCCTGGTGGCGGATCAGCACTTCCTGGGCAATCACGTCGGTGCCGACCCCGCCGACGCGCGACGAGGTCCAGCTGAAGTACTCGTCGATCACGTCCTGCCGCAGGCCCACGGCCTCGAACACCTGCGCGCCGCGGTAGCTCTGCAGCGAGGAGATGCCCATCTTCGAGGCGACCTTGATCACGCCCTTGGCGGCCGCCTTGACGAAGTTCCGGCACGCCGTCCGGTGGTCGATGCCCGTGAGCATGCCTTCGCCGATCATGCGGTCGATCGTCTCGAAGGCGACGTAGGGGTTGATGGCGCTGACGCCGTAGCCGATGAGCAGCGCGAAGTGATGCACCTCGCGGGCCTCGCCGGTCTCGAGCACCAGGCTCACGCGCGTGCGCAGGCCCTCGCGGATCAGGAAGTGATGCAGCCCGGCCACCGCCATCAGCGACGGGATCGGCGCGAACTCCTTGTTGACGCCGCGGTCGCTCAGGACCAGGACGTTGACCTCCTCCTCCTCGATCAGGCGGCGGGCCATGAGGCGCAGTTCCTCCATGGACTTCACCAGGCCCTTCTCGCCGCGTGTGACGCGGAAGAGGATCGGCAGCACGCCGACGCGCAGTCCCGGCAGGTCCATGCGGCGGACCTTGGCAAATTCCTCGTTGGTGAGGATCGGCCACTTGATCTCGAGTCGCCGGCAGTCCGATGGCTGCGGGTTGAGGAGGTTGCCCTCGGACCCGAGGCGCGTTTCCGCGGAGGTGATCAGTTCCTCCCGGATGCAGTCGATCGGCGGGTTGGTGACCTGTGCGAACAGCTGCTTGAAGTAGTCGTAGAGCAGTCGCGGCCTGTTGGAGAGGACCGCGAGCGGCGTGTCGTTGCCCATGGATCCCACGGCCTCGACACCGTCGCGCGCCATCGGCGTCAGCACGACGCGCTCGTCCTCGAAGGTGTAGCCGAAGGCGATCTGCCGCTGCAGCAGCGTGTCAGGATCCGGGGCCGGGACCTCGGGGGCGGCGGGCAGGTCGTCGATGTGGACGAGGTACTCGTCGAGCCATTCGCGGTAGGGTCGCTGGGTCGCGATGGTGCGCTTGATCTCCTCGTCGTCGATGATGCGTCCCTGCTCGGTGTCGACGAGGAACATGCGACCCGGCTGCAGCCGTCCCTTCTCCACGACGTCCTCGGGCGGGACGTCGAGGACACCGGCCTCCGAGGCCAGGATCACCAGGTCGTCGCGGGTCACGTAGTAGCGCGACGGGCGCAGGCCGTTGCGGTCGAGCACGGCGCCGATCTGCTTGCCGTCCGTGAAGGCGATCGACGCGGGACCGTCCCACGGTTCCATGAGGCTCGAGTGGTACTGGTAGAAGGCGCGCTTGTCGTCGTCCATGGCCTCGTGGTTCGACCACGGTTCGGGAATCATCATCATCACGGCGTGCGGCAGCGACCGGCCGGCGAGGTAGAGGAGCTCGAGCGAGTTGTCGAACATTCCCGAGTCGCTGCCGTTCGGGTTGATGATCGGGCGGATGTTCTCGATGTCGTCGCCGAAGGCTTCGGACTCGAACCGCGCCTCGCGCGCGTGCATCCAGTTGGCGTTGCCGCGCACCGTGTTGATCTCGCCGTTGTGGGCGATGTAGCGGCAGGGGTGCGCCCGGTCCCAGCTCGGGAAGGTGTTGGTGCTGAATCGCGAGTGAACGAGCGCCATCGCGGTCTCGATCAGCGGGTTGTGCAGGTCGGTGAAGTACTGGTCGAGCTGCGTGGTGAGCAGCATGCCCTTGTAGACGAAGGTGCGGCAGGAGAGGCTCACCACGTACCAGTACTCGGCGCCCGCCATCGTCGAGGTGCGGATTTCGTTGTACGCACGCTTGCGGATGACGTAGAGCTTGCGCTCGAAGTCGAGCTCGTCGACGAGTGACGGATCGCGGCGTATGAAGACCTGCCGCATGAAGGGTTCGCAGGAGCGAGCGGTTTCCCCCAGCATGCCGTTGCTGGTCGCGACCGTGCGCCAGCCGATGACGTGCTGGCCCTCGGACTGCACGACCTGCTCGAATTTCTGTTCGATCTGGCGCCGCACGGTGGGGTTGCGGGGCAGGAAGATGATGCCACTGCCGTACTCGCCCGCGGCCGGCAGGGCGATGCGGGCCTTCCTGCAGATCTCCTCGTTGAACGCGTGCGGCATCTGGATGAGTACGCCCGCGCCGTCGCCGGTATTGATCTCGCAGCCGCAGGCGCCCCGGTGATCGAGGTTCTTCAGGACCTGGATGGCCTGCTCCAGGATGCGATGCGACTTGTGCCCCTTGATGTTGGCCACGAAGCCGAGTCCGCAGGCGTCGTGCTCGAAACCGGGGTCGTAGAGACCCTGCTTCTCGGGGCGCAGGTGGGCGGGACGCTGGGTGGTGGTCATCGGTGTGGCCTGCCGTCTTGCCAAATGAGTCGCTCAGGGGCGCACAGAGGCCTCGGCGGGTTGGAGCCGGACCCCCTGCCTGTGGCGACGATCTCACGGATACGACATCCATATGACACGTGGACTGTCCGTCGTCAATGCACTGCAGCATAGGTGCTTGCCGACAACCCTGCCGGCCGCCTGCGCCTGCCCGTCCAGGGGTAGCGCAAATCCTTGAGTCACCTATACTTTCGCCTCCCAGGGGATTCCCAAACACGAACAATTCAGGAGTGCATCATGGAACCCGGTACCACAGGCACCGTCGTCGGAGTCGGAATAGGCTTGTTTCTGGTCATCGTGGCCTTGAGCGGACTGGTCGTCGGGGCGCTGGCGCGCTGGGTGCTGCCCGGACCGGACACCATGGGCTGGCTGCCGACCATCGGCTATGGCCTGGCAGGCTCCTTCCTCGGCGGACTGGTCGGCCGGTTCGTTCACCTGCCTGGATGGACGGGGATCATCGCCTCGGTCGCCGGTGCCGCGCTCCTCATCTGGTTCTTCCGGCGCCGCAAGGCACCGAAGGCGCCATAGCGGAAATAAGATCAATATAAACAGAGCGTTAGCGCCTTTCTTCGGCCTGGGCGGACAAGCCCGGC
>Ga0224500_10002297_pt1 | contig 10375 bp, 6 predicted proteins | sample SF_Oct11_sed_USG_FD_168126 | JGI IMG/M metagenome (GOLD analysis project Ga0224500, IMG submission 168126) | Sediment microbial communities from San Francisco Bay, California, United States - SF_Oct11_sed_USGS_4_1 | ecosystem: Environmental > Aquatic > Marine > Sediment | place: USA: California...
TTCGGCGCGCCGCACAAGCGGCTCGGCGAGGAGGTGGCGGCGATGGTGGTGCTGCACGAGGGCCATGAGTGCGAGGAGCGCGAGCTGCAGCAGTTCGTGGCCCAGCGGGTGGCCGGCTACAAGGTGCCCAAGAAGATCCTGTTCGTCGACGAACTGCCCAAGGGGGCTACCGGCAAGCTGCAGCGCATCGGGCTGGCCCAGCGCATCGGGCTGGGCTTCGGTTCCTACGTGTCAGGCGAGTTCTAGACCATGAGGTACGCGATCGTCGGCGCCGGCGCCATCGGTGGCTACCTCGGCGCCAGACTGGCGCTGGCCGGCGAGCAGGTCACGTTCATCGCCCGCAACAAGAATCTGGCGGCCATCAATTCTCGAGGCTTCCATCTGCGGCTGCCCGACGGCAGCACGCAGCACGCGAGCACCGTGCGTGCGGTGCAGGATCCGGCCGAGGCAGGCCCGCAGGACGTGGTGCTGCTGACCACCAAGGCCCATCAGGTGCGCGAGCTGCTGCCGGGCCTGCGCGCGCTGTTCGGGCCCGACACGGTGGTCGTGACGATGATCAATGGCGTGCCGTGGTGGTACTTCCAGCGCCTTGGCGGTGCGTTCGACGGCCGCGCGCTGGCCAGCGTCGACCCCGATGGCGCCCTGGCCGCGGGCATCGAGGTCGAGCGCCTCATCGGCAGCATCGTCTACCCGGCGGCGGAACTGGTCGAACCGGGCGTGGTCAGGCTCGTCGAGGGCAACCGCTTCACGCTGGGCGAGCTGGACGGCCAGCGCACGCCGCGCATCGAGGCCCTGAGCAAGTCGCTGATGGCGGCGGGCTTCAAGGCGCCGGTTTCGCGCGACATCCGCAGCGAGATCTGGGTCAAGCTGTGGGGCAACCTGAGCTTCAACCCGATCAGCGCGCTCACGCACGCAACGCTGGAAGAGATCTGCCGCTTCCCGCCGAGCCGCGACCTGGTCGCCCGGATGATGAGCGAGGCCCGGATGGTGGGTGAAAAGCTCGGCGTCGAATTCAAGGTCTCGCTGGATCAACGCATCGCTGGCGCCCAGAGCGTGGGCGCGCACAAGACGTCGATGCTGCAGGACGTGGAGCACGGCCGCGCACTGGAGCTGGAGGCCCTGGTGGGCAGCGTCGCCGAGCTGGCGCGCATCACCGACACGCCGACACCGACGGTCGATGCGATCTACGCCGCCACGGCACTGCTGGCGAAGACGCTGGCCGATCGAAAAGGCCGGCTCGAGGTGTTGCCGGTCTGATCGCGGTCGGGAGCTGGGGTCTCGCTGACGCGCCACTGGCCGAGAAGCCACGTGGTCCTGCTTCAGTCGTAGCGGTTGGCCAGCACGCCCAGCCCATCGATCTCGACCTCGATCTCGCTGCCCGGCCGCATCGGCAGGCTGCCGACCGACGTGCCGCACAGCACGACGTCGCCCGGCTCGAGCGTCATGTCGTGCGACAGCCGCGACAGCAACTCGGTCGGCTCGAAGATCATGTCGGCCAGCGGGTAGTGCTGCCGCTCGCGGCCATTGACGCGCGTGTGCACCGATGCGCCGGCCCAGTCGAATTCGGTGTCGATCCAGGGACCGAGGACACCGAAGGTGTCGAAACTCTTGGCGCGTGACCACTGGGCGAAGCTCGGGTCGCGGGTGATCAGTTCCATCGCGGTGACGTCGTTGGCGATCGTGCAGCCGAACAGATGGTCCCGCACCGCCGCCGGCTCGACCGTGCGCATCGTCCGCCCGACGACGAGGGCGAGCTCACCCTCGTAGAACACCGCACCGTCATAGCTCGCCGGCTTGAGCACCGGCTGCCGGTGCGCCGACAGGCTGCTCGGCGCGCGAAGCGCGTACAGTGGCTCGGCAGGAACGGTCTGCTGCTGCTTGGCGGCGAGCGCGTGGAAGTTCTTCCACAGCGCAATCACCTTGGACGGCTGCACCGGTGGCAGCCAGTCGATCGCGTCGAGCGCGACGGCGTCGCCGCGGTCACGCCAGTCAGCCAACGGTGACCCCTCGACCGGTTGCGCCAGGTCACCGTCGACGTGAGCATGCACGGCATGACCGGCGCGGTCGCGAAATCGAATCCATCGCATGCCGTCATGCTACAGGGGCAGCGGGGCTCGGGTCCGCGGCGGGAAGGCGACGCCGACCTGAATCACGTCTTGAGGCGTCTGACCCCAGAGGCTGCGTGCCCCGGCCGGCCCCGATGCCGAGCATTCCGAACGACCGGACCTCGGCGGCGATCGTTGCTCATCGAGGGCTGCTTTCAGCGTCGGCCAAGTCCTCGGCGATGGACTCGAGCGCCGTGCGCTGTGCCCACCGATCGAGCCTCGCCTGCCGACACCGACGCCTTGTCAGCCCTTTGCCGGCGCCGGATTCGTCGGCGCCCGGTCTTGAACCGGCTCTGGATCCCGGGTGTCGGCGCGCTGTGGCCGCCGCACCACCGCACGCGCCCCGCACCATCCGCCCCTGCACCTGATCAATCCAGCTGGCGCCGGCGCTGGTACCGTTGCGTCGGCGGTGAGGGCATGAGAAAGGGCTGGTTGATCCGCAATCGAAGGTCGCGCGCGCGGCCCGCCGGGTTGCTGCCGCTCGCAACGACGAGAGTGGCGCTGGTGGAGCGCGCCTGGGGCCTGTATGTTGACGCCGGCGTGGCCTGCGTGCGCCTGCAGGGGCGCGATCCGGCTGGCCGCGTGGTGCAGGATCGGCTGGTGCCGGCCAACGGCGAGCTGGCGGCTGTGGTCACGGCCGAACTCGACGCCATGGCGCGCTTCGGTGCATTGCCGCCCCTTTACCTGACCGGCAAGCTGGCAGCGATGATTCGCAGCACCGTCGGGCGCGGCACGATCTTCCCGCCGGCGGCGGCGGCCTGGCTCGGGGCGCGTGCGCTGATGCGGCGCACCGAGAACGCCGGCCTGGACGCGCTCGCGCTGGTCGAACTGTCGGCCTCGGGTTACCTGGTGCTCGGCGTCGATCGTGCCGGTGAGCTCAAGGACGACCTGCTGGTCGTCAATCCGCGCTGCGGCGCCGGGTCGGGCGTCAACCTCGACCGCGTGCTGCAGAAGCTCGGCATGGCGCGCGAGGAACTGGACTGCGTGCTCGCGGCCTACCTCGGCGAGGCGGGCAATGCGCGGCGCCGCGCCGTGCTGGTGCGCGCCGATCGCTGCGGCGTGTTCAGCTCGTCGGCCACGATCTCCGACAAGAACCAGGGCATCCCGCTGGACATGGCGCTGGCGGTGACGGTGAAGTCGGAGGTGCTCAAGGCCTGCCGCAAGTTGCCTGCGGGCTTCGCGAAGGTCGTCCTCGCCGGGCGCATCTTCGAGTGGGCCTACGCCCGCGACTGCGCCACCGACTACCTGCAGGGTCAAGGCGTGCGCGAAGTCGCCGCCGAACCGGGCAACGGCTTCGTCATCGACGCGCTGCACGATCTGGTGGCGCGCGTCGGCGCCGACGCGATCGGGCAGCCCGACGAGCGCGTGAAGCGTCACCGCGCCGCGCTCGAGTACCCGTCGTTCCGTGCGCTGCGCCGAGCCTACGAGGCTGACCACCGCTTCCTGCGCCTGCCCGACCCGGCGAGCGAGCCCTGGGTCGATGCGCGGCCGGTGCTGATCGGCCTGGACGTGGGCTCGACGATGGCCAAGGTGGCGGTCGCCGACGCGCAAACCGGGGCGATCCTGCACCTGGCCGCGTACAGCAACTCCGGCGACACCATCGAGTCTGTCAAGCGCATCTTCGAAGCCTTGCGCGACCGGGCCGGCGACACCCTCGCGGTGCGCGGCATCGGCGTGACCGGCTCGGCGCGCTACCAGGTGCAGCAGGCGCTGGAGCATGTCTACCCGACGCTGGCCGGGCGCCTGGCCATGCTGGTGGAGAACTACGCCCATGCGCGCGGCTCGATCGATTGCGCGCGCGAACACCTCCGGCGGCTGAAGGCGGCCGGCGTCGCCGGCGTGCGCGAGGACCTGTGCATCCTGGTGGACATCGGCGGCGAGGACACCAAGATCTCGACCATCGCGCTGGCGCAGGCCGAGCTGTTCAACAACGCGATGAACCTGAAGTGCTCGGCCGGCACCGGCAGCCTGATGGACACGCTGACGGCGATGTTCAGCATGCCCAGCGTGGCGGCGGCTTGCGCCGAAGCGTTCGAGGCGCCACGCGCGCGCCAGATCAACGCCACCTGTGCGGTGTTCCTGATGGAGAATGCACGCAAGCTGCAGGCCGAAGGCGTGCCGCGCGCCGAGATCCTGGCCGCCGCCAACTGGGCGATCGTCGAGAACATGGCGCGCTCGCTGTGGAACCAGGTCGAGCTGCCGGCCGAATGCGTCGTGCTGCTGCAGGGCCAGACCATGCTGTCCGAGCCGCTGCCGCTGGCCGTCACGCACCGGCTGCAGTCGCATGTGCGCGGCCGCGCATTCGCGCTCGTGCCGCCGAACCCGGGCCACCGCGCCTGCTTCGGGCTGATCCGCACGCAGCAGCAGACGGCGCTGCAAGGGCAGGTGCAGATCGATCTGCGCCGCCTGATCGACATGCAGTTCGACAAGCGCATCACCGTGTGCCGCGGTGCCGCCTGCAGCGACGAGGGCGCAAGCTGCAACCGCGCCAAGCTCACCTGCCGCGACGCCGATGGCGCCAGGATGTTCTCCTTCACGCTCGGCGGCTGCAGTGCCGTCAACGAGCTGATCGCGCGCAAGAAGCTCGGCATCGCGCCCGAGGCTGTGCGCGACACCTACAAGGAGATCTGGGACTTCATCGACCAGCGCCATCCGCGCAGCGACGATCCGCGACGCCTGATCATCCCGCGCAGCTTCTGCGTCTCCGAATGGGCCTTCCTGTTCGCTGACCTGCTCGGACGGCTCGGCGTGCCGGTGCACGTGGACAACGTGCTGGCCGCCGACCTGCTCGAGGCACAGCCGCTGTTCCACATCGACAGTTGCGCGCCGCAGATGGGCGCGGTGGGCCAGTTCCGTCGTCTCGCCGGCCTGCCGCACGGCATGATCCTCGCGCCGCAGATCGAGTACCTGCCCACCGGCGGTGCGAGCCTCGGACGCACCTGCACGATCAACCAGGGCGGCATCGCGGTGGCCGTCAGCTACGCGCGCCAGCTTCATCCGCAAGCGCGCATGCACCTGTTCAACGTCGACCTCGGCCGCCTCGAGCCCGATGCACTGTGCGTGCAGCTCGAAGAGCGCCTGCAGCCGGTGTTCGAGCCCTACGGCCTGGCGCCCACGCCGACCGAGCTGCGTGCGGCCGTGGCCGGCGCGATCGAAGCGCACCAGCGCCTGAAGCGCGACGCGGCGGGCTTTGCCGCCGGGCTGATCGAGCAGGCGCTGGACCAGGGTGTGCGCGTCGCGCTGGTGGTCGGACGCGAATACGTGCTCAACCCCGGCCTCTACGACAGCCACGTGCGCAGGCTGCTCGCCGACAAGCACATGGTGGCCATTCCCTCGTACGTGCTCGACGTCGAGCTCGATCCGGACTACGCGCACATCTACTGGCGCAACCCGCATGCCATCGTCACGATCCTCGACGCGGTGGCACGGCGCCGCCTGCACGAGCGGGTGCGCCATCCGCGCCTGGCCGCGTTGTTCAAGCGCATCGAGTCCGGCGCCGACCTGTTGCCGGTGGTCCAGGTGTCGACCTTCACCTGCGGTCCGGACTCCGTCACCGCGCCGTTCGTGGCCGAGATCATGAAGCGACGGCCGTTCCTGCTGATCCAGTCCGACGCGGTGTTGAAGGAGCTCGCGCACCTGGAGAACCGCGTCAACACCTACATCAAGCAGCTTGAGCTCGGCCTGCATGGCCAGCTTGCCGGCGGACAGGGGCCGCCGTTCGAGGTTCGGATGCTCGGCGGCCTGCGCTCGGATCGTCCCCTCGATCCGCGCAACGACGTGGTCTACGTGCCCACGCTGGCCGACAACCGCGGCATGACGGCGGCGCTGCGCGGTGCGGGCTTCGCCTGCATCGACAACTACGCTGAGGACTACGACCTGCACGCGCTCGTCAAGGAGGGCCGCAAGGCGACCGGCGACGCCGTTTGCGCGCCCTTGGCGGCGGTCTATGGCGACCTGCTGCGCGCCGTGGCGGACTTCGAGCGCCGCCGCAACGCCGGCGATCCGCTGGTGGCGGGGCGCCGGCGGCTCGTCTACTTCGACAACAAGGGGCTCGGCCCCTGCCGCCAGGGCCAGTACGTCGAGGTCCACGAGCTGCTCGCCTTGCGCGACCGGGGACCCACAGCGCTGCGAGCCGGCCCCGATTGCGGCCCGCTCGGTGGCCAGGCGGTGCTGCAGTTCGCGGTCGGTGCCGAGGGCGCGGGCTACAACTTCGGCGTCGAAGAGTGGGTCATGGTCCGCATCTACCTCGGGGTGGTGCTGCAAGCCGTGCTGCAGGCGCTGTACTTCCGCGGCGCCGAATGCCGCGACCATGCCGAGTTCGAGCGCTTCCTGCGCGACTACGAGGCGCTGCGCAGCGCGCTGTATCGCGAACTCGAGTCGTTCCACGGGCCGGGTGCGGTGTGGCGTCGCGCGCTCAGGCTCGCCGAAGGGACTGGGCGGCTGGAGACAGCGCTGAAGTACTTCGCCTTCGACCTGTACGGTGGTCGGCTGCGGCGTCTGCTGCGCGGCTTCGCGCGGCGCTGGACATCCCTTTACGAGGTCTCTGACCATCGGCTGGAGGTGGCGATCGGCGGCGAGGTCTACATGCGCGTGGCGCAGGCCGAAGAGATCTTCCGTGCGCTGCTTGCCGACCTCGGGTTCAGGCGCTTGCGCGTGGCCGTGACCCCGATCTGGTCGTATGCCGAGTACCTGCTCGACGAGGCCGCGGAGCTCGGTCGCGACGCGATGCGTCGCGCCGAAAGCGCGAAGCGCCAGGGACTGCGCGGCCACTGGGATAGCGAGTTGCGCGAGGCGCGCCGCGTGCAGCGGCGCTGCGAGGGCTGGCGCTTCGTGCTGCGCAGGCTCCTGGCCGGCCCGCTGTACGCCGCCGCGGGACTGCCGCTGCCCCCGTCGACCCGGCCACTGCTGGACGAAGCCCGGGCGATCCTGCCCACCCTGCGCCCGATCGGCGAGCTCGTCACCTACATCGGCGAAGCCGTCACTGAGTTGCGCGGCGGCTCGGACATCGTTCTCAACGTCGCGCCGCAAGGCTGCATGGTGTCGTCGATGGGTGAGCTGCTGACGCCGGCGATCGAGGGCCTGCAGAGCCAGCCCGGGCGCGGCCGCATCCAGCATCTCTTCTCCGCCGAAGGCGACGTCAACGAAGAACTGTTGACGCTGGCGGTACTGAAGTCGCTCGGGCCCGAGCGCTACCTCAGGCGCGCCGCCGTGTAGGCGCGCGCCGGATCGCTGGCATGGGCATGCCACGTCGCTCGGTCACGTTGCTGGCGCTGGCGGTCCTGGCGGCGGCGGCGCTGCTGGCCGTGTCGGTGGGCCCGCGGGTCGAGCCGTTGCCGCCTCATCCGTACTGGAGTGGAGCCGCGCCGCGCAGCATTGCGCATCGCGGCGGTCTCGGGCTGTGGCCGGAGAACACGCTTTACGCCTTTCGCGCTGCGGCCGCACTCGGCGTGGACGTGCTCGAGATGGACCTGCACCAGACCGCGGACGACGAGATCGTCGTCTTGCACGACGACACGGTCGACCGCACCACCGACGGCACCGGCCGTGTCGACTCGCTCAGACTGGACGCGCTGCAGCGCCTGGACGCGGGGCATCGCTGGACCACGGACGACGGCGGCACCTACCCGTACCGCCGCCGGGGCATCGTGGTGCCGACGTTGCGGCAGGTGTTCGCTGCCTTGCCCCAGTTGCACATCAACCTGGAGATCAAGGGTCGCGGGCCGGCGATGGCGGCGCCGTTGTGTGCCCTGATCCGCGAGCACGCGATGCAGGACCGCGTCGTGGTGGTGGCGGTCGATCAGGATGCGATCGACGCCTTCCGCGTCGCCTGCCCGCAGGTGGCGACGGCTGCCACACGCAATGAGGTGGTGCGCTTTGCGCTGCACAGCGCGGTTTTCCTCGGCGACCGCTACGCACCGCGCGCACAGGTGCTGCAAGTGCCCGAGCGGGTGGGCGGGATCCCGGTGCTGACGCAGCGCTTCCTGCGCGACGCGCGGCGGCTCAACCTGAAGATCGAGGTCTGGACCGTCAACGCGCCCGACGACATGAAGCGTCTGCTGGCGCTGCCGGTCGACGGGATCATGACCGATCGCCCGGACCGCCTGCAGCCGCTGCTCGCCCGCTGAGAGGGCGGCGCAGTGCGCGGTACAAGTCAGAACAGGAAGTAGCGCTGCGCCATCGGCAGCACGGTGGCCGGCTCGCAGGTGAGCAGCTGGCCGTCGGCGCGCACCTCGTAGGTCTGCGCGTCGATGTCCATCTTCGGCGTGTAGGCGTTGTGCACCATGTCGGCTTTCTTCACCGTGCGACATGCCTTCACCGCCGACAGGTGCTTGTGCAGGGCGAGGCTCTCGGCCGCGCCGCTGGCCAGCGAGGCCTGGCTGACGAAAGTGATCGAGGTCGGGCCCACCGCGCCGCCGAAGCTGCCGAACATCGGCCGGTAGTGCACCGGCTGCGGCGTCGGGATGCTCGCATTCGCATCGCCCATCGCGGCGGCGGCGATGAAGCCGCCCTTCATGACCAGGCTCGGCTTGACGCCGAAGAAGGCCGGGCGCCAGAACACGAGGTCGGCCCACTTGCCGGGCTCGATCGAGCCCACCTCGTGCGACAGGCCCTGCGCGAGCGCCGGGTTGATCGCGAGCTTGGCGATGTAGCGCTTGATGCGCGCGTTGTCATGGCGCTCCGTGTCGCCAGGCAAGGCGCCGCGCTGCGTCTTCATCTTGTGGGCCGTCTGCCAGCAGCGGATCGTCACCTCGCCGACGCGGCCCATCGCCTGGCTGTCGCTCGAGAACATGCTGAGCGCCCCCAGGTCGTGCAGCACGTCCTCGGCGGCAATCGTCTCGCGCCGGATGCGGCTCTCGGCGAAGGCCAGGTCTTCGGCGATGCCGGCATCGAGGTGGTGGCACACCATCAGCATGTCGAGATGCTCGTCGATCGTGTTGACGGTGTACGGCCGCGTCGGGTTGGTGGAGGAGGGCAGGACGTTGGCCTCGCCGACCACCTTCATGATGTCGGGCGCATGACCACCGCCGGCGCCTTCGGTGTGGAAGCTGTGGATCGTGCGGCCCTTGAACGCGGCGATCGTGTCCTCGACGAAGCCGCTTTCGTTCAACGTGTCGGTGTGGATCGCGACCTGGGTGTCGGTTTCCTCCGCGACCGACAGGCAGCAGTCGATCGCCGCCGGCGTCGTGCCCCAGTCCTCGTGCAGCTTCAGGCCCACTGCGCCGGCCTCGATCTGCTGGCGCAGGGCTTCGGGCCGGCTCGCATTGCCCTTGCCCATGAAGCCCAGGTTCATCGGGAACGCATCGGCCGCGCGCAGCATCTGTGCGATGTTGGCCGGCCCCGGGGTGCAGGTGGTGGCGAAGGTGCCGGTCGCCGGGCCGGTGCCGCCGCCGAGCATCGTCGTCGTCCCGCTCATCAGCGCCTCTTCGATCTGCTGCGGGCAGATGAAGTGGATGTGGGTGTCGATCGTGCCCGGCGTGACGATCAGGCCCTCGGCCGCGACGATCTCGGTGCCCGGGCCGATCACGATGGTGACGCCGGGTTGCACGTCGGGGTTGCCGGCCTTGCCGACGGCCACGATGCGGCAGCCCTTGATGCCGATGTCGGCCTTGACGATGCCCCAGTGGTCGATGATCAGTGCGTTGGTGATGACGCAGTCGCAGGCTTCGTGCGTGCCGGGGCCGTTGACCGCCTGCGACTGGCCCATGCCGTCGCGAATGGTCTTGCCGCCGCCGAACTTGACCTCTTCGCCGTAGGTCGTGAAGTCGCGTTCGACCTCGGCGACGAGCGCGGTGTCGGCGAGGCGCACCCGGTCGCCCGTCGTGGGACCGAACTGTTCGGCATAGGCGCGGCGATTGACCTTCACAGCCTGCCCATCACGGCACCCCGAAACCCCCACACCGCGCGCGCGCCGGCGTAGTCGACGAGTTCGACCGTGCGCTGCTGTCCCGGCTCGAAGCGCACCGCGGTGCCACTGGCGATGTTCAGACGCATGCCGCGGGCCGCGCTGCGGTCGAACTTCAGCGCCGGATTGGTTTCGGCGAAGTGGTAGTGCGAGCCGACCTGGATCGGCCGGTCGCCGCTGTTGTGCACCACGAGGGTTGTCGTGCGGCGCCCGGCATTGAGTTCATGGTCCGCGCCGTCGGTGAAGAGTTGGCCGGGAATCATCGGGCCCCGCTCCTCAACGGCCGGCGCGGCGCCATAGCCAGACCGCGATTGCGACCACTGCGACGCCGGGCGCGACGACGTCGCCCGCGTGCAAGTGCGCGGAG
>Ga0224500_10002298_pt1 | contig 10375 bp, 9 predicted proteins | sample SF_Oct11_sed_USG_FD_168126 | JGI IMG/M metagenome (GOLD analysis project Ga0224500, IMG submission 168126) | Sediment microbial communities from San Francisco Bay, California, United States - SF_Oct11_sed_USGS_4_1 | ecosystem: Environmental > Aquatic > Marine > Sediment | place: USA: California...
TGGGGGCGACCCGCCGGGTCGCCCCTACCTGGACAACGGGGTGGCGTAGGGGTGACGGCAACCGCGCAGGGGCGACCACAACGCGTAGAGGCGACCCGCCGGGTCGCGCCTACCTGGACAACGGGGCGGCATAGGGGTGACGGCAACCGCGCGGGGGCGACCACAACGCGTGGGGGCGACCCGCCGGGTCGCCCCTACCTGGACAACGGGGTGGCATAGGGGTGACGGCAACCGCGCAGGGACGACCACAACGTGTCGGGGCGACCCGGCGGGTCGCCCCGACACGTTTCCCCTACACCCCCAACAACCCGGGTAGATCAGCCACCGAATCCACCACCGCCGTGGGCGCGGGCGTCACCGTTCCCTCGTCGCCCGGTCGATACTTCCCCGTGCGCACCAGCACCCCGCGCAATCCCGCCGCCTGCGCACCGGCGACGTCGGTGCTGACGTCGTCGCCCACCACGACGATGCGCTGCTGCGGCACACCCAGACTCGCGGCCGCCGCCAGGAAGAACGCACGGCTCGGCTTGCCCACGAGGGTCGCCCGCGCGCCCGTGGCGAACTCGAGCGCCGCGACGAACGGGCCGGCATCGAGCGAGAGCCCGTCGGCGGTCTTCCAATAGCGATTGCGCTGCAGGGCCACGAGGCGGGCGCCACCCAACACCTGTCGGAACGCCCGATTCAGCACGTCGAAGGTCCAGCCGTCGGCCAGATCGCCGAGCACCACGGCCTCGGGAACGTCGGCCAGCGTGAACCCCGCGAAGTCCTCGCGGGTGTCATCCGCCACATAGAGGGCCACGCGTTCGATCCCCTCGGCCTTGAGCCAGGCGGCGGCGGCCGACGGCGCTGTGATGACGTCGTCCACCGCGGCCGGGATGCCGAACGCCGCCAGCCGGTCGCCCAGCGCGCGACGCGGCATGCGGGTCGTGTTGGTGCAGAACCGCACCGCGATACCCGCCCGCCGCAGGCGCGCCACGGCCTCGGCGGCTCCCGGGATCGGCGCATCCAGCTCGTAGATCGTGCCGTCGAGGTCGAGCAGCACACCGGCTGGCGCTGGGATCATGGCTGGCCGACCTCCGCTTCGATCGCGTCGAGCGCCGCCACACACGCGCTCCCGAAGTAGTACGCCAACTCGGGACGCGTGCCACGATACAGCGTCGGCCCCTGGTCCATGCACACCAACTCGCCGTCGGTGACCTCGTCCGACGCGCAGAGCAGATCCCCCTCGAACGTCACGGGGAAGAGGCAATCCACCATCGACTTGAGCTCGTGGTAGTCGAGGCCCCGCTCGAGACAGAACGCGTGAACCGCGCAGCCGCGGCCGTTCCGCTTGAGGAAGACGCACTTGCCGTGTTCCACGCGGGTCCGCCACGCCTTGCCGCCTGGAAATTCGTCGTCCTCCTGGACCTCCGGCTCGAACCAGCGGTCGCGCGGAATCCCGGTGTAGGCCTCGAGCGCGTCGGCGTGGCGGAGAATCGCCTCCGCCCGCGGTAGCTCGACGTCCACCCCGTGCGAGCAGCACCAGTCGTGGCAGAACCCGCATTGGAGGCAGTGCGTGAAGTACCGCACGGTGAAGAGACGTGTGTCCACGCGCGCGATGATCGGCACGCCGTCCCGGCTGGGAAACGGCCGTGGCAGGGCAATGACGCTGGGCATCGTGCTAATGTACTCGACGTCCTTCACGCATCTCGCACCCGGCGATACACTATGCCATCCCCCATGCATCATCAGGAGCGTTGGTGTCCGATCCCATCTCACACCTGATCCTGTCCCGTCCCGTCACCGGCCCCCACGCCGACCAGCCCGTGCTGCAGATGGGCGCCCCGCTCACCAACGCGCGCGCCGCGGTGATCCTCGTGCACGGCCGCGGCGGGAGTGCCTGGGACATGCTCGGCCTCGCCACCCAACTCACGGCTCCCGACACGAGCTTCGTCGCGCCACAGGCCGAAGGGAACACCTGGTACCCGCTGAGGTTCCTCGCCCCGCTCGCCCACAATGAGCCGTGGCTCTCCTCCGGAATCGACGTGGTCCAGGCGACGGTCGAGACCCTCGAGCGGGCAGGGATCACCCGGGACCGGATCGTCCTCCTCGGTTTCTCGCAGGGCGGCTGCCTGGCGGTGCACTTCGGCGCGGCGCACGCCACCCGCTGGGCCGGGCTCGTGGGGCTGTCGGCCGGCCTCATCGGTCCGCCCGGTGAGCCCTGGCAGTTCGACGGCACGCTGGACGGCACGCCGGTGTTTCTCGGCTGCAGCGATGGCGACCCGCACATCCCGGAGACCCGACTCACCGAGTCGGCGACGGCCCTCCGGGCACTCGGCGGCGACGTGGCGCTGAAGATCTACGCCGGGCTCGGGCACACGGTAAACGCGGACGAGCTTGTCCACGTGCGACAGATCTTGGAGGCCGTGGCGAGCGGCGGGTCCACGTGACCGAGAAGTGGCGGACGCTGTGGCTGCTCGCCGCCGCGGAGCTGCTGGCCATGGGGTTGTGGTTCGCGGCCACCGCCGTGGCTCCGGCGCTCCAGACCGAATGGGGGATCTCCGCGGGATCGGCCGCGTGGCTCACGATGTCCGTGCAGTTGGGCTTCGTGGCGGGCGCGCTGCTCTCGGCCCTGTTCAACGTCCCGGACGTCTGGGCACCGAAACGGGTGCTGGCCGCGGGAGCGTTTGCGGGGGCGGCGCTCACTGCAGCGATTCCGCTGTTCGACGCGGGGTTCACCGCGGCCGTGGCGCTCCGGTTCGGGACGGGGATGACGCTGGCCCTGGTCTATCCGGTCGGCATGAAGATCATGGCGACCTGGACCCGCGAGGATCGCGGACTCGGGATCGGCCTGCTGGTGGGCGCGCTCACCGTTGGCAGCGCGTCGCCCCACCTATTCCGCGGACTTGGCGCCATCGGCAACTGGCGACCGGTGGTGTACCTCGCCGCCGCCCTGGCCGCGCTCGGCGGCGCCATTGCGTGGCGCTTTGGTGACCTGGGTCCGTACCGCGGCGCGGCACCGCGCTTCCAGCTTGGCTACATGGGGAAGGCGCTGTCCGTGCGGTCGCTCCGGCTCGCCAACTTCGGCTACCTCGGTCACATGTGGGAGCTGTACGCCATGTGGACTTGGCTGCCCACCTTCCTGGCCGTGGCATTTGCGGCGTCCGGCTGGTCATCGGCAGCGGGCTCGTTCGTCGCGTTCGCGGCCATTGGCCTGGGTGGCCTCGGCAGCTTCCTGGCGGGCTACCTCGCCGATCGCTGGGGTCGGAGCCGTACCACGATTCTCAGCATGGTGATCAGCGGGACGTGCGCGCTCGTGATCGGCACCGCGATCCCGTTCGGGCCGTGGGTCGTCACCGGGATCGCCCTCGTGTGGGGGTTCGCGATCGTCGCCGACTCGGCGCAGTTCAGCACGAGCGTGAGCGAGTTGGCCGAACCCGCATACATGGGGACGATGCTCACCACCCAGACCGCGTTGGGGTTTCTCCTCACCATGGTCACCATCCGGCTCCTGCCACCCGTCGCGGACCTGATCGGGTGGCGCTGGGCGTTTGCACCACTCGCCATCGGGCCGGCGTTGGGATCGCTCGCGATGTGGCGGTTGTTGCGGTCGCCCGAGGCGGCGCAGCTGGCGGGCGGGCGGGGGTAGCTCGCGGCGACGGCGGAGCGATTGACAGATCCGTTTGACAGCCCTGCCGTCAGACCATTGATTGCTGCGATCTCGACGGCCGACACGGCCGCCTCTCCATCCTCTGAATCGGGACCTCCATGGGCCTCAAGGGCCGCCGCACCAGCACGCCTCCCCACCGCAACCACGCCGCCCGGCGCCAGGCGGCGCTGCTCCGGCTCACGACCGCGATCGCGGCCGCGGCCGACGAGCCGGAGGTCTACCGCTCCATGGTGAATGGCCTCCACGACGAGGCCATTGGCTACGACTTCCTCGGTGTCTTCCTGCTCGATCCCGACTCGGGCGACCGCGTGCTCCAGGCAAGTCGCGGCTGGACGGGCGTGCAGCCCGACTGGCACGTCCATCCCGGCGAGGGTATCAGCGAGCAGGCCGTGCAGGACGGCCGGCTGCACTACACGCCGGACGTCACGCGTGACGCGCGCTACCTCGCGAGCCTGAACACGGGCTCCGAGGTGGACGTGCCGCTCCGGGTCGACGGCCGGACCATCGGGGTCCTCGTCGTCGAGAGCACCGAGCCGAACGCCTTCAGCGAGGGCGACTTCGAGATCCTGAGCGCGGCAGCCGACCAGGCGTCCATCGCGATTGGCCGCGCCCGGCTGCTGGCCGCCGAGCGCGTGCGCGCCGAAGAGCAGCAGGCGTTGTTGGACACGATGCGGGATCTGGCGGGCGAGTTGGAGTTGTCGCGGGTGCTGCAAGCGGTGCTGGAGCGGGCGGTGAGCCTGCTGGGGGTGACGGGTGGTGAGGTGGCCATCTTCGACGAAGAGCGGCATGCCCTCGAGGTGGTGGCGAGCGCCAACATCGGGAAGGAGTCCACGGGCACCGAGATCCGCCTGGGAGAGGGAGCGATGGGGACGGTGGCCGAGTCGTTGGAACCGCTGATCATCCCATCGTATCACGAGTGGCTGGGGCAGTCGCCGCAGTACGCGGACGTGATGGTGCACTCGGTGATGGCGGCCCCGCTCCTGATCGGACGGCGGCTGGTGGGTGCCATCGCCACGGTGCATTCCGATCCGGCGCGCGTCTTCGGACCCGAGGATCTCCGGCTGCTGAACCTGTTCGCGCCGCAAGCCGCCATTGCCATCGAGAACGCCCGGCTGTTCGACACGGAGCGACAGCGGGCGGAGGAGCAGCAGGCGTTGCTGGACACGATGCGGGATCTGGCGGGCGAGCTGAAGCTGTCGCGGGTCCTGCAGGCGGTGCTGGAGCGGGCGGTGAGTCTGCTGGGAGTGACGGGCGGAGAGGTGGCCATCTTCGACGAAGAGCGCCGCGCACTCGAGGTGGTGGCGAGCGCCAACATCGGGAAGGAGTCCACGGGAACCCAAATCCGCCTGGGGGAAGGCGCGATGGGAACGGTGGCGCAGACGCTGGAGCCGCTGATCATTCCATCGTATCACGAGTGGCTGGGGCAGTCGCCGCAGTACGCGGACGTGATGGTGCACTCGGTGATGGCGGCCCCGCTCATGATCGGGCGGCGGCTAGTGGGTGCCATCGCCACGGTGCATTCCGATCCGGCGCGCGTCTTCGGACCCGAGGATCTGCGGCTGCTGAACCTGTTCGCACCGCAGGCCGCCATCGCCATCGAAAACGCCCGGCTGTTCACGGCGGCGCAGCGCCAGCGGGAGTACTTCGAGGCGCTCGTCTCCAACAGCCCGGTGGCCATCGTCTCGCTCGACCGCGACTTCAAGATCCTGACCTGCAACCCCGCCTTCGAGTCGCTGTTCGGCTATGGCCGGGACGAGGTGGTTGGCCAGGACCTGGACGCGCTCATCACGACGGACGTCACCCGGCAGGAGGCCCAGACCTATACCGAACGCGCGCTGCACCAGCCGATTCACGGCTTCGCGCGGCGGCGCCGCAAGGACGGCAGTCCGGTGGACGTCGAGGTGCTGGGCGTGCCGGTGCTGGCGGAGGGCTCGCGCGTCGGCCTCATGGCGCTGTATCACGACATCACCGAGTTGTTGCAGGCCCGCCGGGACGCCGAGGCGGCGAACCAGGCCAAGAGCCAGTTTCTGGCGAGCATGAGCCACGAGCTGCGGACGCCACTCAACGCGATCATCGGCTACGCCGAGATGCTGCAGGAGGAAGTGGCCGACCTTGGGCAGCCGTCGTTCGGCGCTGACCTCAAGAAGATCCAGACGGCGGGTCGGCATCTGCTGGCGCTGATCAACAACGTGCTCGACCTGTCGAAGATCGAGGCCGGAAAGATGGACCTGTACGTCGAGGCGTTCGACGTGGCGCCGGTGCTGGACGACGTAGCTGCCACCGCCAGGGCGCTCGCCCTCAAGAACGGCAACGAAATCGTGATCCGGGCCACCGCGGATCTGGGCACGATGCGGTCGGATCTCACGAAATTGCGCCAGATCCTGCTCAATCTCCTGTCGAATGCCTGTAAGTTCACCGAGCGCGGTACCATTACCCTGTCCGGCGAGCGGGAGCCGGGCGCTGACGGGCGGGCGGCCGCCGTGATCCTCCGCGTGGCGGATACCGGGATCGGCATGACGGACGAGCAGATGGGACGGCTGTTCGAGGCCTTTGCGCAGGCGGAGGCGGCAACGACGAGCAAGTACGGCGGCACGGGACTCGGCCTCGCCATCAGCCGGCGGTTCTGTCACCTGATGGGCGGTGACATTCAGGTCGAGAGCACGCCCGAGGTGGGGACGACGTTCACCGTGCGGTTGCCGGCGGTCGCCGGTGACGCTCCGCCAGCCGCCTGACGACGTGGGAGCGATGATGGCGAGCATTCTCTTGGTCGAGGACAACGAGATGAACCGGGACATGCTCTCGCGGCGGCTCGCGCGTCGGGGGTTTGCCGTGGACATCGCGACCGACGGGGAGCAGGGCGTCGCGCTGGCGCGGGCCGGCACCTACGATCTCGTGTTGATGGACATGAGCCTGCCCGGGATTGACGGGTGGGAGGCGACGCGTCAGCTCCGCGCTGCCCCGGAAACGGAGACCCTCCCGATCATCGCGCTGACCGCGCATGCGATGGCGGGCGATCGGGACCGGGCCCTCGCCGTCGGCTGCAACGACTACGACACCAAGCCCGTCGAGTTCGACCGGCTGCTCGGCAAGATCGCCGCATTGCTGGGCGGTGCCGCGTGAGCGAGATGAGCCAGGTGGCCCAGCTGCGGCACGACCTGCGCACGCCCGTGAATCACATCGTGGGATACGCCGAGATGCTGCTCGAGGATCTCCCCGCACCGGCCCACGAACGGGAGCGGGCAGCGCTCGAGGGGACGCTCGTGGCGGCACGGGACGCGCTCCAGGCCATCACGCTGGTGCTGGCACCCACCCGCGATGAGGTGGATGCGGGGGAGGTGGAGGGCCTGTATGCACGTCTCGCGGACCCGCAGCGGCGGATCGCGGACGCGGTACGGGGGTTGCTCGCCGCGGCCGGCGAGGCGCCGACCCCCACCTTCGCCGACGATCTCGCCCGCATCTTGGCCGCCGCGGAGCGGCTCGTCCCGCGCGAGCGGGCACCGGCCGCCGGCGCGGCAACGACGACGGCGGCGCGCGGCGACGGGCAGGCACGGATACTCGTGGTGGACGACGAGCCCGGGAACCGGGACCTGCTCCAGCGCCGGCTCGAGCGAGACGGATACGCCGTGATCTGCGCTGGTGGTGGCCGGGAGGCGCTCGCCGCGGTGGGACGGGAGGCGGTGGATCTGGTCCTGCTCGACATGCTGATGCCGGACATGGACGGCCTCGCGGTGCTCCAGCATCTCAAGGGCGACCCGGCGACCCGCGACCTGCCCGTGATCGTGATCTCTGCGTTGGACGACCTGCACGCCGTTGCGCGGTGCATCGAGGCGGGCGCCGAGGACTACCTCCCCAAGCCGTTTGATCCGGTGATCCTGCGGGCCCGACTCGCGGGCTCACTCCAGACGAAGCGGTGGCGCGACCAGGAGCGGGACCAGCTCAGGGCGTTGGGATACGTCACCGCGGCGGCGAGCGCCGTCGAGGGGGGGACGTACCAGCCCGGGACGCTCAGCGAGGTCGCGGCCCGCGGCGACGCCATCGGTCGCCTGGCCCGCGTCATGGACCGGATGGCGGTGCAGGTGCGGGAGCGGGAGTCACGGCTCCGCGAGCGGCTGGACGAGCTGCGCAGCGAGATCGGCGTGGCGCGGCGGAGCATCGATACGGCGTCCGTGGGCGACGGCCCGACGTTCCGATCTGGGGAGCGCCTGGGCACGCGCTACGAGATCCTGTCGGTCCTCGGGCGCGGTGGCATGGGCACGGTGTACCGCGCGCGCGATCTCGAGCTGGGTGAGGAAGTCGCGATCAAGACCGTGCGGCCGGAGTTGGTGTCCGACGAGACCTTCCGCGAGCGGTTCAAGGACGAGATCCGGCTGGCGCGCCGGATCTCGCACCGCAACGTGGTGCGCACACACGATTTCGGCGAGACGGGCGGCGTGTGGTACCTCACGATGGAGTACGTCGAGGGCATCACCCTGCGCGAGCTGCTGGACACCCGCGGGCGTCTGGCGGCCTCCGTGGCACTCGCCGTCGGCACGCAGCTCGCGGAATGCCTGGCCGTGGCGCACGAGGTGGGCGTCATTCACCGCGACATCAAACCACAGAACCTGCTGCTGGATGCCGACGGCGTCCTCAAGGTGCTGGACTTCGGGGTCGCGCGCCTGGCCGAACGCTCGGCCGGACTCACCGAAGCCGGGCTGATCCTGGGCACGCCGGCCTACATGTCCCCCGAGCAAATCACCAGCGAACCCGTGGATGAACGGGCCGACCTCTACGCGGCTGGCGCGGTCCTCTATGAGTGCCTGACGGGCCGACCGCCCCTCGAGGCCGCGAGCATGGTGTCCCTCATTGCCCGCGTGCTGGCCGATGAGCCGCCGGCTCCCTCGACGATCGTGCCCGACGTGCCACCGGCGCTCGACGACGTCGTGCTGCAGCTGCTCGCAAAGCGGCCGCAGGACCGGCCGCCCAGCGCGGCGGTACTCGTGGAACGGTTGCAGGCGCTGGCCTGAGCCGTGTCGCGACCGCCGAGCCACCCATCCGTGGGGATCCTGGCCGGCGTCCTTGTGGCGTGCGCGTGCGGCGGCGAGGGGAGAGCACGACCCGAAACCGCGGCAACCATCAGCCCCTTCACGGCGCTGCCCGTGGAGCGGCGTGACGCGGTGCGGCCGTTCGACCTCGAGCGATTGGATGGCGGGCGGCTGCGGTTGGCCGACTATCGTGGTCGCGTCGTACTGCTCAACATCTGGGCGAGTTGGTGCGGGCCGTGTCGCGCGGAGATGCCGGCACTCGCCGACCTCGCGCGCGAATTGGGGGACTCGGCGGTCGCCCTGATCACGCTCAACGAAGACGTGGAGCTGAACCGCGCGGCGGCATTCGTCGCCGAGTTGCGCTTCCCCTACCCCGTCGGGCTGGGCGGCGGCAAGCTCCGCGGCCGCTACTACGGATTCGGCCTGCCGTTCACGATGCTCGTCGACACCGAGGGGCGGGCGATGTACCGCTGGTACGGGTATGGAGGGGAGCAGCAGATCGAGGCAATTCGGCGGATGGTGCTGGCCGAGCAGGCAATCGAATGACCGACCGGCCACTCCGGTGTGTGGGGGAGAGCCGCTAACGCGGCGCCAGCCGCGACCGCGCGCGGTGACGCCTTTGCGTCGGCCATGCCACGCCAGCTATACATGCAATAGCAGACGCAGACCGTTCCACTGACGGAAGAGCGCACACGGATGTCCGGCGCGTGCCCTCCTGCGTCAACCCAGCGCCAGCGGACGACGGCCCTCCCGAAGGGCCGAGCCGGCCAAGTCCAGACGCGAGCCACCGGACGCACGCGACGCCCGGGATGGCCGTCTGACGCGACGCGACCGATCCTCTCGCGGCAACCAGAGGTCCCCATGATTCTCGTGCAGCAGTGGCTGTCCAGTTTGCAGGAAGCGTCCCGCAATCTCGTTGGGTTGCTGCCAGCCCTGGCCGGGGCATCCGCGCTCGTCCTCGCGGGCTGGCTGCTTGGCCGTCTTCTGGCGTATTGGGGACGACGTGGGACGGGTGGCGTGCTCGACCGACTCGCCCGTCGCCCGTCGCTCCGAGGCGCGATCACCACCAGCGGGGCCGCTTCCCAGGTGCCCCGCGTGATCGGCGCATTTGTCTTCTGGGTCGTCTTCCTGTTCTTCGCCGCCGCGGCCCTGGAGACTGTCGGGCTTCCGGTCGTGACGGCCTCCCTGAATCGTGTCGCGTACTACCTGCCCAACGTGCTGGCCGCGTTGGTGGTCGTGTTCGCCGGCATCATTGGGGGGAACCTGGCGCACGGCGGCGTCACGCGCGCGGCCGCCGGCACCGGCGTCGCCTTCGGCCCGGCCATCGGGACGACCGTGCAAGGAACGATCGTGCTCGTGGCCGTGGTCGTGGCGCTCGAGCAGATCGGCATCAAGGCCCAACTGCTGATCGTCATCGTCGGTGTCGTCACCGGCACGACCCTCGCCGGGGCCGCCTTGGCGTTCGGGCTCGGGGCCCGCACGGCCGTGAGCAACGTCATCGCCTCCTACTACGTTGCGCAGGCGTACCAGGTAGGCCAGCAGGTACGCGTCGCCGGGGTCGAAGGGAAGATCGTGCAGACAACCCCAACCGCGGTCTTCGTCTCCACGCCGCAGGGACGCGTGATGGTCCCTGCCAGGCACTTCAGCGAAGATGTGACCGTTCTGGTGACGGACGGATAGGGTGGGCCCCGACGAGCGGCTGGCG
>Ga0224500_10002300_pt1 | contig 10370 bp, 8 predicted proteins | sample SF_Oct11_sed_USG_FD_168126 | JGI IMG/M metagenome (GOLD analysis project Ga0224500, IMG submission 168126) | Sediment microbial communities from San Francisco Bay, California, United States - SF_Oct11_sed_USGS_4_1 | ecosystem: Environmental > Aquatic > Marine > Sediment | place: USA: California...
GCTCATGCTCAACGCCGTCAACCTGTCCATCGTCGCCTTCGGAGCGTTCATCCCGGAGCTCGGCGCACAGGGGTCGGTGATCGCCCTGATGGTCATGGCGGTCGCCGCCGCCGAGGTGACGGTCGGATTGGCCATCGTCATCGCGATCTATCGCAACAAGAAGACCCCGCTCGTGGACGAGTACGACGCGATGCGACAGTGAGCCTGGAGACGCTCGCCCCGCTCCTTCTGATCCTGCCCCTGGCGGGCTTCCTGGTGACGGCCCTGATCGGTCGCCGGCTGGGCAAGCAGGCGCACTGGATCCCGGTCCTGGGCGTCTTCGTGGTGTGGCTCATCGCCATGGGTCTCGTGGTCAACGTACTGACCGGGGCCGCCCCGCTCATCGAAGGCAGCGAGGAGACGCACGGCTACGCGATCGCGCTCTTCCAGTGGATCCCCGCCGGAGAGTTCGTCGTGGACGTCGGCATCTACATCGACGCGTTGACCGCGTGCCTGCTCATCGTCGTGACCACCATCGGCCTGCTGGTCCACGTCTACTCGATCGGGTACATGAGCCACGACCCGGGCTACTGGCGCTTCTTCGCCTACCTGAACCTGTTCATGTTCTCGATGCTGCTGCTCGTCCTGTCGGACAGCTGGCTCGTCGTGTTCGTTGCGTGGGAGCTGGTCGGTCTGTCCAGCTACCTCCTCATCGGGTTCTGGTATCGCAAGCGCTCCGCCGCACTGGCGGCCAAGAAGGCGTTCATCGTCAACCGCGTCGGAGACGTCGGGTTCGCCCTCGGGATCATGGCGATCTTCATCAACACCGGGGCCGCCGGTGAGGCGACCCTGGATATCCGCCAATCGATCGAGATCCTGCTGCATGAGGGCAACGCCAACCCGATCCCCCTGTTCGTCGTCGCGCTGCTGGTCTTCGCCGGCGCCATGGGCAAGAGCGCGCAGTTCCCGCTGCACGTCTGGCTGCCCGACGCGATGGAGGGCCCCACACCGGTGTCCGCCCTCATCCATGCCGCGACGATGGTCAATGCCGGCGTCTACCTCGTGGCGCGGGCCAACCCGCTGTTCGCCTCGGCACCGGACGCGATGGTGATCGTCGCAGCCGTCGGTATCTTCACGGCCATCCTGGCGGCCAGCATCGCGATGACCCAGACGGACATCAAGCGTGTCCTGGCCTATTCGACGCTGTCGCAGCTCGGGTACATGTTCGCGGCACTCGGCGTCGGCGCGTTCACGGCGGCGATCTTCCACCTCATGACCCACGGCTTCTTCAAGGGCCTCCTGTTCCTCGGCTCAGGATCGGTCATCCACGCGGTCCACGAAGAGCAGGACATGCGCTTCATGGGGGGCCTGAGCAAGAAGATCAAGATCACCTACGTCACGATGCTGATCGGGTCCGTCGCCATTGCCGGGATCCCGCCGCTCGCCGGCTTCTTCTCGAAGGACGAGATCCTGGGTGAGGCGTTCAAGCTCCACTTCGAGTGGGTCTGGGCGATCGGATTCGTCGTCGCCGGGCTGACCGCGTTCTACATGTTCCGGCTGATGGGCCTGACCTTCTGGGGCGAATTCCGCGGGCCCAAGGCGGTCTGGGACAAGGTCCATGAATCCCCCTGGGTCATGACCGTGCCGCTCATCCTCCTCGCCATCCCCTCGGTCCTGCTGGGCATGGCCCTGGGCCTGCCCCTCGGGGACAGCACCATCCACCATTGGCTCGAGCCGGTATTCGCCGAGGGCGTGGAGCTCCTGGGTCACGAGGAGGCCGCCTACACCCTGTTCGGGATCGACGGGATGCTCATCCTGACGAGCGTCGGCATCGCGGCGATCGGCATCGCGATCGCCTGGGCCCTGTTCGGCACCGACCTCGCGGGTCTCCATCTTCCGGCGCGACCCGAGCGCGTCCGCGAGCTCTCGGCGCGGATCCCCTTCCTGTATCGGGCTTCGCTCAACAAGTGGTGGTTCGACGAGCTCAACCACGTGCTCTTCATCGTCATCGGTGGCCGCCTGGCGGCTGCGATGTGGTGGTTCGACCGGAACGTCGTGGACGGCACGGTCAACGCGATCGGCCGAACGACCATGGAGGCGGGGGTCGGCCTCCGCCAGGTCCAGACCGGGCGCGTCCAGAACTACGCCCTGGGCATCGCGATCGGCCTGATCGTGATGGCCGGCTCGTACCTCCTGCTGGCCGGGAACTAGACGATGAGCGTCGGCGACGTGCCCATCCTGTCGATCATCATCTTCCTGCCCCTCGTCGGCGCGCTCGTGGTGGCGATCCTCCCATCGGCCTACACCCGGCCGGCGGCCCTGGCCTTCGCGCTCCTCACCTGGGTGGCATCGCTCCTTCTGCTCCTCGGTTACCTGCCAGGTCGGCCGGGTTTCCAGTACGAGGAGGTCGCGAGCTGGATCCCGCTCTTCGGCATCCAGTACAAGGTCGGCGTGGACGGCCTGTCGGCCGCGATGGTGGTCCTGACCACCACCCTGACGTGGATCTGCATCCTCGCCAGCTTCAAGCCGATCCAGAACCGGATCAAGGAATACATGATCGCGTTCCTCGTCCTCGAGGTCGGCATGGTGGGTGTCTTCCTCGCCCTGGATCTCTTCCTGTTCTACATCTTCTGGGAGATCGTCCTCGTCCCGATGTACCTGATCATCGGGATCTGGGGCGGGGCGAACCGGATCTACGCCACGGTCAAGTTCGTCCTGTACACCCTCGTCGGCTCGCTGCTGATGCTCGTGGCGATCCTGGCCACGGCGTTCGCATTCCAGTCGGCGACGGGCTCCTGGGATGGTGCCTTCGATTTCGTCCGCCTGCGTGAATTCGCCGCGTCACCGACCGGCGGCTTCTCCGATGTCCTCCAGTTGGGTGCCTTCCTGGCGTTCTTCCTGGCCTTCGCGATCAAGGTCCCGATGTTCCCGTTCCATACCTGGCTTCCAGACGCCCATACGGAGGCTCCCACCGCGGGGTCGGTGATCCTCGCGGGCGTCCTCCTGAAGCTGGGTGGCTACGGCTTCATCCGGTTCGCGCTGCCGCTGTTCCCTGACGCTGCGCAGACGCTCGCGCCGGCGATCATCGTCCTGTCGCTCATCGCGATCATCTACGGCGCCATCGTCGCCCTGGTCCAACCCGACCTCAAGCGGCTGGTGGCGTACTCGTCGGTCAGCCATATGGGCTTCGTGACCCTGGGGATCTTCGTGTTCAATGAACAGGGCACGCAGGGCGCCATCCTGCAGATGGTCAACCACGGCCTGATCACGGGCGCCCTGTTCCTGCTCGTCGGCGTCATCTACGAGCGCACCCACGACCGGACGATCGCGAAGATGAGCGGCCTGGCCGGCCGGACCCCCGTGTACGCCGCGATCTTCGGGTTCTTCGTCTTCGCCTCGGGCGGCTTGCCGGGGTTGTCGGGATTCGTCGGTGAGTTCCTGGCCCTGGTCGGAACGTTCGCGGTCAGCCCGGCGGCCGCGGCGATCGCCGCGCTGGTCATGATCCTCGGCGCCGGCTACCTCCTGTACATGTTCGGGCGGATCGTCTTCGGTGAGCTGTCCGACTTCCTCGCCGGCCTTGGCGACCACCTGACGGATATCGAACCCGTGGAGATCCTGACCCTCGTGCCGCTGGCGACGCTCGTCGTGATCTTCGGCGTTCAGCCCGGCCTGCTGCTCGAGCTCGTCCAGGGCACCGTCGACGCGACCGTGGAGGCAGCCGCCGGAGGTACGGCGATCGCGATCGGCGGCGAGGTCATCGCCCTCATCGGCGGGCTGGTGCTGCTCGGCGTCCTCGCCAGGATCGGCTGGGCGCTAGTGCACGGGGAATCAGCGACCGGACCAGCGTCGGCAACCGCGGAAGGTGGGGCCGCGCATTGACGTTCGAGGACCTGACCACCATCGCTCCCCTCATCCTGGCGGTGCTGTCGGCCGCGGCGGTCCTGATCGTCGACCTCATCTGGCCCGGACGCTCCCCGCTCGCGATCGCGACGGCGTTGCTGACGCTCGGCGCGACCGCGGCCGTCACCATCGTGGTCGGCCAGTCCCCGTCGACGGCGTTCGGCGGTGCGTACACCGTGGATGCGCTGACCTCGTTCCTCGACGTCCTGTTCATCGCGATCGTCGTGCTGACGATCATGTTCGCGCCCGACTACCTGCTGCCGCGCAGCCTGCCGGTCGCCGAATTCGCGATCGTGCTCATCTTCGCGATGTGCGGGGCGATGCTGATCGCGGGCTCCGCGGATCTGCTCTTGCTGTTCCTCGGCCTGGAGCTGATGGTCCTGCCGGGCTACCTGCTCGCCGGGTTCCACAAATCGGATTCGTACTCGACCGAGGGCGCGATCAAGTACTTCCTGCTGGGTGCGTTCAGCTCCGCGATCTTCCTGTTCGGGCTTGCCTTCGTGTGGGGCCTGACGGGGACCACCCGAGTCGATGGCGTTGCCGAAGCGCTGAGTGCCATCATCGCCGGGGACGCACCGCTGTCACCCGGACTTGCGATGGGTCTGGCCTTCCTGACGACCGGCGTCGCATTCAAGATCGCTGCCGTGCCGTTCCATTACTGGACACCGGACGCCTATCAGGGATCCCCGACGCCGATCACCGGCTATCTCTCGGTCGGCCCCAAGATCGGCGCCTTCGCACTCATCCTGCGCCTGTTCGTGGAGGCCCTCGGGCCGCTCTCGGACGTCTGGCTGCCGGTGATCGTCATCCTGTCCGCCATCACCATGACCCTCGGCAACCTCGTGGCGCTCACCCAGGACAACGTCAAGCGGATGCTGGCGTACAGCTCGATCGCCCATACGGGCTACATGCTCGTGGGGCTGGCCGCGTACGCGGGCGGGCAGATGGACGGACTGGAGGGTCTGCTCTACTACGGCGCCGCCTATACGTTCATGAACCTCGGCGCCTTCGCCGTCATCGCCGCACTCCAGAAGCGGACCGGCGTCACCTCGTCGCTGGGCACCTTCGCCGGGCTCGGCCGCAAGGAGCCGCTGCTCGGCATCCTCATGGCCCTGTTCCTGCTGTCGCTGACCGGGATCCCGCCGACGGCCGGATTCTTCGCCAAGGCGACGGTCATCGTGGCGGCCGTGGAGGCCGGCGGAGCACTGACGGTCCTCGCCGTCATCGCGGTCCTCAACGCGGCCGCTGCCGCGTTCTACTACCTGCGGATCATCGTGTACATGTACATGCGGGATCCAGAGAGCGATGCCCCGGCGCTTCGCCACGGCGCATTGATGTGGGGCGGCCTCGCGGCCGCCACCACGATGACGCTCCTGCTGGGACTGCTGCCGAGCGCGCTGCTCGAGATCGTGACCGACGCCGCCAAGGCGATCGCGACCATCCCCTGACCTCGGCGCTTTGACCCGTTGGCCCGGGTCAGCTGACGTCGGCCCGATCGGTCACGGCCTTCGGCTCGTGTCCAGGTGGCGAGCCAGGGCCGTCAGGAACCGCGCCACCGACCGCGCCGACCCGACATGAAGGTCGGCAAGCTCGCTGAGCTCGGCCGGGGCCGGTCGCGATCCGTGGACCGCGACCGTGATCGCCACGAGCTCCGGGTCGCCGGCACGAGCGGAATGGACGGCCTCGAACGCGTCCACGTCACTCAGCTCGTCGCCGAGGACCACGACAGCGCCCGGCCGCTCACGATCCAACAGTCGCGTCACCGCCTCGCGCTTGCCGCCCGCGTCGTGAGGTCGCAGGTCCACGACGGACCGACCGCGGTAATGCACGAGGCCGTGGTCCGTGAGGCCCTCACGGGCCTCGACGGTCGCGATGGCTGTCAGGACGGCGTCCCGGGCCACGGCCACGTCGCTGGCCTGGCGGACATGGAAGGCGACCGAGGGTCCCTTGCGCTCGACGAACAACCACGCTGGGTGGTGGAGTTCCGCGGCGACTCCCGTCGCCAGCCGCTCCGCAGGGTCCCCATGTCGCTCGAAGCCCGGCTCGCTGCGAACCCGCAGCGCGGTCGCACGACCTCCACGGCGCATCCGGCCATGCTGCAGTCCGTGGTCGCCCAGATACTCGATCCCGCCAACCCGGACCCTGGCAGCGACATCCAGCACGGTTCGCCCGGTCAGGACGACCGTCCGGACCCGCGCCGGACGCGATTCGCCCAGGCGCGCCAGGACGCGCAAGGCGCGCTGCGCAACCGGGTCGATGGCAGCGGCGCCGGGATCGCGCGAGCCGGGCGCGAGCGTCCCGTCGAAGTCCGCCACGAGGAGGAGCGGCGGGCGAGCAGCCACGAGGCGATCGATCGCGTCGGCCAGGACGGCCGGAGGGGAGACGTCGTGGTCCGCCACGCCGGTCTCGAGGGGATCGTGTCCCAGCCGGGGACCGCTCAAGCCCGGAGCGTCATGGAGTGACGGCCACGCCCGGCAGGATGGTCTCGAGGCCCTGGGCCATGATGTCCGGCCCGATGCCGCCGAGAGCACCGTCGCGCACGATACCCTCGGCATCGATCCAGAAGTGGACCGGCAGCGCTGCCGCTGCACCCCACCGTTCGGCGGCGGACCCGTCGGCGTCGAGGCCGAGCGGGAATGTCGCGCCGAGCTCCTCGGCGAAGGCCGCGACCACGCCCTCCTCTTCCCTGACGTCGACGGCGATCACGACGAGGCCATCCTCCGCATATCGCACCGCGAAGCCGTTCATCAGGGGGAACTCGTCAACGCACGGTGGGCAGTACGTCCCCATGAAGTTGACCCAGACGGGCTGGCCACGCAGGTTGGCGAGGTCGATCGTGCCTCCGCCGACCTGCGGGACGACGAGGCCCGGCGCGGGCTGCCCGATGCCAAAGAGGGCATCCGCCCCGCCAGACGCCGTCGCGAATGACCCGGACGGTGCCGCCCCGGTGCCGGAGGAGGCCGGGCTCACCCCCGTGGACGGCTGGGCCACGGAAGGCTGCGGCGCCGGCGTGGCGGCCGGGGTCGGCTCGGGGGCGAACGCCAGGATCCCCCCGAGGAGCAGCGCCGCGGTCGCGACACCTGCGATCAGGCCGGCAACGATCGAAAGGCGAGCCCACATGTTGGCCGGAGGGTACCAGTACCAGCGGCCTGCGGCAGCTTGCCGGGACCCGCGCTAGCATTCGACTCCCATGGCCGATACCCCGGGGTCCCTCCGCTCGCGACTCCTGCCGGCGGTCCTGACCGCCGCGGGTGTCACGCTGCTCGCGGCGGGCCTGCTCACCTACACGGCTCCGGTCGCCGCCGAACCCGTCCCGAGCCTCGCGCCGTCGCCCACGCCGACCGCGACCGCGACCCCATCGCCGCTCATCACCCTGCCACCTCTGGCATCCGCGTCCGCAGCGTCCCCGACCCCGACCATCGATCCGAACCGCGTCGCGACCCGGGTGCGGATCGCGGCCCTGGACATCGACATGCCGGTCGTGAAGGGTCCGAGTGGGTATCCGCTGTGCGACGTCGCGATGTATCTCAAGGAGCTCCGTCAGCCGGGACAGGGCGGGGCGACCTACCTGTTCGGCCACGCGCGCGAAGGGATGTTCCTCCCGCTCCTGGAGACACCCGAGCGAAAGCAGGTCGGCATGGTCGTGGAGGTCTGGACCAGCGACGACTACCGCTTCCTGTACGAGATCGTGGACGTCCGCCGTGACCAGCGCGACCTGCTCGACGCCCTGGGGGCCACGTCGGAAGAGCTCTGGCTCCAGACGTCCGAGGGGCCCCGGGGGACGCCAGGCAAGACGCAGGTGATCGCGGAGCCGATCTCGGTCGAAGTCGCGGACCCGGCAGACGCCCACCCCGAACCGAAACCGGTCAAGTGCGACTAGGGGGACGCGCCTGATGCGTTGCCGGCCCGCCTCGCCCCGCCGGTAGCGTCAGGGTCGACCCTGACGCGACTCACAGGAAGAGTTCCGGCTCGACGCTGTCATCGCCGGTGAGCCCACGCTCGGGGTCCGTGCGAGCGTGGCGGCGCGAGCCACCGAGTGCCAACGCCGGCGGCACGGCTGCGACCGTGACCACGGCGGCAAGCAGGAACAGGCCGACCATGATCGACGCCGCCTCGCGCGATGCCCACGACTCCAGGGCCTCGACGACGATCGGGTCGCGCAGCGGTCGGTCGCGCAGGTTCTCCGGGATGTACTCGAGGTAGGCATCGGGCGTCGCATAGACATCGGCGGACAGCCGGTCGATGGTCGTGCTCCCGTACGCCGTCAGGACCGCCAGGCCGACCGCCATGCCGATCATCCGGGCAACGGTCACGACCGACGAGGCTGCCCCGAAGGCAAGGCGGCCGGCCGATTCCACGGCCGCGGCCGACCTCGGTGTGACGCTGAGGCCGAAGCCGAAGCCGAACACGGCGAGGGCGACAGCCACTGTCTCGATCCCGGTCGCCGACGACCAGCCGGCCATGGCCGCCAGACCGCCGATGCTGCAGGCGAGCCCGACCAGCGTGACGATCCGATAGCTGGCGATCCGGACCAGGAAACCGGATCCGAGCGCCCCCAGCGCCGTCGCCCCGGCCAGCGCCCCCAGGGCGAGTCGCTGCTCATCCGGTCCGCCATAGAGGACCCGGTCCACGAAGACCGCCCCACCGATGATCGCGGTCGCGAAGGCGTAGCCGGTGAGCAATGACACCAGCGCCGCGGCACTGAACGGGACGTCGCGGAAGAGTCGAACGTCCAGGAACGGGTCGTCGACCCGTAGCGCCCGCACGACGGCCACGAGGGTCGCGATCACCGAGGCCGCGCCCAGCGCGACCGACACCGTCCCCGGATCCAGTCCGGTTCCGGCAACGCCCGTGGCGCCGATCAGGGTCAGGCCCAGCAGGCCGGCTCCGAGCGCCACGCCGAAGAGCAGCGCGCCGGGGAGATCCACGGGGCCCGATCGTCGCGGCGTTTCCCAGCCATCGGACGCGGCCCATGCCAGGGTCATCGCCACGATCCCGATCGGGATGTTCACATAGAAGATCCAACGCCACGCGGGAGCCAGGAAGTCCTCGAGCGGCGGTCCACCGAGCCCGGCCGCCGCGAGTGCGTCCTCCGGGTGGACCGCGCCGAGGATGGCGGCGCCCAGGAACGGGCCCGCGGCCATGCCGAGGAACGTCAGGGCCCCGATGACGCCGAGGGCCCGCGGGCGGGCGGACCCCCCGAACAAGTGCGCCGCGGCGGCCGTCCCGACCGGGACGAGCACGCCGCCCCCAGCCGCCTGGACCAGCCGCGCCACGATGAGCTGGTCCAGATCCTGGGCCGCGCCGGCAAGGGCGGAGCCGGCGACGAAGATGGCCAGCGCCCCGATGAACAGCCGCCGCGCTCCCCAGAGGTCGGCGAGTCGGCCCGCCAGCGGCATCGTCAGGATGTAGACGAGGAGGTAGCCGTTGATGATCCAGCTCGCCTTGCGAAGCTCCACCCACGCGGACGTACCGGCCTTGTCGGCGAGATCGGCCAGGATGGAGGGGAGGGCGACCGCCGTGATCATCAGCTCGAGGCCGGCCAGGAACACGCCCGTGCCGAGCACGAAGAGCAGCACGAGCGCCGATCGGCGGTCCATCCGGGGAGTGTAGGCGGCGTCGCGATCCCTCGGCGGATCCGGCCGACCCGCACCGGGCCGGAGGGGGACCTTGACACACCTGCGCGCCTCCCCGTAGCATCAACGCCCGTTGATATCAACCATCGTTGATGCGACGACCCCCCGTTCCTGGAGTCCATCTCGACCCGTGCCGACACCCGCCCGTTTCCGCTCGACCATCGCCTCGATGGTGATCCAGCCGGAGGAGCTGCGCGAACTGCGCGCATTCCACAAGGCGCTCGCAGACGTGAACCGGCTGCGGATCGTCCGCCGCCTGGCGGACGGGGAGGCGAGCGTGGCCGAGCTCATCGCCCACGTGGGCCTCTCGCAGCCGCTGGTCAGCCACCACCTCAAGCGCCTGCGGACCGCTGGTCTGGTGAACACCCGGCGTGTTGGACGCGAGACCGTCGCGACACTGCGCGCCGAGGCCTTCGGCGAGGTCGCCGAGCGGGAGCGCACCATCCTCGGCATCGCAAGCTAGGCAGGCCAGTCCTGATGACCATCTCCAATGACGCGCGCGCGCGCATCAAGTCGGTCTTCGAACCCGTCGCGCTGGCGATGGGCCGCGCCGGCCTGACCCCGGACGGCCTGACCCTGATCGGTTTTTCCATCACCGTCGCCGGCGCCGCCCTGATCGCCCTCGAGCACTGGAGCCTCGGCGGCGTGATCGTGCTCATCGGCGGGATCTTCGACATGTTCGACGGCACGCTGGCGCGAGCGACCGGCAAGGTCAGCCGGCTCGGTGCCTTCATGGACTCGGTCTTCGATCGGTGGGGCGAGGCGATCGTCTACGTCGGGATCGTGGTCGGAGCGGTCCTCGCCGGGCACCACCGTGTGCCGGTGCTGGCTGCTGCGGCCATGGCATCCGCCTTC
>Ga0224500_10002301_pt1 | contig 10366 bp, 14 predicted proteins | sample SF_Oct11_sed_USG_FD_168126 | JGI IMG/M metagenome (GOLD analysis project Ga0224500, IMG submission 168126) | Sediment microbial communities from San Francisco Bay, California, United States - SF_Oct11_sed_USGS_4_1 | ecosystem: Environmental > Aquatic > Marine > Sediment | place: USA: California...
AAACGACACACCGCCCGCCGCCACAAGCGCCGAATACTCGCCCAAACTGTGGCCTGCAACCGCAATCGGCTGTATTCCAGCCGGCTCCAATAGCTTCAACGCGGCGACACTACTGACCAACAGAGCGGGCTGCGTGTGCTCCGTCAAATTGAGCCGTTCTGCAGGCCCCTCAAAACACAGCGTAGCGCTGTCATACCCCAGCACCGACGAGGCTTCCTCGTAAACTTGCTTGAGCGCCGGATGAGCCTCGCACAGCGATTTGCCCATCCCGACAGACTGCGAACCCTGGCCCGGGAATACCAGCCCGATTCCTGATTTCATAGCCTGCTAGATATCTTAGAATTCCCCTGGAATGTCAACGGGAAAAAATTTGAGGACGCTGTCGTTGCTTCCGTTACCACCGAATCATAGCGGAAGCCCACGTCAGCCCAGCCCCAAATGCGCCGAGCATGACCAACGATCCGTCCTTGATGCGCCCCGCGCGCACTGCTTCATCCAATGCAATGGGAATCGATGCCGCCGAGGTATTGCCGTAGCGATCGAGGTTCAACATCACCTTCTCCGCGGGAAGGCCAAGCCGTTCCATGACCGCCGTGAGAATTCGGAGATTGGCCTGGTGAGGAATATACAGATCGAGATCTTTCACATGGAGATGATTCGCCGCCAATGTCTCCCGGGCGATCTCTTCCAAGTTCCGCACTGCCACTTTGAAGGTTTCGTGCCCCTTCATCTTGATGCACTGCATTCGTTCCGCAATTGTTTTTTCAGATGGCGGCATCCGAGACCCGCCCCCAGGCACAGCGATCAGGTCGTTCAAATTGCCGTCGGAGCGAAGGTGTGTGGACAGTATGCCCCGCTCTCCATCACCGGCGCTGACAACTGCCGCCCCAGCTCCGTCTCCGAATAGGACGCAGGTATTTCGATCCGTCCAATCTGTAATGGCGGACATCACTTCCGACCCGATCACCAACACATGACGCATCCCGGCTTTCACATAGGCATCGGCTACCGACAGCGCATAGACAAACCCGCAACAGGCAGCTGAAATATCACAGGCCGCTGCTTTGGTCGCGCCAAGTTGATGCTGCACCAAACAGGCCGTCGACGGAAGCGGATAGTCCCCCGTGCAGGTGGCGACCAAGACTAGGTCGAGATCAGCCGCGGGAAGACCCGCCGCCGCCAACGCGCGCTTTCCGGCCTGGACGGCCAAGTCCGAGCAGGCCTCTCCGGCGGCCGCGATACGGCGCTCCCGGATGCCCGTCCGCTCACGAATCCACTCGTCCGATGTGGCGACCATGCGTTCAAGGTCCGCATTGGTCAGTATCTTGGCAGGCGCGTACGAACCTGTCCCAGCAATCCTGGATTTCATGTTCCCTGCTCCACAGGAGGACGAGCGAGACTGTCTTCGATATTTCGCTGGATACGTTCCCGCACCCGGCCTTCAGCCATGCCCTTGGCCCGGCGGACTGCGTTCTTGATGGCTTTGGCCGACGAACGGCCATGACAAATGATCGTGATACCGTTGACTCCAAGCAGCGGCGCACCGCCAAACTCGGCGTAATCGATTCTCCGCTTGAGCCTTTTCAGGGGGCCGGCGATCAAGGGATAGGCCAGCCGCCCGAGCACAGATCCTGAAAGCTCCTTGAGCAACAATTTGCTGATCGTCTCGGCAACGCCTTCGGATATCTTCAACGCAACGTTTCCGATGAAACCGTCGCACACCACCACGTCTGCAATTCCGCTGTATACCTCACGTCCCTCGACATTGCCGACGAAGTTCAACGGACTCGCCTTCAACAGTTTAAAGGCCTCCTTCGTGACCTCGTTGCCTTTACTGTCTTCCTCCCCGATGCTCAGCAGACCGACGCGGGGATTGGGTTTGGCGAATAAATACTTCCCGTACTCGTTTCCCATCACAGCGAACTGGTGGAGATCCTTGGCCCCGCAGTCGACATTCGCCCCCACGTCGAGAATAATCGCTTCACCGGTCACCGTCGGCAAGCTGGTGGCAATGGCCGGCCGTTCCACGCCTTCCGTCAGCCCCAACAAGAAAAATGATGCCACCATGCTGGCCCCCGTGTTGCCCGGGCTCACGACCGCATCGGCTTCGCCACTTTTAACCATTCCGGTTGCAACCCAAATCGACGAGTCCCGTTTCTTCCGGACCATGGCTGCAGGAGATTCCTCCATGGTGACGACTTGGGAAGCATGACGAATAGACAGGCGGGCATCATTGCAACCGAGACGATCGCATTCCTGTTTCAGCGTCACCTCGTCGCCGACGAGAATGACCTCGACATCCGATTCCCTGATCGCCTGGAAAGCGCCTTCGATGCAAGGGGCCGGGCCATGGTCCCCTCCTACCGCGTCAAGCGCGATCTTCATGCGAGATGAGGTGGTCACGGCTGGCGTCGGATAAACCGGCTGTCCATGCACAGGGCTTCTGATTGGATCGAAACGATAGAGATCTGATCGTAGTTCGGTGATTTGCCCAACGGAGGATAATCGATTCCGGCCGCACGCGCACTCTCCAGGCGTCCTGGAGCATACGGAATACCGGCACCGGCGCGCTCGGATACTGCCGAATCGAAGTCGCCAAAGACAGTCGAGCCACCCATCCGAGTCAGGCCGATGTCATAGAGCACGGTGCACCTTCCGTCACGCCTCTTCGACTTGAATGATGGCCTTGCCCTTATACGTCCCGCAGTTCAAGCAGGTGTAATGCGGCAGCTTCAGTTCGTGGCACTGTGGACAGATGGACATCCCTGGAGGCGTCATGCGGAGCTTTTGCGTCCGGCGCTTGTCTCGTCTCGCCCGTGAGTGTTTATGTTTTGGATTAGGCATGGAAACTCCTTCTTTGAGCCGCCGCCGGCCCTTTCACTGGCCGGCAGACTCTCGCAACTTTTCTTTCATGCCGCGTAAAACTTGAAACGGACTTCCCGTCTGTTCCGCGGCGCAGTGGCACGACCCTTCATTCAAATTTTTCCCGCATTTCGCGCAGAGTCCACGACATTCCTCGTCGCACAGCGGGTGCATCGGAGACGCGAGAATCATCTGTTCGCGCAGCATCGGCGCCAGATCGAGATGATCGCCCGCGTAGTAGTACAGATCGTCGTCCGGCTCTTCCGGCTTGGTCTCGACCTCCGGCGCGGCTTTTTTCTTCCTCGGAACGTCTTGCTTTGGCATGGACGCCGCAGCCTTTGTTTCCCGCTCATAAGCGCCACGCACAGAAAACGCGATGGGGTCTTCAAAATCTTTCAGACAGCGCACGCATTGGCGAACCGACGTCCCTTCCACGACTCCCGTCACGCAGATCGTGCGCTCGACCGCTCGAAGATCAAGCGCCACGGCCAAGGTTCCACGGATGGAGATCTCCGCATCGGTCAGGCCAAGATCTTCACTCGTCAGATCCCCCGACAGCGAAACTCCATCGGCTGTAATGTCAGCAATCTTCGGTGTCAGCAGTTCCATCACGATCCCCAGCGTCATACCGCTGTCCTGCTCCAATACGCTGCAATCGCCGGTCACGCTCGTTATCGCTCCTCGGCAAAACTGATGATAGCGATATGCCGCGCCCGCTTGACGGCTACCGTCAGCTCACGCTGATGGCGCATGCAGTTTCCAGAAATGCGGCGAGGGACGATACGCCCACGCTCCGTCAAGAAATTCCTCAGTAGACCCGCATCCTTAAAGTCGATGGGCGCCTTCTCCAGGCAAAAGCGGCAAGGCCGTCTCCGTTGAAATAATCGGCCTCCACCCCCGCCACGCTCGCTATCATTGCTCCGTTCCATCACCGCCTCCTCGTTACTGCGCCACTAGGCTTGTTCATCCGCGTCATAGCCGAGCTCATCATGAACCGGAGGCTCCGCGCCGCCGGCCCCGGCCCCGCCGTCTTGACGTTTGGGCATGAAGGTCACGGTTTGCGCGACCACTTCGTGCTTGCTGCGCTTCTGGCCGTCTTCAGTTTCCCATCGGCGCTGCTGCAGCCGTCCCTCGACGATCGCTCCATTGCCCTTGCTCAGGTACTGCCCGCAATGTTCCGCTTGCTTGCCGAACACCACGATGTCCACGAAACACACTTCTTCTTTGAGGTCTTCGCCCTGCTTAAACCGGCGGCTCACCGCCAGGCCGAAACTCGCCACCGGCGTCCCACTCGGCGTATACCGCAACTCTGGATTCCGAGTGAGATTGCCCATGAGAATAACTTTGTTAAATCCGGCCACTATCGGACTCCTGAGCCGAAGATTCCGGCGGCCGTCTCTGCACCAGTTCTTTCTTGTGATGGACCGTCAGGAACTTGATAATATTGTCCTCCAACCGGTAGGCCCGCTCCAGTTCACCGACGGTATTGTTCGGCGCCTTGAAATAGAAATAGGCATACGTGCCCTTGCGTTCGCGGCGCACTTCATAAGCAAGCTTCTTCTTGCCTAGATTTTCAGCCTTGATGAACTGCGCACCGGTCTTATCGGCGACGCTTTTCATCTTCTCGATAAGGGTGCTGGTCTCCTCGTCGGAGACAGACGGACGAATAATGAACAGAGACTCGTAGAGCTCCATGAAAAGATCCTCCTGGACAAAGGCCCCCGAACCGGTCGGGAGCGAGGTGTAAGGCGCCTCTCTGGCGCAACGAACGGGGAACGGTAACACAGGGCGAACAAAACTGTCAATTTATAGGGGACTTGCTTGAAATAAGACCTGAAATCTCACCCGTTCCAGCACACCTCGATGCCAAAATTCAGCAAGTACTCTTGGCTCACGCTTGAGTATCTCCGGACGCAGGGAACTGATAGTTCGCGCCGCCGTCTTCCTGAACGGCGTTCAATGCGCCCTGGACACGCTGCAGCAACTCATCGACCTGTCGTCCGTCGATCGGATAGACGGCAACCCCAATACTGACCGTGACCATGATCTGTTCGCCATTCACCTTAAATGGTTCTGCCATAGAGTCCAGGATTCGCTTGGCGACGATCTCCATGTCGGCCCGACAATTGATCCCCTCCAGCAGGCAGGTAAACTCATCGCCTTCGAGACGCGCCACGGTATCAACATCTCTCATACATTTCTTGAGGCGTTCCGCCGTCTCTTTGAGCATCACGTCGCAACCATCGGTGCCGAGCGTCTCAGCGAGAAATGTAAATTGATCGAGCCCCATCAAGACCAGGCCAACTTCTTGTTTCTTCCGCTTGGCAAGCGCCAGCGCATGAATCAGCCGATCGCGAAACAGCGCCCGATTGGCCAGCGCGGTCAACGGATCGTACTGCGCCAAATACGACAGGCGCTGTTCGGCTTGTTTGCGATCGACCGAGTGACGGACCGCCCGCACTAGCTGTTCCGCCGTCCAGTGTTGCTTGACGATCACGTCCTGAATGCCTCGCTGGATTGCCTGCCGTTCTTTCCTGCTATCGTTCTGGTCCGTCAACATCACAATCGGCATCCGAGCCAATGCCGCCTGGAGCAGATCCAGAACGTTCAAGCCATGCGTGTCGATCAGATCTCCGTAGAGCAAGATGACATCAAACGACTCACGATTCAGCAGACGCAAGGCTGCGCTCAGATTCCCGACGTGGGTAACCCGAATGTCTCCCTCACCTGCCTCAGCAAGCATGTCGCGCGCCTGACGAGCATCGACTTCACTGGCTTCGACTAAGAGGACTTTGATCATCGACCCCTGTCCCGCTCTTCAACGCTCAGACATTGAACCGAAAATACACGATGTCCGCTTCTTTCAGCACATAATCCTTGCCCTCAAGACGAAACAACCCCTTCTCCTTCACCTTGGCCTCCGACCCGCAGGCCAGCAAGTCATCGTAGTGATAGACCTCGGCCCGGATGAAACCGCGCTCCATGTCTGAATGGATCTTGCCCGCCGCCTGCGGCGCTTTTGTCCCTCGTGAGATCGGCCAGGCCCGAGATTCGATTTCCCCGGCGGTAAAGAAGGTGATAAGATTCAACAGCGTGTAGGCTTCGCGCGTGAGTCGCACAAGGCCGGATTCTGTCAGCTCCAGTTCCTTGAGGAAACCGGCTCGTTCAGCCTCAGGCAACGACGACAGTTCTGCTTCCAGCTGGCCACAGATAGTCACGACACCCGCGCCTCGTTTGCCGGCAAAGTCCCGCACAGCTTGCACCATCGCTTCATCGGCATGCTTTCCTTCTGAGACGTTCGCCACAAACAGCACCGGCTTGGCAGCCAGCAGTTGGCACTCATCGAGAATCACCCGCTCCTCCGGCGTATAGCTGAGATTACCCAGCCACTCGCCCTTGTCGAGCAGGCCGATCAGACGCGTAATAAACTCAATCTCAAACGCCGCCTTTTTGTCTCCTGCGCGAACCTTTTTCTCCGTTTTTTGCTTGCGCCGGTCGAGAGTCTCAAGATCAGACAGCATCAACTCGGTTTCGATGATGCCGATATCGTGAAGCGGATTCACTCCGCCGCTGACATGCACCACGTCGGTGCCCTGGAAACAACGCACGACATGCAGCAACGCATCGACTTCTCGGATGTGGCCAAGAAACTGGTTGCCAAGTCCTTCGCCCTTGCTGGCGCCTTCGACCAGACCGGCAATATCCCGGACTTCAAGCGTGCTGTAGGTGGTCTTTTTCGACTTGAATAGGTCGGTGAGCGTCACAAGGCGCGAATCAGGCACCAGTGCGATGCCGGTATTCGGATCGACGGTGGCAAATGGATAGTTGGCCGCGAGCGCCCCACTACCCGTCAGGGCATTGAATACCGTAGTCTTACCGACGTTCGGAAGCCCGATCATCCCGCAACAAAGCCCCATGTTTTAAGAAGTGCTGAGTCTTAAGTTCTGAGTGCTGAGTTAGTTCCTCTACTCAACGCTCACCACTTACAACTCACCACTTTCCTTTCCTTCCCGCACATTGAACTGATTCATCGCCGTCTCCACCCCCCGGTGTATCAAACACTCCAAGGCATCGACGGCCCGTTCGAGACAGGGTTCGAACACCTCCATCTCATCGTTAATCACGGTTTCCAGCACATAGTCAGCCGAATCCTGCCGAATCGCAGGCCGCCCAACGCCTATCTTCAGCCGCACAAATTGGGGAGTTCCCAATGCCTCAATGACGGATTTGATGCCATTATGGCCTCCGTGCCCGCCTGCCTGCTTGATCCGAAGGCGACCCGGTTCGAGGTCGAGATCATCATGAATGAGGATGAGATCCTCAGGGGCAAGCCTGAGGTCTCGGAGCAGACCTTTGAGCGGAGGGCCGGTCACGTTCATGAAATCGAGCGTACTGGCCAACTCGATCAACTCGGACCCCAGTCGCCCGGAGCCTCGTTGAACCGTGCCGCGACACGCGAGCCGGATCGCCCATCGAGCGGCGGCCCGCTCGATGACCCACACACCGGCATTGTGCCGAGTCTGAGCGTAGGCCTTGCCGGGATTGCCCAGTCCGACGAGAAGACGCAACGTTACTTCTTCTTTTCAGCTTCCTTCTTTTCGGCCTTGGGAGCGGCCGCTTCCTTCTTCTCGCCTGCCTTGGCTTCACCGGCTGGCGCCGCGGCCCCCGCCTTGGCTGCTTCCGCGCCAGGAGCACCCTCGCCAACAGCCGCCGCGTCCTTGCCCTTGACCAGGACTTCCGTCTCTCCTGCAGCGCCTGCCGCGCTGGTCAGAAGGGCTTCGAGCTTGGCATCGGACATGGGTGCCGCCACGCTGACAACCATCTGACCGGGATCGTCCAAGAAATGGACCCCTTCCTGCGCTATGATGTCTTTGAGGTGGATCCCGCCGCCAATATTCAAGGCCGACGCATCGACCTCGACATGGTCCGGCAGGATGGACGGCAGACACTCCACGTGCAGATCGCGCATGTTGTGGTGCAATACGCCGCCTTCCTTCACACCGACAGGGATTCCTCCGATAACCTTGATCGGAACTTTGACCCGAATGGGCTTGGTCATGGACACTTCAAAGAAGTCTGCATGCAGCACAGCGCCGCTCACGGGATCGACCTGATAATCACGTAGCAGCGCGGTGCGGCTCGGATTGGATTTCGCGCCGGCGATGGTCAAAGAAATCAAGGCTGAGCTGCCCGCATGGGACTTCAAAATCTTGATCAACTCGTCCGGATTGACGGTGAGCATCAGACACTCACCCTGTCCATAGAGCACTGCGGGGACTTTCCCTGCGCGCCGCATGGATCGCGCTGCGCCTTTGCCGGCCTGCTCTCTTACCGCCGCCGTTAAATCGAACTTCATGGTACTCCTCCATCTCCCCTGCTTGCGGCCAAAGGCCCAGTGCGTGGGAGCCTAGGCAAATAGTGAACTGACCGATTCGTCTTCGTGAATGCGCCTGATAGACTCCCCCAAGAGAGGGGCCACCGACAATTGATGTAACTTTGGGCACACCTGCTCTTTTCCCCGCAGTGGAATCGTATTGGTCGTGACAACTTGCGCGAGGCAGGATTTCTGCAGCCGCTCAAGCGCCGGACCGGAAAGCACCGCGTGCGTGCAAGCTGTCCAGACTTCGCGCGCACCTTGATCAACGCAGGCCTGCGCACCCTGGACGATCGTGCCAGCCGTGTCGATCATGTCATCAAGCAACAGCACACTCTTGCCTTTAATGTCGCCGATGATATTCATCACCTGAGCTTGATTCGGCCCCTCGCGCCGCTTGTCGATGATCGCCAAATTTGCCTGAATCCGCTTGGCAAAGGCACGGGCTCGCTCCACACCGCCGGCATCAGGCGACACCACGACGAGGTCGTCGATCTTCTTTTTCGTGATGTAATCCAACAGCACCGGCATCGCATACAGATGGTCCACTGGCACGTTGAAGAACCCCTGGATTTGCCCCGCATGAAGGTCCATCGTCAACACCCGGTCTGTCCCGGCTGTCGTAATCAAATCTGCCACCAGTTTGGCGGTAATTGGTACGCGCGGCTGGTCTTTCCTGTCCTGGCGGGCATATCCGAAGTATGGGATGACGGCAGTAATACGATTCGCCGACGACCGTTTGAGCGCATCAATGATGATCAACAACTCCATCAACGAATCGTTCACCGGCTGACAACAGGACTGGACGACAAACACGTCTGCGCCACGCACGTTTTCGTCGATCTTGACCCGAATCTCGCCGTCGCTGAACGATGAGACAGTTGCCTCACCCAGTTTCTGACCTAAATAAACGGAGATCTCCTTGGCAAGCGCAGGGTTGGCGTTGCCAGAGAAAATTTTCAATTCCCTGTTCATCGACTTTCTCGAATGTTCCTATTATTGCTACTGTCGGTCGTAAGACTCTGAATTCTCTGGTGGTTCTTCTTCTGTGAGCGCAGGCGAACTTCTGTGAGCCATGCCTCCCTCATTCGCTGCACGCGCAGAGAAAGGGAACCAAGGGCACGAACTTTATAGGAAATCAGAGGCTTCTGTCAACAGAACCAGCTACACCACGGCCCGTTCATGGCTGAGCGATCAGTGGACTGGAAGATGCATCGGCGGCAAAGACCTTGAGCTGAGATTGCGCCTGAAAATGGGCCAGTGCTTGCCCAGCTTGTTCTTCCTCCCGAAAAATACCAAAGACGGTCGCTCCACTGCCCGACAAGAGAGCAACTTCGGCGCCCTGTGCCATGAGTGCCTGTTTGATGTCTTGAAGTCTCGGATGGGCTCTAAAGACAGGCGCTTCAAAATCATTCTCAGCCGTGTGAAGAACCTGATCCCATGAAAGCTGAGGTTCTCGCCCTAGGGCTGCATGAATCTCTGAAAGCGGCAGCACCTGGGAGCGGCTTGAAGAAAGTTCCTGATAGGCCCATTTGGTTTCGACTGAAAAACCAGGATTGACAAGAACAACCCAGCGGCTCCCCAAGATTCGAACCGGACGCACCTGTTCACCTCGCCCCACCACCACAGCGGATGGGGCGGAGAAAAAGAACGGGACATCACTTCCCAGCATTTGACCGACTTGAGCCATATCCGCCGCCGACCATTCCAGATTCAATAACCGGTCAAGCCCGACGATCGTTGCTGCGGCGTCGCTGCTCCCCCCTCCTAACCCCGCTCCCATCGGAATTCGCTTGGCCAGCACGATCTCCACCCCAATTGTTTGCTTACAGCGGCGGAGCACCGCCTCGGCGGCGCGATAGACAAGATTTGTATGGTCCACGTTCAATGAGGGAACATCGCATTGCAGCTTAATGTCGGCATGCTCCCGATTGAGCCGGATAACGACCTTATCCTCCAACCCGACGGTGTGCATCAAAGACCAGAGATTGTGAAACCCGTCGGCGCGGCGGTCGAGAATCCGGAGGACGAGATTGATTTTGGCCGGAGCGAGAACGGTAATCGCGGAAGATGGCGCGGAAAATGATTCTGAAGAGCCTTTAGTCACGACCCCCTTTTATAGCATACTTC
>Ga0224500_10002302_pt1 | contig 10359 bp, 12 predicted proteins | sample SF_Oct11_sed_USG_FD_168126 | JGI IMG/M metagenome (GOLD analysis project Ga0224500, IMG submission 168126) | Sediment microbial communities from San Francisco Bay, California, United States - SF_Oct11_sed_USGS_4_1 | ecosystem: Environmental > Aquatic > Marine > Sediment | place: USA: California...
CCGCTTCTCCCGTGCATCGATGGCGTGGAGGATGGGTGTGTACAGAAAGCGCCTCAACAGCCACACCAGGATAAGGAAATTGACGACTTGCGCGCCGACAGTGAACCAATCGATCAGCATAGGTTACTTTCCCGTAGCGAGTGCGATGGCGTGGTTCCAAAAGGGATTGGCGAACAGGAGAATCATCGACACCACGAAACAGTAGATCGCCGTGGATTCAATCATCGCCAAGCCCACGAATAAGGTCCGGGTGATGGTCGCGGAGGCATCAGGCTGCTGGGCCAGCGAAGAGAGCGCCGTCGAGACGGCGCGCCCTTCGCCCAGTGCAGGTCCGATAGCCCCGAAGCTAGTGGTAATACCGGCAGTGACGATCGATGCCACCGCGATAATCGTCATGTTGTCCATAGCAGCTCCCTTCTGTTTTCGCAGTTCATGATTTAATGTCTTGCATCTGGCTCAAGTTTTGGCTTACGGATTCGCGTGGCGGCCGCGATGTATACGGCGGCCAGAATGCTGAAGATGTAGGCCTGTACCATGCCGGTGAGTAGACCGAGCGCCGTCATGGCGATCGGGAAGATCAAGGGGGTGATAGTAAGCAGGATACCGATGATCATGGCTCCGCTCATCATGTTGCCAAATAGACGGACAGCCAGAGCCACAGTGCGAGAGAATTCACTGATGATGTTGAACGGCAGCATGATCACCGTTGGTTGTGCATAGGACTTGAGATATCCACCCACGCCTTGCTCTTCAATGCCGAACAACGGCACGGCCACAAATACGCACAACGCCAGCGCTGTGGTCGTCGAGAGCGAGCCAGTCGGCGGCTCATAGCCGGGAATGACGGTGCAGAGGCTGGCGGCAGCCACAAACAGAAAGAGCGTGCCCAGAAAGCCGAGGTACTTCTCCGGATGGCGGAGGCCGACTTCTTCGATTTGTTTCTCGATAGCAGTCACGATGATTTCCAAGAAGTTTTGCCAGCGGGAACGTCGCAGGCCCGTCGAAAGGTTGTGCGTGACGAGCGCTGAACCGACCGCCAACACGAACATCAGGCCCCACGTCCACGCAATGGTGGCGTTGAGTTTGAAAAGCCCATATTGCCAGAAGATGATCTCGTCGGGACTAAGACGCACGACCGGCCTCCTTCACTGGGAGATTATGGTGTCCGACCGGCGGACCGGTAAACCGCGCCACGATGAAATGCGCGATAACAAATCCAAGGAGAGACAGCAACAACCGCTCCCAATGGCCGCCCGCGACAACATAAAATCCAGCGAGGACGATCCCTGTCCGCAACAGCAAGCTGCCCAGAAACCAAAGCGCCGGACGTTTGGCCGAAACACCCTGCCGTACCGTCCACCAAAGGCCGCCAAAGAATATCGTCCCGAGCAAAGCGCCCGTTACTAACGCACCTGCCAGGCTTACTGATTCATTCATGGGTATTCTCCTCTTGCTCGCGTATGTCTCTTCCTTCCGCAGCAACCCAATGCCACGCAAGTAAACAGCCGATCGCGAGGCCAGCGACCAGCAGGGCCAACGTCCAAGATCGGCCTCCTGGGTAGCGCCGGTCCAGCCAGAGCCCCATCGCTGCACCGAGCAGTGTCGGCACCGCCACCGACCAGCCTACTATGCCCATCATGCCCAAGCCGGACCAAACGGTCTTCGTGACATGGCGTTGCGCCTTGAGCTTGCGTGCCGCCCTCTCACCCACCCGATGGCTGAATTCCGTCTGGCCATCCGAAGATTGATCTTCCGGTTCTTCACTCATGATGAAACTCCGCGAAGCGATGAATAAATCCACTCTCCAGTTTCGCCAGCACCGAACGCACAGTCTTCTCCTGCTCGTCCAGATTCAGAAATTCCCGCTCGACCGCCTCGTGCAGTGTATCGAGGTCCGTTCCGCCAATTGCGTTGCGCACGGAGACGAGCACATCCAGGCCGGTCTTGACCAGCACCCCTTCATCCACGGCCACGTACACCTCGCCCTCCTCTTCGTTTTCGTAGACCAGAATCCCGGGCGCGAGCGCCGCAACGCAATCGAGACGGTGCGGCAAGAGTCCGAACGCGCCCTCTCTCGTCTCCGCGACGATGCGCGACACGCCGGTTTTCTCGGCGAAGATTTGGAAGGGCAGGAGAATCTTAAGGTTCATGAGTGTCGGCAGCCTGTTGGACCTTCGCTCGAGGTTTCTCACCGGGCTTCGTATGCGGTTCGGACTTGGCGTTTCGATTGGAATCGGCGGCAGGCTTCGGGTCGGCCTTGGCTTCGGAGGTTGACGTGGGCTCGGCTGAGGTGCTGGGCTGACCAGGCTTGGCTTTTCCTTTTGCTTCGTCAATCGCCCCGATCATATAGAGCGCGCTCTCCGGGTAGTCTTTGAATTCATCACGCAGGATTCGCTCACAACCATCCAGTGCATCCTTAAGGCTGACGAGCTTGCCCTTGAGGCCGGTGAACTGCTCGGTCGTAAAAAATGGCTGGGTAAAAAAGCGCTCCAACCGCCGGGCGCGGGCGACCACGTTGCGGTCCTCCGGGGACAGTTGCTCCAAGCCGAGCATGGCAATGATGTCCTTGAGCTGCGCGTACTGCGCCAGGGTTCGGCGGATCTCCAGCGCCAAGTTGTAATGGCGGGCGCCAACGATGCCTGGGGTGGCCATCTTGGAATTGGACTGCAACGGGTCGATGGCCGGGTACAACCCCTCGCTCGCCCGTTTGCGTGACAGCACGATGGACGCAGAAAGATGTGAGAACGTATGCACTGCTGCTGGATCGGTGAAATCGTCAGCCGGCACATACACCGCCTGAATCGACGTGATGGCACCGGTATCGGTGTTGGCGATACGCTCCTCCAAGCGCGACAACTCGGTGCTCATTGTCGGCTGGTAGCCCAAGCGCGACGGCATCTGCCCCATTAAGCCGGACACTTCCATGCCGGCCTGGATGAAACGAAAAATATTATCGATCAGCAGCAGCACATCGCGATGCTCCTCGTCGCGAAAATATTCGGCCATCGCCAGCGCCGCGTGCCCGACGCGGAAACGAGCGCCGGGCGGTTCGTTCATTTGGCCGAACACCATCACCATATGTGGCAGCACGCCGGCTGCCTTCATCTCGCGGTACAGCTCCTCGCCTTCGCGACAGCGTTCGCCGATACCGCAAAATAGACTCACCCCCTCGTGGTGACCGATCATGTTGTGAATCATCTCCGTGAGCAACACTGTCTTGCCGACTCCCGCTCCGCCGAACAAGCCCGCTTTGCCGCCGCGCTCCAGCGGCATGAGCACATCGATGACTTTGATGCCGGTCTCGAAGACCTCGGATTTGGTGGAGCGCCGAGACAGTGGTGGCGGGGCGCGATGGACAGTGCGCCACTCCACGTCCGAAACTTCTCCCTCGCGGTCGAGCGCGTTGCCAAAGACGTCGAACATGCGCGAGAGAATCCCTTTGCCGACCGGCACCTTTAAGGGTCCGCCCGTATCCTCGACCACCGCGCCGCGTGCCAGCCCCTGTGTCGGCGTCAACGCGATGCCGCGCACCCGATGCGAGTCGAGTTGGGCCAGCACTTCGATGACGATGCGCCCGTCATTCCCCGCGCGCAGCAACGAATAGATGGGCGGGAGGTGCTCCTCAAAGCGCACATCGATCACGCTCCCACGTACGGACACTACGCTGCCGATGCTCGCGTTAGCCATAAAAAGATCGACCATTCATGAGAAAGCCATTCGCTGCGTCAGTCGGGACGCCACCGATGATGACCTGCCATGCCTGGCCATCGGGGCGGCGCCTCATGCCGTCATGCAAACCGAGCTTCATATGGTGATAGTTGTTCCCGTTCAAGCCGTTCGCCGAATTCGGGCCAGGGGACCTTGGCCTGAAATTCCTTGTGCAACTGACAGGCCAGCGCCGGGCTCTGTTCCGGTTCGCCTCACAGACAAATTTCATCCGGACCACCGATATTGCCCCCGATGCGGACGCGACTTGTCGAGCATCCGGGTGGACCACAGCCTCGTGGACAAGAGAGGAATACACTGTCCGCGCCGACGCTAATCCGGGGTCTCGGTCCAGATTGACTCGCACGACGCGAGATCGGGCCCCGAGGCGCATGGCAGCAACTTGGCGATCCTGCGCATCACCGACTCCATACCCTCTTCCACCGTGGGATGATAAAACGGCAGCCTCAAAAATTCTTGCGCCGTCATTCGCTCATGGATCGCACAGGCAAGCAAATGCGCGAGGTGCTCGCCGCGCGGCGCGCACAGCTCGGCGCCGACCAATCGCCCGTCATTCCGGTCTGCATAGACGCGTAACCGCCCGCGATTTTCACTCGCTATCAGTGCGCGGCCCTGGTCCGAGAAATCAAACTCACCGATGACCGTCTCGCCCTCATTCAGCTCGCCGAACACCTGCCCGACGGCGGCGATGTTGGGATCGGTGAATACGATGGACAGCGGAGTGCGGCGCTGGAAACATTCAGGCCGCCCGCGCAGCGCATTGTAGCCGGCGATATATCCTTCATCGACGGCCTCATGCAGCAGGGACAAATGCCCGTTGACGTCACCCGCGATATAGACGGGGAGGTCGCCTACTTGCATCGTCCGTGGATCGAAACGCGGAATGCCGTCCCCATCCAACTCTGCGCCGATCTGATCGAGGCTGAGACCGTCCACGTTGGGGCGCCGGCCGATGGCGACGAGCACTTTGTCCACGATCACCGCGTTGGCACCCCCGCTCACCCGTACACACGCACCTTCTACGTGGAGCTCCGCGTTGGTTCCAAGGTACAGAGGAAACTCCTCCTTCAGCATCGCGACCGCGGCTTGGTTGACGACCGGATCGGTCACACCGGCCACCTGTTCGGAGCGACCGAAGCCGGTCACCTCGATGCCAAGACGACTGAGCGCCTGCGCCATCTCCGTTCCGACACTGCCAAGCCCCACCACCGCCATGCGCGGCGGCAGCAGCTCCATATCGAAGAGGTCGTCGCTCGTGATCACGTACTCGCCAAGCGCCTTCCAGGCCGGTGGAACGATCGGTCGTGATCCGGTCGCGATGATCACGCGCCCGGCCTTCAACCGCTCGCCGTTCACCTCGATCACATGCGGTGCGACGAACCTGGCGTGACCCGCGATGTTGCGCTCGCCGAGATCCTGCGTTCGCTCCAGCACGTACGAGACAAACGCGTCGCGCAACGTCCGTACGCGATGCAACACGGCTGCAATGTCCACGGCCAACCCGTCTCCGCCTGAGACTCCCATCTCATAGAGCCGGTGCCGATGGTGGAAGGCGTTGGCTGCTTCGATCAAGGCCTTCGACGGCATGCAGCCGACGCGCGCGCAGGTCGTGCCGTAGGCCCCGTGGTTGATGAGCACGAAGTTCTCCGTATGCCGTCGGATCTCGCGCAGCGCGGAGAGACCCGCGCTGCCGGCTCCGATGATGGCGACGTCAACGTCCTGATTCATTGACTTTTTCGCTTCCTTGTCTTCCGTTCCTTACGGGCCGGCCCCGTCGTTCTGACCGCTTGATTCCGCTTCAACGCCCCCTCCCACGGTACAGCCTGACTCGCTTTTCAAGACTGTCTCAATCTCGACACAGCGCTCTCGATCGCTTCTTTCCCATCTTCCCAGGCTCGAATCAGACCGGATGAAATATCCATCCAGGCCATATCCGCCCCAGACTTGATATCCTTCCAAGCTTCTTCCCGTTGTTCACGGCGACGCTCAATCTCCTGCCTGTATGCCTCAAGTTTAGCCTTCACCGCATCAAGATGGATCTCGAGCTGCTTGATGTGAGGGTCCACATACGCCTTCGCACTGGGCGCAAGTTGATCGGCCTGAGCTTTAAAGGTCTGAAGCTGTTCCTGATACGCTTCTAGCTTGTCGTAGAGCTGTTGAGCATCCTGGTCCATACTCTCTCCCCGTCTGCCGGCCCAAGCAGATGCCGGCGGGACCGATCTCCGACCTCGTCGCACAAGGGGCATCCCCACGAATAAATGACCGCCGGGCGATTCTCATCGACGACCAACATGAGTCGGTTTCGTTTGAACGGACATGCGGGATCTCTAGCGTAGCGCCCGAGATCTTCGGAAACTTCGGTGGGGCTCAGCGGCACGGACACATGTTGTTTCATGTGGGGGAGACGTGGTGCGATGGAGAGGTCCGCCACCTGCTCGGTGCAGCCTGTCACTTCCGCAACGAGGTCTGTCTCGTCCAGGAAGTGCGCGGTAACGCGTTCCTCCGGATCGATCCACGGACCAATCTTCTTGATCTTGCCCTTATTGTCGATGCCTTCCCCCATTTGCATGATAATACCCCCTCGGCATGAACCTCTCCAGCCATGCTCAATGACAGCAAAGCGAGGTGCAAGACACAAGCCGCTTCGAATAAGTCCCTGAATACGCCGGGGAACGGGGCTGCTGCCCTTTTGCGCAACACATCGGAGTGATGCACTGGGGCGTTTGGCGACAGTAAGGGCGGTTTCTCTTTGGACGCAGTGTCCTAGGCGCCATACGCGAGTGCAGTTCGTTGATGCCATCGCGCTCGGTGGTCGTCTGTTGCAGATATGAACTGGCAGTTTCGTACCATGCTCTCTGGACTCCTTGGTGTTTGCACTCTACGATGCCTGTTTGATTGTCCGCCATCACCATCCTGCTGTGGTGGTGTGGCGCCTTGTCCCAACGAGAGGCTGAGGAATGTCTTCCCTGCCAATGCTGCGCGGATGGCCGGCACGAGATCCGCATGGGCCGGCCGGTATTTCGCAACCAGCCGAGCCGTCTGGCCTGTCCGAGTACAGCAGATAATGGCTGTTGCTTTAGCCTGATGGGCCACGAGACTTGCGGCGTGGGCAATAGATTCAGAGGCGGAAACGCGGTCGGTAGGACAAAGGGATACGAAGGGTCGCCGGGCAAAAAGTCGGTCCTCCGCTACCTCAGCAGTTTCTGCCAGAACCTTGACTGCCTCGACGGGATAAGCGCCTACGGCGCTTTCCTCGGAAAGCATCAAAGCATCGGAACCATCGAGCACTGCGTTAGCAATATCGGAGACTTCCGCGCGGCTGGGTCGAGGGTTTTCGACCGTCGAGCGAAGCATCTGTGTGGCCGTCACCACGGGTTTGGAGGCCTGGTTCGCTTTGGAAATCAGTTCCTTCTGGATGTGAGGCACCTGAGTGATCGGAACTTCAATACCGAGATCGCCGCGGGCAACCATGATGGAATCAGCCACAGCAAGAATTTCGGCTATTTTGTCCAACGACTCGAGCTTCTCGATTTTGGCCATAACGGGAAGGTTTGCTTGGCGGGCTGCGAGGAAGCTTCGGGCAGACTTACTCAGAAGTCAGTAATTTGAACGACAGCACATCCAGCATTCATGCGGGTTGCAGGGCTGTTTGTGTTGTCTAAGTTGCTGACTTCTGAGTAATATCAGCCGGAGAGCGGACAAAGGAAAGTGCAACCACATCCACACCTGCTTCAAGGCCGTACAGAAGAAGCTTCTGGTCGCGCTCTGTGAAAGCGGACAAGCTTGAGCTTCCCCCTACCGCGTTGACGCCTTTATGATTCGTCAGGACTCCACCGAGAATGACTCGGCAAACGATCTCCCGTGGGGCGACTGATTCGACCGCGAACTCCACTGTCCCGTCGGCAAGTAGCATGCTTTGACCTGGCCTCACTTCGTCGGGAAGTTTGGCATAGCTGACCGATGCGGATTCATGATCCCCGGTAATTTCCTCGGTTGTGAGGCGGAAACGATCTCCGGCATGAAGCTCGACCGAGCCATCTTTGAAAACGCCAAGCCGGATCTTGGGGCCGGGTAGATCTTGAAGGATGGCAACAGCTTTTCCGGTTTCCTACTCGACGACCCGGATGCGGCGTATGATGGACTGGTGTTCCCTCACCGTCCCGTGAGAGAAGTTGAGCCGAAAGACATCCGTGCCGGCCTCCACCAACTTGCGAAGCATCTCGGCCGATTCGGTAGCAGGGCCAACGGTGCAAATGATCTTTGTGCGACGCATGATCGGCACCCCTATCGCTCTAACAAGCTGCGGAACAACCACCGTTCACTCTTCAACATGGCTCAGGGCGAACGGTCTGAGAGTTAACATTATTGAAACTTTCTCCGGTCATGCTGAGCCCGTCGAAACCTTCCGCGGTTGTTTCAACATCCTACGAAGGCGAACATGGCTGGGGTCGGAGACATTCTCGTTCCTCAACAGATTGGTCATTTTTGGCTTCGGGTACATAAGATCCTCTTATTAGCCGTTGGCAATCCGGACAAACGGCGGGATCGGACAATCCAGCGTTTCGGCGATGGCGCGGAGCAATTCGGCTTGACGTTCCTGGATCACGCCGTCCGCGCCGACGACCTGCACGCAGGCTTCGAGCACATGCTTTTTGATTTGCGGCACGGCCAACGCGAGGCGATCGAGCGCAGTATCCAGTTGTTCCAGTCCAGATTCTGCGCGCGGCAGGAGCTTGAGCCCGTCGGCATGCGCCCGCAGATGGGGCACACCCTTGCGGAATGCCTTTTCGACTTCGCCGGCTTCGCGGCTGCTGACGTGCGCCAGTGCCGAGAGCACAACGCTGCAATCCCGCACGAGCGGTTTGAGCGTGTGGTATTGAATCGAGGTCGGCCGGGTTTCGCCCAACTGCGACGCGAGGTGGCGGCGGACGATTTTCTGCAGGACGAATTCAAAGATGTCGATCTGCCCGTCGCTCTCTATCAGCCCTAGCAACGCGCGGCTGAATTGCTTGAACTCGTCGGGCCGCAGGTGACCCAGCGCGGGCAAGGCGAGGTTCACGAGCGGCAGCCGCGCGCGCGCGGCGATAGGCGCGACTTCAGGCCAGAGCGCGGCGGTTGTTTCACCAATCCCCGGCGCGGCTCGCTCGGCGAGCTCCGTGAGTTCCTTCGCGCGCAAGGCGCCGTCCGGGCTGAGGAGCATCGCGTACACAAGCGCGGTGGCAGCGAGCGGCTCGTGAGCAGCGGACCGGACCTTTTCCGAGAATGAATTCCGCAACTCCTCGGCGTAGTGCAAGTGCAGTGGCGTTGGCTGGCCCAGGTCCGGCAGCACGGCTCCCACTTGGACGACATTGGCGGCGATACCGGCGGTGCCAGCCCGTGCGCCGGGCATCCCGGGAATCGGCGAAAACGGAAATCGTGACGACGGCGAATCCGCTGGTTCGCGCGGCGATTCTGCTTCTGCTGCGGTGCCCCTGCCTGGCTTGAATTTCCCATCCCAGGCTGGATCGATGGCTCGGATACGCTCGCCAAGCGGTGGGTGCGTGGCCAGCAACCCGAGCAACGGTTTACCCAGGCCGTTGCCGAAGAACATGTGACTGGCTTCCCCGGCGTGGGCGGATTCGATCTTCGAGCTGGCACCGCCGATTTTTTGCAGCGCCCCGGAGAGCCCCGCGGGGTTGCGAGTGAACTGAACCGAAGACGCATCGGCCAGAAATTCCCGTTGCCGGCTGAGCGCAGCCTGGATGAGCCGGCCAAAGAATACACCGATCGCACCGATCACGATCAGGGCAAGCCCCAAGAGCATCAGTGGATTCCTGTCCCGGCTGCGGTTGCGCGAGTAGAGCAGGACACGGCCAATCACCGCGAGACACAGGATGCCGAAGAGAACTCCGATGAGGCGCAGATTCAGACGCATGTCGCCATTGAGGATATGACTAAACTCGTGGCCGATGACGCCTTGCAACTCCTCACGGTTGAGCCATGTCATGCAATCGCGCGTGACGCCGATGACGGCGTCGTTCGGCGAGTAACCGGCGGCAAAGGCGTTAATGCCTTCTTCGTTGTCGAGTACATAAATCTTTGGCACGGGCACGCCGGAGGCGATGGCCATTTCCTCGATCACGTTCTGGAGTTTGCGCTCATCGGGATGGGACGTATTGGGGCCGACGAGCCGTCCGCCGAGCATCTCGGCGACGGCACTGCCGCCCTTGGACAAAGCGGCGGTTTTGTACAGGCTGCCAATGACGACGACACTGAGCGTGCCGAGCACGACGTAGAGGAACAGCTCGGGGTCCCACAGGACGAGCGGGGGCGGCGGGACGCCAGGCTGCTGTTGGGAGTTGGCACCGTAGAAAATCAACAGACTGGCGACATACACCGACGCAATGATGCACACGACCGCAAGCGCGAAGTACACCACCAGCAGCTTCGTATTTGTCCTGGCTTTGTCCTGATGTTCGAAAAAATCCATGCGCTAACCCTTCATCAAGAGAACGAAACCTTCGTCGCCTCGCGTTGCTTTGGATTCTCGATGGCGAACAGCTCGGCAGCGGTGAAGTCAAACGTGCCGGCGATGATGCTGCTGGGAAAAACTTCCCGCTGCGTGTTGTAGGCCATCACCGAGTCGTTATAGGC
>Ga0224500_10002303_pt1 | contig 10358 bp, 11 predicted proteins | sample SF_Oct11_sed_USG_FD_168126 | JGI IMG/M metagenome (GOLD analysis project Ga0224500, IMG submission 168126) | Sediment microbial communities from San Francisco Bay, California, United States - SF_Oct11_sed_USGS_4_1 | ecosystem: Environmental > Aquatic > Marine > Sediment | place: USA: California...
GAGAGCCACGGCCGTTTGCTCGAGCTCGCGGGATAGCTCAATATGCCAACGCTCGTCCATTGAATGACCGGTCGTGTGACACTCCGCGGCTCGCCGAGCTTCGTCAATCGCGTCATTACGGGATAACTCGGCCGCGCGCGCGTCGCGGTCCGCTTCACAGCCCGGGCAACGCCCGAGTAATCGTGCGGTGTCGACACCATGAGTCTGACACCGATTCACAACCCGCCCCGGCAAAACGCTGAAAAGGCCAACATAGCGGCCGTAACGACGACGACACCGAGGGCCACCCATAACGGCCCACGACTTCGTGCGGTCGCAACCCGCCGACTGAGATACACGCGCGGCGCGACGCTCTCGACGCCGCAAATGCACGTTGCCACCCAAGGCGCGCGATGGATTCGACGATAACCCGGACTCTGACCCGCGCTCGGCCCGGTGTCACAAATCAGACACCCCGACAATGGTGTGCCCTTAACCCTCGCGACGCGCACACCGTCGACCCATATTTGCGCCGCACCGGTTTCGTATAGCTCATACGCGGCCCGTGCTAATTCGTCTCGCCGATAACGCCGTTGCTGATACGACGGATAGGTACCCGGCAACCGGTACGTCACTACGTGCAATGTCATGGCTCGTGTGTAGTCTGGAAACACCCGACGACGCAAGGGGGGGGTGCAAGGGAAACGGCCGAAACAGCGGAGACACACGACAAACGCCGCCGAGCGGAATTGATGCTTGCGTTGCTGCGTAGTTACAGACTACACACCAGCCATGCGCAGTAAACCACAGTCACGGCATCTCGAATACATAGCGGCAAATATGCGGCGCCAACGGTTGGCCCGCGGCTGGACACAGACGCAACTCGGTCGCGAGGCGGGTCTACCGCGCGCAACCATTGCGCAAATAGAGGTTTGCCGACACCGCACAATAACCCTTGAAACACTGATCCCGATAACGCGAGCACTGGGGACGAGCGTCGATGCGCTCCTAATGCCGCTCGAACCGATAGCCGCATAACAATACGGGCCCGGGCCCTCATAGCGCAGCAAAATACAAGGCCGCGTTCGTGGCACTGGCACCGGTGCGTGCTATTTGGGTGGGGAAAAGACAGGCCGCCCCGGAGGCGAACCGAGGCGGCCACTTTGGCGAACAACAATCAACGGGCGTCTATAGAACCATGATCCGACAAAAACAACGGCCGACAACCAACAACTCGGGTGTAACGCAAAAGAGCGTTACAAGGGCACAGAGAGCGGGCGAAACGGACATATGTCTGGCGAAACAGTGTAACGGGGCTGTAACGCAAAAAAACGTTACAGGGGGGACGCGATGAGCCGCCGCGCGACCAAGGGTTTGTACGTCCCGTTAGAAGAATCCGCCGCAACATCGCCAAAAATCACGAAGTTAGCTCGCCGTTTGCGCGTTTCGCGGCCGACCGCCCTCGGTCACCTCGCGACGCTATGGGCGTCGTTGCTCCGAGAGGCCCCTAACGGGTTTCTGACCGACGCCGAATCGATTGAGATTCTCGCTCAATGGGACGGCGACGACGGAGAATTCGTTGAGCAATGCGTCAAATGCCGTCTGATAGACGTCGTTGAGGACGGATACGAAGTGCACAAATACTACGGCAGAACAGAGGTTTTACACCAAGCGAGGAAAAAAGAGCGCGCGCGAGAGCTCACCCGAGAGCGCGTGCGAAGACACCGAGAGCGCAAGGCATTGAACGCCGATTCATGTAACGCCGAAAACGTTACAGAAACGCATGTAACCCCCAAAGAGAAGGAGGTTGTTGTTGGTGTTGGATTTAAGGCTACGCCTGTTAAGCAAAAAAACCTCCCACGAAACTTAGTAGCTATGATCCGCGCGGCCCCCGACGATTGGCCTAGCCCCACCGAGGACGAAGTCGACGCCTTGGCCAACCTCGGCGATGTCCACCCGGGCTATTGGGCGTACGTCGTCGCGTACGCCGCGGAGAGGGCCAAGCTGGCGCCATGGGCGTACGCCGCGAGGGCGGCCGCCAACGCGGGCCACCGCCAACGATGGGAGTTATCCCAGACTTGGCCGCAAGCCACCGGCGAGGCCACCGGGCCCCGACGCCAAGACAAGCGCGCCGAGCGTTTCCGCGCCCTCGGCGCGCGTTACAGCCTCGGCGCGCCAGGCCGACACCTCGATGACTTGATATCCCTCGACGAGGCCGAGCCGCTCGACGACGCCCTCGCCGAATACGCCTCGCGCCCCGGTGCGGCATGGGGGGGGTTCGTTGCCGACGAACGGCGTCGCCGAGCCGAAGCGGACGCGCGCGCCTTGGCCGAGGCCGCCGCGCGCGGCTTTTGCGTGCCGACTATCGCCGTAGGTGGAAACGCGTAGGAGGGCCGTAGAGCGCCGCAAACGGCGCCTCGCGATATACGGCGAGGGGGGCGCCCCAAAAACGCGCCACAGGCGAGGCACGGCCCGATCGAGGGCATTGTCGAGCGCCACAGACACCGCCCGCGCGGCACTCGCGCGGCGACGACGGGGGGGACGAACGATGAGCCACTATTCACCCGGGGATTCAACGCCGCCCATGCCGGCGCGGGCTGTAATTATCGCTGTAACGCTCGGGTGCGTTACATGGGCCGCAATTCTGTTTATCGCGTGGCGGTTGCTGTGAGAAACGACGCCGAGCGGTGCCCGGATTGCGGCGCACCGGTGCAATGGATACGAATGCAATCGGGTGCAAAAATATGCCTCGATAGCGCGCCGAACGCAGACGGCAACGTTTGCCTAATCACTGACCGAGATAGCGGAAAACAACGGGCATGGTGGGCGTCGGACGGGGGCGGTGCGACCCGCTATATGCAGCATTTTTTGACTTGCCCGGACGCCGCAAGTTGGTTGACCGGCAAGCCGCGGACATCGAGCAAACAAGGGCCGTAGTATTCACCCGGGGGGGCGATATGACAGACGAAGCGACAGAGACCAAAACGACGATTGCGACGCTCAACGACCACGAAAAAACGCGGTTACAACACTGCGAGGCGGTTATTAGCCGCGGTCTTAGCACGTTTATCACGACCGGTGCGGCCCTCGCCGAGATCCGCGCCTCGGCGCTCTATCGAGCGACACATGCCACATGGGGCGAGTATCTTCGAGAAAAGTGGGGCATGTCTCGACAACGCGCGCATCAAATCGAGAGCGCGACCGTCGTGTCGAGGATTCTACGAGACGCGGATACGTCAACCCAGGTTGACGCCCCGACCATTGTTCAACCGGAGACAGAAAGGCAGACACGCCCGCTTGTGCGGCTTAAAGACGAGCCCGAGGCCGCGAAAACGGCATGGGAACGCGCCGTGCATGAGGCCGACGGCATGCCAACGCCGGCGCAAGTCGACAACGCCGTAAAAGCCGTCGAGGCCGAGCTCGCCGAACGCCCTGGCAAAAGACCCGCCGACCGCGCGCATGCGGCGCTAACGTCAAATGAATCGTGCGAATGGTGGACGCCCAAACGCTATGTCGACGCCGCGAGAGCGGCAATGGGTGGGGCTATCGACCTCGACCCGGCGAGTTGCGCCGAGGCAAACGAGACAGTCGGCGCTACCCGTTACTACACCCGCGCCGACGATGGTTTGTCGCAACAATGGCACGGTCGGGTATGGCTCAATTGTCCGAGGTCAAAACACGACCCACAAAGTCGGTCGCACGCGGTATGGGTTCGGCACTTACTTACCGAATTCGCCCTAAAACGGGTCACGGCCGCCGTCACAATCGTTAACGTCGCCACCGGTGACCCGTGGTTTCAGCCGTTATGGGGGCATGCACTCTGTTTTTGCTCGCACCGCGTCAAGCATATCGACGGTGACAACAGTGGCTCGGGCAAAGACAGGCCGACACACAGTAGCGTGTTCGTCGGTGTTGGCGTCGACGAGCAATTATGGGTCGACGCGTTTCGAAAATTCGGCACGATTGTATTACCCTATCAAGACGGCGTTTCGGAGGTTGTGAAGTGATTCGCACGACCCGATACCGCCGGACGCCGGCGCGCCCCGGCGACGCTACCCTCGCCGCGCCACGCAAAAAACGGACGAGGAAAAAACCGCGGCAACTCGAAGCGCCCGAGCAACGCGCCCTCGCTCGGTGGCTCAACGAACGCGGCATATGTTGGGTGCATGTGCCCAACGGGGGGGCGCGCAACCTATTCGTCGCGGCCGAGTTGAAGCGCCAGGGCGTCAAACGAGGCTATCCGGACGTCACCATATACGACGCACCGCCGAACCTACCGGGCAAAGTCGGCACCGTTTTGGAGCTCAAACCGCCGCGGAGCGTCGACCCTTATGCAGAGCCGACCGACGAACAAATACAATGGCTCGCGCTATTGAGGGAGCGCAATTGGCTGGCGCTCGTCGCCTATGGTGTCGCGGACGCAACCCGGCAATTGAGCGACGCGGGCTACGATAGGCTATGGTGTGTGTCATGAGAAAAAAAACCATCGACGACCGAGCGCTACGCGACCTCGAAGTATGGTTTAAAGCTTGGACAGTGACATATGAACAAGAGTCGCGAATCATACGATTGAGAAAGGCCGCGTTCGACCTCGCGCACGTCATCGTTGCCACGGTACCGGACGGTGCAGACAGAGACGCGGCAATACTCCGCGTGCGAGAGGCGATGCTACTAGCTCGCGACGCGGTCTCTAACGAGCTCGCCCATGGGCAAGCGTAGCGCGATGAGCGCTCGGGTCGACTATGGGTTCGCCGAATTATTGCGCCAGGCGTGGCTTGACGCCTGGCATTTGCAATCGGACTGCGAGCACCGCCGGACCTCGCGCCGTTGCGTGTTTTGTGTGCCCGATATCGCCACCTTAAACGCCAAACGAATCGACGACGACGGCGCAACCCGGGCCGCGGTGGCATGGTTGAAGGCTACCCGCGGCGATAGCGAGGTGTAGCCATGGCACCCAACCCGCCAATTGACGACGGGGCCACCGCTCTCGCGAAGGCTCTCGCGGCGTTGCAGCCGATGCCGAGAGCGTTTGTCCTCGCGCTGCTTTCGGACCCGTCACAGACTGCCTCGGCGGCCTACAGAGCAGCGGGGTACAAGGCCCGGGGCCCCGCGGCCGAAACGGGCGCCTCGCGTTTGTTGAGAAACGCTAAGGTTAAAGCAGCCCTTGAGGCCGCCCACCGGCCGGTTGCGGATAAATTGCTCGTTACCGTCGAGCGAATCGAGCGGGAATATGCCCGGATTGCATTCGCGCGCATTCGCGATGCCGTCAATTGGTCGGCCGACGGGGGCGTGAAGCTTCTCGACGCCGACGCAATCGACGAGGACACACACGCGGCAATACGCGAGGTGCGGAGCGAGACAACCTCGGTGCCCGGGTCCGACGAAACGCTCGACGTCACGAAAAACCGTGTTTCGATGCATGATAAAATAGGCGCGCTCCGCGAGCTCGGAAAACGGCACGGGTTTTACACCAAGCCACAGGCAAAAACCGCCGGCGGTGTGTCCGCAAAATTGGTGACCGAGATTCGCCGCCGCGTTTTGGGGATTGAATCCGACGGCGAGGGCGACAACGCATGACACCGCTCGTCGAGCCGCCCCCCGTTTTTTTGCCATACCAGCAACGCGTATGCGCCGACCCGTCAAAGGTTAGAGTCATTCAAAAAAGCCGCCGGATCGGTTTGTCGTGGGCTCTCGCCGGCGATGCGGCCCTCGACGCGGCCGCGCGCACTGGCTCCGACGTTTTCTATATCGGATACAACCGAGAAATGGCCGAGCAATTCGTTTCCGATGCCGCTCATTTCGTGCGCGCGTTTAGGCTCATCGCCACCGAGGTCGAGGTCGCCTTTTTCGATGACGAACCCGACGACGGTTCGGAGACCCGCCGTATTCTCATGTTTGTGATCCGTTTCGCCAGCGGTCACCGATTGCACGCGTTGAGCTCGCGACCCCAAAACCTTCGTTCGAAACAAGGCCGACTCATTATCGACGAGGCCGCGTTTCACCATGATCTTGCGGGGCTACTCAAGGCTGGTATCGCGTTCCTAATGTGGGGCAAGGGGGGGCGCGTCGATATCGTCTCGACCCACGACGGAGTCGAAAACGATTTTGCTGTGCTGGTCGAGGACATAAAGGCCGGTCGGCGCCCCTATTCACTGCACACGATTACCCTCGCCGATGCGCTCGCCGACGGGCTCTATGAGCGCATATGCCTTGTGAACGGCGAGACACCGACGCCCGAGGGCCGCGTTGAATGGGAACGCGAGATCCGCGACTTCTATGGCGACGACGCCTCGGAAGAGCTCGATTGCGTTCCGCGACGAAGCGGCGGGACGTATATACCGCGCGGCCTCGTCGAGGAACGCGCCATCGATGTACCCGTTGTGCGGCTCTCGCTCGCCGACGAATTCGCCACCCGCTCGGAAGAGTTTCGGCGCGCATGGGCCGAGGATTGGTGCACAGAGACGTTGTTGCCGCTATTGCACGGCCTCAATCCCGAGCGCTGGCATACCTACGGTCAAGACTTTGGGCGGGTCTCCGACCTATCGGTGATAGTGCCAGTCGAGGTAGGGCAGGATACCCGTCGGCGGGTGCCATGGGTCGTCGAACTCCGCAATGTGCCCTATGACGAGCAACGATTCATCGCGCTGTTCGTGTTGCAACGACTCCCGAAATGGAAACGGGCCGCAATCGATGGCACCGGCAACGGCGCGTACCTCGGCGAGGCAATTGCGCAACGGTTCGCCCCCCAAACACTGCGGAAGGACCACAAACCCGACCCGACCCGGCCCGATAGGGTCGAGCGAGTCGGCACCGCGGGGCATGGGTGGGAACGATGGTATGCGGAGCAATTGCCGAGATTCAAGGCGGCGTTCGAGGATGGTATGCTTTGGGTGCCGCGCGACGACGATATAATTCGCGACATATGCGCGTTTCGCCTCGTCGACGGAATTCCGAGGTTGCCCAAGCTCAAACAGAAACAAGTCGCCAGTGACCGAGGGGGCCCGAAAGTCACCCGCCATGCGGACGCTGGGATCGCAATTGCGCTCGCCTATTACGCAAGCCTTGGCCCTCGCATACAATATGGCGGATACCAATCCGCAAAGGATATCAAGCGGAATAAGGGCCGGGTCGACCGGCCGTTGCCAGGCAAACCAGGCTGGAAACACGCCCGAGGGGGGGCGCTCTAATGCCGACGACACCGACGACGATTTACGACGCCTACGGCCGGCCGGCGAAGCACAGCAAGCTACTCGAACGGGACAAATCGGCCCCTAGCCTCATGGGTGTTCGCACGCCATGGTTTGACCCAATCGCCACCGGGTTGACGCCCCTCGAACTCGCCTACGTGCTACGCGACGCGACCGAGGGCGAGACGCGCGCCTATCTGACCCTTGCCGAGGAAATGGAAGAGCGCGATTTGCATTATGCCTCGGTGCTCGCGACGCGGCGAACCGCTATCAAGCAATTGCCGGTTTATATCGACGCGGTTGACGATAGCCCAGCCGAGGAAAGGCTCGCGGAAGAGCTGAGAGCATTGACCCGCGAGGATACTTTTTTGCGCCTCATTCACGATATGAGCGACGCCATAGCGAAAGGGTATTCGATATCAGAAATCGAATGGGAGCGGTCAGAAAGCCAATGGTGGCCCGCCAAATTCAAATGGCGCGACCCGCGCTATTTTTTGCCAGACAGAGAGACCGGCGACGAATTGCTACTCGTTACGACCGACAACCCGCTCGGCGAGATATTGCCCGCATATGCCTACGTTCAACACAGAGCACAACGCAAAAACGGGTTGGTTGTGCGCGGTGGGTTGGCGTTCCTCGCCGCGCGCGCCTACCTTTGCAAATCATACAGCCTAAAGGATTGGCTCGCGTTCGCCGAGGTATTCGGTTTGCCTTTGCGGATCGGAGAATACGACGAGGCCGCCACCGCCGAGGACAAGGCCAAGCTTCTATCGGCCGTCGCGAACCTCGGCAGTGACGCGGCCGCAATCGTGCCAAGCGGCATGATGATCAGGATCATCGACGGGGCCAAGAGCACCGGCGGCGATCGATTGTTCGAGGGCTTAGCGAACTACTTCAATAAGGAAACTTCGAAGGCCGTTCTCGGCCAAACAATGACCTCCGAGGACGGTTCGAGCCTTGCCCAGGCCAAGGTTCATGACAAGGTTCGCGAGGACATCCTACGCGGCGACGGCGTCGACCTCGCCGCGACTCTTTACCGCGACGTCATTCGGCCATTTGTCGACCTCAATTATGGGCCGAGGCCGCGCGGGCAATACCCGCGAATTCGGCTCGAACCGCGGGTCGAGGAAGACCTAAAGGGCTTCACGGACGCACTGACACCATGGGTTGACCGCGGCCTTCGTATTGAGGCCTCGGCTGTGCGAGACAAATTCGGACTTGACGAACCCGACGATAACGCCGAGATCCTACAACCCAAAGGGGGCGCTACCGCCGAGGGGCCAACCGGGGCGCCGGCCCAACCCGCCGGCGGTACGCCACCCGAACGCACCGCGAAAAACACCGCGACATTCGCCGAGGGTGAACCCGAGACACAAGACGAGGTCGAGAAGCTCGTTCGGGCCGCCCTCGAAACGGATTGGGTGCGGTTGCTCGACGAGGGCGACGGCCCCACCGCGGCGATGCGCTCTATCATCGACCAAGCCCAAAACTACGATGAGCTGCGCACGCTACTGCGAGACTATTTACAGCGGGTGAACAGCGCCGAACTCGTCGAGCACCTCGCGACCAAGCTATTTCAGGCACGCGGCCTCGGCGATGCGACCGACGAGGTCGAGCTCTAATGGCCACGACGTGGAAAGCACCGGGCCCGGTCTCTAAAGAGGCTATCGCATGGTTTAAAGCCAAGAGGCTTAAGCCTTCGTTTTCATATCTCGAAACTTGGAAAGAAGAACACGCGCGGGCATTCGTTATTGCCAAAGTGCTCGAAGTCGATGTTCTGCGAGAAATGCAGACGATACTTTCCGACGCACTCGAAAAAGGCGAGACATTCGAGACATTCAAGAAAAAAGCACTTCCCGAGCTCGAAAAGACCGGGTTTTGGCTCGACCATGCGAAGGCGGTGCGCGGCGTTCCCGCGCGGCTGCTCACGATATACGAAACGAATATGCGCGTATCGAGGGCAACCGGTCAGTGGCAACGCATACAGCGCACCAAGACGGCCTTGCCCTATCTTCTTTATGCTCTCGGGCCGGCCGCGAGACACCGAGAAGAGCACGTGTCGTGGGCCGGCACCATACTGCCCGTCGAGGACCCTTGGTGGGACGAACATATGACGCCGAACGGGTGGGGCTGTCGTTGCCACGTCATACAGATTACGCGCCGCGAAGCGGGTCGCCGTGGCGGTCCGTCCAAAAGCCCGATCGTCGAGCGTCGCCGGTGGCGCAATCCGCTAACAGGCAAAACCGAGCTCATACCGCGTGGCATTGACCCCGGCTGGAATTACAACCCGGGTGCCACGACAAACAAAGGCCTAATTGAGGCCGCGCGCGACGCGAAACTGGCGAAAAAGGATACCGATAGGATCAAATAGTAACGGACCGTCATACACAACGGGGGGACATACACATGAAACGACGAGGCGAGCTGTCGACCGGCGATGTCGCACGCCTAATTGAAGTGCACCCGCGAACCGTCCGGCGGTGGGCCGTCGCGGCGATTCACGGCGAGCACAGTCGCCTAAGCGGTCGCGCGGTGCGGCGAGACATAGTCGGCCGTTATTGGGTCGACGAGCTCGAAGTCGATAGGCTCGCAAAAAGCGACGATGGATCGCGGACATTCGGCACACGCGGCACAACCGGCATTGACTGAACTGCCGATCACCGAACACAATCGGCGCGTGTATGGCACCCTACCAAAAACGCCGCGGGTAGCGCTCAACCAATCCGAAACGCCGCGGGCGGCACTGTCCACCGCACTAAGGCGCGACGGCGAGCGCTATCTACCGGCGCTCTGTCGCGAACTGCCACCCGCCGAAATAGCGCCCGAGTGGATCGAACTCATCCCGAACGCCGGCCGCGTCCAAGGCATTGACGGTCGGTGGTTCAACTTCAACGACGGCCCGGGCCTAGTTGAGCGGCTGAACGCCCGAGAGCGCAAACCGATGCTCGATTGGGAGCATGCCTCGGCGAAAACTTGGTCGGATATACCTGCCCCGGCCGCCGGTTGGTTTACTCAATTTGAGATCCGCGACAATGGCTCGCTATGGGGCCGCGTGGATTGGACACCGAACGGCGCACAATCGGTGAAAAACCGAGACTATCGTTATGTCTCGCCCGAGTTTCTATTCGACCGCGAAAAACAGATCCTAGCGTTGCCTAGTGCGGCACTAACGAACCGACCGAATCTCGTTAT
>Ga0224500_10002304_pt1 | contig 10355 bp, 10 predicted proteins | sample SF_Oct11_sed_USG_FD_168126 | JGI IMG/M metagenome (GOLD analysis project Ga0224500, IMG submission 168126) | Sediment microbial communities from San Francisco Bay, California, United States - SF_Oct11_sed_USGS_4_1 | ecosystem: Environmental > Aquatic > Marine > Sediment | place: USA: California...
CATGTTGGCCAGCTGGAATTCGAACTCGAAGTCGGAAACCGCGCGCAGTCCGCGGATCACGACCCCGCAGTTCTGCTGCTGTGCAAAGTCGACCGTCAGTCCGGAATAACCCATGACCTCCACGTTGCCGAGGTCTGCCAGCACCCGCTTCGCCAGGTCGACCCGCACCTCGAGGGCAAACATCGGCACCTTGTTGGGATTCGCAGCGATGCCGATCACCACCCGGTCGAAGATGCTGGCGGCGCGACGCACGAGGTCGTGATGACCGTTGGTGATCGGGTCGAAGGTTCCCGGGTAGACAGCCCGGCGCTTGGACTTCTTGGTCATGTCGACTGCCCGCCCTGGTCTGGTGGATTCGCCCCCGTCACCGGCGTCGGTGCATCCGCAGCCGGGCCAGTGACCAGATAATAGCCGACATCGCCCGCCTGACCGCGGCGGTGCATGCGCCAGCCCGCTGGCAGCTCGGGCGCGCCCTCCGTCTTGCGGCACTCGATGTAGATCATCGCACCCGGTGCAAGCCAGCCACCGCCCTCGAGGCGCCGCAGCAGGTCGGGCAGCAGCCCCGAGCCGAACGGCGGGTCCAGGAAGACGACGTCGAAGCGCTCCCCGGGTCGGCTGAGCCAGTCGAGTGCGTCGCCCTGGACGACGGACGCCGTGTCGGCGGCGAGTTCTTTCGCCAGCGACTTCAGGTGCCCCACCACCGCCGCATCGCGCTCCACGAGAACGGCGCTGGCCGCGCCGCGCGACAGGGACTCGAAGCCCAGGGCACCGCTGCCGGCGAACAGGTCGAGACAGCGTGTCCCGCGGATGGCGGGCGCCAGCCAGTTGAAGAGCGTTTCGCGTACCCGATCCGGGCTCGGTCGGATCGTCGAAGCGGCCGGAAAGCGGATCTTCCTGCCGCGCCAGCGGCCGCCGATGATGCGCACTTCGTGACGGCCGCGGGGCGGTCGCCCCTCTGGCCCGGGTCGTGGCGCGTCGTCACGGCGGTTGCGTTGCTTGCGGGGCATGGCGGTACCGGATCCCTCGAACTGGGGCCAGGACGCGGCAGCGGCACGGGCCTTGTGGCCGTCGCCTGACCACGATGATACGCCCCCGCGCACGGCCAACAGCGGCGGATACGCAGCGCACGCGCACCGCGGCAAGCTGCGCCCGGCTGTCTGCGAGGCCGACCCGCAAAAATGAGCCCCTGCGCTTTTCGGTACAATCGGCCGGCCAACGAGGTCACCGATGTTCGGCTCCCGCGCGAAGACACCTGACGAGACTGCCGGAAAGCCCGCCGAGGGCGGTTTCCTCGCGCGCCTGCGCGCGAAGGTCAACCGCGGCACGTCCTGGCTGGGCGATCTCCTGCCGGGCCGGAAGATCGACGACGAGCTGCTCGAGGACCTCGAGACACGCCTGCTGGCCGCCGATGTCGGCGTCGAAGCCACCGGGACGATCCTCGGCGAACTGCATCGCAAGGTCGCGCGCAAGGAGCTGGCCGACGCCGGCGCCCTGCTCGCCGCGCTGCGCGGGGCGCTGATAGACATCCTGCGGCCCGTCGAGAAACCCTTCGCCGTCGACCGCGCGCAGCGGCCCTACGTGGTGCTGGTCGTCGGGGTCAACGGCTCCGGCAAGACTACGACCATCGGCAAGCTCGCCCGGCTGCTGAAGCAGGATGGGCTCAAGGTCATGCTGGCTGCCGGCGACACTTTCCGCGCGGCCGCCGTCGAGCAGCTTGCTGTCTGGGCCGAGCGCAACCAGGTGCCGATCATTGCCCAGGCGACAGGCGCCGACCCGGCGGCGGTGGTGTTCGACGCCCTCGAGGCCGCCAAGGCGCGTGGTGTCGACGTACTGATCGCGGACACCGCCGGCCGCCTGCACACACAATCGCACCTGATGGACGAACTCAGGAAGATCACCCGGGTGCTGAAGCGGGCCAACCCTGCGGCGCCTCACGAAGTCCTGCTGGTGCTGGACGCGAGCCTGGGCCAGAACGCAGTCAGGCAGGCCGAGCAGTTCAGCGCGGCGGTCGGCGTGAGCGGGCTGGTCATCACCAAGCTCGACGGGACCGCCAAGGGCGGCGTGGTGATCGCGATCGCCCGCAAATTCGGCTTGCCGATACGCTTCGTCGGCATCGGTGAACAGGCGGAGGACTTCGGTCCGTTCCGCGCCGAGGCCTACGTCGACGGGCTGTTGCGTCCGGCGGCGGAGATGGCGGGCCCATGATCTCTTTCCAGCGGGTCTTCAAGCGCTACCCGAATGGCCGCGAGGCGCTCGCCGAGTTGACCTTCGAACTGGCCGCCGGCGAGATGGCATTCCTCACCGGGCACTCGGGCGCCGGCAAGAGCACGGTTCTCAAGCTGGTCGCGCTGCTGGAGCGGCCGACGCGCGGCCAGGTGATCGTCAACAACCGCAACACGGCCAGCGTCGGCAGTCGCGCGGTCCCCGCCTTTCGCCGCCAGGTCGGCGTGGTGTTCCAGGATCACAAGCTGCTGGCCGACCGGCCGATCTACGACAACGTCGCATTGCCGCTGGTGATCGCGGGCGTCACCCGCCGCGAACTCGACAAGCGCGTCCGCGCGGCGCTCGACCAGGTGGGCCTGCTCGGCAAGGAAACCAGCTTCCCCATGGAACTCTCGGCAGGCGAACAGCAGCGCGTCGGCATCGCGCGCGCGGTGATCAGCAAGCCGCCGGTGCTGATCGCGGATGAGCCGACGGGCAATCTCGATCCGGACCTTGCGCTGGAGGTGATGAACCTGTTCAAGCGTCTCAACGACGTCGGCGTGACCGTGATGGTCGCGACCCATGACATCCATCTGATCGACCGCTTTGGCGTCCGTCGCATCCACATCGAGCACGGCCAGCTGGCAGGATTTCCTCCCGATGTCGCGGCCTGACCCGGCAAGGACCGCTTACGCTTCCGGCCGGCGCTCGCCGCTGGCCGCCTTCACCAACTGGGTGGAACGGCACGTCCAGACCCTGGTGTCGTCGCTCGGCAAGCTGGTGCGGCAGCCGTTCGCATCCGTGCTGACCATAGGCGTGATCGGCCTCGGCCTGGCGCTTCCCGCCTGCCTGTACCTGGTCGTGGTGAATGCCTCGGCAATCACCCAGGGCATCGGCAATACGGTGCAACTTTCCGCCTACCTGCAGCTGCCGATGACGGTGGAGCAGGCGCGCAAGGTCCTGCAGAGCATCGAAGCGCGCGACGACGTGCTCGACGCCAGGCTGGTGACGCCCGAGGAAGGCCTGAGGGAATTCGAGGAGATGTCGGGATTCGGCGAAGCCCTGAAGGCGCTGGAGGGTAATCCGCTGCCCTACGCGATCACCATCCGGCCGGCGCCCCTGTTCGACTCGCCTGAGGCCGTGGAGTCGCTGGCCGACGAACTCAAGACCCTGCCCGAAATCGAGATCGTGCAGGTCGACACTGAATGGGTGCGGCGCCTCGACGCCATCCTCGGTGCCCTGAGGCAGGTGGTGCTGCTCGCCGCCGGCCTGCTCGGCCTGGGGGTCGTCGCCATCGTCGGGAATACGATCCGCCTGGATATCTACGGGCGACGGGACGAAATCGAGGTCATCAAGCTCGTCGGCGGCAGCAACGCCTTCGTCCGCCGGCCGTTCCTCTACAGCGGCACGTGGTATGGGCTGGGCGGCGGCTTGCTGGCCTGGGCCCTGGTCGCGGCCGCGGTGGGCCTGCTGGCGGGGCCCATCGAGCGGGTCGCGTCGCTGTACGCTTCGTCCTTCCGGCTCCACGGCCTCGGCCGGGACGGTATCCTGGCCCTGGTCGCCGGCGGCGCCCTGCTCGGCTGGGTCGGCTCCTGGATCACTGCCAGCTATCATTTGCGGCGGATCGAGCCAAGAGCCTAATCCACTGTTTTTGTTGACCTATTTCACGGAACTCCCGGCGGGCTTAGCACTCTAATTCTCGGAGTGCTAAGTTCGCGCTAGAATATGGCGCAGCCAACGGACCCGGAGGAATGAAAGACCGATGACCAGCACCGCGCTTGCGCTGAAGCAATCCTCGAACCTGATCGCGGCCCCCATAGGCTCGCTCGACGCGTACATCGAGCGCGTCACCAGCCTGCCCGTCCTGAGCCGAGAGGAAGAGATCAAACTGGCCGAGCAGTTCCGCAACGACGGCGACCTGGAAGCGGCCCGTGCGCTGGTCCTGTCGCACCTGCGGTTCGTGGTGCACGTCGCGCGCGGTTACATGGGCTACGGCCTGCCGGTGGGCGACCTCATCCAGGAAGGCAACGTCGGCCTGATGAAGGCAGTGAAGCGCTTCGATCCGTCGATGGGCGTTCGCCTCGTCAGCTTTGCGGTTCACTGGATCCGCGCCGAGATCCACGAATACGTGCTGCGTAACTGGCGCCTGGTGCGGGTCGCAACGACCAAGGCGCAGCGCAAGCTGTTCTTCAACCTCAGGCGCATGAAGAAGAACCTCGGCTGGCTGAGCGAGGACGAAACCCGGGCGGTTGCGCTCGATCTCGGCGTCGTGGCGCGCGAGGTCCGTGAGATGGAGCAACGCCTCAGCGCGCGCGACCTGTCGTTTGACCCGACGCCGGCCGCGGATGACGGCGAGGGTGTCTACTCGCCCGCCGCCTACTTGCCGGCCGACGGCGCGGATCCCGCCATGGCGGTGGAACAGGCGGAGTGGGAGGACGCCGCGTCAGACTCGCTGGCGCTGGCGCTGGAACGCCTCGACGACCGCAGCAGGCGCATCATCGAAACGCGCTGGCTGGCCGAGGACAAGTTGACGCTGCACGACCTGGCCGCCGAATTCGGCATCTCGGCCGAGCGCGTGCGGCAGATCGAAACCCAGGCCATCAAGAAGCTGCGCGGCTTCATGTCCTGATCGGCTGGACCCCCGCGACGGGCGTCCGCGTCCCGCCCCGGCGACGGGGCGATCAACAGGTCAGTCGCTGTCCTCCGCCTGCACGGCGGCGAGAGCGGCCTCGCGCACGGCTTGCGCCACCGCTGTGTGGACGTTGCGGTCGAGTGGATCCGGGACCAGGTCGTCCGCACGGGTAAGGTCCGATATCCGGTGCGCCGCGGCAATCAGCATCTCGTCGGTGAACTGCCGCGCCCGGGCCTCGAGGGCTCCCTTGAACAACCCCGGGAAACCCAGCACGTTGTTGATGCCCTTGCCGTCGGCGGCAAATGCCGCACCATGCTGCAGCGCCTTGACCGGGTCTATCTCGGCGTCCGGATTCGACAGCGCGAATATGATCTGACCTTGGCGCACCATCTCGGGCTTGATCAGGCCGCGAACGCCCGTGGTCGCGATCACGATGTCGCAGGTCGCCATGATGTCCTCGAGCGTGGAATGGGTGCCCCCGAGGAGTTGCAGGCGTTCGAGCGCCGCCGGATTGCGGTCGGCGCCCTTGACCCGCACCGCGCCGTGACGCTTGAGCAGCCGCACGATGCCGATGCCCGCCGCGCCGAGTCCGACCTGGCCGATCACGCAATCCTCGATCCGCCGGCCTACCCGGCGCATGGCGGTGTGCAATGCCGCGAGCACCACCACGGCCGTCCCATGCTGGTCGTCGTGAAGCACGGGCTTGTTGAGGCGGCGACGCAGTTCGGCCTCGATCACGAAGCACTCCGGCGCGGCGAAATCCTCCAGCTGGATTGCGCCGAATGACTCTGCAATGGAGCAGATCACGTCGACGCAGCGCTGCGGATCTGTTTCGGTCAAAAGGATCGGCACGGCGTTGATGTCGGCCAGTCCCGCGAACAGCGCTGCCTTGCCCTCCATGACCGGCAGCCCGGCCAGTGGGCCGATGTTGCCGAGCCCGAGGACGGCGGTGCCGTTGGTTATCACGGCGACCGTACGATCGAGGCTGGTGAACTGCCAGGCCTCCTGCGGATTGTCACGGATCGCCAGGCAGACGCGGGCCACCCCGGGGGTGTAGACGTCCCGCAGCACCTGCTGGGTGTTGATCGGGATCGACGACATCAGGCGGATCTTGCCGCCACGATGCCGATCGAATACGCGATCCGACTTGCCGATGAAGCTGGCGTTCGGCAAGGCATCGATCCGGCCATACAGGCTGCGGTCGGTCTCCTCGTCCATTTCCAGGGTGATCTCCCACAGCGTGCGGCCCTGCTCGCGCCGAACCGCGTTCAAGTGGTCGATCATCAGGCCGGCGTCGGCGATGACCTGCAGGACCTTGGCCAGGCTGCCTGGCTGGTGGACGGTCTCGACCATCAGTATTTCGGGTATCTTCACTTCGGCATCCTGTTTTTCGCCGCGCGGGTTCGCGGTGCCATGCAACGGTCCGGCGGGCGGCTGGCGCGCCGGGGCTGGCCCGGGTTTGGGGACGCGCCGGACCCGCGCGACATGCGACCGGGCGCCTTCACTAGCCGTATGGTAGTCAGCCCTCCGGCACCGCGCCATGACTGATCCGGCTCCGCCCGGGGCAACGCCGCCGGTGGTTGCGCGGATAGACGCAGATGCGGCTCCGCCTCAAGCGCGGTACCCTTGGCGACTGATTTTGGCACCTCGCCCCCCAAAGGGCCGGCGCCAATTGAAAAACCACAGGTTTTGCCAAGGAGTCACCCATGATCCGCTCTATCCCGCTCACCAGGCTCGCTGCCGTCGCGCTCGTTTCCCTGGCGATGGCCGCCTGCGCGGGCCAGAAAGAACCGGCCCAGAAGGCGGTCACCGGCCTCACCGAGGCCCTCGTCAAGATCAGCGAGATCAGCGAGAAATACCAACCCGAAGAATTCGCCCAGGTGCAGGCGCAGGTGGATGCGCTCAAGGCAAGCTTTGACAGCGGGGATTACGATGCCGTCGTGCAGGGCGCCCCGGCTGCCTCCGCGGCGATCCGCCAGCTGCAGGCCGACGCCATCATCGCCAAGGCGGCCTACGCCAAGCAGATGAACGAGGAATGGGTCGAAACGGCCAAGACCATGCCCGACGTGATCACCTCCGTTGATCGGCAGATCACCCGCCTTACCTCCGCTGGCCGGCTGCCCAAGGGCCTGGACCGGGACGGCTTCAAGCAGACCGTCGCGACTTTCGACGAGGCCAAGAAGGCCTGGACGAGCGCGGCGGAAGCAGGCAACGCGGGCAAGTACGAGGAAGCGGTCCTGCAGTCGCGCGAGGTCAAGAAGACCGTCGACGAGGTCATGGAGAAACTCGGCATGGCCGCAGCTTGAGCCAACCAGATACCCAGTTACGGAGTCGCCATATGAACAGGATCTGGGCACTGGTTGCCCTCGCCTTGATTGTCGCCGGCACGCTCGGCTGCTCGCAGAAGAACTCGTCCGCCGAGGCCATCGCAGCGGCCGAGCAGTCGCTCGCCGACGTGCATGAGCTGGCGATGAAATACGTCCCCGACCGGTACGCCGAGATCAAGGCCGACCTGGAAAAGGCGCGCAAGGCGTTCGAGGAACAGAAGTACGCCGACGCGCGCGCGGCCGTCAAGACGATCCCGGCCAGGGCGCAACAACTCGGCGCGGACGCGACCGCGGCGAAGGAAGCGGCAACGGCGCAGCTCACCGAGACCTGGAACGCACTGAGCGGCTCCATACCGGAAAGGCTGGCGCAGCTCGAGGCCAGGCTCGCCGAGCTGGGCAAGCTCCGGCGGCTGCCCGCGGACATCGAGCAGAAGAGCGTCAACATGGCCGAGTCCAGCGTCGAGTGGGCCAGGAAGGAGTGGGAAGAGGCAAGCGCCGCTTTCGCCGCAGGCAATCTCGAGGAAGCCGCGAAGCTGGCACAGGCCGTCGATACGCTCCTCGTCACCGGGATGACCGTGGTCGGGCTGACGCCGCCCGCCCCGGAAACCCCGCAGCAATGATCCACCGACGGCGCGCCCAGGCGCGCCGTCCCTGTTGACCGGATACCCCGGGGGTGGCGCGTCGCTGCGCGCCCCCGGACTCATTTCACGGAGACGCCCATGGCAACCGCAACCGGGACCCCGGCCGGCCACAAAAGCACGGCCCGCAGCCTCGATCCGCTGGACCTCTATGACGTCCGGGCGATGCTCTCGGAAGAAGAGCGCATGGTGCAGGAGGCCGTCGCGCGGCTGGTCGACGAGAAGGTGCTGCCGGTCATCCAGACGCACTTCGAGGAGCACAGCTTCCCGCGCGAGCTGGTCGGCGAGCTGGCGGGCCTCGGGCTGCTCGGCTCCTCGCTCGAAGGCTACGGCTGCGCCGGCATGAACGCAGTCGCCTACGGGCTGATCTGCCAGGAGCTGGAACGGGGCGACTCGGGCATCCGCAGCTTCGTCTCGGTGCAGTCGTCCTTGTGCATGTACCCGATCCATGCCTTCGGCAGCGAGGCGCAGAGGCAGCGCTACCTGCCGCGCATGGCGAGCGGCGAGCTGATCGGCTGCTTCGGCCTGACCGAGCCGCACGGCGGCTCGGACCCGGCCAACATGAAGACCCACGCCAGGCGCCGCGGCGGCGACTGGGTGCTGAACGGCGCCAAGATGTGGATCACCAATTCGCCGATCGCGGATCTTGCCGTCATCTGGGCGAAGGCCGACGACGGCATCCGCGGCTTCATCGTCGAACGCGGCACCCGGGGGTTCGAGACGCCCGAGATAGAGCGCAAGTTCTCGCTGCGCGCCTCGGCCACGGGCGCGATCTTCCTGCAGGACGTGATCGTGCCCGAGGAAAACGTGCTGCCCGGCGTGATCGGCCTGAAGGGCCCGCTGTCGTGCCTGACGCAGGCGCGCTACGGCATCACCTGGGGCGTGATCGGCGCAGCCCAGGCCTGCCTCAGGCAGGTGCTCGACTACACGGCCGACCGGGTGCTCTTCGGCCGCCCGCTGGCCGCCACTCAGGCAATCCAGATCCGGCTCGCCGAGATGGCGCGCGGGATCACCACGGCGCAACTCTTGTCGCTGCAACTGGGCCGGCTCAAGGACGCGGGAACGATGGCACCTGCGCAGGTGTCGCTGGCCAAGTGGAACAACTGCCGCATGGCGCTCGACATCGCCCGTGACGCGCGCGACATCCTCGGCGGCGCCGGGATCAGCGCCGAGTACGTGCCCATCCGCCACGCGCTCAACCTCGAGAGCGTCATCACCTACGAGGGTACGGAGACCATCCACCAGCTCACGATCGGCCGCGAGCTGACCGGCATCAACGCGTTCTAGCCCGGGACGGTGGGCGGGGACGCAGCCGGCGACGACAGGACCCGAGGCACCGTCATCGGGCGGCTGGTATCAACCGAATTGCGGACCACGCGTCCCGGGGGGGCGGCAGGATGATCGACCTTACAGGCAAGACCGTACTGATTACGGGTGCCAGCGGCGCCCTGGGCCAGGCCGTCGCCGACAGGGCAGCCGCCTTGGGCGCCTCGCTGATCCTGGCGAGCCGCAGTTTCGCGCAGCGTACGACCACCGATCACCCGCAAGCGCAATTGCTCACGCTCGATCTCGCGGAACCCGGCGCGCTTGGCGCGGCACTCGCGGGTACGGGCCGCATCGACGCCCTGTTCAACATCGCAGGCGGCTTCGCCATGGGCGAGACCAGCTATGACCCGCTTGGCGCCACCTGGCAGGCCATGTTCAGGGTCAACGTGGACACGCTGCGCCACAGTTTCCAGGCCGTGGTGCCGCGCATGATCGAGCAGGGCCGCGGTGCCGTGGTCAACGTCGGCGCGCTGAGCGCGCTCAAGGGCACGGCCGGAATGAGCGCCTACGTCGCTTCCAAGAGCGTCGTCCTGCGTCTGACCGAAAGCCTGTCCGCGGAAGTCAGGCAGCACGGCGTCAACGTGAACGCGGTGTTGCCGAGCATCATCGACACACCGGCAAACCGCGCAGCCATGCCCGACGCCGATCCGGCGAAGTGGGTGGCGCCCGCCGACCTCGCGAACGTCATCTGCTTTCTGGGCTCCGACGCCGCGCGCGCCGTTCACGGCGCGCTGCTGCCGGTTGTCGGGCTGTCCGGCTGAACCGGCCCTGCCGACGCCTGCTCCAGGACCTGTCCCGTCCCCGCCTGCCATGAGCGCGCAAAAGCCGGCCTTCGGCCATCGTGACGTGCTCGACGTCGCCCTGCCGATGATCCTGGCGAACGTCTCGGTCCCGCTCGTCGGCATCGCCGACTCGGCTGCGGTCGGCCACCTCGACGACCCGACGAGCCTGGCGGGCGTCGCGGTCGGCGCGACCGTCTTCAGCGTGCTGTTCACCGCCCTGAATTTCCTCCGCATGGGCACCACCGGACTGGCGGCCCAGGCCCGCGGCGCTGGCGACGAGGCGGCCGGCCGCAGCGCGCTGCGGCAGGGCCTGGTCGTTGCGCTCGGGCTCGCTGCAGCGTTGCTGCTGGCCGCCGGCCCGCTCCAGGCCCTGGCACTGTCGCTGATCTCGCCGGAGCCTGCAGTCGCGGCCGAGGCCTCGCGTTATATCTCCGTCCGTCTCTGGGGT
>Ga0224500_10002305_pt1 | contig 10354 bp, 11 predicted proteins | sample SF_Oct11_sed_USG_FD_168126 | JGI IMG/M metagenome (GOLD analysis project Ga0224500, IMG submission 168126) | Sediment microbial communities from San Francisco Bay, California, United States - SF_Oct11_sed_USGS_4_1 | ecosystem: Environmental > Aquatic > Marine > Sediment | place: USA: California...
GGTCTTGCCGATGCCGGTGCCGATGAGGGGTCCCACGCCCGCCTTCGCGACCGTCGCGCCGATGAGCCCGCCGATCAGGGCATGGGAGGAGCTCGAGGGCAGCCCCCACCACCAGGTGATGCCGTTCCAGGCGATGGCGCCGACGAGCGCGCCGAAGATCACGTAGTGGTCCACGATGGCCGGATCGACGATCCCCTTGCCCACCGTCGAGGCGACCTTGAGGTGGAAGACGAGGATCGCCACGAAGTTGAAGAACGACGCGAAGGCCACGGCGTGGTGCGGCTTCAGGACCCCGGTCGACACCACCGTCGCGATGGAGTTGGCCGCGTCGTGCAGGCCGTTCATGAAGTCGAACGCAAGGGCGAGCGCCACCAGGAACGCCAGCGTCCAGAAGCCGATCTCGAGCCCGTTCATGCGGGGTGGCGCCGCGGCGTCACGAGTTTTCCAGGACGACGCCCTCGGCCAGGTTCGCCACGTCCTCGCAGCGGTCCGTGATGGCCTCCAGCTGCTCGTAGATCACCTTGAGCTTGATGATCTCGCGCACGTCCTGCTCCTCGCGGAACAGGCGCGAGATGGCGGACCGCAGCTCGCGGTCCGCGTCGCTCTCCAGGCGGTCGATCTCGTCGCAGGTCTTGAGGACCGCCTCGGCGTGGCCGTCGCGCTCGAGGAGCGCGATGACGTCCTTCACGCGCTCGCAGCACTTGAGCGCGACGTCCGCGAGCCGCATCATCTCCGGCGTGACTACCCGCACGTCGTAGAGCGTGATCGATTCCGTGACGTCCTGGATCAGGTCGCAGATGTCGTCCATCGCGTTCACGAGCTGGTGGATCTGCTCGCGGTCGATGGGCGTGATGAAGGTCTTGTGCAGCAGCCGCATCGCCTCGGCGGTGATGCGGTCGGCCGAGTGCTCGGCCTCGTCGATCAGGCGGGCATGGACCTCGGCGTTGCCGAAGTCCTGCATGAGCAGGACGAGCTCGCGACTCGCTTTGACCACCTGCTCGGCATGGGCGTTGAAGAGGTCGTAGAAGCGTCCCTCCTTGGGCAGCAGTCGGCCGAACATCGCGGGCTCCGGGATCGTCTGGGTTCGTGTTTTCGTGGCGTGCGGCTCCGATCTTAGCAAACCGCGGTTTGCGGGACTTGCGCGCCGTCTATATAATCGCCCCTCGTCACCCCGCTCCGAGACCGCCCCATGACCCACCGCCAATTCACGACCGCTCTTCGCCGCGCCCCGCGCGCCGCGGTCCGTGGCGGCATGGCGGGCGCCTCCGGAATCGCGCCGCTCCGCGGCGAATCCGACTGAGCCTCGGGGCCGACCGCCCCGACGCAAGTCGAGGCGGAAGACCGACGGCCCACCCCTCCCGTTGACCCTTCCGTCTCGCGCCCCGCGCGATGCGACAGTTCGCGCGTGCAGCACCGATCGCGGCGCCGGCCCACGAGGCCGGCCGAAGAAAAACGATGACTACGCTCCTCGACAAGCTCCACCCCCATCGCTGGATCACCGGCCTGTGGCGAAGCCCCGATTTCGTGAAGCTCTGGGGCTCGCTCACCATCACCCACTTCGGCGGGCAGGTGACCTTCCTCGCCCTGCCGCTCACGGCGGCGCTGATGCTGAACGCCACCCCGTTCGAGGTGGGCATCCTCACGGCGCTGGAGGCGCTGCCGTACCCGCTTTTCGGGCTCTTCGCGGGCGTCCTCGTCGACCGGACCCGGAAGCTGCCGGTGATCATCTGGGCCGACCTCGGACGCGGGCTCGCGCTCGCGGCCGTGCCCGTCTGCGCCTGGCTGGGCGTGCTTTCCATGCCGGTGCTCTACGTCGCGGGCTTCCTGGTCGGCCTGGGCTCCGTCATCGGCTGGCCCGCCTACCAGGTGTTCATGACGGAACGCGTCGGTCGTGAGAACCTCGTCGAGGCCAACGCGAAGATCGGCATCTCGGACTCGGCCGCCCAGCTCGTGGGCCCCGGGCTGGCGGGCGCGCTCATCCAGTGGCTCACCGCGCCCTTCGCGATCCTGCTCGACGCCGTGTCGTTCTTCGTCTCGGCCTGGATGCTGCGCGGCATCCCGCCGGCAGCCACCGACGCCCCGAAGCTCCCGGGGGAAAGCGTCTGGCGCGAGATCGGCGAGGGACTCGCCGCCGTCTGGCGCAACCGCACCCTGCGCGCGCTGGCATGGTCGCTCGCGGCCTGGCAGATGTTCCGCCACGCCTACGTCGCCGTGGTGATCCTCTTCGCCGCCCGGGAACTGGGGTTCTCGGCCGGCCACGTCGGGGTCCTGTTCATGCTGGCGGGGGTGGGGTCGCTCGCGGCCGCGGGCGCCGTGGCACCCCTCAATGCCCGCTACGGCTTCGGCCCGACGATGCTCGCCGCCCTGGGCGGCACCGGCGTGGCCTGGCTGGTGATGGGCGCGGCATCGGGAGGCTACATGCTGGCCTCGCTCACGTTCGGGGCGGGCCTCTTCCTGCTCGACTTCGCGGCGATGACGTTCTTCATCAACTACCTCACCCTGCGCCAGACGGTGACGCCGGACCGGCTGCTCGGACGCGTCACCGCCACGATGATCTGCCTGACGGTGGCGACGGCGCCCCTGGGCGGCCTGGCCGGGGGCTGGATCGCCGAGCACTGGGGGCTGCGGGCGGCGATCCTGGCCGCCGGCGCCGGGGCGCTGGCCATGATCCCGCTCATGGCCTGGTCGTCGCCCCTGTCGGGGATGAGGTCGCTCCCCGTCCCGCAGGAACCGACGGTCACGGAAAGCGTGGCGGAGGAACTGGCCGGCTGACGGCGCCGGGCCGAATCCGCCGGGGGCGGCCGGCGCATCCAACGGGCATGGACAAGCTCATGCCGACCCGGCGCCGGTTTGCCGCGCGCCCGGGCGGAAACGGATAATGCGGGCCGCAACGGCCCTTGGAGAAAGCCATGGAGACCCCGCAAGTCGTGGTCGCCGTGACGGGGATACTGGCGAGCTTCGGCTTGCCGCTTCTCGTCATCGCGATCGTCCTCGCCTACAAGCACCACCGCAACCGCATGCAGCAGGAGACCATCCTCAAGCTCGCGGAAAAGGGCCTGCCGGTCCCGCCGGAGCTGCTGCAGCCGCCCGATCGCCTGCCGAGCCCGAAGGGCGGGCTGGTGCTCCTGGGACTGGGGATCGCGCTTTCCGTCTTCTTCTGGGAACGGGGCCTGCCGTGGTCCATCGGCCTCATTCCCGGGCTGATGGGGGTGGCGCTCCTCGTGGCCTGGAAGATCGACTTGCGGCAGGCGGCCCGCCGCGTGCCCCCGCGCTAGCGACGATGGCCGAGCGGCCGGAGCCGGCCGATTCCGAGCTTGTCCTCGCGGTCGTCACCCATGACGACCGCGAGGCGTTCGCGCAACTGGTGCGCCGTCACCAGTCCCTGGTCCGGGCCACGCTCCGGCGCCTCGCGAAGGGCGACCACGGCCTTGCCGACGACCTCGCGCAGGAGACGTTCCTGCTGGCCTGGCGCAACCTCCGAGCCTTCCGCTTCGACGCGCGCTTCTCCACGTGGCTCTATCGCATCGCCTTCAACGCCTGGCTCACCGACGCCCGCAAGCGCCGCGAAGTGCTGCTGGATGACCTCGAAAACGCCCCGGCCGCGGACGAACACGCCCCCGCGCTTCCGGCGGCGGAGCGCATCGATCTCGAGCGCGCGCTGGCGACCCTTTCCGACGGGGAGCGCGCCGCGATCTCGGCCTGCTATTACGCCGACCTCACCCACGAGGAAGCGGCGGAGGCGACGGGCATGCCCCTCGGCACCGTCAAGACCCACATCCTGCGCGCCAAGGCCAAGCTGCGCGCCAGACTCGGAGAGGAACCCCGATGATCGAAACCCTGCGTGATCCCATCGACCAGCGCCTTCGCGACGACGCGGGGCGTTCCGTGGCCGACGACGGCTTCACCGTTCGCGTCCTGCTCGCCCTGCCGGCCCCCCGGACGCGCCGCCCGTGGCTGCGTTACGCGCTCGTGATCTCCTCGGCGGCCCTGGGCTGCGCGCTCGCGTGGCTCCTTGCGCCGGGCGGGATTTCCCTGGCCCAGGGGTTCGTCGACCTGGCGCGCCAGCAGGCCCAGACGCCCTCGGCCCTGTCCGCGCTGGGCGTCGCCCTCGCGATGGGAGTGGCGGCCGTCGTGCTCGTGGCCGAGGAAAACTGACCGGCCCCTACGCGGGCGGGATCGTCGCTGCAGGATCCGGCGCGCCCCGGCCCCGCTTCGGCCGGGCGGCGCACGCTCCCTCGCCCGCCTCGGCCCGCGCGCAGTTCTCCATCACGAACGCGAGCACGCGCAGCATGTGCGGAACGTTCGCCCGGTAGCGCAGGAACCGTCCCTCCTGGCGGACGCTCACCAGGTTCGCCTGCAGCATCGCCTTCAGGTGGAACGAAAGGTTGGTCGCGGGGATGTCGAGCGCCTCGGCGATCTCGCCGGCCACCAGGCCCGATTCGCCCGCCTGGACCAGCATGCAAAAGAGGTCGAGCCGCACGCTGGAGCCCAGCGACTCGAAGACCTTCAGGGTCGATGCACGGTCCATCCGATTCTCCTTCCCTTGCCCGGCGCCGCCGCGGGCCCGGCCCTCATTTCAAGTGCCATGGGTTCCACGACCCCGGAGCCGCTGGTCGTGCGAGCTCACTTTAGCTCCTGCAGCGACCATGAACTTGACCTATATCAGAATACGCTAATGCAAATTGGATTGAAATGTCCACACCCCCCTCGACACGAGGCTGCAATGGAACAGATCTCCCGCAGGCGTTTCCTCAAGATCAGCGCCGCCACGTTCGGCGCGGGCGCGGTGGGCTCCCAGATCCCCCTCGTCCCCTCCTTCGCCATGGGCTCGAAGCCCCCGGCCGGCAAGGTCGAGACGATCCCCACCTACTGCGAGATGTGCTTCTGGAAGTGCGGCGGCATCGCGCACGTCCGCGACGGGAAGCTGTGGAAGTTCGAGGGCAATCCCCTCGACCCGATGAGCAAGGGACGCCTGTGCCCGCGCGGCACCGGGGCCGTGGGCACGCACTACGACCCGGACCGCATCTCCAGGCCCCTCATCCGGACCGGCGAGCGGGGCAAGGAGGAATTCAAGGCCGTCACCTGGGACGAGGCGCTCGACCACGTCGCGGCGAAGATGAAGAAGATCGCGGCCGAGCACGGCCCCGAGTCCATTGCCCTGTGGAAGCACGGCACGGGCGCACGCTTCTTCGAGCACGTGATGCGCGCCTACGGCTGCGTCAACAAGGCCGCGCCCTCGTTCGCGCAGTGCCGCGGGCCGCGCGACATCGGCTACCTGCTCACCTACGGCACGGGGCTGGGCTCGCCCGAGCCCACGGACATCGCCAACACGAACTGCCTGGTGCTCATCGGCACGCACCTGGGCGAGAACATGCACAACACGCAGGTGCAGGAATTCGCGCAGGCCGTGGGGCGCAAGGCAACCATCATCGTGGTGGACCCCCGCTACTCGGTGGCCGCGAGCAAGGCGAAGTACTGGCTGCCCATCAGGCCCGGCACCGACATGGCGCTCGTGCTCGCCTGGATGAACGTCCTCGTGACCGAAGGCCTTCACGACAGGGAGTTCGTCGCGAAACACGGCCACGGCTTCGACAAGTTCGTCTCCGCGATCAGGGACAACACGCCCGAATGGGCGGAAGCCGAGACCGGCATCCCGGCCGCCACGATCCGCGCGACCGCCCGCGAGATGGCGAAGGCCCGACCCGCGGCGCTCGTCCATCCGGGCCGGCGCGTAAACTGGTACGGGGACGACGCGCAGCGCGCGCGCTCCACCGCCCTCCTCAACGCCCTCCTGGGCAACTGGGGCCGCAAGGGCGGGCTCTTCCTCCAGGCCGGCATGAAGTTCGCGGGCTACCCGTTCCCGAAGTTTCCCGAGGCCGGCAAGACCAAGGTCGACAATCCGGACGGCAAGTGGCCGTTCGCGGACGAAGAGGTGACGACCGGGCTTCGCCAGGCGACGATCTCCGGCGAGCCCTACCCGATCAAGGGCTGGGTCGTGTATGCCGCGAACCTGCTGCAGACACTGCCCAACGAAAAGGAGACGATCGAGGCGATCTCGAAGCTCGACCTCCTGGTGGTGGTGGACACCCACCCGAGCGAGATCACCGGCTACGCCGACGTGGTCCTCCCCGACACCATGTTCCTCGAGCGCCACGACGACCTCTACGTGGGCTGGGGCCGGCAGGGCTGGGCGGCGCTTCGCCAGCCGGTCGTCGCGCCCCCGGGCGAGCAGAAGCCCGCGTGGTGGATGGCCAAGCAGCTCGCGGACCGGCTCGGCGTGGGCCAGTACATGCCTTTCAAGGACATGGACGAGTACCTTGCCGCGCGCTGCGGGAAGAGCGGCGTCGACTACGCGAAGTTCAGGAGGGAAGGCATCGTGATGGGCCCGAAGACGCCCATCACCGTCGAGGAGGGCGCGGAGATCTCGTTCGACACGCCCTCGAAGAAGGTGGAGTTCTATTCCGAGCAGCTCGCCAAGGCCGGCTTCGACCCGGTGCCGAAGTACACGCCGCCCGAGAAGGCGCCCGAGGGCTTCTTCCGCCTCGTCACGGGGCGCGCGCCCGTGCACACCTTCAGCCGCACGCAGACGAACCTGTACCTGCGCGACCTCATGAAGGAAAACGAGGTCTGGGTGAACGCCGGGACCGCCGCCAAGGCGGGGCTCAAGCACGGCCAGTACGTGAAGCTCAGGAACCAGGACGGCGTGGTCACGAACCGCGTCAAGGTGAAGGCCACCCAGCGCATCCGCCCCGACACGCTGTACATGGTCTACGGCTTCGGCCACACCAGCAGGATGCTCAGGAGCGCCTACCAGATGGGCGCCAGCGCGGCGCAGCTCAACACGCGCTACCGGATCGACCCGCTCATGGGCGGGACGAGCATCCACCAGAACTTCGTGACTTTCGTGAAGGAGGCGTGACATGCCACGCTTCGGGATGGTGATCGACACCCTGAAGTGCGTGGGGTGCATGGACTGCGTGGTGGCCTGCCAGACGGAGAACGACGTGCCGCTGGGGTACTGCCGCGACTGGATCGTGACCGAGACGCGCGGGGAATTCCCCGACCTGTCGCTCGAGATCCGGTCCGAGCGCTGCAACCACTGCGACAACCCGCCTTGCGTGACCTGCTGCCCCACGGGCGCCAGCCACGTCGAGGACTTCGGCAAGACCGTGCAGGTGACGGCCGAGAAGTGCATCGGTTGCAAGGCGTGCCTGTCGGCCTGCCCGTACGGCGCGCGCTTCGTGCATCCCGAGGGCTACGCCGACAAGTGCACGTTCTGCCTGCACAGGGTGAAGGAGGGCAAGGACCCCGCCTGCGTGTCGGTCTGCCCGACCCATTGCATGGTCTTCGGCGACCTCGACGACCCGAACAGCGAGGCGAGCCGGCTCCTGCGCTCGCGCAAGCACCACACCCTGCTCCCGGAAGCCGGCACCAAGCCGCGCGTCTTCTACCTGACCTGAGGCGACCACCATGCTCGACATCACCACCACCCGCCACAATCCGCTCGTGGACCCGGTGCTCTCCGTCTGGAGCTGGGAGATCCCCGTCTACCTTTTCCTGGGGGGGATGATCGCCGGCATGATGGTGCTCGGCGGGCTGAACATGCTGCGAATCCTCAAGGGCGAGCGTCCCGAGGGCTTCTACAGCGTCCAGACCCCGGTGCTCGGGTTCGTCATGCTCAACCTCGGCATGGGCGCCCTCTTCCTCGACCTCGCCCACAAGCTCTACGTGTACCGCGTGTACATGGCCTTCGAGCCGACCTCGCCGATGTCGTGGGGTTCCTGGGTGCTGATCCTCGTCTTCCCGGTCCTCATCCTCTCGGCGCTGATCCGGCTTCCCGAGGCCTGGCCGTGGCTCGGCGACCGCATCCCGGCGCTACGCGGCTGGTCCGAGGCCATCCTGGCGCGGCCCGGCCTCGTGAAGGCGCTGGCCTGGCTCAACGTGCTGCTGGGCATCGGACTCGGCATCTACACGGGGATCCTGCTCTCGACGATGGTCGCGCGCCCGCTCTGGAATTCCGCCATCCTGGGCCCCCTCTTCCTCGTCTCCGGGCTGTCGGCGGCGGCGGCCATGGTTCACCTCGTGTCGAGCCTCGTGCCCGGCCACCCCGCGCCGCGCAGCTTCCTGGGCGGCGCGTTCGCCATGCTCGTGCAGCCGCTCGGCGCCAACCCGCCCGAGGCGAAGACCTCCGTTTCCCTCGTCAAGGCCGACCTCGCCTTCCTCGCGGCCGAGCTGGTCCTCATCGGGCTGCTCTTCATCGGCCTCGCCTCCAGCTCCGCCTCGCACGTGGCCGCGATCGACCTGCTCACCTCCGGCAGGTTCGCCGCGGTCTTCTGGTGGGTGGTGATCGTCGCCGGCATCCTGGTGCCGATCGTCCTGCAGTGGCTCGAGCTCGGACACCGCATCCCGCATACCGTCGTGCCGGCGCTCCTCGTGCTCGCAGGCGGCTTCGCGCTGCGCTGGGTGATGGTGGGCGCGGGACAGGCGAGCCACATGGTCGCAGCCGTCGGAATGTAGAAAAGGAGAATCGACATGAGCACCATCACGGCATCCAGCAGTTCCCCCTCGGCCGGCACCCGCACCTCGCCGGCGCCGTTCTGGAACCCGTACCTCGCGGGATTCGGGCTCGGGCTGGTTCTCCTCGCCGCCTACCTCATCGCCGGGCGCGGCCTCGGCGCCACCGGCGCGTTCTCCTCGGTGGCCGCGTGGATCGCGAATGCCCTCTCGCCCGAGCATGCGCAGGCGAGCGCGGTGCATGCCCGCTACATCGCGAACGGAACGCCGTTCACGGCCTGGCTCGTGTACCTGCTGATCGGGTCGGCCATCGGCTCCGCCGTCTCGGGATACGCCGCCGGGCGCTGGACCATCAGCATCGAGCGCGGGCCGCGCGTCACGGACCGGGAGCGCCTGGCGTTCGCGCTCGTCGGCGGGATCATCGCGGGCCTGGGCGCCAAGATCGCCCGCGGATGCACGAGCGGCCAGGCCCTCACGGGAGCGTCGGTCCTCAACCCGGGCAGCCTCGTGTTCATGCTTTCCGTCTTCGCCGCCGCCTATGCCGTGGCCTGGACCTACAGGAAGGAGTGGCTCTGATGTTTCCCCTGTCCTCCACGATGGAACTCTCCCAGGCCGCATCCCTCGGGCTCGCGGTCCTCATCGGCATCGGATTCGGCTTCTTCCTCGAGAAGGCGGGGTTCGGCAGCGCGCGCAAGCTCGTGGCCGTCTTCTACTTCTACGACATGGCCGTGGCGAAGGTCATGTTCACCGCGATCGTGACCGCGATGGCCGGGCTGTTCCTCTTCTCCTCGATCGGCCTGCTGGACATGGCGGAGCTCTACATCGAGCCCTCGAACTATCCCGCGGCCATCATCGGCGGCCTGGTATTCGGCCTGGGCTTCGTGATCGGCGGCTACTGTCCCGGCACGTCCCTCACCGCGGCGGCGACCGGCCGCATCGACGGGCTCGCCTTCCTCGCCGGCATCTTCATCGCCTCCTACGGCTACGCCGAGCTTCTTTCCGGATTCGATACCTGGCTCGCGTCTTCGGCCCATCCGGACCTGACGCTTCCGGGCCTCACCGGCATCCCCATGGGATGGTTCGTGCTCCTCTTCATCGGCTTCCTCGCGCTCGCCGGCTGGGGCATGTCGATCGCCGAGAAGCGTTTCGCAGGCCTGCGCCCCTGAATTCCCACCCCGCCCAAGCAAAGGACCTTTCCCCCTTGAAGCTCAATCGCCTGTTCCACGCCCTCGCGCTGGCAGGGCTGGCCGTTCCGTCGGCCGCCCTCGCAACCGACGGCTACTTTTCCCACGCCTACGGACTCAAGTCCCTCGGCATGGGTGGTGCCACGGTCGCCATCGCGGACGAGCCGTTCGGCGGCGTCGTCAACCCGGCGGCGATGACCTCGCTCGGCAATGCCTGGCAGGCGGGCGTGCAGATCTTCATGCCGCGACGCGAGGCATCGCGAACAGGCTCGGGCCCGGCCGGCATCGACGGATCGGTGTCGAGCGACAGCCTCACCTTCGCGATCCCGGAGTTCGGGATCAACTACATGGCCCGGCCCGATGTCGCCGTCGGCGTCTCCGTCGTCGGGAACGGCGGGATGAACACCGATTTCAAGGGCGAGCAGATCCCGCCCATGAGCGCCTGCGCCGCGTTCAATCCGAACCCGGGCCCGTACAACCTGCTGTGCGGCAACGGACGCCTCGGCGTGGACCTCATGCAACTGCTGGTGGCGCCCTACGCCGCCTGGAAGTTCGCGCCCTCGCACTCGATCGGCGTCGCCCCGACCTTCGCCTACCAGCGCTTCCGCGCCCAGGGTCTCCAGGCGTTCGACAATCCGGGACTGTCCACGAGCCCG
>Ga0224500_10002306_pt1 | contig 10351 bp, 8 predicted proteins | sample SF_Oct11_sed_USG_FD_168126 | JGI IMG/M metagenome (GOLD analysis project Ga0224500, IMG submission 168126) | Sediment microbial communities from San Francisco Bay, California, United States - SF_Oct11_sed_USGS_4_1 | ecosystem: Environmental > Aquatic > Marine > Sediment | place: USA: California...
AAACGACATGCTAGCGTGGTGAGTAATCACTCACCTGCTATGAACCAAACCATAAAGCTTTCTCGCCATCGCCAACAGCCGGCCAGAGCCTCGGGCCATCAACGACAAGCGAGCCTCATCAGCGCCGCGGCATCGCTGTTTGCGACGAACGGCTTTAGGGGGACCACAACGAAACAAATCGCATTGGCAGCGGGTGTCAGCGAAGCGCTGCTATTCAAACACTTCCCTACTAAGCGCGCCCTGTACACTGCCCTTCTATCTGAGAAAGCGGATTACTCCGAGCTACAGGAAGCGGTTGAAAAGGCTGCAGCGAAACGAGAGGATAAACGGCTCTTCATGCTGTTAGCCAACTATCGAATCAGAAAGGGAGCAGACTCAACCTTGTTTCGTCTCCTCCTGTTCAGTGCATTAGAAGGCCATGAAATGTCCGATATGTTTTTCCGTCAACAGTATCGAGTGTTTCATGATCTCCTTGCAGGCTATATCCGACAACGCATCGATGATGGGGCCTACCGTCCACTGGATCCGTTGCTGGCAGCGAGAGCGTTCTTCGGCATCATCGTCCATCATCGGCTACTCCATGACATTTTAGGATTGCCCATGCACCGGACTCATGAGGCAACCATCGAGGAATATGTCTCGCTGTTCCTCAATGGACTTATTCGGCAATGACTCACAGGACCACCCAATACTGATATGAACCGATTGGCTCGCCACCCATTGCTAGCCCTTGGGGTGGTCGTTTTTCTTGTGGTCCTCGGTCTTGTCATCTTTCGTTTGAGCCCAGGGACCAAGACCGACGCAGGCAGAACACGTGTGGTCACCGTAGGAGTCGCGTCACCGATCCGGCAGGATCTCGACATTCGCTTGGCCTATACGGCGGATATCTCTCCCTATCAGATCGTCAACATTTTCTCCCGGGTTGACGGGTATATCGCCAAGCTGCATGTCGATAAGGGTGATTTTGTTAAGGCGAACCAGTTGCTCGTTGAAATCGACCATACGGACTATCGCCATGCCGTGAATCAAGCCAAAGCCAACCTTGCGGCAGCCAAGGCAAAAGTTGCACAACAAGATGCCGTCGTTCGTAATGCCTCACTGACGTTCGATCGGATGCAGACGCTCATCAATGATCAATTCGTCTCTCGGCAGGATTTGGATAATGCACAGGTCAATCTTGATTCAGCCAGAGCGGCACGGGATTCGCTCCAAGCCCAAGTCAGCCAGATGGAGGTCGCGTTGGCCCAGTCGGAGACGAACTTGACCTACTCGTATATCCGCGCCCCGTTTGCCGGGTATATCGCGGAACGGAATCTCGATACCGGCGCCTATGTCAGCAGCGCGACCGCGAGCACCTCCACCATGTCGCGGGGCATCATGAGCCTCCACGACATCAGTACGGTTCGCGTCTTGTTCGAAGTTGTTGAGCGAGATATTCCCCTCGTGAAGGTGGGACAAGCGGCCGAGCTTCGTGCGGAAGCCTACCCCGACCATGTATTCAAGGGAACCGTCACACGCATCGTCCAAGCGTTGAATCGTGCAACCCGTACCATGACCGTAGAGGTTGATCTAGCAAACAGTGATCGCCGGCTCAAAGGAGGAATGTTTGCTCGAGTCGAGATTCTTGTGGGAACCCACCAGCAAGCCTTACAGATCCCGATCGATGCCGTCAGCCGGCTGGAAGATACCCAATACGTCTATGTTGTTCGAGACGGGAAAGCGAGACGCGTTGAGGTTGAGGTCGGAGCTCGTAGCGAGAATCGCATTGAGATTCTCAAGGGGCTAACAGGCGACGAATCGGTCATCGTGTCCGGAAAAGACTTGGTCCACGACGGCAGACCGGTGCAAACCCAGCCCGTCAATGCCGTGAAACGCGAGGCGTAAGACATGAAACGCAACGGAGTGACACGATTGCTGGTTCCGATGGACGACTATCTTGCTGATGTTTTCTTGTTCACCGTTCACTGTTCACCCCTTACCGTTTGCCGACCTGTATGTGGCTGACCCTTCTGGCATTGCGCAACCGCATCGGGATCCTCATGCTCTCGCTCGCGATGGTCGTGTTAGGGGTCACGGCCCTCCAACGCTTGCCGGTGGATCTGTTCCCTCAAATCCAGGTCCCTGTTGCCTTTGTCGGTGTCATTTATAAAGGAGCCCCCCCGCTCGATATCGAACAAAGCGTCGTGTACCCGATTGAGAAAGCAGTCAGCTCCGCCTCCAATGTCGAGCATGTGGAATCATTCAGCAAACAGGGCCTCGGCGCGGTGCAAATCTGGTTCAACTGGGGAGCCGATATCAACGTTGGACAGATGGAGGTGATGCAGCGCATTACCCAGATCTTGAATAGTCTCCCACCGGGTATTCTGCAGCCCTTTATCGTCAAATTTGACGTATCCAACATCCCCGTCTCCATCGTGTCGGTTGCAAGCAACGAACTCGATGAACGAGCCCTGTACGATCTGGCATACAACACCATCGCCCCACAGATCGAACAGATTGCGAACGTTGCGGCAGCCACGGTTGAAGGCGGGAAAATCCGCCAAATCAATATCAATCTCGACCCTGCGCTGCTGAGTGCCCGTGGACTTTCGATTCTTGATGTCGTGAAATCCGTCAAAGCCTCTAACGTGATTCTCCCTTCCGGCGACGTCAAAGCCGGCAACCTCGACTACAACGTCTTCACCAATAATCAATTTCGGACGGTGGAGCCCATCCAAGACGTCATCATCAAGGTCAATCCGCAAGGCAACCCGGTTCGGGTGCGTGACGTGGGAACCGTGACTGATTCCTCCGACATCCAGACCAATATCGTCCATGCGGACGGGGCCAGATCCGTGTTCCTTCGGGTGAACAAGCAGCCGATCGCCAATACCGTCGAGGTCGTAGATGCCCTCCGTGCCGCGATCCCCAACATGCTTGGAGTGCCGGAGGGCGTGAATCTCAGCATTTCGTTCGACCAATCGCTCTACATACGCCAATCCATCCGCAATCTCGTCGAACAGGCTTTGCACGGTTCGTTACTGGCCGCAGCAGTGATTTTCATCTTTCTGCGCAACCTGACGAGCACCTTGATCGTGTCCGTCGCCATTCCACTCTCCATGCTCGTGACCTTTATCGTACTCTATTTCACCGGACAAACCCTGAACGTCTTCACGCTCGGCGGACTTGCACTCGGCATCGGTCGACTGGTTGATGACTCCATCGTGGAACTTGAAAACATCCAACGGCACCTCAATACCACTCCAAGTCGTTGGGACGGTATTCTCACTGCCGCCCGAGAAGTGGCCATGCCGATTTTCGCATCGACGGTGACGACTGTGGTGGTCTTCCTGCCCATGTTTTTTGTCGTGGGTGTGGCGCGTCTGTTGTTGATTCCGTTAACCGTCACCATCGCCATCGCGCTCTTTACATCCTTCTTGGTCTCTCGCACCGTCACACCTGCCCTCTGTTATAAGTTTCTCCGTCCTGAACAAGAAACTCTTCGGGCCATGCCAGGTTGGCTGGCCAGATTCATGGAATGGAGCCGCCAGCGGTATGACTCGCTCGACAGGAGTTACGAGGATTCCTTAGCGTGGGTCTTGGGACATCGCCGGCTCTTTATTGTGACCGTCTTGCTGCTTTTTCTTGGATCACTCACCTTGATTCCCCGGATCGGAACCGAATTCCTGCCTGTGTCCGATGAGAGTCAGTTTCGCATCGTCCTGAGGGCTCCAGTCGGTCAACGAGTCGAAAAGACCGAACAACAAGTCTCCGAGATAGAGCGTATCCTTCGTACGGTCATCCCCGCGAATGAGCTGGAAACCATCGTCTCCAGTACCGGCATTCTGTCCCAAGGCCGCGCATCACTGTTCAACCCTAATACGGGACCCCATACCTCATCGATTCAGGTGTACTTGGCCTCACCGGAGAAACGAACCAGGAGCCAAATCGACATCATGAACGAGGTCCGTCCGAAAATCCTGAAGCTGTTCCCCGGTGTCTCCATGTATTTCGATCCCGGGGGGATCGTCAAGCGCGTGACCAGCTTCGGGTCGCAAAAGGCCGTCGATGTGGAAATTTACGGCTATGATTTTGACAAGGCACGGGAAGTCATCGCGCAAGTCAAGGAGATCATGGAGCAGACTCCAGGCTTGGCCGATATCGAACCCAGTCGGGAAGAAAACTACCCGGAAATCAACATCACGGTCGATCGAGAAAAAGCCGCACTCCTCGGTATCAGCGAGGCGGATGTCGCCAATACCGTCCTCTTTTCATTGAACGGGAACGGCCAAACCGACCCCATCATCTACACTGACCCGCACAACGGGAACGAGTACTTCATCAGCGCCTGGCTCGCCGAAGAACACCGGGCCAAGCTGACCGATCTGGACAACATCCTCCTCACCACCAAGGCCGGCGAGCCGGTGTTGCTGAAGAATGTGGCCTCGCTCAAACTGAATGCGGGCCCGGTCAAGATCGATCGGAAATATTTCCAACGCGTGATTCACCTGACGGCCAACCCCACCACCCGTCCACTCGGCGAGATTGCCAATGATCTGGAATCGGCCTTTGCGGAACTTCAGCTGCCGGCAGGGTTCAGCATCAAGCTGGCTGGGCAAATTCAGCAACAGCGTGAGACCTTTCAAGGGATGCAATTCGCGATCCTGTTGGCGCTCCTGCTGGTCTATATGGTGATGGCCGCCCAGTTCAAATCGCTCATCGACCCGTTCATTATCATGTTCTCGGTGCCGATGGGCTTCCCTGGTGTGGTCCTGATCTTGTTCCTCACCAACACGACGCTGTCGACCGCGTCGCTGATGGGCATCATCATGATGTTTGGGATTGTGGTCTCAAACGGGGTGTTGCTGGTCGACTACACCAACGTCTTGCGACGCCGAGGCACCACCCTTCAGATCGCGGTGATCACCGCCGCGCGCACGAGGTTGCGGCCGATCCTCATGACCTCACTGGCAACGATTTTTGGGCTTCTGCCGATGGCGATCGGGTTGGGGACCGGCGGGGAAACAAATGCACCCCTTGCACGGGCCGTGGTGGGAGGCCTGAGTGTCTCCACCCTCCTCACCGTGTTTCTTATCCCCACACTGTATATGATCTTAGAAGAATGGGTCCCAAGAAAACTGGAGGAAGAGCAGCGCTATCGTACACCGGCGACGCCCGGTGCCGTTGCGACTGCAGAATAGCGGCCTCAATTCTCGGTAATGTTAGGAAATAAGGACTTCAGCTGCATGGCTAGGCCGATATCCCCGGTGACCTGAAGCCGTCCCGACATCGCCATCGTCATCCCGCTCAATTGTCCATTCAAAACCTTGATGCAGTCTTCGCTGGTCATGGACAGCGTGACGTGAGGGTCGGCATGAACCCCGTCTTTGACAAGGCAGGTCCCATTCTGTACCAGCAGGTGATACTGCCCACCCTGCTCCCCCCGCAGATCGAACTGATAGACCGCATCGAGATCTTCCGCGGCATACTTATCGAGCTTGGCGGGCAGGGAATGGAGCACATCGTTGATGGTCGTGACTTTCATGGCTGGCTATCACACTCATGATGAGAGGGTTCATAAAACACATCGGGGGCGCCAACTGTGCGCCCCCGACGCGGTCTCAACGCGGATGAGAGTCTAGTAGCGAAGAGTAGCCGTCGCAACGCTGCGACGGGCACCGAAAAACTCTTTAGAAAACGATTCGACAACCGCCGGATCATACCCCTTGCAGCTGAAAATGTCGAGGTAGGCATGGTTGGTGGCGTTGGCAAAATGGCCGCTGATTAAGGATGTGGAAATCAGCTGGACCATCGAATACCCCGCCACAGGTCCATCGCCAAAATCGACGACCTGGCATTCGCCGAAGCGTTTCATGTCGATGAGCTCGCAAAGCTCAACGACATAGCGCTTGATGTATTCGGCATCTCGGATGAGTGTGGGATTGCAATCGTGGAGGTCAACAGCGGTGCAGAGTCCCCAGGCCTTGCCGCTCCCCACCATATCCTGGATGGGACGGGCAGCAGCCTCAGGGGCGGTGGATGGTAAGATCGTGGACTCGGAACTAGCCGAGGTACTCATAGAGGGTGGTTCCCTTTCTGTAAGAGTGTTGGAAAGATAGGACCTTTCATGCGTGAACTATACCATGTTTTTTTTCTTGCGCATGGAATGATGAAGAATATTTTGGCCCCAGCAAGAATACTCTCAGCGATCAGTTGACAAGGTCTCAATGCTCAGGAAGAATAGATACCATGATCTCTACTTCAGATATACCCCGAATCGAGTTACCTGATCGCCTCTGCACCTGGTGCAAAGTGCTCATGACCAAACGATTGGTCGGAGGAAAGCAGTTCATCCATTACACCTGCCCCAAGTGCATCTTTCAGCACACGCGCCGCCTGGCCCCAAAGCCATAACCCTATGACTTTGCTTGCCATTACTCTTTCCAAGGCTTAAAGCTCACACTCTCCGCGTCCATGAAGCAGTCACCCCGATCGCTGCCCCCTGCTTGCTTCATCCCCCAACTCGAAAACGCATGTCACGCATACACGGCTCAGAGTATCCAAAACCACTTGAAGCCTGTTCATACCTAGCTTCCGCCAGAACTAGTTGGCCATGGTACGCACTGATGCAGCGGCTATTCAGCCCAGCATTACAGGCAAGAGAGATGGGAATGACTGCCCTCGCCCAGGCCAGCCAGGAGGGTGATCAGAAACCCATCCATCGATGGCGTACAGAATTGTGTACGTTGGTCCATCTGAGCCACATATGCCAGGCGAGGCCACACTTTTGAGCAGTCTGTGCGCAAAACCCAGTTGAAGTAGGTGGAACTACGATCGAGTCCCAGTTTCCCAGTAGACAGTTCAGGAAGGTCAATGGCGAGAAAAATTGCGCTGAACCTGATCATCAAGCGTGTGGGCCAACTGCGCTCGATCCTCAGGGCTCATAGAAACAATCTTGGCCCCGAGTTTCGGCGAACGAACATGAACAACTTCCAATTCACATGTTAGGGGTTTGCCTGGCTCCAACTCCATCGTAAGTTGAAGCACATCACCGATCTTGGCATAAAGACGACTCTCCAAGCGGACGCCGGTCTCACTCACATCAAGCACCATACAGGGCGCCGTCAGCCCTCCACGCTGCAATCGCCCGTTCCGGCCAACCTCGACCCGTGACGACTTGCGCTTAAATCCCATGACCGGCCTCCTGTGTCAGCAAACATACCAGGAGGATGGGTCAGGCCAAAGCGATTACCGAAATCTTTAGAGTTTTCCTGAGACCAAGGCCCGCACCTGCTCCATCCGCTGGCGATTCACCCCAAGGTCGCTGTAGCCGGTGCGGGAGGCAGAACGAAAATGAACCGTCTTCGTGGTGTCATCGAAGAGGAATTCCACGTCATCGACAAAACGAAGCAGCAAGCTGGTGAACTCATAACGCAGGTAGGCCTCGTCTTCTTCAACGAGTCTGGCGCGAGGCAGGGTCGCAATAGCAGCCTTCAACGCCTCTTTCGCCTCCGCGCGAGCTTTCACGTATGGGAAGGGCGCAATGGCGTGGATCTCATCAGTCGCTTGCGTGGACACGCAATTGGGACTCGCGGGGCAGGCCGATAAGGACCGTTTGCTCATAGAGGTGTCACTTTACCCTCTCACACTATTGCTCGCAACCAGACTTCGACCACCGGCACCGCATCGGCCGGAACATATCCGGGGATGCCTTTGTCCCGATAAGCGAGATGTGGACTGAACGAACCTTCCGGTAACCGCGACGTTGATAGCGATCAGCTTGTGTTCCAAACCAGCCACTGCCTGGCGGCTACCTAGTCTGGTTGTGTGGTCGATCAGAATGGCGTTGTCGGAGACTCGAATCACGTCCTTCGGCAAATACCTGATCTACTCCTCAAGACTCCTAACTTCCTCGCCTTTGCCCAGAAACGTCGAGTGCTATAGAAGACCTGATCAACTTGTTGAACCTCTGGTCCCACCCCTCCTCGCTCTTCGACCAACTTCAGGCCTCTGAGTCATTTCATCACACCGCCTCAATAAGAGACCGTCGCCAGCGCTGGTTCCGCCTCACCCTGCTCCACAACGGTGACCGCCACCCGCCCGACGATGCGCCCATCTTGTGCTTCGACATCGACTCGCCACTCGCCCGGATCAAGACGTTGTTTGAAGCTGTAGGCACGATAGCCCCCGTCGCGACCACCGGAGATCTTGAGCGGGATCTTGTCGGCATGGATGAACGGCCGGTTGCTGTTCGGCCGGTAATACCAATGGTGATAGATCGTGGTATTGAGATCGACAGAGGCAAACACGGCGGTAAAGCAATAGATCGGCCTGTTCGCAGGGAAGGTGGTATCCGATTGTTTCCAGAACTCGTACCACTGCTTGTCATACGCCAATTCGAAGTGGTCTCCCGCCCGCTTGACCTCGTGATACATCCCGCCGAACTTCAGCGAGAGCGGCACGGGTGGAATCCAATTCAGAAAATAGAACCCCACTAGGACCCCGATCAGCGCCGCGGCCGGCACGGTCACCCCGATGCCTTCTTCCCGTGATCGGTCAGGATTATTCCGATAGATCAACTGGGCCACACGCAAGATCACCAGGACACTCAGCACCGCCCCGACCGCAAAGATGGCCGCATTCATGTAGCCGGTGATCACCGGCAAGAAAAACGTGAAGAACGCAAAGCAAACGACGGCATAGAGGCTGATGAGCAATCGGAGATTCGAGAGCCGGTCCCGCATGAACTCGTTGGCCACCAAGAGCATGATGAGCAGGGCAAAGAACACCGCCGTGCCGGAGAAGGTGGCGCTTCGTGAATAGAAGATCGTATAGGCACTGAAGAGGCTACCCAACAGAAACTGGCTGGCCATCGGATAATAGGGACGGCTTTCCAACACCCAGCGTACAAAGGGAGAGGAGGCCTCAAGCTGCCGAGGATCCGGTGGAGACTCCATTCCGATCCGCCCGGTCAGCACGATCAAGGCGCCCAGCAGGACCAGATACAGCAGGAGGATTAAGTTATCCAGCAGCCGGTCGATCCGCGTGAGCGTGACCGTGTCGTAGATCACACCGGAGAGAAAGAACACCGCCGGCATGAACGGCTGCGTGAGAAGGGAGCGGATCTTTCGGAGTGGACTCATCGCGTCGTTGTGTACAAGAAGCAGGCACGACTCAATGACCATCGTGCATCAAGGGCAACCATGGAGAGCCCGGGGTCCCGCCCGCCGTCAACACCTGAACGAGGCAAAAGCACGGCATCCTTCCTAGGCATTCCATTCGACATATCCGTCCCCTTCCCGCGCCTCACACGAATGCCGGCAGGGGCGCATACGCGACCGGATGGCCAATCAATCGTTCCAACCATGGCGCCATACTCTCCTCCGGGAGCGGTGCTTGGTTGAGACGCACTTCAATCTTAAAGTGTTCATGCCCTCCAACAATCCCGATGATCGCAGCGGCATCGTCACGGCCAGGCAGAAGCGTCTCTGTTTGAAACTCACAGAGCGTGGCGTAGAGGACCCCATCCGGCCGAATTGCCGCCAAGACCTCAGGGAGATCATCCAGCGGGCAATGGACCGAGCATCGATAGGTGAGCCTTGGGCTCGGCTCAATCGCCTGAAATTCGGCCAACGCCGCTTCGGAAAACCCGGTCAGATAGGCGCGAACCCCGGCCGGCTCAGGATGGAATGTCTCCGCCAGCTTGCTGGCCGGAACAAGAAATTCAAACGCATCGGAGGTATTGTACTCAAACTGACAGGGACCAAAGGCATCGGGCCAGGAGCAGAAGAACGGGAGAGAGACGTCAGCGGGCCGCAGAACTACAGCCCCTTTCTCCACACGCGTTTCGATCGGGAGATCCAAGATGGCGATCGCTTCCAGGAATGCGGCTCGCCGCTCATCCAGCCATCGCATCCGGTCCATATCGCCCCGCGTTTCTCCCGGGGTGACAACCTGGCTTGTGTGAAGGCGAATCCGAATGAACGAATGGGCATGGCGAAATCCGATCCAGCACATCGCGCGCGGCTCGTGAAATCGCAGACGTTCTCGTATGCGCCAGGGATGACTGATGGAGCAGTAGGTCCCGATGTCTTGATGACGCTGGTAGACCGTATGATAGGCACCGGAGAGGAGAAAGAAATCGCCGCGCCACCCCTCACGCACATGGATCAGCGTGACATCTTCCGTCGTCCACGGATCAAGCTGATCAATAGCGTCGAGCGAGGGGACCGTCCATTCCTCGACGTAGCAGATGACATCCTGAGCCGGCGAGACTGGTTTCAACCCCAGAGCCACCAGCCGTTCTCCGACCGCGAGAGCTTGCTGAAAACTCAATGACGTCGTCGTTTCCCACCGCCGCTCTCGCACGGAT
>Ga0224500_10002308_pt1 | contig 10348 bp, 5 predicted proteins | sample SF_Oct11_sed_USG_FD_168126 | JGI IMG/M metagenome (GOLD analysis project Ga0224500, IMG submission 168126) | Sediment microbial communities from San Francisco Bay, California, United States - SF_Oct11_sed_USGS_4_1 | ecosystem: Environmental > Aquatic > Marine > Sediment | place: USA: California...
AGCATCCGCCGCGGCCGCCGGCTCGATCCGCAGTTTAGCCCGGTCGGCGGCGGCCAGCAGCGCGGGACTGCGGAGCACGGCGCCAATGGCAGTCTCCAGGCAGCGACGGAGGCTATCCGGCAGTGCGGGCGGTGCAACGATGAGTCGTCCCGCATCGACGAGAGCCGCGAGCGATTCCGCGCGCTGCCTGGCCTGCTCCGCCGGCCGGCCTGCCAGGCGGGCAAGTTGCTGCGCGACGCCTGTTTCACCACCAAGCACCGGCACGCCGGCCAGCATGGGGTCGCGGGCGCCCGGTTCACCATCTGCCTGCGCGCCGGTCACCTGAAGCAACGGACGCACTGTGCCGTCTTCGATGAAGCTTCGGGTGGAATCAAGATTTTGCACTACCAGATCAACCTCGCCGCGAACGAGTGCGAGTATCCGTGCGCTGTTACCCACATACCCGGTCACCAGCACATAGTCCATGTCCAGCAGCTCGGCGACGACAGGCACGGCGACGATGCTCGTCGACCCGGCGTCCCGCACGCCGATGACGATCGGTCGCCGGGCCGCGATGCGCAGCAGCTGGTCCAGACTGTCGATGCCCGAGTCCCGCCCGGTCAACAGCACGACACGGTTGCGGAGGAGACGGGCGATTACCGTGAAATCCGTGGCGGCATTCAGCGTGCTGCCGTCCAGCCGCGCGGCTATCAATCCGGCCGCGTTGATGATGCCCATGGTCTTGCCATCCGGGGCAGCATCGCGGATGGCAGCAGCCGCCACGCGACCGCCCGCGGCCGACTGGTTCTCGACGACGATGGTGGCCGCCAGTTCCTGGGCCAGAATCGGCTGCAGCAGCCGCGAGTAATTGTCATAGCCACCGCCCGGGCTGTTCGGCACGATCCACCGCAATGTTTCACCCCGCAAGGTCTCGCAGTCCTCGGGGCTCGCTGCGGCAGCCAGGCTCAACAGAGCCAGGACCAGCATCGCAGCCAGCCGCCGGCGTCGCGCTGGCCGGCACTGCCGGAACGGATCGCAGGAAGCTGGCATGCCGGGGTTCAGAGCTGGAAGTCCGCGCCCAGGCGCACGGCCAGTCCGCTCCGTGGGTCGCCCAGCCTCTCCACATAGTCAGCGTCCGTCAGGTTCGACACGACGACGTAGCCGGCCAGCCGCCCGGAGAAGTCTTTGGACACCTTGATGTTGGCTATGAAATAGCTGTCGAGCGTGGTGTAGACATCGTCGTCGTCGAGATCGTGCAGCCCGTCGACGTAGATGCCGTTAAACGCGGCCAGAATCTGCCCCGGCAGGCGGACACGCAGTTCGAACTGGGCGGTGTTGCCGGGCCGGCTGCGCAACTGACGGCTGCTGCCGTCGGGCAGTGTCTCCCCGGCATCGAGATAGGTGTACGACACGCGGCCATAGAGTACCTCGGAGAGCCATCCCCCCGTGGAAGCCTCGACGCCCTTGATCGTTACCGGATCCAGGTTCTCGTAGAGCGACGTCCGGTCCGGGCGTTCGATCAGACCGGACACGTCGCTGTAAAAGAACGCGAGGTCGCTCGCGTAGTCCGGTGTGTGTGCATAGGTCAGCCCGGCTTCGTAGTTGTCTGCCGTCTGCTCGTCAAGATCCGGATTGCCGTACCGTCGCCGGTAGAGTTCCCGGAGCTTTGGGAAGCGCGTGCGTTCGGCGGCCGAGGCGTGCAACGCCAGTTCTTCCGTGGCCTGCCAGGCCACTGCGATCTGCGGGTTGAAGGCGCTGCTGGACCGGTCGAGGCGGGTCTGGTCGAACACATTGTAGATGCCGCCGACAGCGAGGGACAGGGCGTCGGTAATCCAGTACTGGTCCTCGATGGCCAGCGTCCAGGTCGACAGTTCGGCCTTGTTGCCGTTCTCGAGTTCGCCTTCGGCCTTATAGACGTCCGTCTGCCCGCTCGCGTGCAGCACCAGCGCGTTGTTCGAGTGGGTCTGCAGCGTGGAATAGAGCTTGGCGCCATAGGAGTAGTCATCGGACTTCTCTATCTCGTCCACTTCGGCGTAGCTGTCGTCGGTGTAGACGGTGAGCTCGCTGTCGTAGGAATTGTAGTAAACCTTGGCGGCCAGCGGGATCGCAGTGAACTGGTTCGAGAGGCCGACGCTCTGGCGCGTGGACCTGGTCAGCCGCTCGAAGTCCGGATCCTCGATGCCCGCGGTCGGCGGCAGCCCCTTCTCGGCGTCGGAGAGGTTGTAAAAGAACGATGTGTGGCCAATCGCGGTGCGCTGCGCGTCCAGCGACAGAAACAGGCTATCGCGTTCGAAGTCGCTGTTGAGGCGGTCGCCCGCGGGCTGGTTGAGTTCCCCTTTGTAGTCATCGGACAGGGAGTAGTCATCGGCCTCCTGGTGACTGACTGACAGGAGATAGCTCAGGTCATCGTCTCCTCCTCCGGAACTGGCCCGCAGCAGGAGACTGTCATCGCTGCCGAACTCGGCGTTGCCGCTGAGGTAGCTCGCATCGGCTCCGGTACGGGGCAGGATATCAATCACCCCGCCCATGCCGTTCGTTCCGTAGATGACCGAAGGGGCACTCTTCAGGACCTTGATGGCACCCACCTGTTCCGTGGCAATCTCGTTGAGATCAATCGTGCCCTCGAAGCCCGATGCGATCGGAATGCCATCGAACAGAACCAGGCTGTCGCGGTCGCGGAAGCCCCTGATCCACGCCCGGGCATCACCGGAGGTGCCTCCATACTGGACGTTGACCCCCGATACCGGCCGGAGGCCGTCGCCGACGGTGATCGCGTTATAAGCATCCAGGTCAGAGGGGGAAACTTCGCGCACGACGAGAGTCGGTGGCGCACTTACGATCTTGGTCGCCTTTACCGTGATTTCGGGCAGCGGAAAGGCCACTGTCTGCGGCGCCGTGGCCTCCTTGCGCGCAGGATTGGGCAGCATTGCCGGTTGCCCGGACGGATCGCCGTCTGCACCGGCGGCCAGGGTTGCCTGGAGGTACAACACCGCCGCCAGAACTTTGGCTGATGCAAGACACAAGGTTCCCGGGACTCGCGAGTTTGACCTCACTGAATCACTCCTATTTCCTGCCCGTCACCGCCGGAAAACCCGAGGGCCAGAGAGAGGCGCCGCCGGATGTAGCGGAACCGCGGACGCATCCTGAACCAGAACCAGCGCAGGCACGGGTAAGGATCGACCAGCAGGTTGCTTACTTCGGGACACAGCACCTTGGGCCGGCGATTCAGATACTCGCGCCTGCGAAGGGCCAGGGTCGCCAGAAAGGTTTCGGAGGGATCCTGCCTGGCAGACCAGCCGGTCTTGTCACCACGACCGGCCAGCCGGCTAAGGAATTCGAAGGCCGCATATATGAACTTGTCGAGCAGGATAAAGAAGTCATGATCCGGTTCGAGCAGGAGGACGCCGTCCGGGAACCGGAGGTTTCCCGAGGGAGTCTCCCCGCGGGCGAGCTGCAGGCAGATCTGCGGCTCGTTGACACCGAGGCCGGTCCGCCACCAGAGGTGTTGGCCAAGGCGAGGGTTGATCTCCAGCAGTTTCGGCTGGCCATCCCGCGGATCTATCTGCGTCTGGACAGTGTAGCCGCCCCAGAGTCCAAGCTCTCTCAACAGTGCCCGCAGCTCTTCGACGCAGGGGCCCGTCGAGGCTGACACGCAGCTCTTGCTCGATACCTTGAACCCGACCTTTTGGGTACGCATGACCTGGGGCGTCAGGATGGAGAGGATCTCACTGTCCCGGCCCACGGTGACATAGTAGTTGCGCCGCAGGCCGCCCTCCACGTATTCCTGGATTATCGGCGAATGCTGCGCCGAGCTGACCCGGGAATAGGCGTCGCGCAGTTCAGCCGCGTCCTCCACGTATATCATGTTGGCCCCGTGTGCCGTAAACCGTGGCTTGACGATCCACGGCGGCGAGCTCTCCAGCGGAATGCGCTCCACGTCCGCCGGCGAATCCGGAAACCAGGTCCGTGGGCAAGGGAACCCCACCCGTTGCGCCAGCTGGATCGTCAGCGACTTGTCCATGGGGATCCGGATCACATCGGGATCGGCCACGACAGTCAGGATGCCCTGTTGCGCGAAGCGCTGCTTGTTCTTGGCGAACAGGTACACCTCGGGATCCAGGGACGGATAGATGACGTCGACCTTCTCGAGGCGACAGATTTCCTCGATACGCCGGATGTAGGCTTCCTCCGCCTCACTATTCCCGTCGGCCAGGCGCCCCGCGAGCCACTCGCCGGCGAAGTGTGGCACCTTGTACCTGGCGTCCACGAAACGGGAGAAGGCTGCCATTCCCTGAAAACTGTCGCCGCCGACGGGACCACCGACAGAGGCTTCGCCAACTGTGATGACAATCTTCTCTGCGTCGGGTCGCAGGCAACGCAGGATGGTGTATGCCTGGGGCTCGTGCGAGTTGGTTATCAGCACGTTCATGGGCTACCGTTCACGCGCCGCGCACAAGATGATCCACGCGTAGCATGGAATTCGGGACTGTCTTGATTGTAGTTTTCCCGCTGAGTTGGGTTGATTCTAGCAAGCTAACGCCGGGAAGCCCTGAGGACTGATTCTTCATTATGTCCGATGATACCAAGCAGACCGGCGGGGCCCTGGACCTCGCCCTGTTTGCCAAGACCTATTTCGAAGGCAGGCGCCTGAAGCTGACTGCCGTTCTGGTCCTGCAGGTCATGCATTCCAGCATCAGCGGAATTGGCCTGCTGCTGATACTGCCGCTGCTCGGGCTGCTGGGCTTCGGCACCGGCTGGACTGATAACCCTCTAATGGCCCAACTTTCCGCTGCTTTGGACGAGCTTGGCCTTGAGCTTACTCTCGGGCCCGGACTGGCGCTGTTCGTGGGCGCAATATGCCTGAGGGCGATCATCAACTGGCGGCGGGCGACATGGCAGGTCGAGGTCGAGCAGGATTTCCAGATCTCACTCCGGAACCAGCTCTATGAGACGCTGGCCCGGACCGAACTGTACTGGCTACAGCGCCTGCGCACGTCGGAATTTGTCCAGGCCACGCAAAGCGAGATCCGCCGGGCGCAGGAAGCCGTCAATGCGCTGTTTCAGCTGGTCTCCCAAACCCTGAACCTCGGCGCCTATTTTGTCGTTGCCCTGCTGCTCTCCGTGTCAATGACTTTGTTCGCCCTCATTGGCGGCGGCCTGGCCGCCCTGATCATGCTGCCCCTGGTCAGGCGTACTCACGCGCTCAGCCGCGAGCAGATTCGCATCCGCTCCGGAATGATTCACAACCTGATCGAGCACATACAGGGCCTGCGCACCGCCAGATCCCTCGACCTGACGGAACGCTTCGTGGCCGACTATCGCCGCAGGTCAGCCCAGGCCGCCGGGAACGTGGTCCACCTCGCCCGGCTGTCGGCCCTCTCGACACTGGTCTTCGACTTCGTGGCTGTCCTGCTGCTGGCGGCGGTCGTGTACGCAGGGCTGATGCTCTTTGCGGTGGAACCTGCCCGGTTTGTCGTGCTGATTCTCGTCTTCATCCGGATCTTCCCGGCGATTGGCGAACTGCAGTTGCAGATCCAGCGTTTCACGGGCCTGGTACCCAGTTTTCGGCACTACCGGGAGCTGCTGACCGATCTGCAACGACACGAGGAGAGCCTGCCGGGTTTCGACGACAGTCCCGGGCCCCGGATCGTGCAGGCGCTCGAGATGCGCAACGTCACGTTCAGCTATCACGCGCTGGAGGAAGCTGCCCTCCGTGACGTTTCGGTGCGCATTGAACGGGGCGCGCTGACTGCTATCGGCGGGCAGTCAGGTGCCGGCAAGAGCACACTCGTGGACATTGCGACGGGATTGCTGCCGCCGGGTACCGGCGGCCTGCTCATCGACGGGCACCGCCTGAACGATCAGGAGCGTGTACGGTGGCGGCGGGAAACGGCCCTGGTGCCTCAGGAGAGCTTTCTGTTTGATGATTCCATCCGGGCAAACCTGGCCTGCGTAAGACCCGAAGCGACCGAGCAGGAACTCTGGGAGGTACTCGACGCGGCCAATTGCCGGGCATTCGTGGAGGCCCGGCACGGCGGGCTCGACAGCACCGTAGGCGAGCGCGGGGGGCTCTTGTCGGGCGGCGAGCGCCAGCGTCTGTCGATCGCCCGGGCCCTGCTCCGTCGCCCGCAATTACTCGTCCTCGATGAACCAACCAACAATCTCGACAAGGAGAGTGTTGCTGCCCTCCTGGATATCATCGAAAAGCTGAAGCGCCAGGCCACGCTGCTCATCGTGTCGCACGACCCGCGGGTCCTGCAGCGCGCCGATCGGATCTACCTGCTGGAGGGCGGCGCAGTGGTCTCTGCCACATGAGCCGATCTCTGACCCGGCCAAACACGGGCATTCCGGCGCAGGAGCTGCTCGCCACCGGCACGCCTGTTTTTCTCCTTCCTCGACTTTCCGGCCGGCATCGAAGTTACCCCGCCCTTTTTTCTCTTGCGCCTCGACGCCGCCCTGGTCCGGCTTGCCGGGCGTCCAGGTGGCCTGGTCGTAATTGAGCGAAGGCTGCCCGACAGGTAGTCGCGCCTGAAGGCGCTCCTACGTTCGCGCTTTCAATTCCGCGTCCAGTGCCCGCAGCCGCTCAGGCGTGCCGACGTCGGTCCACATCCCTGAGTACTCCTCGCCGGTCACGGCGCCCTGCGCCGCCGCCGCCCGCAGCAACGGCGCCAGTGGAAAGCGCCCGGGCCGGGCATCGGCAAAGAGCTGCGGATCAAGGACCGAGATACCGGCGAACGTGCGGCTGTCGGGCCCGGCCGGCCGGTCAGCGGCGATGCGGACCCCGGCCAGGCAAAAATCCCCGCGCGGATTGTGGAGCGGGTTTGGCACCAGCACGAGATGCGCCAGCGTGCCTGGCGGCAGCGTGCGGCGCGCGAACGGAAAATCACAGGCGATATCACCGTTCACGACCCAGAAATGACCCGGCCCGAGCAGGTGCAGCGCGTGGTGAATGCCGCCGCCGGTTTCAAGCGGCTCGGGACCCTCTTCGCTAAAGGCGAAGGTCACGCCGTAGCGCGTTCCGTCGCCCAGATAGCTCCGCAATTTCTCGCCGTGCCAGGAGAGATTGACCACGATCTCGCGTATGCCGCCCCGGGCCAGGGCCTGCACGTGGTAGTCGATCAGGGGCTGGCCACCCGCCGGCAGGAGCGGTTTTGGCAGGTCATTGGTCAGGGGTCGCATCCGCTCGCCCCGGCCGGCTGCAAGTATCAGCGCACGCATCCCGGACATGGTACGGCGAAAGCGGGCCAGACCGGCAGATCGGGCCGGTATACTGCTGTCTCCTGCACGAATGGCGTATCCGGGGGACTCTTGCGCAGCAGCCTGCTGATCATCCTGCTGTGGACAACGGCAGCCCGCAGCGCCGACACGGCTCCACCGGAAGTCTTTGGCTGCCCGCTGCCGCCGCCAGCGATCCTGAGCATGGGCATGTCGGACCCGGGTGCGGACCCGAACGCGATCGACGTCATCACCGGTGACGTGGAAATCGACCTGAACGGGCCGGCAATATTCAACGACCGCCTGGTCATGCGCCAGGGCAACCGGGAACTCGGTGCCGACAGCGCGCGCTACGACCAGGGCACCGGCGAGTTTTCTGCCGCAGGAAATATCGAGTTTCGCGATCCTAATACCTGGGTCACGGGCCAGGCCGCGCGCTACAACGCCACCACGGGATTCTTCAGCATCGAGGGCGCCACGTACGAGCTGTACACGGTCCCGGCGCGTGGCACGGCCGACGAGATTACGCTGGCAGATGCCCGGCAGTTGTCGCTGCGCGATGTCACGTACACGACCTGCGCAGCCGGCAAGGACGACTGGCTGCTGCGGGCGAGCTCTATCAGTGTCGACCGGGAAACGGGCACGGGTACCGCCAGAAATGCGCGCCTGGAGTTCAAGGGCGTTCCGATCCTCTACACGCCTTACCTGACCTATCCGGTCGACAACCGCCGCAAGTCCGGCTTGCTCCTGCCCGAGCTGGGCAACAGCGACCAGCGCGGCGTGGAATTCGGATTGCCCTACTATTTCAATCTGGCGCCCAACTACGATGCCACCCTGACGCCGTACTACATGTCGCGACGCGGGCTGCAGGCGAAGGGCGAGTTTCGCTACCTCTTCGGCAGCACGTCGGGATTCATCGACGGCGAATTCCTGCCCAATGACGACCTCACGGACGAGAACCGCGGGCTGTTGACGTGGTTCAATCAGTCGCAGCTCCCTGCCGGCTGGCGCGGGACCGTTGACGCCACGGATGTCAGCGATACCGGCTACTTCGAAGACCTGTCCAGCGGCCTCGCCGCCACCAGCCAGACCCATCTGCGCCGGCGCCTGGACTTCGAGATGTACAACGAGACCTGGTTTGCCCGCCTGCGCTTCGAGGACTACGAAACTCTCGATGAGGCAATCGTCCCTGAGGACGAGCCGTATCGGATCGTGCCGCAGCTCACGGTGGCCGGGAACTGGCCGAATGCTCCCCTCGGCCTGGCGCCGGCTATTTCCTCAGAGCTGAGCTATTTCGATCGCAGTACCGGCATAACGGGAATACGCGCGCATTTTCTCCCCGAAGTGTCCTTGCCCGTGCGGCTCGGCCCCGTTCTGATCGAACCTGCCGTCGGCTTCGACTACGCCGCCTATAACCTGCAGGACGTCGTGCCCGGCGAGAACGACTCGCCAAGCCGGTCAGTGCCTCTCTACAGTCTGGATTTGCGCACGGTCCTGGAGCGCGTGTGGGGCAATGGCGGGAAATGGCTGCAGACCATTGAGCCGCGCGCCCAGTACGTCCATATACCTTTCGAAGATCAGTCCGAACTTCCGGTATTCGACACCATCGAGCCGGATTTCAACCTCGTCCAGCTGTTTCGCCGGAAGCGCTATGTCGGGCTGGATCGTCTCAGTGATACGGACCAGCTGAACCTTGGCATTACCACCCGACTGATTCGCTCGGAGGACGGTTCGCAGTTCCTGACCGGAACAATTGGCGAGACGCAATACTTCAGCTCCCGCGACGTCGTGCTCCCGGGCGAAGAACCAGATGACGACAGCTCGTCGGACTACATCGCCGAGCTGGGCATGAACATAAACGACCAGTGGAATGTTGATCTTGGTTACCAGTGGGACTCGGATGCGAGCGTCACGCGGCTCGCGGAGGCCAGGGTCCTGTACCGGCGCGATGACTTCCGGATCGTGAACCTGTCATACAAGTTCCGCCGGGACTCCGTGCGGGAAATCGACGTAGCCGGCGCCTGGCCGCTAACCGACAGCTGGAGCATCGTTGGACGCTACGACTACTCGCTTCTGGATAACCAGCTGCTCGAGCAGTTGCTCGGGCTGGAGTACTCGACATGCTGCTGGGGCGTCCGGCTGGTGTCCCGCCGCTACCTTACCAGCCGCGACGGCGAGACCGATTCCGCCATCACGCTGCAACTGGTACTGAAGGGCTTCGGCAGCCCGGGGAGTCCGGCAGAGCGCATGCTCGACCGTGGTATTCTCGGTTACGATCGCTTCGATCGCTACTGACCCCGACACCATGCTGCAACCAGCCACTCCGTCCCTGCCCCGTAACTGCGTACTGCCCTTGCCACGGCTGCTCGCCGCTGCCGCAGCGCTGGCATTGCTGCTGACGGGACTTCTCGCGCAGGCCCAGACCCGCGAGCTGAGCGACAGTGGAGAGCTGCTGGATGGCATCGCCGCTCTCGTCAACGATGGCGTCGTGCTGAAAAGCGAACTGCAGGTCGAGACTGACCGCATCGTTGCGCGGCTTCAGCAACAGGGGACGCAGCTCCCGCCACCACAGATCCTGATGCGCCAGGTTCTTGACCGGCTGGTTACGGAACAGTTGCAGCTGCAGCGCGCCGAGAAAGTGGGCATTCAGGTTTCTGACGAAACCCTCAATCAGGCACTCGCCACGATCGCCCAGCGGAACAGCATTCCACTCTCGGACCTTCCCGCGATGCTTGCGCAAGAGGGTGTTGACTACGCCACCTACCGTCGCGATCTCCGCCGGCAGATTACCATCGATCAGTTGCGGCAAAGGGACGTGCTGCAGCGAATCAACGTGTCGCCAAAGGAAGTGGACGCCTATCTCGCCCGGCAGGAAGGCAAGGCCAGCCTCCGCCAGGAGTACCTGCTGTCGCACATTCTCGTTGCACTGCCCGCCGCGGCCACACCGGAACAAATCAAGACGGCAGAAAACCAGGTGAATGACCTCTATCAGCGCCTGCAGGCGGGCGAGGATTTCGCCACGCTGGCAGTCGCCTACTCCAACGGACAGCAGGCCCTCGAGGGTGGCAGCCTGGGCTGGCTCAAAGGCAGTGAATTACCGAGCGTGTTTGCCGACGTAGCGCCGGGCCTTGCCAGGGGCGCCATTTCCGAGCCG
>Ga0224500_10002309_pt1 | contig 10345 bp, 11 predicted proteins | sample SF_Oct11_sed_USG_FD_168126 | JGI IMG/M metagenome (GOLD analysis project Ga0224500, IMG submission 168126) | Sediment microbial communities from San Francisco Bay, California, United States - SF_Oct11_sed_USGS_4_1 | ecosystem: Environmental > Aquatic > Marine > Sediment | place: USA: California...
GGTCGAGTGGCAGTCGGCGCACATGAAGTTCCAGTTCTGCGCGCGCTTCGTCCAGTGCAGCTCGTCGCGAAAGTCGATTCTCTCCTTCGGGTAGAGGTGGAACCAGCGCTGCCCGCCCGCGGCCTTGGGCCGCGCGTCCCAGGCGATGGAGAGCGCCTGCAGCCGCCCGTCGGGAAACTCGACGAGGTACTGCTGCAGGGGATGGACGCCGAACGCGTACTTCACCTCGAACTCGGCAAGCCTGCCGTCCGCGCCGTCGGTACGCACCAGGTACTTGCCGTCACGGCGGGTGAACGAAGACTCGATCCCGGCGTAGCGGAATTTCGCGCCATTGAAGTCGCCGAGCACGCTCTTCTGACTCGCATGCTGCATGGCGAGCGCATGCTGCGAGCCGCGCCAGCGCGCGAACTGGTCCGCGTGGCACGACGCACAGGAGTCCGAGCCCGCGAACTGCGCGGGCGGCAGTGACGCGGGCGCGGCCGGCTGCGGCGCCGGGCGCAGGGCGTAATACGCCGCGGCCGCGACGAGGGCGAGCGCGACGACGACCATTGCAGCGGTGCGCATGCCGCGAGGATAGCCTGCCCGCGCAACCAGGTCCGCGGCGAGCGCGCACGCGACGCCGAACGGCAGGTAGCCCGCGTAGCCGAGGAGCGGCATCTCGAAGACGTGGAAGCGCTGCACGTACGGCACGCTGTAGTGCCACTGCGCCGCGCTGCCCCAGTTCCACAGCTCCCAGAAGAAGCCGCAGACGAGCGCCGCGAGCGCGGGCGCGAGCACCGGCCGCCAGTCGCCGCGCGCGAGCGGCGCGAAGAACGATTCGCCACAGCCGAGCTTCTGCAGCCCGGCGAGCACGAGCAGCGGCGCGAGCCAGAGCGCGGCGAACAAGGCTTCGGGCCGCAGGCCGATGCCGGCGAGCGCGAGCGCGCCCAGTGCGAGCGCCGCCCAGGCGAGGGCGGCGTGACCCCGCGCCGCCGGCAGCGAAAGCGCGTCCATGCGCGGGAACGTGGCGAGCCAGGCGCGCGTGCTCGCCACCGCGGGCAGCACGGTCGAGAACGGCAGCGTGCCCTGCAGGAAGTAGTCCCAGTCGCCCGCGTCGGCGATGCCGGTGTAGTACCAGTTGCCGACGTACCGGTTGAGGTACTCGAACAGCCACCAGAACGCGGCGCTCGCCGGAAAGAGCGCGAGCAGCCAGCCCGTCTCGTGCGTGAGCGGCGAGCGGCCGCCGCGCCGGAAGGCGAGCGCGTTCATCGTCAGGAGGTAGCCGAGCCACAGCGGCGTGAAGGTATGGCGCCGCCACTCGGGCGGCGCAGCATCGCTCCAGGCGAGCGCCCAGCCGAGCGCGACGAGCCCGAGTCCCGCCCAGCCCCACCACGGAAAGCGTCCAGAGGGAGGAGCTGCGCGCGGACGCGCGCGCGCAAGCGCCACCGCGTAGAGCGCGAGCGCGCCGAGCGCGGGCAGCGCAGCGACGGCGAACGCGAGCCACGAGAACGGCGCGTGCGGCACGGCCTGCGTGCGCGGCGGGAACTCGAGGTGCGGCGCGAGCGGCGCGCCGGCGAGCGCGAGGCCGAGGAGCGGCGCGCCCCAGACGACGAGCGCCGCGCCGAGGAGCGCGAGCAGCGCCCTCAAGCGAGCGGCATCGTATAGCAGGCTGCGGTGCCCTCGAGCACGACCGTGCCGTCGGCGAGCAGCACGCGCGTCTCCAGCTCGGTGATCGGCTTGTCCTCGCGCACCTTCGTGACCTTCACCTCGCCGGTGATCGTGTCCCCGGGGCGCACCGGCGCCTTGAAGCTCCAGTTCACCTGCAGGAACACCGTGCCCGGGCCCGGCAGGTCCTCGGCCACCACCGCGTTGAGGATGGCGCTCGTCACGCCACCCTGCACCACCAGGCCGCCGAAGCGCGTCTTCTTCGCCGCCGCCTCGTCGTAGTGCAGCGGATTGCGATCGCCGCTGATCGCGGTGAAGAGCTCGATGTCGCGCGCTTCGACCAGGCGAGAGCGGCGGGCGACCTGCCCGACCTGCGGGGCGCCCTTGGGCCACACCGCGCTCTTGGCCGCCATCGCTACTTGCACTTCAGGTTTGCCGACGCATCCACGATCGGCTGCGTGCAGTCCTGCTCGTTCACCCGCCGCGCGGCATCCAGTGGCGGTGGCCGCTCCTGCAGCGGCCGCGTCGGATTGTTGATTTCCATGCCGATGAGGAAGATGCCGAGGAGCACCCACCCGGTGCTGCTCGAGCTCGACGCGCTGACCGACGCGGTGGTGGTCGTCACCGTGGTGCCGGTGGAGGTCGCAACCACGCCCGCGTTCGCGCAGCCCGCGAGCAGGACCACCACCGGCAGCAGGAGTCGCCTCATGTCGTCGCGCGCACCAGCCGGTCCCTCACCCCGGCCCATTCCGGGGTCTCGGGCGGCGCCTCGATGAGGATACTCTCGCAGCCGGCGCCATCGAGCTCGCGCAGCGCGGCATACAGGCGCTGCGCGTAGCCCACCGGCTCGCGCGGCAGGCGCAGCCAGTACTCCACGCGCTCGTCTGGCCGCGAGAACGCGAGCACCGCGACCTTGTCCTTGAGCCGCGCGATCTCGCGGTCGAGCTCGTGCGGCGGCACGAGGCGCGCGGGCGTCTTCGGCGCGTAGTGGCGCTCGAGCCCGCCCGAATGGCGCGGCGAGTCCGCGCGCCGTTCCGATACCGGAGTGCCGAGCACCTGCTCGAGCTCGGGCCGCGTGATGCGCCCGGGGCGCAGCAGCACGGGCGCGCCGCCCGACAGATCGACGATCGTGGACTCGATCCCCACTTCGCTCGGCCCGCCGTCCAGCACCAGCGCGACATCCTCGCCGAGATCCGCGCGCACGTGCGCCGCCGTGGTCGGCGACACCGCGCCGAAGCGGTTCGCCGACGGCGCGGCGATGCCGCCGCCGAAAGCCCTGAGCAGCGCCTGCGCCACCGGGTGCGCCGGCACGCGCAGCCCGATCGTGTCCTGGCCGCCGGTGACGAAGTCTCCCGCCTTCGCGGAGCGCTTGAGGATGAGCGTGAGCGGCCCGGGCCAGAATTTCGCCGCGAGCTTCCTCGCGCTGTCCGGCACGTCGCGCGCCCAGGAGAACGCGCTCTCGGCGTCGGCGAAGTGCACGATCACCGGATGGTCCGCCGGGCGGCGCTTGGCGGCGTACAGGCGCGCCACCGCCTCGCGGCTCGACGCGTCCGCCCCCAGGCCGTACACGGTCTCAGTGGGAAAGCCGACCAGCCCGCCGCGCTTGAGGATCTCGGCGGCGCGCTGGATCTCGGGGCTCACAGCTTGAGCGGCGCGGCCTTGAGGACGGCTTCGGTCTGCTTCGCGCGGAAGTCGTGCAGCTTCTTCGCCATCGCCTTGTCGGTCACGGCGATGATCGCCACCGCGAACAGCGCGGCGTTCGCCGCGCCCGCCTCGCCGATGGCGAAGGTGGCGACCGGAATGCCCTTCGGCATCTGCACGGTGGACAGCAGCGAATCCAGCCCCTGCAGGTGCTTGGAGGGCATCGGCACCCCGAGCACGGGGATCGTCGTGTGCGCCGCGACCACCCCGGCGAGGTGCGCCGCGCCGCCCGCGGCCGCGATGATCGCCGTCATGCCGCGCGCCGCCGCGCCCTCGGCCCAGGCGGCGACTTCGTGCGGCGTCCTGTGCGCCGACATCGCCTTCGCCTCGTAGGGCACGCCGAAGTCCTCGAGCATCTTCGCCGCCGCCTTCATGGTCTCCCAGTCCGACGTGGACCCCATCACGATGCCGATCATGCGAGCTTTCTCCCGGTCAGGCGCTCGAGCGCCTCGCGATACTTCTGCGAAGTCCTGGCGATCACCTCGGGCGGGAGCTTGGGCGCCGGCGGCGTCTTGTCCCAGTCCAGAGTCTCCAGGTAGTCGCGCACGTACTGCTTGTCGTAGGACGGCGGGCTGATGCCCACCTGGTAGGAGTCCGCCGGCCAGAAGCGCGAAGAGTCCGCCGTCAGCACCTCGTCGATGAGCACGAGGTTTCCTTTTGCATCGGTGCCGAACTCGAACTTGGTGTCGGCGATGATGATGCCCTTGCCCGCCGCGTACTCGGACGCCTCCTTGTAGAGGCGGATCGAGACGTCGCGCACCTTCCCGGCGAGGTCCTTGCCGATCAGCTTCACGACCTCCTCGAAGGAGATGTTCTCGTCGTGCCCCTCTTCGGCCTTGGTCGCCGGCGTGAAGATGGGCTCGGGGAGCTTCTGCGCCTGCGCGAGGCCCTTGGGCAGCGCGATGCCGCAGACCTTGCCGGTCTGCTGGTAGTCCTTCCAGCCCGAGCCGATCAGGTAGCCGCGCACCACCGCCTCGATCGGCAGGGGCTTCAGTTTCTTCACCACCACCGAGCGGCCCTTCACCTGCGCCTTCTCTCCGGGATCCCGCACCACGCTCTCCGGGTCGATGCCGGTGAGCTGGTTGGGCACGATGTGGCCGAGCTTGCCGAACCAGAAGTCCGCCATTTCGTTCAGCACGCGCCCCTTGTCGGGGATCGGATCGGGCAGCACCACGTCGAAGGCGGACAGGCGATCGCTGGTGACGATCAGCATCTTGTCCTCGCCCACGGCGTAGATGTCGCGCACCTTGCCGCGACCGATGCGCTTCAGGCTCTTCAAGCTCGATTCGTAGAGCGCCTGTCCCATCTCAGGCCGCCTGCCTTTCCAGCTCGGCCTTCCACTTGCCCATGGAAGCGAGGCCGTTCATGTGCGCGCGGTGATGGAAGGCCTTCTGCGCGGCAGCCGCGTTCTTCGCCTCGCCGCGCCAGGTCTTCAGCGCCGGGTTCTGCAGCGCGCGCGAGTAGGAGAAGGTGAGCGGCCAGGGCAGGCTCTTCATCGCCGCCATGGCGTTGAGGTGCGCGGTGGCCGCCTCGTCCGACTGCCCGCCCGAGAGGAACACGATGCCGGGCTGCGCGGCGGGCACGGTACGCTTGAGCACGCGCACCGTGCGCTCGGCGACCTCGTCCACGGGCGCCTGGCGCGCATGGTCCTTCCCCGAGACCACCATGCTCGTCTTCAGGATCAGGTGCTCGACCGACACGTGGTGCGCGGCGCACGCGGCGTAGGTGGCGCGCAGCGTCGCCTCGGTCACTTCCTCGCTGCGCTCGACGCTGTGATCGCCGTCCAGCAGCACCTCGGGCTCGATCATCGGCACGATGGACGCTTCCTGGCAGAGCGCCGCGTAGCGCGCGAGCGCGTGCGCGTTGGCGTACAGGCAGGCGTGGCTGGGGATGCCCTCGCCGATGGTGATCACCGCGCGCCACTTGGCGAAGCGCGCGCCGAGCTTGAAGTACTCGGCGAGCCGCGCGCGCAGGCCGTCCAGCCCCTCGGTCACCTTCTCGCCCGGGCAGAGCGCGAGGTCCATCGCGCCCTTGTCCACCTTGATGCCGGGGATGATGCCCTTGGCGGCGAGATACGCCGGAAACGGCGTACCGTCGTTCGCCTTCTGGCGGATGGTCTCGTCGAACAGGATCACGCCGGAGATGTACTGCTCGGCGCCCGGCGTGGTGAACAGCAGCCCGCGGTAGGCGCGGCGATTCTCCTCCGTGCACTCTACGTTCACCGACTTGAAGCGCTTCTCGCAGGTGCCGCTCGACTCGTCGGCGGCGAGCACGCCCTTGCCGCGCGCCACCATGGCCGCGGCGGTCTTGGAAAGCAATGCCTTGTCCATCCTCTCTTCCCTCTTTGCCTGGTCAGAACTCGATGTCGTCGCGGATCGCCGCGATGCCGGCGGCGGCGCACACATCATCTTCCTTGCCGCCCGGCGCGCCCGAGACGCCGATCGCGCCGAGCAGCGAACCGCCCGCCTCGATCATCAGGCCACCACCCACTGCGGCCACGCCGGGCAGGTGGCGCACGCCACTTTGTGGCTTGTCGGCCTGCGTCTCCGCCGCCATCGCGGTGGTATTGGTGCGGAAGCTCACCGCCGTGTAGGCCTTGGCCTGCGCCATGTCCACGGTGTGCGGGCCGGCATAGCGGTCGCGGATCAGCACCTGGGTCACGCCCATGCGGTCTACCACGGCGACCGTCGCCTGGTAGCCGCCATCGCGGCATTTCTTCAGCGCGGCCTGCGCGGCCTTGAGCGCGGTGTCGGGCGTGAGCAGCTTGATGGCGTGCGTGCCCTGCGCCTGCGCGGCGAGGGGGAACGCACCGAGAAGGAGGCAGATCAGCACGGGTTTCATGCGCCGTATTTTAACGGCGGCTCAGCCGCCCATGCGCCAGTATTGATATTTCATGGTGAGCGCGGAGCCGGCGAGGATCGCGCCGAAGGTCACGAACGAGCCCAGCGCCAGCGTCGAAATGCCGGTAATGCCCTGCCCTACGGTGCAGCCGAGCGCCGTGATGCCCCCGAAGCCCATGAGGATTCCGCCGACTACGTGGTTGGCCGTGTCCTCGGCGTCGCGGAACCCCTCCCAGCGGAAGCTGCGCGTGGCGAGCGCGTAGGCGGCCGAGCCGGCGATCACGCCAAACCCCGAGGCGATGCCGTAGGTGACGATCTTCGACTTGTCGGTCCACAGCATCAGGTACTCGAGCGTGAAGGCCATCGGCGAGACGAAGGAGAACGACTCCATGCGCCCGGTGTTGGTGGCGATGAAGGCCTCCTGCAGCGTCTCGGGATGCTCGGCGACGTAGCCGAGCACGCCGCTCACGTACCAGCCGCCGACCACCACCAGCCCGGTGACCACGCCGCCCAGCGTGTAGTCGAAGCTCGCGCGGAAGTCTCTGCTCGCATAAACGTAGACGAGCAGGCCCCCGCCGATCAGCCCGGCGAGGATCCCGCGGTGCACGCCGAGCAGCGAGGGCAGGTCCTGGCTGGAGGCGAACGTCACCGACACGGGCTCCAGCACGCCCACGCGGAACGCGCCGAACAGGCCGCGCAGCGTCATGTAGGCGGCAATACCGAGGAACACGAATACGACCAGCGACTTCAGGTTCCCGCCGCCGATGCGGATCAGCGTCTTCGAGCCGCAGCCCGAGCCGAGCGTCATGCCGACGCCGAACAGGAACCCGCCGACGATGTAGGAAAGCCAAGTGAAGTTCGACCCCAGGTAGATGGACTTGGACAGGTCCACGACGCCCCCGAGCGCGAGGGCGCTCGATCCGAGCAGCGCCACCGCGATGGCGAGCAGCCACATGCGCATGCGGCTGGTGTCGCCCATGTTCACCCAGTCGGACACCGCGCCCATGGTGCAGAAGTTGGTCTTGTTGCCGACCGCACCGAAGATGAAGGCGAGCAGGAACGCGCCGCCGGTGACGTAGGTCGCGAGCTGCGCCGGATTGGCTTCGTTCATCGCAGATGCTCCAGTGGTTTGCCTCGATCGAGCGCGCCGCGCACCGCGCCGGCGGCCTCCTTGAGCGAGCCGTGGCGCCCGAGATGCCAAAGGCACAGGGCCGCGCCGTACACCAGGCAGTCGCGCGCAGGGCCGGGCCGGCCCTCGAGCGCCGCGCGGCCCGCCTCGGCTGCGGCCTTCGCCACGGCTGCGGCGTCGAACGGCGCTTCGCCCTCGCCCTCGTCGCTCGCGCCGGGGATGCGCGGCGCGCGCACGGACTGCTCGATGCCGAGCTCCGCGGGCTTGAACTCTACGGACGTTTCCTCGCCGCCGTCCCAGTAGCGGAACACCTTGCCGGTCTGCGACAGGCCGGGAATCACGCCGCCTTCCACGCCGCGTACGATGAGCGCCGAGTCGAAGCCGGCGTGGCGCGCGAGCAGCGCATAGATGCGCGGGTAGGGCTTGTGCACGTAGCCGGTGACCAGGTGCGTCCTGCGTCGCCCGCGCACGGGTCCCGCCAGCACTTCGGCGGTGGTGATGGCGGGGCGCTTGACGATCAGCGTGCGCAGGCCCGTGAGCGCGTACAGCTTCGGGCAGAAGGCCTTCTGGTCGACGTAGCTCCAGCCGATCGCGGGGTCACCCAATCGCGAGGCGGCCTGTTCCGGCGTGAGATCCACCGGCAGCCCCGCGGCCGCGAGCACCTGGCGGTGGGTGACGCCGTACTTCGGCCCCATGCTTTGCACGCCGTGCGACACCGCCGGCACGCCGCAGGCGGCGAGCACCGCGGGCAGGAAGGGCGCGGCGGGCAGCGTGCGGTTGTAGCCGTCGTACGGGTCGCCGAGGTCGAGCACCTCGTCCACCGGGGCGGTGGCGCGCAGCGTGGCCTCGCGGATCGCCTCGAGCAGCCCGCGGTTCTCGTCGTCGGTCTCGCGCTTCATGCGCAGCGCGATCAGGAACACGCCCGCCTGCACCGGATCGACCTCGGCATCGAGCACGAGGCGCATGCCCGCGTGCGCCTCCTCGCGCGAGATGTCCTTGGAGAGCTCCGGCCCGGTGGCGATGCGCTTGAGGATGGAAGACATCAGCGCGGCGCTCATGGCGACTCCGCGCCGGGCACGCCGATCAGGATACGCCCGCCGTCCAGCCGCACCGGATAGGTCCTGAGATCCTCCTCCGCCGGCTCTTCCAGCGCCTTTCCCGTGCAGACGTTGAAGCGGCTGCCGTGCAGCGGGCACTTGACCAGCTCGCCCCGGAGGACACCTGTCGAGAGCGAAGCGTCTTCGTGCGTGCAGGTGTCGTCCACGGCGCACACGCGACCCTCCACGTTGACGATCAGGATGCGCAGGCCCCGCACGTCGACGCGCTTCATCGTCCCGGGTCGCAGCTCGCCCGTGTCGCCCACCTGGATGAACTCCTGCGTCATGCCGTGCTCTCGAACCATTTTAGCCGCTCGCGCAGCCGCACGACCTCGCCGATGATGATGAGCGTAGGCGCATGCACGCCGCCCGCCTGCACGATGCCGGGCAGCGTGCGCAGGGTGCCGGTCAGCACGCGCTGCTGCGGCGTCGTTCCCGCCTGCACGAGCGCCGCGGGCGTCCCCGCCGGCAGGCCGTGCGCGGCGAGCTGCGCGCACAGCTGGTCGATGCCCAGCAGCCCCATGTAGAAGACGATGGTTTGGCGCGGCTGGGCGAGCGCGCGCCAGTTGAGGTCGAGGCTGCCGTCCTGCAGGTGGCCGGTGACGAACACCACCGACTGCGCGTAGTCGCGGTGCGTGAGCGGGATGCCGGCGTACGACGCGCAGCCGGCCGCCGCGGTGATGCCGGGCACCACCTGGAACGGGATGCCCTCGGCGGCCAGCGTGTCGATCTCCTCGCCGCCGCGGCCGAAGATGAACGGGTCGCCGCCCTTCAGGCGCACGACGCGCTTGCCTTCCTTCGCCAGGCGCACGAGCAGCTGGTTGATGTCCTCCTGCGGCAGCGCGTGCTTGGCGCGCTCCTTGCCGGCGTAGATGCGCTCGGCTTCCAGGCGCACGAGGTCGAGGATCGGCTGCGACACGAGCCGGTCGTACACCACGACGTCGGCCTGCTGCATCAGCCGCAGCGCGCGGAAGGTGAGCAGGTCCGGGTCGCCCGGCCCGGCGCCGACCAGCGACACTTCGCCGCCGCTGAACGCGAGGCGTGTGTCGGCGAGCGCCGCCTCGAGCGCGGCGCGCGCGTCGGCGTCGCGCCCGGCGAGCACCAGCTCGGCGATCGGCCCCTGCAGCGCGCGCTCCCAGAAGCGGCGCCGCTCCGCGGGCGCGAAGCGCGCCTTGACCCGGTCGCGAAATTCGCGCGCCAGCGCCGCGAGCCGCCCGTAGCCCGCGGGCACGAGGCTTTCCAGGCGCGCGCGCAGCAGCCGCGCCAGCACCGGCGAGGCGCCGCCGCTCGACACCGCGACGGTAATCGGCGCGCGCTCGATGATCGAGGGCAGGATGAACGAGCACAGCGCCGGCTGGTCGACGACGTTCACCGGCATGCGCCGCGCGCGCGCCGCCGCGGCGACCGCGCGGTTCACCGCCTGGTCGCTGGTGGCGGCGATGACCAGCGCGTAGCCTTCCAGGTCCTCGTCGCGAAAGCTCCCCGCGCGGTGCGCGACGCGACCCGCGGCGCCTTGCGCCGCGAGCGCCGCGCCGAGCTGCGGCGCGAGCACCGTGACGCGCGCGCCGGCGCGCAGCAGCAGCGCGCTCTTGCGCGCCGCGACCTCGCCGCCGCCCACCACCAGGCAGGGCTGCTCGCGCAGATCGAGGAAGATGGGCAGGAAGTCCATCGGCCTATGATAGATTCAAACGGGGGACGTGCATGGCGCGGCTACTGACGCTATCCCGTGCGGCGCGCCTGGTGGGCGTGAGGCGCGGCGCGCTACAGAGCAAGATCCGGAGCGGCGAGCTGGCCGCGTTCGAGGGCAAGGTGTCGGCGGACGACCTGGCGCGCGCCTACCCGCAGGCCGCGCTGGAGGACAATGCCGGCCTCGAGCGCTTCGAGGCGATCAAGGACGCCGCCTTCGCCGAGCGCCTGCGCGAGCGCCTGCTGCC
>Ga0224500_10002310_pt1 | contig 10332 bp, 9 predicted proteins | sample SF_Oct11_sed_USG_FD_168126 | JGI IMG/M metagenome (GOLD analysis project Ga0224500, IMG submission 168126) | Sediment microbial communities from San Francisco Bay, California, United States - SF_Oct11_sed_USGS_4_1 | ecosystem: Environmental > Aquatic > Marine > Sediment | place: USA: California...
GCGCCGGACGTGCGCGAGCTGCGTGAGGACACCCCGGCCCTGTTGGCGCAGGCCATTGCGCGCGCCTTGCAAAAGGATCGTAACCGTCGCTGGGCCACGGCGGTGGAGATGCGGGCGGCGATCGGTGAAGAATGAAGCATGCAGCATGCAGAAGGTAGAATGAGGGTGCAGAATGCAGAATGCAGAATGTGGAATGAGGGTGCAGAGTGCAGCATGAGGGTGCAGTCAGCGTGACTGAGTCGCGTTCCCTCCAGCCCGGCGTAGCCGGATCGTGGCGCTGACGAGCGCTATGAGTATGGCAGTGCCGGCGAGCCCTCCCGCTACCGGATGCGCGCGGTAGAACGCCCCGAGTCCCGTTCCCATGAGCGTGAAGGCGACCGCACCGGGCAGGATGCCCAGGGCGGTGGTCCACAGGAACGTGCGTCGGGGGATGGCCGAGAGTCCAAGGCCCCAGTTCAACGCGGTGAAGGCAACGGTGGGGATGAGGCGGGCCGCGAGCAGTCCGCTCCATCCTGCGGCGTGGACGAACCGGTTGGCCGAGTCCAGGAGCCGTTTTGGGAGGAACCGCTCCGCGGCTGGGCGTCCCCACCGGCGGGCAATCTCAAAGCTAATCACGGCACCCACGAGCCCCCCGGCCCACGTCACACCCGCGCCCAGCGCCGGACCGAACACCATCCCGTTGACCATCGCCGGCACTTCCGCCGGGAGCGGCAGGATGGCGACGAGGATCATGAACAGGGGCGCCAGGACATAGGCCAGAGCGCCCGAGTCCGTCAGGAGATGACCGAGATCGCGGAGGAAGTCCACTAGGTCTTCCGTGAAACGTGAAACGGTGCTCCAAGCTACCGTTTCACGTTTCACTTTTCACGTTTCACGCCCTACAGGCTGAACCAATACGTCAGCTTCACGAGAAAGGTATTGGCCGCCGGGAGCCGGCGCAGGTCGCGCACTCCGTTGCTGAGATTGAACTCGCCCGTCCGGTCGAAGTCCGAGCGGCCGTGCTGCCAGACGACGAACAGAGCCGATCCGGGCCGGTACTCCCACCGCACGACCGTGTTCGACCGCAGGGAGAGGAATCGGAAATCGGGGTTGTCGAGTCCCAGGTCCGCGGTGCCATCGCGGTCGAGGTCCACGAAGACGTTGCCGTCGTCGTCGCGCGCCAGCTGGTCGTTACCGAAGGTCGTGAACCGATCGTCGAATGTGGCGCCGCGCGGGTCGGCCACCTCGCGATACGCCTGGTACTGCCCAGCGGAGATGAACGGCTCCACGTACAGCTGGACCGAGAGGGTCGGCAGGAACGTGAGATTCCCGCGGAACTGCATGGAGACCGTGGTCTGGTCGAGGTCGCCCATCAGGTAGTGCGTCCCGCCGAGCGCGTCCTGGGTATCCAGGTACTGCGCGCCCATCCGGGTGAAGAACAGGCCCGGTGACGCCCGGAAGTTCATGTTGGCGACGGGCTGCCAGAGGGCGCCGATCCGGCCGCCGACCTCGTGCGAGCCGCCGCCATCCTGCTGCGCCCAGAAGAAGAACTCGCCGTTGGCCTGCAGCGCTTTGCGTTCGTCGGAGAAGAAGCCGGCCCAGCCGTTCAGGGCGGACGGGTCGACGATCGCCGGTCCACCGCGGAGTGTGGACACGGACAGGCCGCGGAACTCGCGGTTGATGCCCAGGAACCCGCCCCAGTAATTGAGCAGGGTGAAGCTGCCGTTCACGTTACCGCCGATCCCGAGGTGTTCCCACCCGTAGGTCCACGACGACCACTGATTCAGGTTGACGTTGGCGCGACGGAACAGCTTCCCCGGCTCCGTCCAGCGGTAGCCGGTCCAGAACACCTGGAGCGTCTTGTCGGTGTTCCGCATGAACCCGAGATCGTTGACCTCGAAGCCGGGCGACCGGGTGTCGAGGACCCCCATGAAGCGCCAGCTCCCGCCGATCTTGCCGAACTCGACCTGGCTGGCGATCCCCTGGAGGGATGTGCGCGTCGGATCGTACGTCACGTGCGAGTTGTCCGGCCGCTGGAAGTACCGGGCGGACGACCGCTGCGTGAGGTCGATGGCCTCGGCGGACCCGTGCACGGAGGTGCCGGCAACCCAGCCACGCAGACGGTAGCTGTTGTCGTTCCAGCGGTGTTCCCAGTTGGCGCCCACCGAGTAGGCGCGCGAGCGCAGCCAGTCGAGGTTGCCCACCTCGGGCAGGTCGCGGATCGTCCCGGTGCCGAATGCCCCGATGACCGTCTGTCCGCCCCGGAAATCCCGCCCGATCCGACTCACGAGATAGGTGGTTCGGGGCTCCACCACGTCGCCGTAGGCCGCGCCCACCGAGTCCTGCACGCGGGCCGTTTCCTGGCCCGTCATGGCGCCGAGGAAGCCAAGCGTCCAGCCGGAGGGCGTCTTCCCCGACAACTTGGCGGCGCCGAGGATGGTGGTCTGTTCCGGGTACTCGGCGTAGCCGCCCCGTGCATCCGGGTCGCCCTGCGGTCGGCGTCCGATCCGGCGCGTGTAGAACAGCGACTCGCTGCTGCCGTCGCCGTCGCCGAGGCCGATGCCGAACCGGAAGATGTCGATCCCCTCGTTGAAGAACGGCCGTTTCTCCGCGAAGAACGTTTCGAACGCCGAGAGGTTCACGACCGCCGGGTCGGCCTCGACCTGCCCGAAGTCGGGATTGATCGTGGCATTGAGAGTCAGATTCGACGTCACACCGTATCGCAGGTCTCCGCCGATCCGTCCGACCTGATCGGCACCGTCCGCGAACGGATTGAGCCCGTCGGTCGGGTACTTGCTTGCCTGGGCGACCACGTAGGGCATGACCTCGAGCCGTCGGGGCGACTTGAGGCCTTCGAAGCCGACGAGGTCTCCGAAGCGGGAGACCAACCCGCTCTCGTTCTTGGGGATGAGGCGCCAGTGCTGTTCTTCGTTCAGCCGGTTGATCGTGCGGATCACGTTGAAGCCGAACTCATGGCGCTCCGCCTCGGGGAACCGCAGCTGACTGAACGGGATCTTGAACTCCGCCGTCCAGCCGAGCGAGTCGCGCTGGGCATCCGCTTCCCAGACGGCGTTCCAGGAATCGTCCTCGTTGCCGTCGTCGAAGAAGTAGGTGTCGCGCAGGACGCCGGCCGGGTTCACCGAAAAGGCGTAGGCGGTGCGGCGGTCCTTGTAGGAATCGATCGCGACCATGATCCAGTCGGACGGAGACCACTCGTCGCGACGGGTCAGCTTCGCGGAGATGAGCTCGGGGTGGGAGTCATACGCGCGCACGCCAATGTAGAGCGCGTCGTCGCAGTAGAGGACGCGTACCTCGGTCGGCTCGGTGCCGGGCTGGCCCTGGTCAGGGTCGCGCTGCACGAAATCCGCGACCGGGACGGCCAGTTGCCAGGCCGCTTCGTCCAATCGCCCGTCGATGGCGAAATCGGCATCGGGGACGCGAACGGCAACTGCCGTGACTGGCGCGGTCGGTGCGCGGGCCACGGCCACCCGCAGGTCGCGGGACTGGATCTGCGCCGCCACCGGCGTCAGTACGCCGACGCAGAGCAGGACTACGGCACTCATGGCCAGCGTCGGAGGAATCCGCTGTGTCGGCATCGGCATTCACCCTGTTCCGCGGTACGACGTGATAGCCCTACGGGATCTCGACGATCCCGGTTTCGAGGTTGGACGCCTGTGGCCAGCCTTCGGTTTGAATGAGCGATGCGGGAGTGCCCCCGGGGGTCGCGCGGTCGCAGCTTGCAACGCCCCGACCTCCGTCTAGCTTCCGGCTACCCGCCACGAACTCGCGACACGAAGAGGACGACATGTACACGGTGGTGCTGCTGCGGCATGGAGAGAGCGACTGGAATCGGGAGAACCGGTTCACGGGATGGACGGACGTGGACCTGTCGGATAAAGGTGTCACCGAAGCCCACGAGGCGGCCCGTCTCCTCACGGAGGGCGGGTATCACTTCGACGTCGCGTATACGTCGGTTCTCAGGCGCGCAATCCGCACCCTGTGGATCGTGCTCGAGGACATGGACCAGATGTGGATCCCGGTGCACCGGAGCTGGCGCCTCAACGAGCGGCACTACGGGGCTTTGCAGGGGCTCAACAAAGCGGAGACGGCGGCCAAGCACGGCGAGGCCCAGGTGAAGATCTGGCGCCGGAGCTATGATACACCTCCCCCCGCGCTGACTCCGGATGACGAGCGGTTTCCTGGCCGCGATCCGCGGTACGCCGCCGTGCCCGCGGGAGAACTGCCGCTCACCGAGTCACTCAAGGACACGGTCGCGCGGTTCCTGCCGTACTGGACCGGTACCATCGTTCCCGTCATCCAGGCGGGGAAGCGCGTGCTGATCGCGGCGCACGGCAACAGTCTCCGCGCGCTCGTGAAGCACCTCGACGGCATCTCGGAGGAGGAAATCGTCGGGCTCAATATCCCGACTGGCGTCCCGTTGGTGTACGAACTCGACGCGCAGTTCGTCCCGATCCTGCACTTCTACCTCGGCGACCCTGACGCGATCGCGGCGGCACAACGGGCCGTGGCGAACCAGGGTAAGAAGGGCTGACGGTCCCAACCCCGCTCGATCACCTGCTTGCGGCGGTTCCGTACCTGCCGCGTCCGCTCGTGCTGCTCGAGGATGGGCGCGGGATCAATGGACGCGCGCGGTTGGCGTGGGGCGCCCGGGCGCGATACCGCCTGGACTGGACTGCTGCCGCCGTCGGAGACCTGCCGTGGCTCAAGACCCTCCCGGGCGATCGCCGTCTCTATGGAATGCTCGCGTACGACCTCGGACTCCCGCATCATGCCCAGCGGGCCGAGCCAGTGGTACCGCAGCTACTCGCGGACTTCATCGAGCCGGAGCGGGAAGTCGTATTGGACTGTGATAGCGGGGCGTTGCTGCGGGGATCCTGGCAGGACTTGGGCGAGCCGGTGGGCGGACGGGGCGGTCCGGCCCGTCCGCCCGTCCGCCCGTCCGCCCGCCTGTGCCACCGCAGCTTCACCCAGGCCGAGTTCGAGTCCGCCGTCCGACGGGTGCAAGACTACATCGCTGCGGGGGACGTCTATCAGGTGAACATTGCCGTCGGCGATCGGTACGAGACGGATCTGTCGCCCTGGGAGCTGTACCGTCGGCTCCGGGCCCTGAACCCGTCGCCGTGGATGGGATTCGCGGACTTCGGCGATTGGCAGCTGGTCTCCGGGTCGCCGGAGTTGCTTGTGGAGGTGGGTGGTCACGGGCGGTCGAAGGCGGTCGAGGGCGGTCTGGGCGGACCAGGCGGACAGGATCCGGTCATCCGGTCATCCGGTCATCCCGTCGTCGTTCGCACCCGGCCCATCGCCGGAACCCGCAAGAAGACCGGCGATCCGGTGCAGGATGCCGCCATGCGCGCCGAGTTGGCGTTGGATGCAAAGGAACAGGCGGAGCACCGCATGCTCGTGGATCTCGCGCGGAACGACGTGGGTCGAGTGGCCGAGTTTGGCTCTGTGCGAGTCGCTGAGCGCGAGGTGGTCGAAGAGTATTCGCACGTCTTTCACCTGGTGAGCGACGTGACGGGGGTGCTGCGGGTGGGCGCGGGCGTGACGGATGTGTTGGCCGCGCTCTTCCCGGGCGGGACGATTACCGGGGCGCCCAAGATCCGGGCGATGGAGGTAATCGCGGAGCTCGAGCCCGTGGCGCGGGGTGCCTATACTGGTGGCCTGGGATGGATCGGGCCCGATGGCGCTCAGGTGAACATCCTGATTCGGTCGGCCGTCTGTCGAGACGGCGCCGTCGGGATCCACGCTGGAGCGGGAATCGTGTGGGACTCGGATCCTGCCCGCGAGTGGCGCGAGAGTCTGCGGAAGGCAGCGGCACTGCGCGTGGCGTTGGGAGCGGAGCCATGAGCGGAACGGGCATCTTCGAGACGATGCGGGTGTACCGGGGCGGCTTGCCGCTGCTGGAGGGACATCTCCTTCGGCTCACCGATGGTGCGGTCGCGTTGCGCCTGCCCAGGCCCTCGGACGCCCTCGCGGCCATCGCGCGGACGCGGGCCGGGGAGGGAGCGCCCCATCGGATTCTCCGACTCGCGTGGTCCGAGGAGGGAACCGTATGGTCCGAGCGGGAGCTCGGCCCGGAGCGATCCTGGCGCGTGCTGACGTCAGGAGTCGCCCATCGGGCGTATCCGGTGAAGAGTATGGATCGGATACCGTTCGACCGGGCGCTCGCGGAGGCCGAGGCGGCGGGTGCCGACGAGCCACTGCTGCTCACCTCCGACGGGTTGGTGGCCGAGGCCGCCCGATTCGCCCTGCTGTGGCTCGACGAGGGCGTCCTGCGGTATCCGGCTGCCGATCTTGGCGTGCTGCCCAGCCTTGGAGTGCGGCGCGCCCTGGATGTGGCCGCGACCCTGGGTATCCCGTCAGGCCCGGCCCGGATCCCGCGGGTCGAGCTCGACGGACGGTCGGTGTGGCTCGTGAACGCGGCGCGCGGGTTGGTGCCGGTGGCCGCGCTCGATGACCAGCCCGTGCCGCCAAGCGAGGTGCTCGCGGAGGTGGCGGGGCAGTTCTGGCCGTCGGCTTGATTCCCTTTTCGGGCGGGACTACGTTCCTCGTCCCGGGGGTGTCCCCGGGTTCGTGGTGGCTGTAGCTCAAGTGGTTAGAGCGCCGGACTGTGGCTCCGGAGGCTGCGGGTTCAAGTCCCGTCAGCCACCCTGGGCGAGCGCAGACTGCAGATTGCAGAATGCAGAGTGGTCTCGATGGTGAGTCTGCGCTCGGGTATCGGATTGCATGACCGTTCTGCACTTTGCATTCTGCATTCTGCATTCGATTCTAGGTCCGTAGCTCAATTGGTAGAGCACCGGTCTCCAAAACCGGGGGTTGCAGGTTCAAGTCCTGCCGGGCCTGTGAAAGCCGCGCCGCATGGCGCGGCTTTCTCATGCCCGCCAGGGCTCTTGCCCTCGCCGCTCGCTCTGCTCGCGGCTGCGGGTCAAGTCCTGCCGGGCCTGTCGCTCTGCGTTCAGGCCGATGTGTCAAGTGGCGACACGTGTGGGTCACCGCCCGCGGAGGAGCGTGCGATGGAATGACCGCCAGCCACGGCTACAAGCCCGTAGCGACGAAACGAACCTCCAGCTGACCAGTCGCAGCCACTACTTCATTCAATCCGGAACTCGGGCCTAGCACGAGAGTCGCTCTCGCATATCCAAACACGTCGGAAGTGTCCTCGGCACTCGACAGGTAGCCGCCCCCAAATGCGACCGTCCAGTTCACCGCCTGACCCGGTACCCCGTTCCCGTATTGGTCCCCAACTAGCACCCTGAGGGCTGTCGCCAGTGGCTGACCCACCGGACCGCTCTGGCCATCGCCCGCGTACTTGAACAAGCCGTATACAGGGCCGGGTCCCGCTGTGGTTGCAAAAGTCACGGTATCGATGCCCGCAATTGAGGCTGTCAGCCAGTAAAAGCCTTGTAAGGTGCCCATCGTCCAGATGCGGCCAATCTGCCCGAGGGAGTCAGTTACGGCGGCAGAGCCTGCCACGGAACTGCCGAAGCCGGGAGACCAGCTAACCGGTACCCCAACGACGCCGCGCCCGTCCGGTAGCTGCGCAGCCACGATCACCGGCTGTGCCAACGCAGTGCCAACCACTCCTGTCTGCAGGTTCCCTTGCACCTTCTTGAGAGCAATCGAGTTGGACAGTAGCGGGGCTGCCGTGAATACCACCGGAGGGATGTTAGCTGAGCTCGCGTGGACGAGGTGGGTAGTGTCCAATCTCGGCCCGAGGGACCAGCGGACAAGCGCTGATCCGGAGGCACCAGAGACGCTTGACGAGGTTGACACGGTCCCCCCACCAGCCATCACCTGCCAATTGACAGTCGTTCCCGCGACGCCGTTCCCGTTTGGGTCGGATGCCCTCACCGTCGCGAGCAGGCAACTCCCGAATGCCACCCCGGGGCTCCCCATGCTGCGGTGGGCCGGCACCATGGATCAGGTCACCCTGCAGCTGATCGGCGGGCTGAGCGCCATGGCACCGACGCAGAGCGAGGCCGGGGAGACCCTCGGCGCGCCGAGCGCATCGTCGTCCGGACCGCGCGTCCGCCCCGAGATCCTCGGCGTCGAACCGAGTCTCGCAGAGCGCAATGGCAACGCACCGCCGCCGGCCCCGGCCAAGAACCACACCATCGTGCTTTCGACCCTGGCGGTGGTACTGATCGCGGTGATCGTAACGATACTTGTCGTGAAGTAGTCGGAGATCGACAGGCGCGGACCTCGAGGCGGGTAACCGGGCGACGAAGCTCCCTAGCGAGCCGTGGCCTTCCGCTTCCGGCGGGGGGCGCCGATGAGGGCACGCGTGGCGTACGAAGGCGTGCCAATGCTGGGGTGGCAGGACTTGCGACGGCCCTCGCGGTGCTCGGGCCTCTTCGTCAAGTCCTGCCGGGCCTGGCGGTGCTCGGGCCTCGGGCGTCAGCGTCCTGCGGGTGCGCGAGGAGGATACGCTCGTGGCCGCTGAGGTGCGCGTCCGGAACGGCACGGCGGATCTCGTGGTGGAGATCCCCGAGGAGTTCACTCGCGCACTCGAGGCCTATGCAGCGGGCGGCGCAGGCCAGGCGGTGATCCGGACCTACGGCGACGGGGCAAACGTCAACTCTCTGCTCGCCATGGCGTTCAGTGACTACGTCGCCTACGAGTACGCTGCCGGGGTGACAGGAACCGAGGGCCCCCTGCGCGTGGAGACCGTCGACGTGCGCTCGGCAGGGTCCCAGGACGAGTTCGCGCGCTACGTGCCCGCGCTGCTCGCCTTGGCGCTCATGATGCTGATGTTCACCGCGGCCGCATCGATCATCAAGGAGAAGGACAAGGGGACGCTGGTGCGGCTCCGCTTGTCCCACATGACGGCCCTCGAGTGGATCGGCGCCGTGACCTGCACCCAATGCCTCGTCGGGTTGGTGGCGGTGGGTGTGACTCTACTCACGGCGATCGCCTTCGACTATCGGCCGTCGGGCTCGCTGTGGGTGGCGGTGGTCGTGTGCTTGGTCTCCAGCATGGCGATCATGGGGATCAGCCTCATCGTCGCCGCGGCGCTCCGGACGATCTTCGATCTGGTGACCATCGGTTCGTTCCCGTTCTTCGTTCTCATGTTCTTCTCGGGAGGGATGTTCCCGCTCCCAGACGTAAGGCTGTTCGCGATCGGGGGCCGCGTCATCAACGTCAATGACCTCCTCCCTACGACCCATTCGATCGCGGCCTTCGACCGGGTATTCACGTACGGCGGCGGGCTGAAGGATGTGTGGTTCGAGTTGGTGGCGATCACGATTCTGACGCTCGGATGCTTCACGGTCGGCAGTTGGGTGTTCCTGCGGCGTCATATGCGGGCGTGAGGCGGTTGTCCGTTCACCGGTGGCTCCGGCGGCGGCCTTGTCATTCCCGGCAGGCCTCTCTGCCCTCGCTCGTCGCTTCGCTCGGACCATCAGGCCACGTCCGGCCGGCCTGTGAACGCCCTCGGTTTGGCCTGTCCGTCTCACCGCCTCACCGCCTAGCCGCTTAGCCCTCTAGCCGCCTCCATGGTCGCTCGTTTGCGGCTCTGGTCGGTGGCAGCTAAGATCCGAAGTGCAGCCAGCCTGACTGATGAACCATGGAGGAAGACAGATGCGAGTGCATGCGTTGAGCCTGTTGGCCGTAGCCCTGGCCGCGTCGGCCTGTGGCTCTGGTATCCAGGTGACCACCGATTGGGATCCCGAACAGGATTTCTCCCGCATTCAAACCTTTGCCGTGCTCGATGCGCCAGAGGGGTCGGACCTCACCTCGTTGACCCAAGGGCGCATCAAGTCCGCTATCCGCGAAGCGATGACGGCCAAGGGACTGCGCGAGACGAGCGACGCCGATATCGCCGTCGGATTCCAGGCCATCGTCGATCAGCGGTCGTCGTACCAGACGGTGAGCACCGGGTGGGGCGGGTACGGATGGGGTGGTGGCTGGGGAGGTATGGGCGTCACCAGCAGCCAGACCACGCAGCGGAACTAAGAGGTCGGGACCCTGATCGTCGCCATCGCCAACGCCGATGGTCAACTGATCTTCCAGAGTTCGGGCTCCAAGACCCTGAGCAGCGGCAACGTGCCGCCGGACGAAGCGCAGCGCCGGTGGAACGATGCCGTGGCGCGGATCCTCCGGGACTTTCCACCGGGGTCCTAGCCGGCGCGGGGTACGTGCTGCGCGACCAGGGTGTCGATGAGTGGTCCACCGGGGTCGGAGGCACAACTCCTCTCGATCCACGCCACACGATGGGTGTTGTGGAGTGAGCGTCCGGCTTGGCCGCTGCTTCTCGCTGGGGCTCGTGGCGGACGCTCCACCCTGGGGCTCTCATCCGCCACTGGTGATCCCAATCACAGACGTGGTCACGGC
>Ga0224500_10002311_pt1 | contig 10330 bp, 11 predicted proteins | sample SF_Oct11_sed_USG_FD_168126 | JGI IMG/M metagenome (GOLD analysis project Ga0224500, IMG submission 168126) | Sediment microbial communities from San Francisco Bay, California, United States - SF_Oct11_sed_USGS_4_1 | ecosystem: Environmental > Aquatic > Marine > Sediment | place: USA: California...
GTCCTGCGCCGCGGCCGGGGCCGGAGTCGCGTGTTCGTCTCCTTCGATACCGCCGGGCTTCCTGATTCCGCGGCGCCCCTGATCCGCTCTTGCGGGCCGGGAATGGCCCGGTCATCATCGGGTATCCCGTATGGAGCCCGCATGCGATTTGCCATCTGTCTGCTCACCCTCGCCACTGCGGCCCCGGCCGCGGCGCAGGACCACCGCCGGCCGATCGCGCTCGAGGACCTCACCCGCCTCCGCGATGTCCTGGATCCCCAGCTCTCGCCAGACGGCAGCTGGGTGGCCTACACCGTCTCCGGCGTCAACCGCGAGCTCGACGAGCACACCAGCGATCTGTGGATGACCGGCTGGGACGGCCGCGCCACGGTTCGGCTGACCAGCACGCCGAAGGCCAGCGAGCACACCCCCCGGTGGAGCCCGGACGGTCGGCATCTCGCCTTCCTCTCCGACCGCGGCGAGGGCGGCTCCGACCAGCTCTGGCTGCTGAGCCGCCGTGGAGGCGAGGCTGAGCAGCTGACGTCCCTCGGTCGGGACATCGAGGACTACGCCTGGTCCCCGAACGGTGACCGGCTGGTGCTGGTCATTCCCGATGACGGCTCGGTCGAGGTGACCGAAGTGCTGACTGCTTCACCCGAGGAAGAACCGGCGGAGCGGGCGCCGCCGCCCCGGGATACGGCCGGGCGCAACACACCGCCGCCGCTCGTCATCGACCGCTATCACTTCAAGACCGACCAGGAGGGGTATCTCCGGAACCGGCGGCGGCGGCTCTACCTCTTCGCGCTCGACACCCGTCAGCTGGTGCAGCTCACCTACGGCGCGGCGGACGACCGGCTCCCCGCCTGGTCGCCCGACGGGCAGTACCTGGTCTTCACCAGCAAGCGAGTCGGAGAGGATCCCGACCGCCACGACAACTGGGACCTCTGGGTCATTCAGGCGGCGCCTGGTGCCGTTCCCCGCCAGCTGACGACCTTCACCGGCCCCGACGCCCACCCCGAGTGGGAGAGCCCGCCGGCGTGGAGTCCCGACGGGCGGACTATCGCCTACCTCCAGGGTGGTCCCGACTCCCTCATCTACTACGCCGGCCCCCGCCTTGCGACCCTGCCCTGGGGGGGGAGCGCGCCGCCGGCCCTGCTCACCGCGGCGCTCGACCGCCATGTCTTCGATCCTCGCTGGAGCGCTGACGGCAAGTCGCTCTATTTCCGCCTGGAGGATGACCGGAGTACCCATCTGGCCCGGATCCCGGCCGGTGGCGGCGCGATCGAGCGGCTGGCCCCGGGCCGCCACACGGTCCGCGGGCTGACGTCGGCGCGGGATGGTCGGGTCGCCACCCTGCTCAGCTCACCCGATTCCCCGGCTCGGGTCATGGCGCTCGACAGCGGGGCGTACCGGCCCCTCTCGACCCAGAACGACTCACTCCTCGCCACCCTCAGGCTGGCGCCAGTCGAGGAGGTCACCGCCAGGAGCCGCGACGGGACCACGATCAACGGCTTCCTGGTGCGCCCGACCGACTATGCGGCCGGCACCCGGTATCCCGCGGTGCTCTGGCTGCACGGCGGCCCGGTGTCCCAGTTCTCCGCCGAATTCCATTTCTGGTGGCAATTGCTGGCCGCGGAGGGCTACGCCGTCATCGGCATGAATCCACGGGGCAGTTCCGGCCGGGGGGAGAAGTTCTCCCTCGGCATCTGGGCCGACTGGGGCAATCGCGACGTCCAGGACGTCCTCGCCGGAGTGGACCACGCCGTCGCCGCCGGCATCGCCGACCCCGCCAGACTCGGCGTGGGAGGCTGGAGCTACGGCGGGATGCTGACCAACTACGTGATCGCGCGGGACCCCCGGTTCCAGGCGGCAGTGAGCGGGGCTGGCATTTCGAACATCCTCGCGGGGTACGGCACCGACCAGTACGTTCGCGAGTACGAGAAGGAGCTCGGCACGCCATGGAAGCACACCGACCGCTGGCTCAAGCTGTCCTTCCCGTTCCTCAAGGCCGACCGGATCACGACGCCGACGCTGTTCATGTGCGGCGAGAAGGACCTCAACGTCCCGCTCCTCAATTCGGAGCAGATGTACCAGGCGTTGCGCAGCCTCAACGTGCCGACGCGCCTGGTGGTGTACCCAGGGGAGTCCCACGACATCGAGCGACCAAGCTACCAGCGGCATCGCTTCGGGCAGTGGCTGGCCTGGTACGGCGAGTACTTGCGGCGCCAGTGAGGTCAGGACGTGCGAAGGGCCCTCCATCGCTGGAGGGCCCCGGGCCGATACCGCAGGCGGCTCTCACCGCAGGCGGATCATCATCCCGTCGCAACGGGTCGGACAAGAAAAGTTCCCATCAGATCGGGCCGCCGCGGCATCCAGCACCGGGGCCGCCCTCGGTCCTCCTCTCACTTGTTGTGCTGCCTCCACGTTACCGCCCGGGATGAATTCGTCAAGATCCGGATTCCGACACACCCACCCGTTCGAGGCCCCAGTCCAGCCATGAGACACTCCGCCGTGCCCGTGCTGGGACAGGTTGGCCGGCCGATGCCCCTTTCCGACCTCGCCCGCAGGCGCTGGGATGCGATCGTGGTCGGCGCCGGCCACAACGGGCTCACCTGCGCCTTCTATCTCGCCCGGGCCGGGAAGCGGGTGCTGGTGCTCGAGGCTCGCGACCGGATCGGCGGTGCGTGCACCCTCGAGGAAACCTGGCCCGGCTACCGGATCTCTCCGTGTGCCTACGTGGCGGGATTGCTCCACCCCCGGGTCATCGGCGACCTCGAACTGCCGAGACGGGGATATGAGTGGACCCCGGCAATGGGCGGGTACTTCGTCCCGTTCGAGGACGGGTCGAGCATCCAGCTGTGGGATGACCCCGCGAAGGCGGACGAGGAGCTCAGCCGGTTCAGTCCGCGGGACGTGAAGGGCCGGCACGAGATGCACGCCCTCATGGGGAGGATCTGCGACGCCCTGCGGCCGCTCGACGACCGCGACACCTGGCTCCACCGCGCCCCGACCCGGCCCGAGCTCGAGGCGCGGCTCGGCCACGACCGGGACGCGATCGGCCTGCTGTTCGACTGGTCCATGGCGGAGCTGACCGAGAAGTTCCTGGCCGACGAACGGATGCGAATGGCGTACATGGGGCAGGGCGTGGTCGGAAGCGCGGCGAGCCCCTTCGATCCCGGCACTGCCTCGATCTACTTCCACCACTACTCCGGCAGGCTCGATGCCGGCGAACCGGGCGCCTGGGGCTACGTGAAGGGTGGCATGGGGATGGTCTCCTTCCTCATCCACGATGCCGCGGTCGAGGCAGGAGCCGTCGTTGCCGCGGGTGCTCCAGTGGCCCGGATCATCCCGGGCGATGGGGTGGAGCTCGAGGGCGGGGAGCGGATTCGGGCCCCGATGGTGTTCTCCAATGCCGACCCCGTGGCCACCGCCCGCCTGCTCGGTCCGGCGGCCGACCCCGCCTGGCGACGCCGGGTTGAGGCAATCCCGATGAAGAGCATGACCGTGAAGTTCAATGCCGCTCTTTCGGAGCTGCCCGATTTCACCGCACGCCCCGGCACCCGGATGCCCCATCACCTCGCGACGATCAACACACCGCTCACCGCGAGGGAGTGGCGCGAAGGTCACGCGGCGGCCATGGCGGGCCGGTTGCCGGCGAAGGTGTGGACCGAGATCTACCTCCAGACCGCCTACGACCCAAGCGTGGCCCCGGCGGGAAAGCACGTCATGAGCGTGTTCTCCCAGTATGTCCCCCATGAGTTCGCCGCCGGCACATGGGACGATCAGCGCGATGCCGCGGGACGACTGGTACTCGACTCGATCAGCCGGTTCTGCTCCAACCTCCCCGGCGCGGTGCTGGCCTCAGAAACCCTCGGCCCTCCGGATGTCGAACGGAGGTTGGGCCTGACCGGTGGCCAGATCTTCCAGGGCGAATGCCTCCCGGAGCACATGTGGGAGAACCGCCTCAGCTATCGCACGCCGATGGAAGGCGTGTTCCTCTGCGGTGCCTGCACCCATCCGGGCGGCAGCGTCATCGGTATCAACGGCCGGAACGCGGCCTGCGAGGCGCTCGGGCTCCTCGACTGACCCCCGGAATCGAGCCCCGGCCGGTCGGGGTACTTGTGCGAAATGTCACAACGGCCAACCTTCGATAGGTGCATGGTACGGGGGCTTTGGAGGAACGCGGTAGACCGCCGAGTCGGGTCATCTATCACCAGCGGTAAGTTGCTGTCTCACAGGGTGTTAGGGAGGGTTCCATGGGGCATGCTCCTTGCCGACTCGAAGGGTGTTCGAACCCCACTCTGGTGACTGCCTTGGGCAGTCCTGGAGGCCGCAGCTTCCCAGTGCATCACGAGGGATCGGTGCCACGAGCTTCGCGAGCCGGTTTCACCCTGGTCGAGATCCTGATGGTCATCGTGCTCATCGGGATCATGACGGCCATCGGCTTCCCCAAGATGCGCGATGGGCTGGTGAAGAGCGATGTGAAGAGCGCCCGGTCACAGGCGATGCTGCTCTACGCCCAGGGACGGGCCTCGGCGCAGGAGAGCGGCCGCGCGATAACGCTCAGTTTCGCCGGCAACACCGCGCTCCTGACCGGCACTCCGAGGCTTCTCGCCGGGGCGGGGACCATCGACACCATCGCCGGCCCCATCAACCTCGTGACCACCTACAAGGTGACCGTGACCGGCAACCCGTCCACGGCGCTGACGATCGATCCACGCGGGTTCGGCAGCTCGGCCGGTACCACGATCACCTTCACGCGCGCGGGATACAGCGACAGCATCGTGGTGAGCAACTTCGGGAGGATCATCGATTGAGCAACAGCGAACGCGGGTTCACGCTGGTCGAGGTGCTCGTCGCCGTGGTGATCCTCAGCATCGGCCTGCTGGCGGTCGCGGCGGGGTCGGCGCTGGTGTTCCGGATGCTGGGACAGGGGAAGCGGACCAGCCGGGTCTCGGCGGTCATGGTGCAGCAGATGGAGACCCTGCGGCGCCAGGCCAACAGCACCGATCCGCGGTGCACCGGCCTCGCGGCCGGGACGGCGACGCCGCTGCCGGGCTACACCTCGACCTGGACCATCACCACCGTCGGCAACACCCGGCAAATCCGGCTGATCGTGCAGTATCCCACCACCCGCGGCACCGACGTGGACACGCTGCGCGGCGTGCTGGAGTGCTACTGATGCGGAACTCCCGGAGCGGGTTCACCCTGATCGAGCTGCTGATCACCCTGGTCATCGTCTCGTTCGTGGCGATGGGCATCCAGCGGATCTTCGTCACCCAGCAGCGGCTCACGGTGGCGCAGGTGGAACAGGCCAATCTCCAGGCCAACATGCGGCTCGGCGGCACCGCTCTCCTCGGCGAGCTGCTCCAGATGGGGCCCGGTTCCCCCGGAGGCAACGACCTGGTGGCCATGGGCGCCAGCAGCCTGACCTACCGCTCCATCCGTGGCGAGGCCATCGCCTGCCAGGTTTCGGCGACCCAGGTGCGGATTCTCCAGACGCCGAGCTACCTCTCGCGGCCAATCACGACGTCGGACAGTATCCTGCTCTTCGTCGAGAACAGCCCCAGCATGACGAGCGACGACAGCTGGATCGCCATCCCGATTACCGCCGTGAACAACGCCAGTACCTGCGGCGCCAGCGTGGCGACCGCGCTGACGACCACAGTCGCCACGCCGCTCGCCAACATCGTGCTCAACGCCCCGGTGCATATCTTCGAGGTGATGCAGATCGCTCAGGTGACCTCCGGTGGCGAGAACTGGCTCGGCGCCCGGTCGGTGAGCGCCGGCCAGGCCCTGCAGCCGGTGGTCGGGCCGCTGGCCACGACCGGACTCAGCTTTGCCTACTTCGATTCGCTGGGGAACACGACCGCCACCGCCGCCAATGTCCGGAGCATCCGCGTCACGCTCCGCGGAGTCAGCGAAGACGCCGTGCGACAGGCGGGCACCTCCAGCACCGTGCAGAACCTGCGGGACAGCGTGGTGTTTCAGCTCTCGGTCCGGAACTCCCCCCTGCCCTGACGTCCGTCACAAGGAGACCAGATGGCAACGCCGTTGCTTCAGGATCGTCGCGGGATGGCCCTACCGCTCGCCCTCTTCGCGCTGGTGATCACCAGCGCGATGATGATGGGGGTGTTCTACGTGGGCCGTCTGGAACAGCGCATGGGCGGCGGGTCAGTCCGCAAGCTGCAGGCGTTCGAGGCGGCCGAGGCGGGCGCCGCCCGGGTGCTCAACAACTGGACTGCCGGGAACTACAACAACATGGCGGTTGGTGCCAGTTCCACCATCGCGCTCGACTCGACGGGACTGGGGGGCGGGACCTCGTACACCGCCTCGGTCTACAAGATGAGCAATACCAAGTACCTGATTCAGTCCAACGGCCAGCTCCGCCTCGGTGGCGGCCGAGTGGCCGCGCGCCAACGGGTCGTACGGCTGGTCGGGCTCAACCTGCCCAACATCAACATGAGGGCCGCGGTCAGCACCCGTGGCGGTATCCAAGTCTCGGGCAGCTCACAGATCAGTGGAGTGGACCACATCCCGACCGGTTGGGGCGGCGTCTGCCCGGCGGCGGGGCCTGCCCAGGCCGGCATCCGTGACTCGAGCGGCTCCATCTCCGCCAGCGGTGCATGCAGCGGCTACTCCTGTGTGACCGGAAGTCCACAGGTGGCAACCGACCCGACCCTCAATACCGCAGCCTTCACCGTGTTCGGCGATCTCACCTTCGCGGATCTCGCCGCCATGGCCAACATCACCACGACCGGCGGCACATGGAACGGCCTGGCGCCCGCGGTATCCGGTGGTGCCTGCAACACCGCTGTCAACACCAACTGGGGCGACCCGCTCAACATCGCCGGCGCCTGCGCCAACTACTTCCCGATCATCTATTCCTCGGGGAACATCCGCCTGACCGGTGGCTACGGCCAGGGCATCCTGCTGGTGAATGGCGACCTCGACTTGTCGGGCGGCGTCCAATTCTTCGGGCCCGTCATCGTCATGGGCGAGGTCCGGTCCACCGGCACTGGTGGCCACATCACCGGCGGCGTGATGTCCCGCGACGCGAACCTGACCATCAGCACCTTCACCGGCAACTCAGTGGTGGACTTCTCCGCGTGCGCCGTGGACCGGGCGCTGCGCGGTTCGGCCCGGGCCAAGCCTCTCAGCTCCCGGGGCTGGGCGCAGATCTACTAGCCCGATCCGACCGTCCAGCGGCCGCCGGTTCCCTTGGGGAGCCGGCGGCCGCATCTTTTTCCGCATGCGAACCGATTCAGGCGCTGGCATGTGGAGCCGGATCCCTGCGGCGCTCCCAGGGCTGGTCTTCGCCCTGGCGCGCCCTGTCCCGGCGAATGCCCAGACACCACGCGACACCACCGCGCTGATCCTGCTCGGCACGGGCACTCCGGTCCCAAGCCCGTCTGCCCAGGGGCCCGCGACCGCTGTGACGGTGGGGGACCGCATCTTCCTGTTCGACGCCGGGGCCGGCGTGATGCGGCAGATGGCGGCCGCGAACCTGCCCTACCGCGGTGGCCCGATCACCGGTGTCTTCCTCACCCACCTGCACAGCGATCACACCCTCGGCCTGCCGGATGTCATCCTCACATCGTGGGTGATGGGACGGCAGCGGCCGCTCTCGATCATCGGACCACCGGGCACACGCGAGATGGCCGACCACATCCTGGCCGCCTGGCGGGAAGACATCGCGGTACGGACCGATGGGCTGGAGCATGGGGTCCCCGGTGGGCACCGCGTCGCCGTCACCGAGACGAAAGGCGGGGTGGTGTACGACTCCGCCGGAGTGCGCATCACGGCGATTCCGGTGCCCCACGGCAACTGGGCCTGGAGCCTTGGCTACCGAGTCGACGCACCGGGCCGAAGCATCGTCCTCTCGGGAGACACGCGGCCGAGCGAGGCGCTGGCGGAAGCGGCGCGCGGGGTGGATGTGCTGCTGCACGAGGTGTACCCCGAGGTCCGCCTCCAGCCGGAGCCGCGGCCCGGCGGCGAGGACTGGGTCGCCTACATGCGTTCGTTCCACACCTCGGACCGCGAGCTTGGCGCCCTCGCCGCGCGGGCGAAACCGGGCCTGCTCGTGCTGCATCACGTGGTCCGGATGGGCGCCAGCGACGAGGAACTCATCGCCGGTGTGCGCGCGGGAGGATTTCGCGGGCCGGTGGTGGTCGGCCACGACCTCCAGCGGTTCTGACGGCAGGGACGGTGGCGTGAGGCAGGTTGCGGCGTTAGCGTCATTGGCGTCGATACTGTCGTGGCCGCCCTTTCACCCAGCCGCCGATGCCCGCACGCGACCCGTTCCACATCACCCTGGCCGAAGCATTGAGCAGGATGCCCGGGCCGTACCGCGACCACTACGCCATCATGCTGGAGCATGGCACGCTCGAGCTCGGCATCTACGCCCCCAGGGAGCGCGATCCGCAGACGCCCCACACCCGGGATGAGCTGTACGTGGTGATGCGGGGCAGCGGCTGGTTCCGCAACGGTGATGACCGGGTAGCCTTCGGGCCGGGCGATGTGCTGTTCGTCCCGGCGCACCGGCCGCATCGCTTCGAACAGTTCACCGACGACCTCGCGGTGTGGGTGATCTTCTACGGTCCGATGGGTGGCGAGGTCGGGGCACAGATCTGAAGCCGACGGGTCAACCGGCGCGACGCGCTGAACAGCGAGGAGGCTTCATGCAGGGTGCGGGCGGCACGCCGGGCGGAACCGGGATGTTCCTCGCCGGCAGCTCGATGGTCGTGGCCGGGGGCTATCTGCTCCTGACCAAGGTGACCGTCACCAGCGGGTTCTGGTCGTTCTACGGCATCAACGCCTTCGGGCTCTCCATGGTACCCCTGCTCGCTGGCATCGGAGTGCTGTTCTACGATGGCCGGTCGAAGCTCGGCTGGGCCCTCACCGGGGCCGGCTCGGTGATCATCCTCGCCGGGATCATCGCCAACCTGCAGATCTACTTCCGGCCGACCTCGCTGTTCGACACCCTCATGATCCTGGGACTCCTGGCGGGAGGGCTCGGCCTGGTGGCGCGCTCGCTCCGGGCAGCAGGGGGCCCGGGGGCCGCCTCATGACGACGCCGATCGACCCGCGCGCCAGGATCGGCCATGTGCACCTCAAGGTGGCCGATCTCGAGCGGGCGCTCGGCTTCTACTGCGGCGTTCTGGGGTTCACGCTCATCCAGCGGTACGGTCGTGGGGCTGCCTTCGTCAGCGCCGGTGGCTATCACCATCACATCGGCCTCAACACCTGGGAGAGCCTTGGCGGCGGACCGCCGCCGGCCGGCACCACCGGCCTGTATCACGTCGCGATTCTCTACCCGGACCGGGCGGCGCTGGCCACAGCGGTGCGGCGGGTACTCCAGGCCAAGGTCGCCCTCGAGGGCGCGGCCGATCACGGCGTGAGTGAGGCGGTGTACCTGCGGGATCCCGACGGCAACGGACTGGAGCTGTACCGCGACCGGGACGAGGCCGACTGGCCCAGGACCGCGGATCGTGAGCTGACCATGACCACACGCCCGCTCGACCTCGACGATCTGCTCGCCGAGCGGACGCCTGAAGCAACAGCTGGGCGTATCAGTGGCTGAGACGGCGACTCTGGCCGGGGGCTGTTTCTGGTGCCTCGAGGCCGCGTTCGAGCAGCTGCAAGGAATCAACCGGGTTGTCTCCGGCTACACCGGTGGGAAAGTCAGGAATCCGGACTACCGCTCGGTCTGCGAGGGAACCACCGGGCACGCCGAAGCGGTGCAGATCGAGTTCGACCCCGCGGTCATCTCCTACCACGACCTGCTCCGCGTCTTCTTCACCATCCACGATCCGACCACTCTCAATCGCCAGGGGGTGGACGTCGGCACCCAGTACCGCTCGGCCATCTACTGCCATACCCCTGCACAACGCGCGGACGCCGAGGTCACCATCCGTGAGCTGACCGAGGCGCGGATCTGGGCTGACCCGATCGTGACGGAAGTCGCGGCCGCGACGGAGTTCTATCCCGCTGAGGCTCATCACCAGGGGTACTTCCGTCGCAACGCCTCCCAGGCCTACTGTGCCGCGGTGGTGGCGCCGAAGGTGGCGAAGGTGCGCAAGGAGTTCTTCGCCCTGCTCAGGCGGCCCTCTTGAAGTCAATTACCTGATCACACCATCGGCGTTCCATACCGAGTGCGGCATTCTGAAACAACTGCGCCCCTCTCACTCCCCGGACCATGCCAATCTACCGCCGCCTCCTCGCCGTCCTCGGCCTGCTTACCACGGGGCTGGGCACCGGTCTCAGCGCCCAGACCGCCCAGCCCGCAACCATCGATGCGGTCGTCGCGAGGATCGACTCGCTCGCCGGCGAGGCGCTGTACGATCCGTAC
>Ga0224500_10002312_pt1 | contig 10324 bp, 6 predicted proteins | sample SF_Oct11_sed_USG_FD_168126 | JGI IMG/M metagenome (GOLD analysis project Ga0224500, IMG submission 168126) | Sediment microbial communities from San Francisco Bay, California, United States - SF_Oct11_sed_USGS_4_1 | ecosystem: Environmental > Aquatic > Marine > Sediment | place: USA: California...
ACGCGAGCAGTTCTTCCAGACGGAACAGCACCGGGTTCGTGCGTTTGTGCCGCGGGTCGCTCAGCATTTCGACCTGGTCGGGTGCAGTTTCATGAGCCCAGGCGCGGGCAATGAACTGTGCTTTTTTTTCCGTCAGACGCGGATTGTCGCGGCGCAGCCGCGCACTCAGCGCGGCAAACGAATCATAAATGCGAAAGCGCGGCTCAGTGTCCAGCTCATCGAGCCAGCGGCGGTAGCGCGCCGGTGCGTCAGCGGGCGTGGTGCGCGCAAGACCGAATCCCTCCAGGGAAACCACGCGTGCCACGCGTCCGGGTCGGAGGCCGGCGTAAGTGCAGGCGATGACGCCGCCCATGCTGTGGCCGACCAGTTGCACCGGTTTTTCGGGCGAGTAGATCGCGAGCAGTGTATCGAGGTCGGCGTAGTAATCCGGGAACCAGTAGCCGGAAGCCGACCACGCGCTGAGGCCGAAGCCGCGCCAATCGGGCGCGATGACGTGCCAGTCGCGCTTGAGTTTGTCGACGACAAACTGGAATGATGCCGAGACGTCCATCCACCCGTGCAGCATAAACAGCGGTGGTGCCTCCACTGCACCCCAGCTGCGCACGTGATGCCGCAGGCCGTTGAATTCATGAAATGTTGTGTTTCCGGATTTCATGCGGTCGGCTCAGTTTTCTTGCGTGCGGCAGCGCGGATGCGCAATGCGTTCCAGGACAATACCGCGAGGCTGGCGACGATCAGCAGCATGCCCAGTGATTCGACCGGTCCGGGTTGCTCGCCGAGCTGCAGTCGCGCAGACAATATGCCGATTGCCGGTATGGCCATGACCGACAGGCCGGCGATGCCGGCGGGCAGCAGCTTCAGCACATAAAACCACAGCGCCCAGCCGAGCACGGTGCCGAACAGCGTGCCGTAAGCGAGCACGAACCAGAAGTATGGGGTCCATTCTACCGGCCGTGCCGACAGGAAGAACGCGAGCACCGCCAGCACCAGGCTGCCGAGCAGCATCTGCCATGCCGTCAGCGCGATCGTGCCGACGGCGAGATGTTCGCGCCAGCGTCGGGTCAGCACGGCGGCCACGGCCCAGCTGACGCCGGTGAGTATGGCCAGCACATTTGCTGTCCAGGTGCCGGACAGCGACCAGGGCTCGAGTATCAATACGAGTCCTGCCGCGGACAGCGCTATTGCCAGCCATTGCAGGCCGCGGATGCGTTCGCCGAGTGCCGGCCACGCGAACAGTACGGTCCAGAACGGCATGGTGTAAACCAGTACCGCGGTCTTGCCGGCGCCGCCGGAGACCAGTGCCAGCGAAACCAGCGCGTTGAAGGCGGTGGTCTGCCACAGGCCGAGGATGATGACGTGACGGGGCGAGCGCAGTGCCAGGCTTTCGCCGCGCCAGGCGGCGATCGCGAACAGCAGAATTGCACCGGGCAGCGTGCGCAGCGCAGCGTAGTCCCAGGGGTCGGCGAAACGCACGCCTTCCTTCAGGATGACCCAGGTGTAGCCCCAGACAGCACAAAGTGCGATGAGCGCGATGATGCCCGAACGGGGTAGCGGAGTCTGTTGCATTGAAATTCACGGATGGCGGCGGGGCGCGCGCAGGATCTGGCGCGGCGACGGGATTATGCGGCAATTGCCATGATCTGGCCATGCGCCCGGGTCCATGGCGCGCGAACCACACGGTGATGTGCGGCGCAATTCGTCCGCACCTCTGAACTGCATACGCGGTACGCAGTGTGCGCCTCTATGTCGCGGATTTTTCGGGCTTAGTTGAAACAGGTGATGTGATGATCGGCGCGACGCGGGCGATGCACTAAAATAACGCCATGCAGCCAGCGTTCATTCATTTGCGATTGCACAGCGAATATTCAATCGTCGATGGCATCGTGCGCATTGACGAGGGCGTGGCTGCCGCCGCGGCCGACGGCATGCCGGCACTGGCGCTAACCGATCTCGGCAACGTCTTTGGCATGGTCAAGTTCTACCAGGAGGCGCGCGCCAGGGGGATCAAACCCGTTATCGGCTGCGATCTGTGGCTGACCAACGAAACTGATCGCGACAATCCTTTTCGCGTGCTGATGCTGGCACAGAACAATGATGGATACCTGCGGCTGTGCGAGCTTTTGACGCGGGCGTATCGCAGCAATCAGTACCGCGGGCGCGCGGAAGTCCTGAAAGCCTGGTTCAGTGAAACCGGCACCGGCGGGCTGATCGCGCTCTCCGGCGCCCATCATGGTGACGTGGGCCAGGCACTGGTGGCCGGTAATCAGGAGGCTGCGCGGCGGCTGGCGCAGGAATGGGCGGCATTGTTCCCGGATCGTTTTTACCTGGAGGTGCAGCGCCTGGGCGCGCAGGCGATGACCGGCGGTGCTGCGGTCATACCGGTCGAACACCATGTCGAGCGTGCGTTGACGCTGGCGGGCACGCTGGGTCTGCCCGCGGTCGCCACGCACCCGGTACAGTTTCTCAAGCGCGAGGATTTCCGTGCACACGAAGCGCGTGTGTGCGTGTCCGAGGGTTACATACTGTCCGACCAGCGCCGGCCCAGGCGTTACAGTGCCGAGCAGTATTTCAAGACCCAGCAGGAAATGGCGGCGCTGTTTGCCGATGTGCCCGAGGTACTTCAGAACACCGTTGAAATCGCCAAGCGCTGCACCCTTAGCCTGACACTGGGCAAGAGCCGCCTGCCGCATTTTCCGACGCCGGAGAATGTCAGTCTCGAGGAGCATTTGCGTGCCTGCGCCGGAGATGGCCTGAGCGCACGCCTGGTGGAGCTGTATCCGGACATCGCCGAGCGCAAAGCCAAAGAGCCTGCCTATCGGGAGCGCCTCGAGTTCGAAATCAAGACCATACTGCAGATGGGTTTTCCCGGCTATTTTCTGATCGTTGCCGATTTCATCAACTGGGCCAAGCACAACGGCGTTCCGGTCGGGCCGGGGCGCGGCTCCGGTGCGGGTTCACTGGTGGCTTACAGTCTCGGGATTACCGATCTCGATCCGCTGCGCTACAACCTGCTGTTCGAGCGCTTTCTCAATCCGGAGCGGGTGTCGATGCCCGACTTTGACATCGATTTCTGCCAGGACGGCCGCGATCGCGTCATCGACTATGTGAAAACGCGCTACGGTGCGGACTCGGTTTCGCAAATTGCGACGTTCGGCACCATGGCGGCCAAGGCCGTGGTGCGCGATGTCGGCCGCGTGCTCGACCTGGGTTACAGCTTCTGCGACCAGCTGGCCAAGCTGATTCCGTTCCAGCCGGGCAAGCACATCACGCTGGCGGACGCGCGCAAGATGGAGCCGCAGCTGGCCGAGCGCGAAAAGAAGGAGGAGGAGGTTGCCGAACTGCTGGAGCTTGCCGAAACGCTGGAGGGGCTGACGCGCAATGTCGGTATGCACGCGGGCGGCGTGCTGATCGCGCCGGGAAAACTGACGGATTTCTGCCCGCTGTACGTGGCCGATGCGTCAAACGCCGCGGTCAGCCAGTTCGACAAGGATGATGTGGAGGCAATCGGGCTGGTCAAGTTCGACTTTCTCGGGCTGACGACGCTGACGATACTCGACTGGACCGTGCGCTACATCCGGCAGCTTGACGAACAATCGGATCTGCGCCTGGAGAAACTGCCTCTGGATGACAAGGCGTCCTACGAAATTTTCCAGCAGGCCAACACCACGGCGGTGTTCCAGTTTGAATCGCGCGGCATGCGCGACCTGCTGAAAAGTGCCAAGCCGGATCGTTTTGGCGACCTGATCGCGCTGGTTGCGCTGTACCGGCCGGGGCCGATGGAACTGATTCCCGAATTCTGCGCGCGCAAGCACGGCAAGCGCTTCAATTATCCCGACCCGCGCGTCGAGAGCATCCTTGCCGAAACCTACGGCATCATGGTGTACCAGGAGCAGGTGATGCAGATGGCGCAGATCATCGGCGATTACAGCCTGGGCGGCGCCGATCTGCTGCGCCGCGCGATGGGCAAGAAGAAACCTGAGGAAATGGCCGAGCACCGCGGGCTGTTTCAGACCGGCGCGGCCAAAAACGGTCTGACCCGGGGCAAGGCCGACGAGTTGTTCGACCTGATGGAGAAATTTGCCGGTTACGGATTCAACAAATCGCACGCTGCCGCCTATGCGCTGGTTGCGTACCAGACGGCATACATGAAGGCGCACCATCCGGCGGCATTCCTGGCGGCCAACATGTCGGCGGTCATGAATGACACCGACAAGGTGCAGCAGCTGGTCGACGACGCGCGCGAGAACCGGCTGGAGGTGCTGGCGCCGGACGTCAACAGCAGTGGCTACCGTTTCGAACCGGTGGATGAACAGCACATCCGCTATGGTCTGGGCGGGGTCAAGGGCAGCGGCGAGGGCGCGGTCAACCATATCGTCGAAGTGCGCACCGCGGGCGGGCCGTTCCGCGACCTTTTTGATTTCTGCCACCGTGTCGACAACCGCGTGGTGAACCGCCGCGTGGTCGAGTCGCTGATCCGCGCAGGTGCTTTCGACAGCGTCAACGACAATCGCGCGGAACTGATGGCTTGCGTCGGGCTGGCGCTGGAGACTGCGGAGCAGGCCAGCCGTACCGCATCGCAGACCAGCCTGTTCGGTGACGTCGCCGATGCGCCGCACGTGGTGGCGCCCTCGAACGTGCCGCGCTGGAGCAAGAAGGAACTGCTGCAGAACGAGAAGCTCGCGCTGGGTTACTACCGCAGCGACCACCTGTTCAATGTCTATCGAGACGAGGTGCGGCGCATGGTCGGCAAGAAACTGGCCGAACTGCAGACTGCCAGTGACATCGCCGGGCGCACGGTGAGCATCGCCGGCGTGGTGTTGTCGCTGCGCGTGCAGAATACCGCCAGCGGGCGTATGGGGATCGTCACGCTGGCTGACGACACCGGCAAGCATGAGGTGGTCGTGTTCCGTGAGGCCTTTGACCGTTTCCGGCACAAGCTGCGCGAGGATGAGCTGCTGGTGGTCGAGGTGCGCGGCCGCCAGCGCTACCGCGGCCCGGATGCTGACGGTGACAACGGCAACGGCGGTGACAACTCGCTGCGGCTGGAGGCCCTGAACGTGCTCGATCTCAACGAGGCGCGCAACCGTTATGCCCGCGGCATCCGCCTGACCTGCAACGGCCAGTCCTCAGGCAGCAAGCTGAAGGAACTGCTGGCGCCGCACCGGCAGGGGCAATGCCCGGTGGCAGTCGAGTATCTGAGTAACGGCGCGCGCTGCGAGGTGAAACTCGGCCCGTCATGGCAGGTGAGCATCAATGAAGATCTGATCCGCTCGCTCTCCGATTGGCTGAAGCCGGAGAACGTGAATATCGTTTACGGCGCGTCCGAATGAACGACAGCAGCTGGCAGCCGTGTCCGGTCAGGCCGTGGGGCGTGTTTCGAATGCGGCGTAATCGCCTGATGGTTCTTCGCGGACCTCGAGACTGCTGACTTTTGCCGCCCGCGGACCGCGATGCGCGCACTCGATGATGGCGCCGACTGCGGCCGGTATGCCCTGGACCACCGCTTCCACGCTGCCATCGGTGCGGTTGCATACCCAGCCGCGCACACCCAGTTCGCCTGCCTTGTACGCGACGTAGTTGCGGAATCCGACGCCTTGTACGCGGCCGCGGATGGTCAGGTGACGGGTCAGGATTTCAGTCATGCATGATCGCGTTGATGGTTGCGGTAGCGACGGGTGAAGTGTAGGCTTTGCAGCGCATGTACGGTATAAACCTAATAAATTAATTCGCCTTATTCACTGATCGGAGGAGTCTATGAAACACGCAGCAATTGGAAGCTTGTTGGTTGTCGCCGCCCTGGCGTCAGGCTGTGCGGGTACGGGCGGCGTTGATGCCAAGGCTAATGTCGCGGAAGATAAAGTGGTTTATCACATCAACGATGCCAACGACCAGGCTGTGGGCGCATTGCGCAATATCGGCAATCACCTTGAGGTCAATCCGAAAGCAAAGATTGTCGTGGTCACGCATTCGCGCGGCGTTGATTTTCTGTTTGACGGCGCCAAGGACAAGAACGGCAACCCGTACAACATTCCGGTTGAAAAGCTGAAAGCCCAGGGCGTGCAGTTCGACGTCTGCAGCATCACGCTGCGCAACCGCAAGCTCGACAAGAGCAAGTTCGTACCCGAGGCGACTTATGTGCCGTCCGGCGTGGCGGAGATTACGCGGCTCCAGCAACGCGAAGGCTACGCCTACCTGCGTCCGTAAACGGGGCGGTAGCGCAAAAAAAAAAGGGGCGGCCCGTGCCGCCCTTTTTTCTGCATCAATCGTGTTGCGGGTTACGGTGCCTGCGAAGTCCGGTTCAGGTGTTTTCGGTGAGGTGCATCGCGCGCGCGACGCCCGTAGCCTGGTTGGGCAGCAGGTTTTCGTCGCCAAGCCGCGCGCTGAAGCCGGATCTCTGGAACAGCGACAGCGGCTGGGCGCCGGCCCCGGCGATGATCAGCGTTTTCCCGTTTTTTGCCATCTTGCGGCGCAAGGCCTCGAGTATGTCGAGGCCCGTCGTATCCACGTTGATGGTTTTCTGCATGTCGAGCACGATGGCGCGCGTCGGGTCGGTCGGTTCCGCGCGTGCGAGCAGCGGTTCGACCTTGTTGGCTGAGCCGAAAAACAGCGAACCGAACATCTCGTAAATCCGTACCTTGTCCGAGGCGACGTGATCAGGACCCACGGCCACGAGTCCGGTCAGCGACGAGATCCGCGTGATGAAGAACAGCGCGGCCATGACCATGCCGACCTCCACGGCAACCGTCAGGTCGAAGACGACGGTCAGCACGAAGGTGGCAAGCAGGATGGCACGGTAATTCATCGTGTAACGGCGCATTTCGCGGAAGTGATTCCATTCACCCATGTTCCAGGCCACGACGACCAGGATGGCAGACAGCGCGGCGAGCGGGATATGACGGGCGAGCGGTGCGGCGACCAGCACGATGACCAGCAGGGTGAGCGCGTGCACGATGCCCGACACCGGGCCGTAGGCGCCCATGCGCACGTTGGTGCTGGTGCGTGCGATCGCACCGGTGGCGCAGAAGCCGCCGAACAGCGGTGCGACGATGTTGGCAAGACCCTGCGCCATCAGTTCCTGATTGGGGTTGTGGCGATCATCGATCATGTTGTCGGCCACCGTGGCGGACAGCAGCGATTCGATCGCGCCCAGCAGCGCGATGGCGATCGCCGGCGACACCAGGTGCCGCATGGTTTCGATGTTGAGTTCGGGCAGCGCGAACGCGGGCAGCGCCTGCGGAATACCGCCGAACCGCGAACCTATGGTTTCGACCTGCAGGTCAAACAGTGCGACCACGACGGTGCCCAGCACGAGTACAACTACCGGCGCCGGCACGGTGCGCCATTTCGCGGGCCACAGGATGATCAGCAGCAGGCAGCCGACCCCCAGCGCAACCGCGCGCCAGTTGAGGGTGTGCAGGGCGTTCCAGAGCACGACGATCTGCGCGAAAAAATCCGCAGGCAGTTCGCCGGTGGTCAGACCGAGGAAGTCCTTGATCTGCGACAGCAGTATCAGTACGGCGATGCCCTTGGTGAAACCGCTGATGACCGACACCGGGATGAAGCGGATCCAGCTGCCCATGCGCAGCAATCCCATCGCGAGCAGCATGACACCCGCCATCAGTGTGCAGATCAGCAGGTTGGCGATGCCGTACTGGACGACGATGCCGTAGACAATGACGATGAACGCGCCGGTCGGGCCGCCGATCTGCACGCGCGAGCCGCCCAGCGTGGAAATGATGAATCCGGCGATTACCGCCGTGAATATGCCGGACTCGGGCGGCATGCCCGAGGCGATGGCAAAGGCGATGGCCAGCGGCAGCGCGAGCACACCCACGGTCATGCCCGCGAGCACGTCATTTCGCAGGCGAGCCGCGTTGTACTGGCCCAGCACCTCGAACAGCCGCGGACGGAAGCGGGGGAGCTGGATCATCGTCAGGACGGGCGTGCCGTTGCGGCGGCGTATCAGTTTACGCGGAACTTGCGGATCATCCGTTCGTCGAGCTCGATGCCGAAGCCCGGGCCGGTCGCAACGGCCATCATGCCGTCCTTTACCGACGGCCGGTTGATCCACATCTGCTGCCACACCGGGTCACGTTCCGGGTCGGCAAAACACTCGGCATAAGTGCCGTGCGGCACAGCCGCCAGCAGGTGGCTGGCGATCTGCGCTTCCTCATGATGCGCCATCGATATGCCGGCTGCGGCACATAGTCCGGCTGCGCGCAGCCAGTCGGTGACACCGCCGCCTTCCGAAGCGTCGTAGTTGACCAGATCGACGGCCTGCACATCGATCAGGCGGCGAATCGCGTGACTGGTGATTTCGCTCTGGCCTGCGGTGACCGGAATGGCGATGCTGCGTCGTACCAGCGACATCTGCGCTGCATCGTCCTGCCACTGGCAGGGTTCTTCAAACCAGCGGATGTCGAGGGGTTCGACGAGCCGTGCGAAGCGGATGGCATCGGCCGCGTTCCAGCCGCGGTTGGCATCCACGCAAAGGATGAAATCATCGCCTGCGGCCTTGCGCGCGACTGCGACGCGTGCGGCATCCTCCTCCGGCGACAGGCCGCCGACCTTGAATTTGCAGCCAGCCATGCCGGCATCACGGTACGATTCGATTTCACGTGCGATGTCGGCGTGGGTCTTGCCGGGCATGTAATAGCCGCCGATCGAGATCAGCGGCAGTGCGTCGGTATAGCCGCCGAGCAGTTCGCGTACCGATTTCCCCAAGGCCTTGCCGGTCAGATCCCAGATCGCGCAGTCGACGCAGGCGATGGCTTCGAGCAGCAGTTTCTTATCGCCTGCGGTATGCGTCAGCTCAAACATCTGCGCCCACGCGCGCTCCCGCTCGAATATATTCAAATCTTTGATTTTATTGAATATTTCTTTTTCTATCAGGCTGGCGATGTGGATGCCGTGGGTGCGGTTGTCGCCGTTGTAGACCTCGCTGACCAGACCGTCGCCGGTGCGCAGGCGGGTGATCACGGTCGAGCGTTTGATTACGTTGTAGGTTGCGCCGCCGAAATTGCGGCTCAACGGAATATCGACGGCAATGGCCTCGACAGCGGCAATACGCATGCGGGTTCTTCAGACGAAAACGATCAGCGCACCGAGTGCGGTCGCGCCGGTTACGGCACCGAGAAATATCCTGCGGTCGCGCTGCGACCACGGTGGTGCATGCATGACTGTCGTGGCGCCCCAGTTGTGTTCGGACTCGTCTTCAGCGTCCAGGACTGCGGCGTCGATGGAATGGCGACTGACGCCGAACGTTGCGGCAAAACTGTCGGGATTGGTGACGGCACCGGTTTTCACGGCGAGGCGCATGGTCGCTGCCATCGAATCGAATTCCTTGGCGAGCCCGCGGGCGGGCAGCGTATCGCCCGGCAGCGTTGCAGTGCTGTCGTCAGCGTCATCGGCGCGGGATGCAGGCAGGGGATCCATGAAAAGGTCTGCCGTGGTTTGACTCGTCATCGGTCTGGCCGGCGCGCGCGGCGGCACGGTCCCGGATGACACGAGCCCCTGCTGACGGCAGGCGCGCAGGTCTGACGCGAGTTCGCTGATGCTGGCATAGCGATCCTCGGCGGATTTGGCCAGCGCCTTGGCCATGATCAGGTCAAGAACCGCCGGTAGCGATGCGTTGACCGAAGTCGGTGGCGGCGGGCTGAAGTTGACGATCTGGAACATCAGTGAATTGACGTCGATGCCATTGAAAGGCGTTTGTCCCGTGATCATTTCGTAAATGATCACGCCCAGCGAAAACGTATCGGCGCGCGCGTCGCTGCGCTTGCCCAGCACCTGCTCGGGTGACAGGTAACGCGGTGAACCCAGCACGACGCCGGTCTGGGTACGCACGTCAGCGGTACGCATGCGCGCAATGCCGAAATCGGTGATTTTTACGCGACCGTCACGCAGGATCATGATGTTGGCGGGTTTGATGTCGCGATGCACGACGTCGTGCTCGTGGGCATAGGCGAGGCCGTCGGCGACCTGCGCCGCGATGTCCAGAGCGCGATCCGCCGTGATCTCGTTTGCGGCGATCAGGTCCTTCAGTTCGCGGCCTTCGAGAAATTCCATTGCCATGTAGGCAAGGTCACTGCTGCGACCGATGTCGTGAATGGTGACGATGTTGGGGTGGTTCAGTCCGCCGGCCGCGCGCGCTTCGATCGTAAAACGCTTCTCGTAATGCTCCATCTCACCGGGGTCTACGCCCATGTTGATGGTCTTCACCGCCACCGTACGTTCGAGCATGGGGTCAACGGCACGATAGACCACGCCCATGGCGCCGCGGCCGATCTCGGAGACGATGTCGTAGCGCCCGATTTTTTCCGGC
>Ga0224500_10002315_pt1 | contig 10308 bp, 7 predicted proteins | sample SF_Oct11_sed_USG_FD_168126 | JGI IMG/M metagenome (GOLD analysis project Ga0224500, IMG submission 168126) | Sediment microbial communities from San Francisco Bay, California, United States - SF_Oct11_sed_USGS_4_1 | ecosystem: Environmental > Aquatic > Marine > Sediment | place: USA: California...
GAGGTCGCGTTCGCGAATGGTCACCTGCAAGTGGAAGACCTGGCTGATTTCGATTTCTCGAAAGTGCAGATCGGACTGTTTTCGGCGGGCGGCTCAGTCTCAGCGGAATACGCGCCGAAAGCGGCGGCGGCGGGCTGCGTGGTTATCGATAATACCTCGCATTTCCGATATGAAGACGACATTCCCCTGGTCGTTCCGGAGGTCAATCCGCAGGCAATTGCCGATTACAAGAATCGCGGCATTATCGCCAACCCGAATTGCTCAACAATACAAATGGTCGTTGCGCTGAAGCCTATCTATGACGCAGTGGGCATTACGCGCATCAACGTGTGTACCTATCAGGCCGTGTCCGGCGCTGGACGTCGCGCCGTTGAAGAGCTGGTTCGTCAGACGAGCGCGCTGCTGAACGGCCGACCCGTGGATATCAAAGGTGCTGCCAAACAAATTGCGTTTAATGCCGTGCCGCAAATAGACGTTTTCCAGGACAATCGATACACCAAAGAAGAAATGAAAATGGTTTGGGAGACGCGCAAGATCATGGGCGATGCGGATATTCAGGTGAATCCGACAGCGGTACGTATCCCGGCGTTTTTTGGCCATTCCGAGGCAATTCATATCGAAACGCGCGACAAGATATCGGCGGCGGACGCAACTGCGCTGTTGTCTAAAGCCCCGGGCGTCGAAGTGCTTGACGGGGTGGAATTGGGAATGTATCCGACAGCGGTCACCGAGAGCTCCGGTCGTGATCCGGTTTTCGTCGGACGCATCCGGGAGGACATCTCCCACCCGCGCGGATTGAACCTCTGGGTAGTGGCCGACAATATTCGTAAGGGCGCGGCGCTAAATAGTGTCCAAATTGCTGAAATATTGGCAAAAAAGTATCTATAAGCTATAGTCCACTGGCTATGAACAGCCCCAGACTGGATGTCGAAATACGGGGCTTTTGGGGTTTGGAGAAATACATTATGTCGCGACGTTTTACTCATCTCTCTCTATGGTTGGCTTTCCTGCTATGGAGCGAGGCTTGGGCTATTGGACTCGGCGACATCAAGCTTGAATCTGTGTTGAATGAACCGCTGCGAGCAGAAATCGTCCTGCTGTCGGCCAGCCCTGAGGAAATTAACGATCTCACCGTGGCTTTGGCATCGGCTGAAACTTTCGCCCGCTATGGCATCGACCGTCCCTTTTACCTGCAAGGCATTGAATTTAATGTCGTCAATGGCGGTGCCGGTGGAAGTGTCGTGCAAATCCGGTCCCGCTCACCCATTACCGAACCCTTCCTGACATTTCTCGTCGAAGCGACCTGGTCCAGTGGTCGTTTGTTGCGTGAATACACAGTTCTTCTCGATCCGCCGACCTACGCTGCCCCGACGTCACGTCAAGCGCCTGTCGTAGAGGCGCCTCGTCAAAGTACACCGAGCGATGGTGGCAGAATCGAGCGCCAGGTAAGCCCGGCTACCGAACCGCAGCAAGCCCGCACGACACCGCGACCTTCGGAGGCGCCGCGCAGCGGCGATACCGGCGATATGGGTTCGGAATACGAATCTTCCCCGCCGCCCAAGCCGCAGCCGCAAGTCGATGACTCGCCTTACAGTGCGACGAGTGGCAGCGATGTGCAGGTGGAAAGAGGCGATACCTTGTGGGGACTGGCATCCCGCTTGCGTCCCGATAGTCGCCTCACGATGAATCAAACCATGCTCGCGATATTCGAGGCGAACCAGGACGCCTTTGGCGGCAATATCAATGTGTTGCGGGCCGGTGCCAGATTGCGAATTCCCAGTGCGGACGAGGTCTTCCGGATCGACCGAAACTCTGCACTGAGTGAAGTGCAGCGTCAGCACAGTGCCTGGGGCGGCGGTGGCGCCTATGTTGCGCCGGAGCCGACCACCCGGCCTAGCCTGACACTGGTTCCACCCGACGATGAAGTCGCTGCCGGCGACTACGAAGACGATTCGGAAACCTACCAGCCGCTAACGCGGGAACAGGAAATTGAAAACCGCATCGCAGAGCTGGAAGCGGCCGACGTGCCCAATCAGCAGTCCCTTATCGAGATTCGGGATAACGAACTTGCGTCTTTGCGGCAGGAACTCGCGAATATTCGTGGTGAGGTCTACGAACCGCCGGTAACCGACACGACCGATACCTTTGTTGATGAGGTGACCGGGGACGACGCTGCTGTCGACGAGGCCGCAACGGATGACGGCGAGGACACGGCTGCTGCCGACGACACGACCGATACTGTGGCGGATACCGTTGTACCGACCAACATCGTTACTACGTCAAGCTCTCGCGACAAAGGATTCGTCGATAAGGCGATCGATTTTCTGGCTGCCTGGGGCGTCATAATTGGTGCGCTGCTGCTGGTTGCGGGCGGTCTGTTCTGGTTCATGAAACGCGGTGGACGCGATGCCGATGAAGGTGATGACGGCGACCGGCCCTGGGATGCTCTGGATTCCGATGAGATCGCTATGGGCGCTATTTCTGCTACGTCGACCATGCAGGCGCCGAGCCCGGAAGAAGCATTCGTCGTTGTTGAACAGGACTCCGGGCAACATCCCATTCTTGAAGACACCGTCGAAAGGCCGGCGTCCGAATTCGGCGAGACTTCGGGTTCATTTGGGTCCCTCGAAGATACTTTCAGCAGCGAGACGGCGGTCAATCTTGACCAGACCGACCCGATTGCGGAAGCCGATTTTCACATGGCCTATGGTTTGTATGATCAGGCCGCAGACCTCATCACCGGTGCATTGGAAGCCGATCCTCGCGACAAGGCCCTGATGTCCAAACTGTGCGAGATTTACTTCGTATGGGGCAATCGTGATGCATTTGTGGATGCTGCTTCGCGCCTGAAGTCGGCGATTGGTAGCGCCGGCAGCCCGGATTGGGACAAGATCGTGATCATGGGGCAACAGATCGCGGCCGATCACGACCTGTTTGCTGGCGCTGAATTCGCTGGCGCAACCAGAGCCGTTGATCTTTCCTTTGACGAGGCCAGCGACGATGCCGGCGCGCTGGATATGGATTTTGGCGCCGATGCGAGCGGCGAGTCCGAGGTTATCGATCTCGGTGCAGACGACGAAGCGCAAGAGGACGTTGATTTTAATTTCACCGAAGCCGACGACTCCGGCAGCATCGATTTCGATGCCACTGCCGAGACGCCGACACTCGAATCATCGATGACGGAAGCGACGGCGGAAATGCCTGCACCGACTGTCTCGACGCCGACGCTCGAAGAGCAATTTGCAGGTTTTGGCGAAGGAACCTCCGAGTTGCCCTCCCTCGATGAGTCACTCTACAAAGCGATCTCTGACAGCGGTCAGGATGCTGACGAGACTGCCGAAATTAATCTGGACGATCTCGACCTTGATATAACGGGGCAGAATGCAGAGTTGTCCGATGATACGGGCATCAACGAATCGCTGGCCGACGATTTTGCGGAGGTGACGGGCCGGAATCCCAAGCTTGATGCGGACGCCACGGGAATTCGGTATGGCCTGGACCCGGACATCACGGGCCAAATGGAAGGCCTGGATCTGAGCGACCTCGAAAGCACAGGGATACGTCTTGCGGCCGACGAAACCGGCCAGAATCCGATGATTATGGCCGAGGAAGAACAGGATCCGGACAATTTTGAAGACTTGCTCGATGCTACCGGTCACACCCAGGTACTCAGTGGTGATTTGGCCGTCGATACGGCGACGGGTCTTCTTGATGATCTCGACGACAACGATGCCACTATGTTGGCAGCGGATTCGGACGATGACGAGAACCACCATGCGTATCCCTCGGATGCCGAAACCATGTTGGCGTCGTTGGACGACGAAGAAAACTTCGATTTCGCCAAGACGGAAGCACTGCCGCCGGAAGCCTTCACCGGGAACTATGATCTCGATTCGACGGCCGAAACACCGGCCATTGCAAGAACCGACGTTGACCTTGATCTCGACGATCTGACTGCTGCGCTGCAAGTCAGCGAAATAGGCGACACGATTGAGCAACGCCGTGACGACGCGACCGTTGAGCATCGGCGACCGAAAATGCGCGATGAAACTGCGGAGGTGCCGACGTTGTCGATCGGTCCTGATGATATGAGCAGCGATTTGCATGAAGCGCGCACGATGACGGAAGTCGGCACCAAGCTTGACCTGGCGCGTGCTTACGTCGATATGGGCGATCCAGCCGGGGCACGAAGCATTCTCGAGGAAGTTCTGGACGAGGGCGATAGCGGCCAGAAACAACAGGCTCAGCGGCTGCTGGATTCTCTGCCCAGCTAGGACTTACCCGGAAGCTCAACATGCGCATTGCGCTTGGCATCGAGTACGACGGTACTGCGTACAATGGCTGGCAACGTCAGAACTTCGGTATAGGCGTGCAGCAGCGCGTCGAAGAGGCGCTAGGCGCGGTCGCGAACCACGATGTCGAGGTGACCTGCGCGGGGCGCACCGACACCGGCGTCCATGCTTCAGGCCAGGTTGTTCATTTTGATACTCCCAGTGTGCGCGACGACCGCGGCTGGTTGCTGGGCGCGAACAGTAACTTGCCTGACGACATCAGTGTCATATGGGCCTGCAAGGTCGACGATGATTTTCATGCGCGATTCTCGGCGACCGCAAGAAACTACCGGTATTGCATACTCAACCGCCTGCAGCGATCCGCGCTGCACCGGCATCGAGCCTGGTGGGTTTACCAGGCTCTGGATGCGCAACGCATGAAAGAAGCAGCTCAACTACTGCTTGGCGAGCACGATTTTTCTGCATTTCGAGCTGCAGGCTGTCACGCGAAATCAGCACACCGTGAAATCACTAAAATTGACATTGTGCGTACGGGCGACTGGATTACCCTTCAGATATCGGCTAATGCCTTTCTGCAACATATGGTTCGCAATATCATGGGCGCACTGGTAGCAGTGGGTGCCGGAGAGCGACCTGTCAAGTGGATGACCGAGGTCCTTGAAGGCCTGGACCGGACAAAAGGCGGGATTGCCGCACCACCGCATGGACTGACGCTCGTGTCGGTTGATTACCCGGAGGCGGCCGGAATTCCACAGCTCTGGCTGTCACGAAACTATATGGATATCATGGCGCCATGAGCTGGTTCGAAAAATTGATGCCCTCACGCATTAGCACTGAGAGTCGCACCAAGTCCGTGCCGGAAGGTGTCTGGATCAAGTGCACGCGCTGCGATGCGCAATTGTATCGCAATGAGTTGGAGCGCAATCTCCAGGTATGCCCGAAATGCGATCATCACATGCGTGTTGGTGCCCGCAAGCGGCTGGAGTATTTTCTGGACCGCGATTCGCAGACAGAGCTGGCGGCAGGCCTGGAGCCGGAAGACCCGCTGAAATTCAGGGACAGCAAGCGGTACAGGGACCGCATCGTCGCCGCGCAGAAAAACACCGGAGAAAGAGACGCGCTCGTCAGTGTCACCGGTACACTGCTAGGCCGGCCCGTTGTGGTTTGTGCGTTCGAATTCGCGTTCATGGGCGGTTCCATGGGTTCCGTCGTCGGTGAACGATTTGCCCGCGCGGCGCAACATGCTGCCGAAAACAAAATGCCCCTGATCTCGTTTTCCGCCAGCGGCGGCGCTCGAATGCAGGAGGCGCTCTTTTCGCTGCTGCAGATGGCGAAGACGTCTGCGGCACTTGCGGCCCTGGGGCGCAAGAGAGTTCCTTATATATCCGTACTTACGGACCCGACGACGGGCGGCGTCTCTGCGAGCCTGGCGATGCTCGGCGATATCAATATCGCGGAACCCAACGCGTTGATCGGATTTGCGGGCCCACGAGTCATCGAACAGACCGTTCGGGAACGATTGCCGGAAGGGTTTCAGCGCAGCGAGTTCCTGCTGGATCATGGCGCAATAGACATGATCATCGACCGTCGGCAACTGCGCGACGAAATCGGCAACCTGCTTGCCAAGCTCGACGGTCGTCCGAATCCGTTAGCAGCACAGTAAAAAGCATGCTTGCGTCCGACGCGCCGTTGTCCCGGTGGCTGTCATGGCTCGAAACGCTGTCGCCCAGCGAAATCAATCTTGGTCTGGAGCGTGTACTCGAGGTTCTCGCCCGTCTTGATTTGCGGCTGCCACCGCACGTCCTGATCATCGCGGGCACTAACGGCAAAGGATCGAGCGTTGCCATGGCGGACGCTTTGTTGCGCGCGAGCGGAAAGCGCAGCGGCGCTTACACCTCACCGCATATTCGCAGCTACAACGAAAGAATCGTCATTGACGGCGTTGCGGTGAGCGATGCCGAGATAATTGCGTCATTCAAGCGCATCGAAGCAGCACGTGGCGATGCGGAGCTGACGTATTTCGAGTTTGGGACTTTGGCGGCTTTTGACATTTTTGCTGCGGCCAATCTGGATGTGTGGGTACTTGAAGTCGGTATGGGAGGGCGGCTTGACGCGACCAATGCGATTGAGTCCAGCGCCTGCCTGATCACCAATATTTCCCTCGATCATTGCGACTGGTTAGGGCCGGACGTCGAATCGATTGCTTACGAAAAAGCCGGTGTCATGCGCCGCGGTAAGCCAGCGATCTTTGCAGGTAGTGTAGCGGGGCAGACAATTTCCCAGGTTGCGAGAGAAAAGGGCGCAAAGCTCATCGTCGCGGGACAGGATTTCAGCGCTGTCGACAATGACGACGGTAGCTGGACATGGAAAGGGCCAACACGGGAGCTGCGAGCCTTAAGAAAGCCGGGCCTGAAAGGGGCCTTCCAGGTGCGTAACGCGGCCGCGGTATTGGCCCTGCTGGATGCCGCCGGTCTTGGCGATGGAATCGACTCGGAATTGATCAACCGGGTATTGCCGGCGCTGTCCGTTACCGGGCGCCTGCAGGAGCTGCGGGCTCATAACAGGGCCTGGCTGTTTGACGTTGCGCACAACCCGGCGGCGTCTGAAGCGCTCGCGTCGACCCTTGAGACAATGCAGTCGGGCGGTCAGTTGATCGCGATTGTCGGCGTGTTGGCAGACAAGGATGTAGCTGGCGTAATCGGTCCGCTGACACAGTGGGTGGATCGATGGGTCGCCATGACTGCCGACAGCCACCGCGCATTGCCGGCGAATGATCTCGCCCGGCAAGTATCGAACCTGAGCGGCAAGCCGTGCCTGGTGGCCGATTCGATAGCGGCCGCAGTCGAATTTGCGCGGCGCTGCGCCTCAGAAAATGACAGAATACTGGTCACCGGATCCTTTTTCACCGTGGGACCGGTGTTGAGCCAACTGGCAGCGGATTCGTAATCAAGACATGATGGAAAGAGCATTGAAAGAACGCATTATCGGCGCGGCCGTGCTGGTCGTCTTTGTCGTACTGGTGGTCCCCATTTTCCTGGATGGCCCGCCTGAGAGTGGTGAGATAGTATCGGAACGCGTGCTGCTCCCCGGTCAGGAAGGACAGGACATCAAGACGGTTGTGCTGGACCGGGAGCGTTCAGAGCCTGTGCCTTCTGCAAACAATGTCGCCAGCACCGACGACGCCAAAGAAGCGGTCGTTGAAGAACCCGAAATCAGTCTGCCGATACCGGTGCCGGCAGCGGCCGAGGAAAAGAGGGTGCCGGCGCAGATTGAGCAGCCTTCTCTGCGCGAGCCCGCTCCGGCGACGTCAGGCCCAGCGGCGTCGAGCACCGGCATGTGGGCCGTTCAGCTCGGCAGTTTCTCCAACAAAGAAAATGCCGAAAGACTCGCGGCAGACCTTCGCAAGCAGGGCTACGCGGCATTCCTGAGTCAGCTGAATACCGGCCAGGGCGCTTTGCACCGCGTTCGCATAGGCCCGCAAAAGGACCGCGAGAGCGCGGAAGCGATGGCAGCTCGGCTGTTGAAGGTGGGTCACAAAGGACAAGTGGTACCGCATCCCTGATGATCTGCTAGAATCCTGAGCCACTCTTCCCCGTGCCGAACTGAGATTACAGCCTGGATGCCGATCATCGACATCATCATTGCCATAGCGCTGGTAACGTCAATCGTCATCGGGTTCGTCCGTGGCTTCGTGAAAGAAGCCATTTCGATTGCATCCCTCCTAATCGCAATTTGGGCGGCACTGTATTTTGGTCCTGCGGTCGGCGAGGTGTCGGATAGCTGGCTGAGCGCCACGGAGTTGCAGACCTGGTTCGGCCGTGTGCTGGTATTCGCTGTTGTCCTGTCTGTTGGGGGACTGCTGGGCTGGGGGATATCGAAGCTCGTGCGGCTGTCGGTGTTGAGCGGTCTTGATCGATTTCTCGGCTCGATTTTCGGTGTGGTGCGAGGCGTGCTGCTGGTGGCTGTGTTCGTCATTGGCGGGCAGTTTGCCGGATTTAGTAATGATAATTGGTGGTTGCAGTCTCGATTGCTGCCGCATTTCGAGGTGGTCGCAAACTGGATCAAGGTTTTTGCGCCCAAAGGTTATGAGTTGATAATTCCGGACGAGGTCGCGGATGAGATACCCGTTGATCTGCCCGTGGAACTGTAGAGAGAAACTATGTGCGGTGTAGTCGGAATTGTAAGCAATGAGCCTGTCAACCAGGCGTTGTACGACGCGCTGACAGTGTTACAGCATCGCGGACAGGATGCGGCAGGCATCGTCACCTGGAGCGACGAGCACGGACTCAAGCAACGCAAGGGCAATGGGCTGGTTCGCGATGTGTTTTACAGCCGCCACATGCTGAGCCTTACGGGCCAGGTCGGTATCGGCCACGTACGTTACCCCACAGCCGGCGGATCGAGGTCGTCTGAAGCACAGCCTTTCTACGTGAATTCTCCCTACGGGATTTGCCTCGCCCACAACGGCAACCTGACGAATTACGAAGAACTCGCGGCGCTCCTGATCGGCGAAGACCGACGTCACCTGAGCACAAACTCGGATTCCGAAGTATTGCTGAACGTACTGGCCCATGAGTTGCACGTTCGGGTCAACGGTGAACTAACTACAAAAAATGTTTTCGATGCGATCGACGCACTGCATAGGCGGTGCAAGGGCGGGTATTCGGTAGTTGCCTTGATCGTCGGATTCGGAATCGTTGCATTCCGGGATCCGCATGGCATTCGTCCGCTGGTGTTGGGCGAGCAACAATCCAGCGGCCGCAAGAACTATATGGTCGCGTCCGAGAGTGTCGCCCTGGACATCCTGCAATACGACACGGTGCGTGACCTTAATCCTGGCGAGTGCGTCATCGTCGAGAACAGTGGTGCTATCCATTGTCATGATTATCCGGACAGGGCAAAGCACACCCCCTGCATTTTCGAGTACGTGTATTTCGCGCGACCGGATTCGATCCTGGATAACCTGTCCGTTTACAAAGCACGACTGCGTATGGGCGAGGAGCTTGCTGGAAAGATCGTCCGTGAATTTCCGGACCATGATATTGACGTGGTTATTCCGATTCCCGATACCAGCCGGACAGCGGCATTGCAGGTCGCGTATCACCTGGGCGTCAAGTATCGCGAAGGATTCATCAAGAACCGGTATATCGGTCGAACGTTTATTATGCCGGGTCAGGAAGAGCGCAAGAAATCAGTGCGTCGCAAGCTCAATGCTATTGAGCTCGAGTTTCGCAACAAGAACGTGCTGCTCGTGGATGACTCGATCGTTCGTGGTACGACTTCCAAACAGATTATCAAGCTGGCACGTGAAGCCGGCGCCAGGAAGGTCTATTTCGCGTCGGCGGCGCCGCCGGTGCGTTATCCGAACGTATACGGCATCGACATGCCGGCCGCCAGCGAACTGATTGCCAATGGCCATACCATAGACGAGATTCAGGAAATCATCGGTGCCGATCGATTGATCTATCAGGACCTCCATGGCCTGATTCGATCTGTGCGCCATGGCAATTCGGATATCACGGAATTTGATACATCCTGCTTCTCGGGAGAGTATGTGACCGGAGATGTCACCGATGGCTATTTGCATGACCTCGAAGCACGTCGCAACGACGCGGCGAAACAAAAACGCGAGACTCGGCACGAGCAGGAGTCGAACGTCGTCTCCTTCTAGACGCTGCAGTACAGGCGAGTCTGAATGAGTATCAGGTTCATGATCATCGACGAGCAGGCGGACTTTCGCAGCCTGCTCATGCACCACCTCACAACCCACTGGCCCGATGCCATCATCTCCGCCTACGATCCAACGGTCGCGGGGCATTTGCCGGATGAATTCGGCGGTGCTGGTAACGATGTGATTCTGCTGGGCAGCCGACACGGTGAGGATCGTGAAGGTGTCGAAGTCCTCGCCCGGTTTGTGCAGCGAAGAAATTTCCCGCCGGTAGTTTATTTCGGCACAGCTGATGATGAGCGGGCAGCTGCGGACCTGCATCCCGATGCTCACTTCATGCGCGAACAC
>Ga0224500_10002316_pt1 | contig 10306 bp, 6 predicted proteins | sample SF_Oct11_sed_USG_FD_168126 | JGI IMG/M metagenome (GOLD analysis project Ga0224500, IMG submission 168126) | Sediment microbial communities from San Francisco Bay, California, United States - SF_Oct11_sed_USGS_4_1 | ecosystem: Environmental > Aquatic > Marine > Sediment | place: USA: California...
CGCGGGCTTGCGCAGTTCGCGCGCAACGGCTGTGGCGGTGTTGGCGGCTTCGATGCGCCGCATGTAGTCGAGCTGCGCCGGATGCTCGGCCAGCCGCGCCTCGAGTGTCGCGAGCGGCGGCAGTTCGCTGCGGGGTGAAAGGCCGGACGGCCGTGCACGCGCCGCGTCGTCGACGCCCAACCAGAACGAGAGTTGCGAACGGTACATCGCCTCGTCACGGTCGAGGTCCAGCTGCTGCTCGCGCAGCATCGCCGCGTCGAGCCCGGCCTGCAGCACGTCCAGTTGCTTGCCCTCACCCGAGGCGTAGCGCGCACGCGCCGATTGCCGCAACTGCTCCACCCAGCTCGTTTGTTCCTCGAGCGCAACCCGCGCCGCGCCGATGTAGGCGAGCTGCGTCCAGAGCTTGCGCACGTCGCGGCGCACGATGCGTTCGCGGTCCTGCGCCGTGGCCTCCATCGCGGTGGCCAGCTGCTGCATCTGCTTGCGCGAGAGCTGCCGCGACTTGCCCGGTGTGAACTCCTGCGCGACGCCCACTTCGAGCATCGTCATGTCTTCTTCGTCCAGGCTGAACGAGTCGACCGGCACGTTGACGGCGCCCATCCGCAGCTGCGGATCCATGAGCTCGCCATCCATGACCGCGCGCTCGCGCATCGCGGCCCCCTGCGCGCGCATTTCGCGCAGCATCGCGTCGCGTTCGATCGCGATGCGTTCGGCCTCAGCGAGGGTCAGGTCGGCCGCGACCGCGCGCGCCGGCAGCGACGCCGCGGCCACGAGCAGGACGCACGTGGCGACCACGCGCGCTCGATTAAATCGGCAATGAAGAGACATGCAGCACACTCCACGAAGACACGACGCACCGGCGACTCGCGCCGGTGATCAGGGGAGGTCGGGAGTGCGGGCTATTTCAGGAAGCGACAGAAACTGACGGCGAGCGTCGTGCCGGATCGCGGCTCGGCGATGGCGGCTGGACCCGTTGTGATCACGGCCGGCTCGACTTCGCGCGGCACGAGCAGCACGACAACGGGTGGCGGCGCGAGCATGGCCGAGGCAAAGGCGATCCGCGAGTCCACCTGCGGGTCGTGCGGGAAGGTGCAAAGATCGGGCGCGGTATCGACCGCGCTCGGGGCCTGCTCCGGCGGGCAGTACATGCAGTGCTCGCCCGGGGCCATCACCATGCCTGCGGGCATCTCATCCATATCGCCTATGGGGGGCATCGCATCGGCAGCGGCGACCGTCGGTGCAACGGCGCCAGCACCGGCCGCCATCACGCAGGGCATCGCCGCCACCTGCAACCACGTCAGGCAGAACGCTGCCAGCACGAACCGTGCGACGGCGCGCTGCTTGCGGCGGAACCAGTGGAGGGTGAAAGCGTGCATCGTCAGGCGGATCTGGACCGGGTCGAAACTGTGCGGTGGAACGTACAATGCTCTGACCAGCGAGGCAAGCAATGTGCTGCAGGTTTGGGCGCCACCTGTGGTAAGTCCCTAGCGGCGTGCCAGAATCCTGCGATGAGACACACGTTTTGGATTGCGACGGGCGCCTGCGCACTGGCCGTGCTCGCCGGCTGCGGCAAGCCGTCGCCCGCCCCCGCACCGCAGGCCGAACAGCAGTCCGGCCCCTGGCTGGGTGATCCAGTCACGGTCCCCTCGCCCGCTGCTCCCGGTGCACGCTTCCCGAACCTGGCCGCGACGGGCGAAGCCTCCATCACCGTCATGAGCTGGCTCGAGCCCGCGGGCACCGATGGTTCGTTCCGACTGCGTTACTCGCAATGGCAAGACGGACGCTGGGGCGATCCCGTCGAAGTCGCCTCAGGCAAGGACTGGTTCATCAACTGGGCGGACTTTCCGTCGGTGATGCCAGCGACAAGCGGCGCTTGGGCTGCGCACTGGCTGCAGCAGAAGCCGGGTGGCGTGTACGCCTACGACGTCAGCGTGAGCCTGAGCGCTGATGCGGGCCGCACGTGGTCCACGCCGCGCACGCCGCACGACGACGGCACCGCCACCGAACACGGCTTCGTGTCACTGGCTCAGGTCGATGGCAAGCCTTACGCGGTGTGGCTCGATGGTCGCGCCACCGCGGACGAAGGCCACAGTCATGGCGATGGCAGCGAGCACAGCGAACACGGCGGTGCAGCGGGCGCGATGACCGTGCGTGGCGCGGTGCTGCAGGCGGATGGCGCCACCGCGGGCGCAGAGATCGACGGTCGCGTCTGCGATTGCTGTCAGACCGACGTCGCCACAACGAGCGATGCACTCGTACTCGTGTACCGCGATCGCAGCGACGACGAGACCCGCGACATCCATGCCGCGCGTCTCGTGGACGGCGCGTGGTCCGCACCGGTGGCCGTGCATGCGGACGGTTGGCGCATCGATGCGTGCCCCGTGAACGGCCCGGCCATCGCTGCGCGCGGCAACACGGTGGCGGTCGCCTGGTTCACGGCGCCGGACCAGCCGCGCGTGCGGCTCGCATGGTCGAAGGACGGCGGGCGCACGTTCGCTGCACCGATCGAAGTGGCGAACGGCAAGGTGGTCGGCCGCGTCGATGTCGTCGTGCTCGAGGATGGCCGCGCGGTCGTGAGCTGGCTGGCGGAAGGTCCACAGGGCGCCGTGATTCGCGCGCAGCCGTTCACCGGCAAGGGGCCTGCCGCGCCTGCAATGGACATCGCCAGCACCAACATCGCACGCTCGTCGGGCTTCCCGCAGATGGTGCGCGTGCCAGGCGGCCTGCTCTTCGCCTGGACGGCCACGGGGACCGAGCCTGCCGTGGTCACGGCGCTGGCCCCACTGCCCTGATTTCCCGCCCCGGCCGGCGCAATCAGGCGGGGCCCGCGGTCCCTGCCGGGGGCCCGCTGTGCTAGCATTTCGCTCCCCGTTTTTTAACGAAAACAGTTACATCGGAGCCAGGTGATGTCCACCGCGGTCAAGCTCGACGTGCCCCCGCAGGGCCAGAAAATCACGATTTCGAACGGCAAGCTCGTCGTTCCCGACCAACCCATCATCCCGTTCATCGAAGGCGACGGCACCGGCGCGGACATCTGGCGCGCCTCGGTGCGCGTGCTCGACGCCGCGGTGCAGAAGGCCTACGGCGGCAAGCGCAAGATCCACTGGATGGAGGTGTACGCGGGCCAGAAGTCCAACGACCTCTTCAACACCTGGCTGCCTGACGAAACCGTCGACGCCTGCCGCGAGTACCTCGTCTCGATCAAGGGACCGCTCACCACGCCGATCGGCGGCGGCATCCGTTCGCTGAACGTCGCGCTGCGCCAGATGCTCGACCTGTACGTGTGCCTGCGGCCGGTGCGCTGGTTCGAGGGCGTGCCCTCCCCGGTCAAGAACCCGGGCAAGGTGGACATGGTGATTTTCCGTGAAAACACCGAGGACATTTACGCCGGCATCGAGTTCGAGGCGGGCAGCCCCGAGAACGAGAAGTTCAAGAAGCTGTTCAAGGAAGCGTTCCCGAAGCTGTACGGCAAGATCCGCTTCCCCGATACGTCGGGCATCGGCATCAAGGCCGTGTCGCAGGAAGGCACCGAGCGTTTGTTCCGTGCGGCCGTCGAGTACGCCATCGTCAACAAGCGCAAGAGCGTGACGATCGTGCACAAGGGCAACATCATGAAGTTCACGGAAGGTGCGTTCCGGAACTGGTGCTATGCCCTCGCCGAGCGCGAATTCCCCGAGCACACCTACACGTGGGACCAGTGGGAGCGCACCAAGGCTGCCAAGGGCGAAAAGGCTGCAAACGCCGAGCAGGACGCGGCGAAGGCCGCCGGCAAGATCATCATCAAGGATGCGATCGCCGACATCACGTTGCAGCAGGTGCTCACGCGCCCTGAAGAGTTCGACGTGATCGCGACGATGAACCTGAATGGCGACTACCTCTCGGATGCACTCGCGGCCCAGGTGGGCGGCATCGGCATCGCGCCGGGCGGCAACGTCAACTACATGACGGGCCACGCCGTGTTCGAGGCCACGCACGGCACCGCGCCGAAGTACGCGAACCTCGACAAGGTGAACCCGGGCTCGGTGATCCTGTCGGGCGAGATGATGCTGCGCTACATGGGCTGGTTCGAAGCGGCGGATGCGATCATCTCCGCGATGGACAAGAGCATCGGCCAGAAGCACGTCACGTACGACTTCGCGCGTCTCATGGAAGGCGCCACCGAAGTGAAGTGCAGCGAATTCGGCGACACGCTGATTCGCAATCTCTGAGCTGGGCGACTTAAGTGGTTCAGCGAGGCGAGTGCCAGGCGGCCGAGCGCCCTCCGGAGTGCGTTCCGGGGAGACGCCGTGAAGCCATCCCTGGCGGCTCGCACTCGCCATCCATGGCTCGTGACGCTCCCCGGAGCGCACTCCGGAGGGCACACGTCCGCCTTGGTGGCATCGCCCGATGAACCTGTCGGTCGCACAGCCATCGTCGCGTGACCGGCTGGTCGCCGATTGCGCGCAACTGCTCGTCGACGCGTTCGAGGACTACAACACGGAGTTCCGCAGCATTACGCGGCGCGCGCCGCAGCGCTTTGAGGCCCGCGACTGGCGCGGCAGCCAGAAGGACGCCGTCGAGCGCATCGAGCTCTACGATAAATACGTCACCGGCAGCGTTGAGCTGATGCGCGACCGCCTCGGCGAAGACGTGCACGAACGCGCGATCTGGTCCAGCATCAAGCGCCGGTTCGACGAGATCATCGACCCGCTCCCCGACAACGAATTCCCGAAGACCTTCTTCTCGTCGGTCACGCGCAAGACCTTCGGCACCGTGGGTGTCGATCCGGCCGTGGAATTCGTGGCGCTCGACCTCGACCCGCTGGGCAGCGTGCATTCGCACGTCGAAACCAAGCTGTACCCGAACCGCGGCGACATCGAGCTGCTGGCCGAAGAGATGCTCGCCGACTTCAGCTTCCGGACACCGTGGCGCGATTTCGAGCGCAGCGTGAAGATGATCGCGGACGAGGTGAAGGCACTCGTCAACTCGGGCAAGGAACGCCGCGCGATCGAATCGATCGAGGTGATCAAGGAAGTCTTCTACCAGATGACGCGCGCCTACCTGGTGGGGCGCATCAACGGCCGCGGCTGGACGATGCCGTTCGTCGTCTCGCTGCGCAACACCGAAAGCGGCGTGGTGGTGGATGCCATCATGCTCGAGGAAAGCACGGTCAGCGTGCTGTTCTCGTTCACGCGTTCGTATTTCCACGTCGACCTGGCCCACGTGGGCGAGGTCATCAAGTTCCTCAAGACGATCCTGCCGCGCAAGCGCGTCAGCGAACTCTTCACGGTGCTGGGCCGCGCCAAGCAGGGCAAGACCGAGCGCTACCGCGAACTGTTCGGCCACCTGCGCGAATCGGACGACAACTTCATCCTGGCCCCCGGCGAGCGCGGCCTGGTGATGATCTGCTTCACGCTGCCCTCGTTCGACGTTGTCTTCAAGCTGATCCGCGACAAGTTTCCGTACCAGAAGAACATCCTGCGCGAAGACGTGCTCTCGAAGTACGAGCTGGTCTTCAAGCACGACCGCGCCGGGCGCCTGGTGGACGCGCAGGAATTCAAGCGACTGAAGTTCCCGCGCTCGCGCTTCTCGCCCGACCTGCTGGCCGAACTGCAGAAAGAGGCGGCGCGCACCGTGCATTTCGAAGGCGACGACGTCATCTTCGATCACCTGTACATCGAGCGCCGCATGACGCCGCTCAACCTGTACCTGCGCGAAGCCGGCCGCGAAGAGGCCGAGAAGGCCGTCATCGAATACGGCCAGGCGATCCGGGACCTGGCGGTCACCAACATCTTTCCGGGCGACCTGCTGCTCAAGAACTTCGGCGTGACACGCCACGGCCGCGTGATCTTCTACGACTACGACGAGCTGTGCCTGGTCACGGAGTGCAAGTTCCGCGAGATCCCGCAGTCGCAGCACGACGAGGACGACATGCGCGCCGACGCATGGTTCTACGTCGGCGAAAGCGACGTGTTCCCCGAGACGTTCATCAACTTCCTCGGCTTCGATCCGCACCTGAAGCAGGTGTTCCTCGACGCGCACGCCGAAGTGCTCACCGCCGAATGGTGGCGCGGCATCCAGGAGCGCCTGCGCGAAGGCGACCTGCTCGAGGTGCTGCCGTATCACCGGCACCGCGTCCGGGTGTTCAGCAGCCTGTGACGCTTTCGCCCATGCCGCAGTCACGGTCGATCCCGCCCGCGTGGCTCGTGGGGCTGCTGTGCCTGATGGCTTTCCTGTTCCAGGGCACGCGTGGCATCTGGGAACCGGATGAAGGCCGCTACAGCGCTGCCGGCGTCAACATGCTGGAGTCAGGCAACTGGCTGATCCCGAGCGTCGACGGCCACCATCCCCACCTGACCAAGCCGCCGATCACTTACTGGGCACTGGCCGCCAGCTTCGGTGCGTTCGGCCACAACGAATGGGCCGCGCGGGTGCCCAGCGGCCTCGCCTTCGTGGGCACCGGGTTGCTGCTGTTCGGACTGGGCCGCCGCCTGTGCCCCAGTCGGCCATGGCTGCCAGCGGTGGTCTGGGGCGTTTCGCTGGCGCCCGCGATCGCATCCAACATCGTCTCGACAGACCCGCTGCTGGTGCTGTTCGAGACGATGGCCATGCATGCCTTTGTCGAAGGCTGGTCGCGCGAAGGGCCGTCGGCGCGGCGCTGGTACACCTGGATGTGGGTTGCCTGGGGGCTCGCCTTCATGACCAAGGGCCCGCCCGGCCTGCTGCCGCTGTTCGCGATGCTGCTTTACCTGGGCATCCACGAACGCGCGCAGCTGCGGCCGATGCTGGCTCCCGTGGGGCTGCTGGCGTTCTTCGTCGTTGCCTTCACCTGGTTCGGCGTGGTCGTCGCGCAGGACCCGAGCCGGCTCGGCTATTTCCTGGGCTACGAGGTCTACGATCGCGTCTTCACGTCCGTGCATGACCGCAATTCGCAGTGGTACGGCGCGTTCGAGGTCTACCTGCCGATGCTGCTGGTCGGCACGTTGCCCTGGCCGCCGCTTGCAATCATGGCCGCGGGCGGACCGCGGGCCGCGTGGCGCGCCTTGCGGCAACGCCTGCAGTCGCGGCAGCGCGACTGGCTGATGCTGGCTTACTGGGTGCTGTTGCCGCTCGCAGTGTTCTTCCTGGCGCGCTCACGCCTGCAGCTTTATGTCCTGCCGCTGCTGGTGCCGCTGGCACTGATCACGTCGCGAGCGCTGGCCAGTTCGCCGGGGGGCACCGACCGGCGCATCGCCTGGACGGCCGCCGTGACGCTGCTGGCGCTGCTCACCCTGAAAGGCGTGCTGGCCCACTGGGAGACGGACCGGGATGCCCGCCACATCTCCAAGCAGATCGCGGCCCTGCTGCAGGACCGCAAGGTCGACCGCATCGTCTTCGTCGGGATGCGGCCCTACTACGGATTGAAGCTCTATCTGGACCTGCCCGTGGAGGGCCTGCAACTGGGCGAGCACCGCTTCGAGTATTCCAAGTTCCTGACGCCCGAAACCCTCTGCGACGAAGTCGCCGACAGGGACCTGGACGTCTTCGCCATCAAGGCGAAGCGGACCGATAACTTCGACGCCGCACTGGCCGCCTGCGGCGCCGCACCCACGTCGCTGGGGACCTTTTTCGCGGACGGCAACGACATTCGCCTGTTTACAGTGGCCCCTGCGACGCGCTGACGGTTTCGGTCTACGATAGCGCGGACCCGGGCCACCCGCGGCAGGTGCTGCCGGCCGCCCGACGCAGGGGAGACGACCAATGAACACGCTGAAGAAGTTTGCGCCTGGCCTCGCATTGTTCGGCTGGCTGGCAGCAGCCGCCCTGCCCGCCGCGGCGCAGGACGCCAACATCACCAAGCCGATCGACGAGCTGGAGCGCCTGCTCGCCGCCGAGCCGCTGGTGATCACGAGCGCAGAGATCAGCCGGCCCAAGGCCAAGGGCGACATCACGCTGAAGGCCGACGTCTCGTTCGGCGGCGCACCGCCACTGCGCGTGAAGCTGCGCAAGGCCGAGCCCGGCGCCGATACGTTCAACAACGTGCCGCGCTACGACCTTGCGGCGTACGAACTGCAGAAGCTGTTCATCCCGCCCGCTGAGTATGTGGTGCCACCCACGGCGCTGCGCATGGTGAACCTCGCGGATTTCCAGAAATACCAGCCCGACGTGAAGCGTACGTTCAGCGGCGCGGACCAGGTGCTGGCCGTGGTGCAGTACTGGCTGAGCGACATCCTGGTGCTGGCGGACGTGTACAAGGCCGACCGCTTCGAATCCGACCCGGTCTACGCGCGGCACATCGGCCAGCTGAACGTGCTGACGCACCTGATCCAGCACCGCGATTCCAACGCCGGCAATTTCCTGATCGGCAAGGCCGAGCAAGGCGCGCGCGTCTTTTCGATCGACCACGGCGTGGCATTTGCGTCGATCGACAGCGACCGTGGCGAAGCGTGGAAAGACATGCGCGTGACGAAGCTGCCGGCCGATACCGTCGCGCAGCTGCGCACCATCACCATGCCGGTGCTGGAGCAGCGCCTGGGCGTGCTGGCGCAGTGGAAGCTGGAAGGCAACAAATTCGTGCCCGCCCCGCTCGGCCCGTCGCTCTCGGTGCACCGCGGCGTGCGGCGCGAAGGCATGGACCTGCAGATGGGCCTGACGCGCGCCGAGATCCAGGCCATTTACCGGCTGCTGACAAAGCTGCTCGCGCGCGTCGATGCGGGCGAGATCACGACGGTCCCCGCAATTGCGACTGCGGCGGCGGCCACCACGACGAACTGAGGACAGCGACATGCAGTACAAGGGATTGTCGGGCGTCATGCAGGCATTTGTGGCTGCCATCGGCCTGATGGGCACCGTGGCAGTCGCGGACAGCCCACCGCCACTCGCACAGGTGCAGTTCAGCGGCATCGATCGCGTCGTCGCTTTCGCCGACGTACACGGCGCCAACTCCGAACTGCTGACACTGCTGCGCGAGACCGGCATCGTCGATGCGAAGGATCGCTGGGCGGCGGGCAAGACACACGTCGTCAGCCTGGGCGACCTGCTGGACCGCGGCGACGACTCACGCAAGGTCATGGACCTGCTGATGCGCCTGCAGACGGAAGCGCGCGCCGCCGGCGGCCAGCTGCACGTGGTGCTGGGCAATCACGAAGCGATGAACATCCTGGGCGACCTGCGCTATGTGAACGCGGGCGAGTACGCCGCCTATACCGACATGGAGTCGGCCAGCGAGCGCGCCGAACAGCGCAAGGCATGGGAGACGCGCAACGGCGCGGGATCGGGCGCAGCGTTCGACCAGAAATTTCCGCCCGGGTATTTCGGCCATCGCGCTGCGTTCGCACCGAACGGCAAGTACGGCATGTGGCTGATGTCGCTGCCGGTGGCGCTCGTCGTCAACGACACGCTGTTCATGCACGCGGGCCCGGGGCCCGTCGTGCGCGGCATGAACCTGCAGGAACTCAACACGCGTTACCGCACAGCACTCGCCGATTACCTCGGCCTCGCGGCAAGACTGGACAAGGATGGACTGATGCAGGCCGGGGATGATTTCCGCGCGCGTTCGAAGCTGGCGCAGGAGCGGCTTGCCGCTATGGCGAGCGCAGCGACCGTAACGGGCGGCACCGTGGATGGCGCGCTGACCGATGCCGTGCAGCGGTTCGCGAAAGCTGCGGACGACCCGCTGCTCTCGGCCGACGGTCCCAACTGGTATCGCGGCGCCGCGCTCTGCGGCGAAGTGGCCGAGGCCGACATCCTGCAGCCGCTGCTGGATCAATTTGGCGTGAAGCGCCTGGTGATCGGCCACACGCCGACGCGGGACCTGCGTGCGGTGACGCGCTTCGATGGACGCGTAGTGAAGCTTGATACCGGCATGAACAAGGCTGCCTACAAGGGGCGCGCGACCGCGCTCTTCCTGCAGCCTTCGGGCATGACGGTGCAATACGCGGGTGAGCCCGGAACCGTGGCGTTGAAGCCTGAGGGACTGTTCGTGGCACCGAACGAGCTCGAGGACGCGGCCGTGCTCGCCGCGATGCGCGATGGCACCGTCACCGTGTCGGGCCCGCGCGGACCGAACGAACTGGACGTCAAGGTGACGCACGCCGGCAAGACGATGCCGGCCGTCTTCCAGGTGCGCAACGAAGCCGCGGCAAGGAAGGAAATCGCGGCCTACCTGCTCGACCGTCAGCTGGGCCTGGGTGTGGTGCCCGCCACCGCCATGCGCGAGGTGCAGGGCCAGCAAGGCGTGCTGCAGGCGCGCCCCTTGAAGTACGTGACGCAGACCGAGGTGGCGCAGAAGCAGATCCGCGGCGGCGGCTGGTGCGACATGGAGCCGCAGTTCCAGTCGCTGTATGCG
>Ga0224500_10002317_pt1 | contig 10304 bp, 8 predicted proteins | sample SF_Oct11_sed_USG_FD_168126 | JGI IMG/M metagenome (GOLD analysis project Ga0224500, IMG submission 168126) | Sediment microbial communities from San Francisco Bay, California, United States - SF_Oct11_sed_USGS_4_1 | ecosystem: Environmental > Aquatic > Marine > Sediment | place: USA: California...
CTGCAGCCGCCGATGACGCTGCGCATAAATACGCGCCGGATATCGCGGCGGGCGTACATCGAGAAACTGGCGGGCAGCGGCTTCGAGGCCAGCGCGGGGCAGCTGTCGCCCCAGGCCGTCTACCTGGCCAGCCCCTGTGACGTGGCCGAGTTGCCCGGGTTCGCCGAGGGCGAGGCCAGCGTGCAGGATGAGGCCGCCCAGCTCGCCGCCGGGTTATTGCAGGCGGCGCCGGGAGAGCGCGTTCTCGATGCCTGCGCCGCCCCGGGGGGCAAGGCCTGCCACCTGCTGGAACTCGAGCCCGGGCTGGCGCAAGTGGTAGCGATGGATGTGGATGAGGCCAGGCTGCAGAAAGTATCCGAGAACCTGGAGCGGCTCGGGCTGCACGCAACCCTGCTGGTCGGCGACGCGCGCCGGCCCGGGGCCTCCCTTGAGCCCGCCAGCTTCGACCGTATCCTGGTCGATGCCCCCTGCTCCGCCACCGGCGTCATCAGGCGCCATCCGGATGTAAAGCTGCTGCGGCGACCCGAGGACATCGACCAGCTGGCCCGCCTGCAATTACAGATATTGCAGGGCCTGTGGCCCCTGCTGAAACCAGGCGGCACCCTGCTGTATGCCACATGCTCGGTGCTGGCCCGGGAAAACAGCGAGGTGGTGGGGCAATTCCTGGCCCGGCAACAGGACGCCGCGGGAGTGGCAATGGAGCAGGCCTGGGGCCAGCCCGCGGGTTGCGGCCGCCAGCTGCTGCCATCACCACAGGGGGCGGATGGCCTTTTTTACGCGACCCTGCGCAAAACTCCCTGAAGCCGCCGGGCCCGCACAATGTGCATAATTGCGGCAGGCGCGCACTTACAATCACAGGGTGATTTCTTTAATGTGCTCCGGTAATCCGATCCTGTTAACGCTAATAGAGCTCCTCGAGCGATGAAGATCATTATTCTCGGTGCCGGCCAGGTTGGCGGCACCCTGGCGGAACACCTGGCCAACGAGCAGAACGACATAACGGTCGTCGATACCGACGGTGAAAAACTGCGGCTGCTGCAGGACCGGCTGGACATCGGCATAGTCACCGGCGGGGCTTCGCACCCCAATACGCTGTTGAAGGCCGGCGCCCAGGATGCCGATATGCTGATCGCGGTTACCAACAGCGACGAGATCAACATGATGGCCTGCCAGGTGGCCTATACCCTGTTCAACACTCCCACCAAGATTTCCCGGGTGCGCTCGCCCCAGTACCTGGCCCACCAGGAGCAGCTGTTCAGCCGTGACCACATCCCGGTGGACGTCATCATCGGTCCGGAGCAGCTGGTTACGAAGAACATCCAGCAGCTCATTGCCAATCCCGGCGCACTGCAGGTGCTGGATTTCGCCGAGGGCAGGGTACAGCTGGTTGCGGTGAAGGCCTATTCCGACGGGCCGATCGTCGGCCAGGCGCTGCGGGAAATACGCAAGCACATGCCCAAAGTGGACACCCGGGTGGCGGCTATTTTTCGCCAGGATCGCCCGATCATCCCCGAGGGTGATACCGTGGTTGAAGCTGGCGATGAGGTGTTCTTCATCGCCGCCAGGGAGAATATCCGCGCCGTGATGTCGGAACTGCGCAAGGTGGACAAGCCCTACAAGCGGGTGATGATAGCCGGCGGCGGCAATATCGGCGCCACCCTGGCGTGGAATCTTGAAGGGCTTTACCAGGTAAAGATTATCGAGCAGTCCTACGACCGCTGCCGCGTCTTGTCGGAGCGTCTCAAGCATGCGCTCGTGCTCAACGGCAGTGCCACGGACCCACAGTTACTGGTTGAGGAAAATATCGAGGGCATCGACGTGTTCTGCGCCCTGACCAACAACGATGAATCCAACATCATGATGTCGATGCTGGCCAAGCGCCACGGCGCCAAGAAGGTCATCACGCTGATCACCAACCCGGCATACGCGGACCTGGTAGGGGAGGAAATCGATATAGCGATCTCGCCCCAGCTGATCACCATTGGCAGCCTGCTGACCCATGTGCGGCGGGGAGATATCAGCAATGTTCACTCACTGCGCCGGGGTGCCGCCGAGGCCATCGAGGTCACCGCCCACGGCGACGCCCACTCCTCCCGGGTCGTGGGTCGCCGGCTGGATGAGATCAAACTGCCCGACGGGGTCACCATTGGCGCAATCGTGCGCGGGGAAGAGGTGTTGATCGCCCACAGCGACGTCGTGGTGGCAACAGACGACCACGTTATCCTGTTCCTTGTGGACCGCGCCACGATCAAGGCCGTGGAGAAATTGTTCGCCGTTGGCTTCGGGTTTTTCTCCTAGTGTCCCGCCCGTAAACCATGCATTTTTCTGTCTCCTTTCGCATTCTCGGATTGCTGCTGATGCTGTTCAGCAGCACAATGCTGACACCGCTGATTTTTGCGCTGCTCGAGGGCGACAACACGATTGCCGTGTTCCTCTCGGCGCTGGGCATAACCTTTTTTTCGGGCCTGCTGATGTGGCTGCCGGTGCGCAAGGCCAGCCACGAGCTGCAGATAAGGGACGGCTTTCTTATTACCTCCCTGTTCTGGACGGTGCTCGGGCTGTTCGGGGCGCTGCCCCTCCTGCTTACAGACGCGCTGGACCTGACGCCGGCCGGGGCGATATTTGAGTCCATCTCCGGCCTGACCTCATCGGGCGGCACGGTCATCGTCGGCCTGGATAGCCTGCCCCGCTCCATTCTCATCTACCGGCAATTGCTGCAGTGGCTGGGAGGGATAGGTATCATCGTCGTGGCGGTGGCCGTATTGCCGATGCTCGGCATCGGCGGTATGCAGCTGTATAAGGCAGAGACCCCGGGACCTTCCAAGAACAGCAAACTGACGCCGCGGATAACCGAAACCGCAAAAGTACTTTTTATTGTCTACCTGACGCTGACCGTCACCTGCGCCACCACCTATTACCTGCTGGGCATGTCGGCCTTCGATGCCATCGCCCACTCATTTTCGACCGTATCCCTCGGTGGTTTCTCGACCCACGACAGCAGCCTCGGTTTTTTCAAGAATGACTATATCCTGGTCGCGGCCAGCTTTTTCATGCTGGTCTCCGGGATGAATTTCGGACTGCACTACATGCTCTGGCATCGCAGGTCGCTCACCGTCTACAGCGGGGATTCGGAAACCCGTTTCTATGTGACCGCGGTAAGCGTGTGCATCGGCATTACCATTTTCTACCTGGTCTGGGAAGAAATTCACGGCCACCAGGAAGCCGTGTTACATGGGGTATTCCAGGTGATATCCATCATCACGACGACCGGCTACTCCACGGAGAATCTCGCCCTCTGGCCTGCAATGCTGCCAATCATGGCCATCTTCTTTTCCTGCATGGGCGGTTGCGTCGGCTCGACCACCGGGGGCATCAAGGCCATGCGCCTGATGCTGATCTACAAGCAGGGCGTGCGGGAGCTGAAGCAACTGGTACACCCCAACGCCGTTATCCCGCTCAAGGTAGGGAGGCGCCGGGTGGAGGCGAGCATCGTTAGTGCGGTATGGAGTTTTTTTGCTGTCTACACGACGACGTATATCATCCTGATGTTGATGCTGATGGCGACCGGGCTGGACTTCCTCACTTCCTTTTCCGCAGTGGCCGCCGCACTGAACAACCTGGGGATGGGTATAGCCGGGGTAACGGGAGACTTCGGGTCCATCAGTGAGACCGCCAAGATCATCCTGTCTTGCGGGATGCTGCTGGGGCGACTGGAGATCTTTACCCTGCTGGTGTTATTTACGCCAGCGTTCTGGCGTAGGTAAACATCCCGAAACTCTCAACGCATCTCCGGCCGGGTTTTCCTGATCATCTCATAAGCCGCCTGGATTTCCTGTGAGCGCTCGGTCGCGACCTTGATCATCGCCTCGGGCACACCCCTTGCAATCAGTTTGTCCGGGTGGTTTTCGCTGATCCGCCGGCGATACGCCTGCTTCAGCTCCCGGTCGGACACGCCCGGCTCCACTCCCAGCGCCGCGTACGCATCTTTCAGGCTGGTACCCGGCCGGGCAGCGAAACCCTGCTCGCCGTGGAACTGTTCCTGGGCCCTGGCCATACGCAGCATTTGCTCCAGCTGGGCCGCGCCAAAACCCATCAGGACCGCGATCCGCTCGAGCACAGCCTGCTCCGGCGCCTCTATCCGGTGATCCGCCATGGCCAGGGATACAAGGTACGACAGCAGGGTCTGCTGCAATTGCCGCTGGGCGCCGCAGGCCTGGAGGTAAGCCGAAATCACCGGCTCCAGCTGGAACCCCGCCGCGGCACCCTGGCGGAACAGCTCGATCGCCCGCTTGCGCTGGGCATCATCGAGATTCATCTGTTTGAAAACCAGCTCGGTGTGCTCGATCTCCTGTGTCGACACGCGGCCATCGGCCTTGGCCAGGTGGCCGGACAGGAGAAAAGTGGTCTCGAAAAAACTGGTCTTGATGGCCTCGATGTTGCCGGGGGAGCCGAACCTGAGGAAGGCGACCAGGCCCCGGTCGAAGGCGTGACCCACCGCGAGGCCGACTGCCAGGCCGATAACCCCGGCCACCATCAGGCCGATCAGGCCGCCTATTACCTTGCCGTAAAACATGGGGCTCCTTTCACTCCGGACCGGACTTCGCGGCAGAGGCCGTTACCGGCCGTCAATTCGCCGCGTCCCGTCGCGCTCTGCGCGGCGATGGGAGAAATTCACTTTCAGGGAAAGCGCGTATTATGCCGCCAAAAGAGGCGCTATAATAGCCGCCTTTTTGCGGCCATAAAACGGGCAGACCGGTGTCATCTGACAAAGATAAAGTCTTTACTTTTCAGGAGCTTATACTGAAGCTCCAGCAATTCTGGGGCGATCGCGGCTGCGTCGTGCTGCAGCCCCTGGACATGGAGGTGGGGGCGGGGACTTTCCACCCCGCCACCTTCCTGCGCGCGCTCGGCCCGGAGAGCTGGAACGCCGCCTATGTCCAGCCCTGTCGCCGCCCGACGGATGGCCGCTACGGGGAAAACCCGAACCGGCTGCAGCATTACTACCAGTTCCAGGTGGTGATGAAGCCGTCACCGGCCAACTTTCAGGAACTCTACCTGCAGTCCCTGGCTGCACTGGGCGTGGACACCTCCATCCACGATATCCGCTTTGTCGAGGACAACTGGGAATCCCCGACCCTCGGCGCCTGGGGCCTGGGCTGGGAGGTCTGGCTCAATGGCATGGAAGTTACCCAGTTCACCTATTTCCAGCAGGCGGGAGGGCTCGAGTGCTACCCGGTGACCGGGGAGATAACCTACGGTATCGAGCGCATTGCGATGTACTTGCAGGGAGTGGACAGCATTTACGACCTGGTGTGGGCGGAGGGCCCCGCGGGGCGGGTGACCTACGGGGATGTCTTCCACCAGAACGAGGTGGAGATGTCCCGCTACAATTTCGAGGAGGCGGACGTGGATCACCTGTTCGACTTTTTCGGCCGTTGCGAAGGGGAGGCGATCCGGCTGGTGGGGAAAGGCCTGCCCCTTCCCGCCTATGAAATGGTGATGAAGGCATCCCACACCTTCAACCTGCTGGACGCCCGCCACGCGATCTCGGTGACCGAGCGCCAGCGCTTTATCCTGCGGGTGCGCACCCTGGCCAGGGCGGTGGCCCAGGCGTATTTCGATGCCAGGGCAAAGCTGGGCTTCCCGCTGGCCAGTGAGGCCCTGCGGCAGGAAGTGCTGGGCAACCTCCAGGCAGAGGCGGGTTAGGCCATGACGACAGAGACACTGCTGGTCGAACTGGGCACGGAAGAGCTGCCACCCAAGGCATTGAAATCCCTCGGCCTGGCATTTCGCGACGGCATCGTCCGGGGCCTGCAGGCACGCGAACTCGGTTACGGCGAGGTGCAATGGTTTGCCACACCGCGGCGCCTGGCGGTATTGGTGGCCGGCGTACAGCTGCAGGCGCCCGACCAATCCGTCGAAGCCCTGGGGCCGCCACTGGCCAGTGCGCGGGACAAGGCCGGCAACTGGACAGCCGCCGCTATCGGTTTCGCCAAAAAGCAGGGAGTCGAGCCAGACCTGCTGCAGGTGTTCGACACGCCCAAGGGGCAGCGGCTGGGACTGCGCAATACGGTCAGGGGCGCCAGTACCAGCGCAAGCCTGAACGACATCATCAACGACAGCATCCAGCAACTGCCGATACCCAAGCGCATGCGCTGGGGTGCCAGCCGGGTAGAGTTTGTCCGCCCCGTGCACTGGGTGGTCGCCATGCTCGGCGCCGATTGTGAACACGGCGAAGTGCTTGGCCAGGCCACCGGCAATACCACCCGCGGCCACCGCTTTCACAGCAGCGGCAGCATTGTGCTGGGGCGACCGGAAGACTACCCGGCAGCCCTCGCCGCCGCCAAAGTGGTCGCCAGTTTTGAGCAGCGCCGGGAAATGATCCGCGACCAGGTGGCGGTGGAGGCCAGCGCGATCAAGGCTACGGCAGTAATCGACGAGGACCTGCTGGACGAGGTGACCGGGCTGGTGGAGTGGCCGGTGGCCCTGACCGGGTCCTTTGAGGAGCGCTTCCTGGAGGTGCCGGCAGAGGCGCTGGTGTCCTCCATGAAGGAACACCAGAAATATTTTCACCTGGTGGACGACAGCGGCAAGCTCAGGCCCAACTTCATCACCATTGCCAATATCGAGAGCAAGGACCCGGTCCAGGTGATCGCCGGTAATGAGCGGGTGATACGCCCGCGGCTGAGCGACGCGGCCTTTTTCTTTGCCACGGACAGGAAAACCCGGCTGGAACAGCGGGTCGACAAGCTCGACAGCGTGGTATTCCAGCAACAGCTCGGCACGCTGCTGGACAAGACCCGGCGCGTCGTGAAAGTCGCCGCGGGGCTGGCCGGGCGCATGGGCACCGCGCCGGCGCTGGCGGAGCGCGCCGCCCTGCTGAGCAAGACCGACCTGCTCACCGAGATGGTGCTGGAGTTCGCCGATATGCAGGGTATCGCTGGCTACTATTACGCCCTCAACGACGGCGAGGCAGCAGAGGTCGCCAGCGCCATTGCCCAGCAATACTGGCCCCGGTTCGCCGGCGACCGCCTCCCCGAGAGCCCCACCGCCTGCGCCCTTGGCCTGGCCGATCGCCTCGATACCCTGGTGGGCATTTTCGGTATCGGCCAGCCGCCCACCGGGTCCCGGGACCCGTTCGCGTTGCGCCGGGCCTCCCTGGCTGTGCTGCGCATCATGGTCGAGCACCAGCTGGACCTGGACCTGCGGGATTGCCTGGAGCTGGCGGCGGCCCAGTACCCGGCGGGGGTGATTGCCGCCGGCAGCACCGGGCAGGTACTCGACTACATGATCGAGCGCTTTCGCGCCTGGTACGAGGAAGAGGCGATACCGGCGGAAGTCTTCAAGGCGGTCAGTGCCCGCAAACTGAGCCGGCCACTGGATATCCAGCGGCGGGTACACGCGGTCCACGCCTTCATGGCGCTGCCGGAGGCTCCCGCGCTGGCTGCGGCCAACAAGCGGGTGTCCAACATCCTCGAAAAGCTTGAGGCGTCGCACCAGTTCGGCGAAGTGAGTACAAGCTTACTGGTAGAGCCACAGGAGCGGGAGCTTGCAGCCAGGCTGGCGGCACTGACAGAGGTGGCCGGGAACCATCTCGCCAGGGATGAGTACACCGATGCGCTGGCCAGCCTGGCGGGTTTGAGAGCACCGGTCGACGCCTTCTTCGATGGCGTCATGGTGAACGCCGACGACGCCGCGTTGCGCGATAACCGGCTGAACCTGTTAAAGGCTTTACGCGAACTTTTCCTGCAAGTTGCCGACATATCCCAGCTGGTTGTCGGCAAGTAAGCCGTGCCCCTGATCGTCCTCGACCGCGACGGCGTCATCAATGAGGACTCGGACGACTACATTCGCAGCCTGGCTGACTGGCGCCCGCTACCCGGCAGCCTGGAAGCCATCGCGGACCTGTCCAGGGCGGGCTATACGGTCGCCATCGCCACCAACCAGTCCGGCCTCGGCCGCGGCTACCTGGGCCTCGACGAACTGGAGGCGATCCACGCCAGGCTATGCCAGCAGGTCGAGGAAGAGGGCGGCCTTGTCGCCGGCATCTTTTACTGTCCCCACCTGCCGGAAGACGGCTGCCGGTGCCGCAAGCCCGCCACCGGCCTGCTGGCGGCGATGGAGGCCGAGTTGGGGGCCTCTCCCCGGGGCAGCTTTTTTATCGGCGACAGCCTCAGGGACCTGCAGGCCGCCCTGGCCTATGGCTGCCGCCCCGTCCTGGTGCGAACCGGCAAGGGCGCCGCAACCCTGCAGGCCCTGCAATCCGGCCAGGCGACACTGGCGGGCTGGGAAGAAATTCCCGTCTACGCTGACCTGGCAACGGCCGCCCGGGCCATTGTCCAGCAACAACCGGCCGCAAAAGACGACAGGTAACCGCCGATCAGGCGAGATTAGCCAACGTTTCCGGGTCAGTTTGTTTTAAACTGGCGGCAACCGACCCGGGTGGAACCATGGAACCAGACCTCAACCTGCTACTCGCCGCCGGCGGTGCCGCCATCGCTTGCGTGGTCATTGGCCTCATCATCGGGCTGCTGCGGGGGCATTTCGTCAGCGACCGCATCCGCGCACAGCTCACCGCTGCCAACGACCAGCTCAAAACCGGGCTCGCCGATGCCCACAGCCATATCCGCGGCCTGTCGGTGGAAGTCGACCAGGTCCGCGTCCAGCTGCGCGACACGCTGGCGAGGCTTGCGGAGGAGAGCGCGCGGCTCACCCAGACAACCGCCAAATACAATGCCCTGCAAAACCAGCATACCCGGCTTGAGACAGAGCACCGGGAGCGCCAGGACCGGCATACCGAGCAGGTGCTGCTGCTGAACGAGGCCCGTGACAATCTCAAGCGCGAGTTTGAGAACCTGGCCAACAGGATCTTCGAGGACAAGGGCAAGAGTTTCACCACCACCAGCCGCGAATCGCTGGAGGCGTTACTGAAACCGTTCCGCGAACAGATCACCGGCTTCCAGACCCGCATCAACGAGGTGCATTCCGAGTCGCTGCGCGGCAACACCATCCTCGAAAAGGAAATCCAGAAGGTGCTGGAGGTGGGGCTGGAAATGAACAGCCAGGCGACCAACCTGACCAGCGCCCTCAAGGGCGACAAGAAAACCGCCGGCAACTGGGGCGAGGCACAGCTGCAGCGCACCCTGGAGCTGGCCGGACTCCAGGCGGGCGAGCACTACGACACCCAGGCGGCCTTCAAGGACGACCAGGGAAAACGCAAACTCCCGGATTTCGTTATCCGCCTGCCGGATGGCAAGAACCTGATCATCGACAGCAAGGTATCCCTGGTGGACTATGACCGGGCCATCTCCGCGGACACCGAGGAGGAGCGCACCCTCGCACTGAACGCCCACGCCCAGGCGGTGCGCAACCACATCGACGACCTGGCTTCCAAGGACTACGTCAACCTTCCGGGCATCGGCAGCCCCGACTTTGTGCTGATGTTCATGCCGATAGAACCCGCTTATATCGAGGCAATGAAGCACAACAAGGACCTGTTCAATTACGGCTATAAAAAAGGGGTTGTGATGGTCTCCCACACCACCCTGATGCCTATCCTGAGGACGGTGGCCAACCTGTGGATGATCGAGCAGAGCAACAACGAGGCGCGGGAAATCAGCAGCAGGGCGGGGGATATCTACAACCAGGTATGCCTGGTGGCCGAGCGCCTGCACAAGCTGGGCAATACGCTAAAAGCGGCCAACAACCACTATAACGATACGGTGAGGGGCCTGGCGGGCCAGCAGGGCCTTTACGGCAAGATCGAGCGCTTCCAACAGCTGTCTACCAGGGCAAACAAGGAGATGACGGCCCTGGAACCGATCCACGCCGATATCGAAAATGACCGCCTGGACGCAGTCGGTACACCCGACAACGGCGATGAGTCGCCCGCGAGGCAGGCGGAGCAGCCATCGCCGCCCGCCAAGTTAAAACCTATCAATTAACGCGCCGGGGCGCGTTTCAGGACCCGCGCTTGTAGACGATTTTTTTGGTGCCGTTTTCGCAGGTGCCGACCACCTTGCCATCCGCCTCGGCATCCTTGTCGACGATGGTTGTGGTAAACGCCGGTACGCCGTTGGCGCTGATCTTGGCATCGATCTCGGCCTTGAGCTCACCACAGTCTTTGGGCTGGGCAAGCACGGGGGTGGCAGCTATAGCGAGCAACAGGCTCAGGGCAATTTTACGCATGAAACAACTCCAGAAGAGCGTCGGGATTGACGGGGCGCCATACTACCCCCCGCGCAATCCGGCACTCAATGGTACTAGTTCATAAACTGGCTAAAAAACCGGCAATACCAGACCGG